>LNFM01003450.1_pt1 | contig 44270 bp, 36 predicted proteins | sample 596031 | NCBI WGS metagenome assembly LNFM01 (sample SAMN04254537, study PRJNA301005) | activated carbon metagenome | isolation source: dual media filters at the Ann Arbor, Michigan drinking water treatment plant | place: USA: Ann Arbor
TGCCGTGCTGATCACACAGGGCGCGCAGGCGCAGCATGAAGTCTTTCGGCGCGACGTAGAAACCGCCTTCGCCTTGCACCGGCTCGATGATGATCGCGGCAATATCGCGCGGCTCAGCATCGTTTTTGAAGATGCGCTCGATGCTGGCGATGGCGTCATCGGTGCTCACACCATGCAGTTCGCACGGGAACTGCGCACGGAAGATGCCACCGGGCATCAGGCCCATGCCGGCCGAATACGGCACCACTTTGCCGGTCAGGCCCAGGGTCATCATGGTGCGGCCGTGGTAACCGCCAGTGAAGGCGATCACGCCAGCGCGGCCGGTGGCGGCACGAGCGATTTTGATCGAGTTCTCCACCGCTTCGGAGCCGGTGGTGACCAGCAGGGTTTTCTTGGTGAAATCACCCGGCACGCGCGCGTTGATCTTCTCGCACAGCTCAACATACGGCTCGTACGCCAGCACTTGGAAGCAGGTGTGGGTTAGCTTGGTCAGTTGCTCTTGCACCGCGGCCACCACTTTCGGGTGCAGGTGGCCGGTGTTGAGCACCGCGATGCCGCCAGCAAAGTCGATAAACTCGCGGCCTTCAACGTCGGTCACCGTGGCGTTCTTTGCCGACTCGGCGAAGATCTGGTGGATCTGGCCCACGCCGCGTGGAACGGCAGCGGTGCGGCGTTGCATCAAAGATTCGTTGGTCTTGCTCATAAAGTCCTCATTCGCCGCTCATCGGTCGGCGTAGTTCAAGGATAAAAGGCAACCGGGCGAAGAGTGCGGTCAGCATTCGATGATCGACTACCGCGCCCTGCGGGTTGCTCAGGTTCATTTTCGCTGTTGCAAACCCAGGTGACCGGCTCGTTGGTTGAACCTGGGGTGTTTAATTTCCTAACGGCTCCACCGTTCGAGAGCTTCGGGGCTAAGGCCAGACAAGGCGGCCGGGGTTGGAAAAAGCGGAGTTGGCTGTTGCCAATGAGCATTTTTCCGACCCCGGCCAACGCCGTATGGCCGACGACCCGGAGGTCGATACCCTTACACGCCCAGGCAGAGGTATTTGATCTCCAGGTACTCATCCAGACCGTACTTGGAGCCTTCGCGACCCAGCCCGGACGATTTCATCCCGCCAAACGGTGCGACTTCGGTCGAAATCACCCCGGTGTTGATGCCGACCATGCCGTACTCCAGCGCCTCGGCCACGCGGAATACGCGGCTTAGGTCGCGGGCATAGAAGTAGGCGGCCAAGCCAAACTCGGTGTCGTTGGCCTGGCGAATCACTTCGGCTTCGTCGTTAAAGCGAAACAGCGGCGCCAGCGGGCCGAAGGTTTCTTCGCGGGCCACGGCCATCTCGGCGGTCACGCCGGTGACAATGGTGGGTTCAAAGAAGTTACCGCCCAAACTACTGCCGCCACCCAGCAGGGTCGCGCCTTTATCCAGGGCGTCTTGCAGATGACGTTGCACCTTGGCCACCGCCTCGGGATTGATCAGCGGCCCGGTGGTGATGCCCTCAAGCATGCCGTTACCGACCTTGAGTTTGGCCACTGCGGCTTGCAGCTTGGCCGCGAAGGCGTCATACACGCCGTCCTGAATGTACAGGCGGTTGGCGCACACGCAGGTCTGCCCGGCGTTACGGAATTTAGAAATAATCGCCCCTTCCACCGCCGCATCCAGATCGGCGTCGTCGAAGACGATAAACGGCGCGTTGCCGCCCAGTTCCAGCGAGAGCTTTTTCAGGCTCGGCGCGCACTGCTGCATCAGTTTGATGCCGACACCGGTGGAGCCGGTAAAGCTCATCTTGCGCACGATGGGGTTGTCGCACAGCTCACCGCCCACCTCACGGCTGGCGTCCACATCGGCCGGGATCACACTGAGCAAACCTGCGGGGATGCCAGCGCGCTCGGCCAGTACAGCCAGCGCCAACGCCGAGAACGGGGTTTGCGGCGCAGGTTTGAGCACCATGGCGCAACCCGCTGCCAGAGCAGGACCAGCCTTGCGGGTGATCATCGCGCTGGGGAAGTTCCACGGCGTAATAGCGGCAGTCACACCCACCGGTTCTTTTTGCACCAGGATGCGCTTGTCGCCCGCGTGGGCCGGAATCACATCGCCATAGGCGCGCTTGGCTTCCTCGGCGAACCATTCAATAAAGGAAGCGGCATAGGCGATCTCGCCACGGGCTTCGGTCAGGGGTTTGCCTTGCTCGGCGGTCATGATCCGCGCCAGGTCTTCCTGGTTAGCCATGATCAGGTTGAACCACTGGCGCAGACGGTTCGCCCGCTCTTTGGCCGTCAGGGCGCGCCAGGCTGGCTGCGCGGTTTGTGCGGCCTCGATGGCGCGGCGGGTTTCGGCGCAGCCCATATTCGGCACGCTGCCGATCAGCTCGCCATTGGCCGGGTTGAGTATTTCAGTGCGCGCACCGCTGTCGGCCTCGCACCAATGGCCATTCACATAGGCCTGCTGGCGCAGCAGGCTGGGGTCATTCAATTGCAGGCTCATGGGGTTCTCTTGTTCTGGGTGGATCAGGACGGTTGCTGGGTGCGCAGTTTCTCGCTACGGCCACGCAGCCATTCCAAGGTCAGCAGCAGCAGGATGGAGAAACCGATCAGCAAGGTCGCCGCAGCGGCAATGGTCGGCGACAGGTTCTCGCGAATACCACTGAACATCTGCCGTGGCAGGGTGGTTTGCTCGGGGCCGGCGAGGAACAGGGTCACCACCACTTCATCGAAGGAAGTGGCGAAGGCAAACAGCGCCCCGCTGATCACCCCGGGTGCGATCAATGGCAGCGTTACCCGGCGAAACGCAGTCAGCGGCGAAGCACCGAGGCTGGCGGCCGCACGCACCAGGTTGTAGTTAAAACCTTGCAGGGTGGCCGACACGGTGATGATGACGAACGGCACACCGAGCACCGCATGCACCACAATCAGCGACAGGTAGCTGTTACCCAGACCCAGTGGTGCGAAAAACAGGTAGCTGGCCACACCGACAATCACCACCGGCACCACCATGGGCGAAATCAGCAGGCTCATCACCAGCGCTTTGCCGCGAAACTCGCCGCGGGTCAGGCCGATGGCCGCCAGCGTACCGAACACCATCGCCAGCACCGTGGCAGCCGGGGCGATGATCAAGCTATTTTTCAGCGAGCGCATCCACTCGGCAGAGGTGAAAAAGTCTTCATACCAACGCAGGGAAAACCCTTGCAGCGGGTACACCAGAAAGCTGCCAGAGTTAAACGACAGCGGAATAATCACCAGCACCGGCAGAATCAGAAAAAGCAGCACCAGCGCGCAGAGGGTGCGCAGGCTGTAATGCCAGATGCGTTCGATGGGCGACATGTAGGGGCTGAGCATAACTGTGACTCCATTTGGCTTTAGCTGCCCTCTCCCACTTGTGGGAGAGGGGCTGGGGGAGAGGGTTTGGTGAACAGCCGCCCTCTCCCGCCCTTCGGGCACCCTCTCCCGCAAGCTGGAGAGGGGCATCAGATGCCTGCTGCGCAGGGTGTTTTTTAGGCCAGGCGCAACTTGCTGGCACCGACCAGCCAGCTGTACACCACGTACAGCACCAGCGTGGCCGCCAGCAGCAAGCCGCCCAGAGCGGTGGCCATGCCCCAGTTGATCGAGCTGTTGGTGTAGAAGGCGACGAAGTAGCTGATCATCTGATCGTTCGGGCTGCCCAGCAGCGCCGGGGTGATGTAGTAGCCAATCGACAGAATGAACACCAGCAGGCAGCCAGCGCCAACACCGGCCAGGGTCTGCGGGAAGTACACGCGCCAGAAACTGGCGAACGGGTGGCAGCCCAGCGACACCGCCGCACGCATGTAGGTGGGCGAGATACCCTTCATCACGCTGTAAATCGGCAAAATCATAAACGGCAGCATGATGTGCACCATGGCGATGTAGACGCCGCTGCGGTTGAACACCAACTGCATGGGTTCATCGATGATGCCGACCGACATCAGCGCACTGTTGATCAACCCGCCCGATTGCAGCAGTACGATCCACGCCGCGACCCGCACCAGAATCGAGGTCCAGAACGGCAGCAGCACCAAAATCATCAACAGGTTGCTTTGCCGGGTCGGCAGCGTCGCCAACAGGTAGGCCAGCGGATAGGCCAGCACCAGGCAGATGGCGGTAATCACCAGGCTCATCCAAAAGGTGCGGGTGAAGATATCCAGGTAGATGGACTGATCCGGGGTAGCACTGGCCAGCTCGCCCAAATCGTCAATTCGATGATCCAGCGCCGCCAACAAGTAATAAGGCGTCAGGCTGCTGGTGTTGCGACGTATAACCTGCCAATAAGCCGGGTCGCCCCAGCGTTCGTCCAATGTTTCGAGCGCGGCTTTGTAAGAGTCAGGTTCAGCCGCAAACGGCAGCTTGCGTGCGGTGCTGTTGATCAGGCTGCGGTAGCCGGCCAGCTCCATGTTCAGGCGTTTGGACAGATCACCCAAGGTGCGCTGCTGGCGGGCCTCAACAATATCGAGGGCCATGGCTCGGTAAACCGTTTCATCGGGCAAACCGCGACCGTCCCACGCCTCAATCGCCACCACGGTTTGCGGCAAAGTGCTGACCACCTCGGGGTTGTCCACACTGCGCCACAACAGCGCCACGATGGGCACGATAAAGGTCAGCAACAGGAAGATCACCAGCGGCAGAATCAACGCCTTGGACTTCAGACGGTTGAAGCGCTCGGCGCGCGCCAGCTTCTGTTTTAGGCTGGGGCCGGCCCCTTGCAAATCGGTATCGGTGGCGGACAGGACACTGGCCATGAACAACTCCGCAAACAGGTGTCGCCCGCAGGCGACGTAGAATTCAGTTCGCCAGGCCGGTTATAGCGCCGGACCTGGCGTGAGGTCACACAGACTTAGTTACGCGCGGCCCAAGCATTGAAGCGCTGCTCCAGTTGCTCGCCGTAGTCAGCCCAGAACACCACATCGATGGCCACTTGGTCCTTGATGTTGTCCGGGGTGGTTGGCATCACGGTCAGACGCTCAGGGGCCAGCAACTCGATGGCTTGCTTGTTGGCTGGGCCGTAGGCGATGTTCTCGGAGAAGACTTTCTGCGCTTCAGGCTGTACCGAGAAGGCGATGAATTCCTTAGCCAATTCCTGGTTCTTCGCCCCACGTGGGATGGCCCACGAGTCGAAGTCATAGATGCCGCCCGTCCATACCACTTGCAGGTTGCTCTCCGCTTGCACGGCGGCGATGCGACCGTTGTAGGCCGAACTCATCACCACGTCGCCCGAGACCAAATACTGCGGTGGCTGCGCGCCGGCTTCCCACCACTGGATATGCGGCTTGAGTTCATCAAGCTTGCGGAAGGCACGGTCAACCCCATCACGGGTGGCCAGCACGCTGTACACATCAGTCGGGGCAACGCCGTCTGCCATCAAGGCAAATTCCAAGGTGTATTTGGCACCTTTGCGCAGGCCGCGTTTGCCGGGGAACTGCTTAACGTCCCAGAAATCCGCCCAGCCGGTAGGGGCTTTGGCCAGTTTGTCGGCGTTGTAAGCGAGTACCGTGGACCATACAAAGAAGCCCACGCCGCACGGCTGAATCGCGCCTTTGACGAAGTTGCTCTGGTCGCCGAACTGGGCCGGATCGAGGGTCTCGAACAGGCCTTCATCACAGCCGCGAGCCAGTTCCGGCGACTCCACTTCCACCAGGTTCCAGCTCACGCTGTTGGTGTCGACCATGGCTTTGATGCGGGCCATTTCGCCGTTGTATTCACCGGCCAGAATCTTATTGCCAGTGGCCTTTTCAAAGGGCTCATAGAACGCTTTGGCCTGCGCATCCTTGCTTGCGCCACCGAACGAGATGGCGGTCAGGTCCACCGCCAGTGCCGGCATCGCACAGGCTACGCCGGCGGCCAGGGCCGCGAGCTTCAGGGATTTCATCATTGTTGTTAGCTCCTCTGTGTCACATGGGTCGGTTTTATGTTCAGTCAGTCGGGCTGCAGCGGGTCGAGCGCGCGGGCATGCTCGACGTGCCAGCCCAGCGGCACCAGGTCACCCACAGCGAGGCTGGCATCCAGTTCAGCGACGGGCTGCTTGATGTAAAAATCATCTTTGCCGCAGACCTCCATGCGGATGCGCACGTGGTCGCCCAGGTAGATGAACTCCGCCACACGGCCAGAGAAGCGGTTGCGGCAGGCATCACTGTGGCCGTTGAGGCGCACGCGCTCGGGCCGAATCGACAAGGTCACCGGTTCACCCACGGCACCAACGTTGACCGCCAGCGCTTCAACCTGCTCACCACGGGCCAGGCCAATCACACAACGCTCGCCGTCGCGGCTGAGCAACTGGCCGCTGATGCGGTTGTTCTCGCCGATAAAGTTGGCAACGAAGGTGTTGCTCGGGTGTTCGTACAGCGTGCGTGGATCGGCGATCTGCTGGATCTCGCCCTGATGAAACACCGCCACGCGATCCGACATGGTCAGCGCTTCGCCCTGATCATGGGTGACGTAGACCACGGTCACGCCCAGACGCTGATGCAGGTGCTTGATTTCCATCTGCATGTGCTCACGCAGTTGTTTGTCCAACGCGCCGAGGGGTTCATCCATCAGCACCAGTTGTGGTTCGAACACCAGCGCACGGGCCAAGGCCACGCGCTGCTGCTGGCCACCCGAAAGCTGACCGGGATAACGATTGCGGAAGCTGTCGAGCTGCACCATGGACAGCGCCTTTTTCACCCGTTCGGCGCTGTCGGTACGCGACATGCCGCGCACACTCAGGGGGAAGGCAAGGTTCTCGGCCACGGTCATGTGCGGGAACAGCGCGTAGTTCTGGAACACCATACCGATGTCGCGCTTGTGCGGCGGCAGGCGATTGAGGGAACGGCCGTCGAGCAGAATCTCACCGGCGGTGGGCGTTTCGAAGCCGGCCAGCATCATCAGGCTGGTGGTTTTACCCGAACCGGACGGCCCCAGCAGGGTGAGAAACTCGCCCTTGCGGATATCCAGATTGAGATCTTTGACGATCAGGTTTTCGCCGTCGTAGCTCTTCTGCACACCACGAAAGCTAACCAATACATCGTTTGCCTGAGACCCGCTCATCGCCACACCCTTGTTGTTGTCTGCACGCTGATGGCACAAGACTAGGGGGGTTAAAGCAGCGGCATAATCGGGCTGGATGACAACTTGATGTCAGGCGAAAGGAGAACCCTGCGTAGGGATTGCCCTACAAAAAACGACACACCAAAAATCGCACAGAGACAGGGCGCAAGCCACACCGGGCGGGCCACGCAGCCTTTGCTGCGGCATCAAAAAGGAGGCGCAAAGCACCGTTTTAGAGCAGCTTGTGCTCCATGGCGTAGCGCACCAGATCAGCCACCGAATGCAGACCCAGCTTCTGCATCAAACGCGCTTTGTGGGTACTGACGGTTTTATTGCTGACCGCCAGGTGCAGGGCAATGTCGTTAACCCCCTCTCCGCGCACCAAGCGTTCAAGCACAGAAAATTCGCGCTCGGACAATTGCGCATGCGGTGGGCGCGAATCCGTAAGCCCCACCTCAAAGACCATGCGGTCGGCCAAATCAGGGTCAATGTAACGGCCACCACTGGCCACCTTGCGAATGGCAGCAATCAACAATGCCGGATCGCTGTCCTTGGTGGCGTAACCGGCTGCACCGATCTTCAGTGCGCGCGCGGCCATCTGCGCTTCATCGTGCATGGACAGCACCAGAATCGCCGGCGGGCGCAGCAGCGCGCGGATACGTGGAATGGCTTCCAGGCCGTTGACGCCGGGCATGGAAATATCCAGCAGCACCACATCGCACTCCACCTTGCGCAGGGTCTCCAGCAATTGCTCGCCATTGCTCGCCTCACCCACCACTTCAAGGTCGCGCGCCATGCCGATCAACTGCTTGATCCCTTCACGCACGATGGCGTGGTCTTCTGCCACTAATACCCGAATCACGTCAGCGCCTCCTCATCCAATGCCACATGCGCGAGCAGCGTAGTGCCCTCGCCCGGCTGACTGTCAATCTGTAAACGCCCGCCGAGCATAAATACCCGTTCCTGCATGCCGACCAAACCGAACGACTGTCCAGCCTTGCGCGACTCAGGCACAAAACCTTTGCCGTCATCGATCACACACAGGCACAGCTCGCCGTTCTCGACGCGCAAGTAAACCTGCACGCTGTGCGCACCGGCATGGCGCATCACGTTGGTCAGTGATTCCTGCAGAATGCGGAACAGGCCAATGGCCTTGGCATCGCTGAGGGGCGGCAGGTTATCGGGTACTTCCACCAGGCAAGGGATCTGGGTGCGCGACTCAAAGCGGCGCACCTGCCATTCAATGGCCGAGGCAATCCCGGCATCCAGAATCGGCGGGCGCAGCGCCGTGGCCACATCACGCACCAGTTGGAATAACTGCGCAATCAAGCGCTTCATGCTTTGCAGACGTTCATCCAGCCCTTCGACCTGACCAGCAAAGGCCAGCTCGCACATGGCGGTTTCCAGCTTGAGCACGGTCAGCACCTGCCCCAACTCGTCGTGCACTTCGCGGGCAATGCGGGCCTTTTCTTCTTCGCGGACACTTTCCAGGTGAGCGGCCAATTCACGTAAGCGGGCGCGGGAGTCGGCCAGGGCCAGTTCGACTTGTTTGTTTTCCGTGATGTCCCAGACGATGCCATCCCACACCACCCGCCCCTCGCCCAAACTGCGCGCCGTGGCTTTGATGTCCGCCCAACGCAGCTCGCCGTCACGGGTGAGGATGCGGCCCTGCCATTGCCAGTCGCAGTCGCCCGCTAGCGCCGCATCCTGCGTTTGGTGATAGCTGGCTTGGTCATCAGGGTGTACCAGACTGCGAATGCCACGGTCTTCACGCTGCAACTCGGCTGCCGGGTAGCCCACTAATTCCAGACTGGCTTCGCTGATGTAGGCAAACTCCACCGACTGCTCGGCACGCGCTCGCTCCAAACGAAACACCAGCCCCGGCACGTTGCCAGCGATGCCCTTCAAACGCGCTTCGCTTTCCTGCAAGGCGGCCTGCGCACGGCGGCGCTCGGTGACATCGGTGATAAACACCACCAGGTATTCCGACTGGTCAAAACGTAAAAAGCTCAGTGACACATCCACTGGCAAGCGGCTGCCATCGGCCCGCTGGCAGTCGATTTCAAATCGGGGCAGTGACTCAAGGCTGCCGCGCGCCTGACGCCACAAGCTCAGCCAACGGTCCATGCTCAGGGCGGGCTCCAACTGCACCAGCGGCAAGTCCACCAATGCGCCGCCCGCGTACCCCAGCATGCGTTCGGCGGCCAGGTTGGCATAGCGCACATGGCTGTCCCAATTGACCCAGAGAATGCCCACGGTGCTGTTATCAATCGAGAACTGGCTAAGGCGCAGCGCTTGCTCGGCCGCTTCGCGCTGGCTGAGCACGGCACGTGCATCCAACAGCTGACGCTCCAGACTGCGACGCTGCTGCAACAGGTGCCGGGTGATCGCCGCCGCCGTCAGCAGGATGATCCCCAAAAACAGGCTAAAGCCTTTCCAGAAGGCCAGCGGGTTACCCAGCTGACGCGTCGTGAGCGGGAACCAGCGCGCCTGCAATTGCTCAAGCTCGCCACCGGGCAGCGCCTGCAACGTGCGCTGGACGATGTCGGCAAGCATCGGCGCGTCGCGACGGCTGGCGATGCGCAGCAACTGCGGCAGGCCAATGTCACCGACAATGCTCAGCCCGGCGAACTGGGTTTCACGCAGCAACAGGCTCAAGCGTGCCTCATCCACCACCGCGTAACTGACCTCTTGGCGCAGCAGCATATCCAGTGCCGCACGCTCATTGGCCACCGGCTGCAATTGCACGTTGCTGTGCGTCACGCGCAGGTATTCCTGCACCGCACTGGGGGCGCGCACCGCAACCTTTTCATCGCGCCCCACACGGTCAAGGTCAACCGCACTATTACCGCGCCGCTCTCCCACCACCAGATGCGGCACGCGCAAATAGGGGTCAGAAAAGCGCCAGCGGCGCAGGCCTTGCGGGGTTTGCTGCAGGCCGGGGGCTAGGTCAACTTCGCCACGTTGCAGGGCTGCCTCCAGTGCATCTTGATCGGCAAAGCGCAGCCACTGACCTTGCACGCCCATGCCCCGCAGCAAGCGATCCATCAATTCCACATTGGCCCCGGATAGGCGCTGCTGGCGACGATCAAACTGCGCCCAGGGTGCCTGCATCACCACACCCACACGCAAGGTGTTATGCGCGTCCAGCCACTCGCGCTGCTCGGCCGTAAACGCCGGACGCAATGGCAGCACCGTGCTCTCGGCGGCGCTCAGCAGCGCCGGCCAGAGTAAAAGAACAATCAAGAGGCGCATCAACGCAACCACACTCCATTGAGGTGAACGACCGGGGTAACGGTCGGCGACCCTTACCTTACTCCAGTCCTGTAGGGCTTAGAGCTATTCGGCCCTGACAAAGACACGCCCAGGTATTAGGCTTCAGTAGCCTGTTTCCATGAGGAATGCCCGATGCGCAGTTTTATCCCCACCCGGCCCACCACACTGAGCGTGCTGCTGGCATTGCTTCTGGCGCAGCCTCTTCAGGCTGAAGAAAGCGACAGTGCGAGCACTGAAACAAGCCCAGAAGCCGTCGTGGAAACACCCCGCGCACCTCTACCCGAACGCAGCGAAGTGGACGCCAGCGCCCTGCAACAGCGCCTGGCGCCAAAGGAGCAGCAACAACTGCAGGCCGCTGATGAGGAATTTCTGAGCCTCTGGCTACCGGCCAATGTCGCCACCCCCAGCGGCGCGGTGATCATTCTGCCCGGTGACGATGAAAGCGCCGACTGGCCGCAAAGTGTTGGCCCACTGCGACGCAAACTACCCGATGCTGGCTGGCACAGCCTTAGCCTGACCCTGCCGGATCCTGCCAGCGACGCACCCACCATGCGCCGTACCGTCGAACCGGCTGCCGTTAGTGACGACGCGACAACAGATGAACAAACAACCGCCAGCGACGAGGCCACTGCAGCCGACGCACCCGCAGAGGTGGCCGCGATTGACGCACCAGAACCGCCGGTGGAGCAAACGCCCGAAGAGCGACAAAAAGCCCACGCTGAGCGCGTGATGGCGCGCATTGATGCCGCCATCGCCTTTGCTCAGCAGCAAAAAGCCGGCACACTCGTCCTGCTCGGCCATGGCAGCGGTGCTTACTGGGCAGTGCGCTACCTAGCCGAACGTAAACCCGAGGGCATCAGCAACCTGCTATTGGTCGCCGCACAACTGCCCAAAGGCTTCGGGCCAGGCCTGGAAGAGTTAGTGCCGCAGTTGCAACTGGCCACCGGCGACTTTTATTACAAAGACCTGCCCGCCGATCGCCAAGCAGCACTCAAACGCTCTCAGGCCAGCAAGCGGCAAAAACACCCGGCCTACATTCAAGTGGCCATGAAAGCCCTACCGGGCAACCGTGAAGCCGAGCAGGAACAGCTCTACCGGCGCATAAAAGGCTGGCTCAGCCTGAAGGTTGAGGCCAAGTAAACCGAGGCCGCCGCAATGCCGGTTAACCGGGGTGTTTAGCGAAAACCGTGGCGTTGGCGAATCAAGTCATAGGCTTGATGCAACTCGCGGGTGTGCTCAGTCGCCTCACGCACGCTCTCAGGTGTGGCGCCACTGCCGGCCAGTTTGTCGGGGTGATGACGACTGAGTAAGCGCCGGTAAGCCTGCTTGATCTGCGCGGGTTCGGCATCAGCCGTCACATTCAACAGGTTCAGCGCTCGTTGATAGGCATTGCTGGCGGTGGACACCAACGGACCGCGCGGCGGCGCATAGGCGTCACTGAACTGCGCCTGCGCGGCCGTGGAAACGCCCAACCATTTGCCCCAGAGGTTCAGCAGTTCACGCTCCGCTGCATCCACCTGCCCGTCCACCCAAGCCATACGCCAGCAGGCGCGCAGCAACATCTCGGCACGCGCCTGCTGGCGCTGCAAAGGCCCGCGCAAACTGTCTCGCCCGGTCTTGCCACGGGCAAACGCGGCAATCGCCTGGCGCTGCTCTTCAGCTTTTAAACCCAGGCGCTGCATTTCCGAACGTGCTTGCTGAATGTGCGCGGGCAGCACCCGACCACCACTTTTGGCCAAGCGCCCGAGCAACACAAACAGCAGCCATTCATCACGCTGCGCAGCACCGGGAAGCAGCCGTTCACGTAGCGCGGCCCAAGACTGCAGACGCAAACGCCGGTCCAGCACCTGCCCAAGCAAGCCACCGAGCAGCGCCCCGGGGATGCTCGCCACGGCCAGCCCAATAACAGCACCGAGCAGGGTTGCAGGCCAAATCATGCTAAACCCGCGCCTTAAGTAACCGCTCGACTTCAGCCAAGCGCTCGTGGGTGCCCACATCGACCCAGCACCCGGCAAACTGCTCACCCGACACCAGCCCCTCAGCCATTGCCGCACGCAGCAAAGGTGCGAGTTTGAAAGCACCTGGCTGGCAATCAGCAAACAAAGCGGGCGACAAGACGGCCATGCCACTGTAAGTCAGATTTTCCTGCCCCGGCTGAGCATCAGTGACCTGCCCCGCGCGCAGGCAAAAATCACCCGCGACGTGATGGCCGGGGTTATCGACCAGCACCAGATGCGCCAAGCCAGTCAGCCGCCGGCGCAGTTCGGCGAAGGGGTAATCGGTAAAAATATCGCCATTGACCAGCACAAACGGCTGATCGCCCAGCAACGGCAGCGCCTGGAAAATCCCGCCCCCGGTTTCCAACGGTTCACCCTCTGCCGAATAGGCAATACGCACACCAAAGCGCGCGCCATCGCCCAGATAGTCCTCGACCTGTTGCCCCAACCAGGCGTGGTTGATCACCAGTTCGGTAAACCCGGCGGCCGCCAAAGCGCGCACGTGATACTCGATCAACGGTACGCCCGCCGCGCGCACCAGAGGCTTAGGCGTGTGCAAGGTCAAAGGCCGCAGACGCTCGCCCTTACCGGCCGCGAGGATCATCGCCTTCATGGCTGAGCCTGCGACAGGCTGGCCAACAGCTCGCCCAGCTCAACCAACTCGGGACGACGTGCAATCACCGCCTCTATATAAGAGAAGAAGCGCGGCACATCCCCTAAATATTTGGGTTTGCCGTCGCGGTGACAAATACGCGCGAAGATGCCGATCACCTTGAGGTGGCGCTGCACACCCATCAGGTCGCTGGCACGCAGAAAGTCTTCGCACTCGGCCTGCACCGGCACACCCGCCGCGCGCGCTTGCTGCCAGTACTGCTCCAGCCAGCCTCGCACACGCGCATCAGGCCAGCTGAGGAACGCATCTTTGAACAAGCAGGTGATGTCATAAGTCACCGGCCCATACACCGCATCCTGAAAATCCAGCACGCCAGGATTCGGCTCACTGAGCATCAGGTTGCGCGGCATGAAGTCGCGATGCACCAGCACCTTGGGCTGCGCCAGGGCGCTGTCGATGAGCAACTGACTGACGCGCTGCCACTGCGCCTGCTGTTGCTCGTTGAGTTCAATCTGCAGGTGACGCTGGACGTACCACTCAGGGAAGAGCTGCAACTCACGACGCAGCAAGGTGTCATCGTAGCTGGACAACGGCGTGGTCGGCGGCAATTGCTGAAAAGCCAGAAGTGCCTGCATGGCGTCGACAAATAAGGCGTCGGCATTCTCTGCATTGATCACATCGAGATAGGTCTGCCGACCTAAATCGTTAAGCAGTAAAAAGCCGTGTTCAAGGTCGGCGGCAAGAATCTGCGGCACGTTGAGGCGTGCTTCAGCCAGCAGATGCGCGACCTTCACGAAAGGCCGGCAGTCTTCTTGCGGCGGCGGTGCGTCCATCACAATCAAGCTGCGCCCAGCGCCCTGCCAGCGAAAATAGCGGCGAAAACTGGCGTCACTGCTGGCTGAGGTCAGCGTGGCGGCGGGTACAGCGCCCCACCCTTGCTCGGCAAACAGCTCGGGGAGTTGCTGATCAAGCCAGTTTTCGAGGAGTTTCAGGCGTACATCTTCATCAGGCATTACAAGGTCTCCGACGGCGCTAGCCGTTGCGCGGGTCATGCTTTATTATCCAGCATCTTTTCAAGCCCATCGAGAGGCGTGCGGCCTCAGGGCCAATGGCGCGCAGGAAGCCCGGAAAAAATAAGATGGCAGTAAAATACCCCGCGTTTCGTAAAAAATTCCCTCTATTGGTCTCGGGCAGCCTTCTGGCGCTACAACCTCTAGCCGTTCCTTTTGCTATCGCTGCCGAACAGTACGACTGCCAGGTTTCCGCCACCGGCGGCTGGGCATGCGCCCCGAAAGCCAGCAATGCTGCACTGCCCGCCCGGCCGGTTCAACGTGATTCGCTGGTTGCCGGTAAAACGGCTGACAGCGCAGACACAACCGCGCAGGGCAAAGATGCGCAAGTAACCAGCGTAACGCAAAGCCGTGGCAAAGCCTTGGCCTCGCGCAGCGCTGATTACAGCCATCTGGACTGGGTCCCGCGTGAAAACCTCACTGCGGCCCAACTGGCTGAAGCCGGCCCTTACTGCGCCGGTGCGTATGTAGAGCCAAATCGCCCTGGCATGGCCGACACCACGCCGATGAGCGAAGCACCGATGTTTGTATCGGCCAAAGCTTCGCGCTATCAGCAGGAAGAGCAAATCGCCACGCTGGCCGGTGATGTCGTGCTGCGACAAGCCGGCCTGCAGGTCGAGGCCAACGAAGCCAACCTGCTACAAGCTGAAAACCGTGGTGAGCTGGTCGGCAATGTGCGCCTACGCGACCAAGGCATGCTGGTGGTAGGCGACCGCGCCGAGCTGCAACTGGACAGCGGTGAAGCCAAGATCGCAAACGCCGAGTATGTGCTGCACAAGAGCCATACTCGCGGCAGCGCGCTTTACGCCAAACGTGAAGAAAGCGCGATCATCCGCCTCAAAGACGGTACCTACACAAGCTGTGAGCCAGGCAGCAACACTTGGCACCTGAAAGGCAATAACGTCACGCTGAACCCAGCCACCGGTTTTGGTACAGCCACCAACGTGACCTTACGGGTGAAGAATATTCCGGTGTTCTACACACCCTATATCTACTTCCCGATTGATGACCGTCGCCAGTCCGGCTTCCTGCCGCCAAGCATTGGCAGCTCAAGTGATAGCGGCCTGACCCTGCAAACGCCTTATTACTTCAACCTGGCGCCTAACTACGATGCCACGTTGTACCCAACCTATATGGCGGATCGCGGCTTGTTGATGGAAGGCGAATTGCGCTACCTCACCAAGAACAGCGAAGGCCAGGTGGGCGGCGCGTTCCTGCAAGACAGCAATGACGACCGCAAACTGCAGTCGGAGTACGAAGATCAGCGCTGGATGTACAGCTGGCAGCACAAGACTGGCCTGACCTCGCGCTTGCTGGCCGAAGTCGACTACACCGACATTAGCGACCCGTATTACTTCCAGGACCTGAACACAGACCTGGGCATCGACTCCACCAGCTACGTTAACCAGCGCGGCACGCTCACTTACCGTGGCGAGAGCTACACCGCACGCCTCAACGCGCACGCCTACGAATTGGCCAATATCACTGACATCACACCCTACAACCGCCTGCCGCAGCTGACATTGGACGGCACACTGCCATTCGAACCAGCCGGGCTGAACGTAACCTACGGCGCTGAATATGTGCACTTCGACCGCAGCCTGCGCAAAGGCAACTTCGTTAATGAAGACGGTGTCGTTGAACAGCCCTGGTACGACGCTCAACTACAAGGCCTTGCGCGCGCCAACGGCGAACGCCTGCATGTCGAGCCCGGTGTTAGCTTGCCGCTGGATTGGAGCTGGGGCTATATCAAGCCGCAGGTCAAATTCCTGCAAACTAACTATGACCTGAGCCTGGACCAGCAAGGTAAAAACACACTGTTGGCCGAGCAGCAGTACAAAAGCAGCCAAAGCCGTGGCGTTGGCATGTTCAGCTTGGACAGCGGCCTCTACTTCGACCGCAACACGGAGTGGTTCGGCAAGCCTTACCGCCAGACTCTAGAGCCGCGCCTGTTCTATCTGTATGTACCCGAAGAAGATCAAACCGATATTCCGGTGTTCGATACGGGTGAAAGCACCTTCAGCTACTCATCGCTGTGGCGTGAAAACCGCTTCTCCGGCAAAGACCGCATTGGTGACGAGAACAAACTGTCGCTGGGCGTCACCAATCGCTGGATCGAACCCAATGGCTTTGAGCGTCAGCGCTTCAGCATTGGTCAGGCGGTTTACTTTAAAGATCGCAAAGTGACAATGCCGGACACATTTAGCGGGCTTCCGAACACATCACCGTTGAGTGAGCGAGGTGATTACACATCCAACGTTTCGCCTTACGCACTCGAATACCTGTATCGCTTCAACCGCGACTGGCGCGTCTCGTCCGATTTCAACTGGGATCCGGACAGCGGCAGCACGCGCTCAGGCAGCGCCATGCTTCACTACCAGCCAGAAGACAACCCGAACAAGGTGGTTAACGCTGGTTATCGCTACCGCAACGACACCGTGCGCTATGACCAGGCGAGCGGCAACTGGGTAGTAGGCGGCGATTACGGCACACCGGGCACCGAGAACTTCATCGAGGACTATTACAAGATCAGCCAACATGACTTCTCCGTCATCTGGCCAATCGTTCCGCAGTGGAGTGTGATTTCCCGCTGGCAGTATGACTATGGCCGCGACCGCACGCTGGAAGCCTTCGCCGGCTTCGAATACGACAGTTGCTGCTGGAAGCTGCGCGTAATCAATCGTTACTGGATCGACTATGACGAAGTCAGCCTCAACCCGTCGCTGAACGATCAGGCTGACCGCGGTATTTTCCTGCAGATCGTTCTCAAAGGTCTGGGTGGTGTAGTCGGCAATAAAGTTGAGACTTTCCTCGACCAAGGCATTCAAGGTTATCGTGAACGTGAAGACAAAGCTTTCTGATTGCGTGCGCCCGCTGCTGCTGGGCGCGCTGTTGCTGAGTGCTGCGGCACAGGCTGAAGTTCGCCCCCTCGACCGTGTCGTGGCGATTGTTGATAACGATGTGGTCATGCAGAGTCAGCTCAATGCGCGCCTGCGTGAAGTGCAGCAAACCATCGCCCAGCGCGGTGCAGCGCTGCCACCCGAGCACGTGCTCAGCCAGCAAGTGCTGGAGCGGTTGATTATTGAAAATATTCAACTGCAAATCGGCGAGCGCTCCGGCATTCGGATCACCGATGAAGAGTTGAACCAAGCCATCGGCACCATCGCCCAGCGTAACGGCATGAGCCTTGAACAGTTCCAGGCCGCACTCGCGGCTGACGGGCTGTCCTATACCGATGCTCGGGAGCAGGTGCGTCGCGAGATGATCATCAGCCGCGTGCGTCAACGTCGCGTGGCCGAGCGCATTCAGGTTACGGATCAGGAAGTGCAAAACTTCCTCGCTTCTGACTTGGGCAAAATGCAACTCTCCGAAGAGTTCCGTCTGGCTAATATCCTCATTCCGGTTAGCGACGGCGCTTCCTCTGAGGAAATCCAGGCCGCCGATCGTCAAGCACGCGAGCTGTACGAACAGCTGCAACAAGGCGCTGATTTCGCTCAACTGGCCATCGCACGCTCCTCGAGTGAAACCGCGCTTGAAGGCGGCGAGATGGGCTGGCGTAAAGCCGGGCAACTGCCGCCACCGTTCGACAACATGATTGCGGCCCTGCCTATTGGCCAGGTCACTGAGCCGGTGCGCACACCGGGCGGTTTTATCATGATCAAACTGCTGGAGAAACGCGGTGGTGGTAATCAGGTGCGCGATGAAGTTAACGTTCGCCACATCCTGATCAAACCGAGCGAAATCCGCAGCGAAGAGGAAACCAAGCGCCTGGTTGAACGCCTGCATCAGCGCATCATGGCTGGTGAAGACTTTGCCGAGTTAGCGAAGAGCTTCTCCGAAGACCCAGGCTCTGCCCTGAATGGCGGCACACTGAGCTGGATTGACCCGAGTATTTTGGTGCCCGAGTTCCGTGACGTGATGAACAGCACGCCGGCTGGTGAACTGTCCAAGCCGTTCAAGAGCCCGTATGGCTGGCACGTGCTTGAAGTGCTTGGTCGTCGCGCGACAGACAGCAGCGCCACGTTCCGTGAACAACAAGCGATGACTGTGCTGCGTAACCGCAAGTACGACGAAGAGTTGCAAGCGTGGCTGCGTCAGATCCGTGACGAAGCCTACGTCGAAAGCAAAATCTGACGCTAAGCGACACGCTGCTCACGCAACAGCCAAAAAGCCGGATAACTGTCCGGCTTTTTGCCCTCTGTCTATCCAGATTTTTTTGCCGCTTGAGGATTAACGCCATGCCTCGTCTTTTTGCTCTGACCCCAGGCGAACCTGCCGGTATCGGCCCAGATCTGTGCCTGCTGCTGGCCCGCGCGGCGCAGCCGGAAATCCTGATCGCCATCGCCAGCCGCGAACTGCTTACCACACGCGCGCAGCAACTCGGCTTGACCATTGAGCTGATCAGCACCACCCCCGATTACTGGCCACAGCAGCCTGCGGCGGCGGGCAGTCTCTACGTCTGGGATACACCACTGGGCGCAAATGTTGAGCCCGGCCAGCTGAATAGCGATAACGCGCATTACGTACTGCAAACGCTCACGCGCGCAGGTCAAGGCTGCCTGGATGGCCACTTCGCCGGGATGATCACCGCGCCCGTGCACAAAGGCGTGATCAACGAGGCTGGCATCGCCTTCTCTGGTCACACCGAGTTCCTCGCCGAACTAACCCACACCCCACAGGTGGTAATGATGCTGGCGACGCACGGCCTGCGCGTCGCCCTGGTGACCACGCACCTGCCGCTCAGGGATGTGGCCGATGCCATCACACCTGAGCGCATCCGCCGCGTGGCACGTATCCTTGATCACGACTTGCGAGCAAAATTCGGTATTACCCAGCCGCGCATCCTGGTCTGCGGCCTCAACCCGCACGCTGGTGAAGGTGGCCATCTTGGCCGAGAAGAGATTGAAATCATCGAACCAACTCTGGCGCAGTTGCGCGACGAAGGCATCAACCTGATCGGGCCACTGCCCGCCGACACCTTATTCACCCCCAAACACCTTGAGCACTGTGACGCGGTACTGGCCATGTACCACGACCAAGGGCTGCCCGTGCTCAAGTACAAAGGCTTTGGCGCGGCAGTAAACATCACCCTGGGCATGCCAATTATCCGCACCTCGGTGGACCACGGCACCGCTCTGGATCTGGCCGCCACCGGCAAAATTGACTGTGGCAGCTTGCAGGTAGCCCTCGAAACCGCCTATCAGATGGCCGCCAGCCGCGCCTAAACCGCCAGCATGCGGCCATTGGCGGCGCTACGGGTTGCGCCGCCAATGCTGTTAAACTGCCGCTCTTTGTTTTCGCTTTAAGCTTGCGGCTTGAAGCTTGGAGCTACCCGCTATGTCCGACTACCAACACCGCGCGCGCAAGCGTTTCGGCCAAAATTTCCTGCATGACGCGGGCGTCATTCACCGCATCTTGCGCGCCATCCATGCCCGCGAAGGCGAGCACATGCTGGAGATTGGCCCAGGCCAAGGTGCCCTGACCGAAGGCCTGCTGAACAGCGGCGCCCAGCTTGACGTGATTGAACTCGACCGCGACCTAGTGCCGATCCTGCAGCACCAGTTCGGCATGAACCCGCGTTTTCGCCTGAACCAGGGCGACGCCCTCAAGTTCGACTTCACCCAACTCGAGGCTGCGCCGCATAGCCTGCGCGTGGTCGGCAACCTGCCGTACAACATCTCCACGCCGCTGATTTTCCATCTACTCAGCAACGCAGCGCTGATTCGCGACATGCATTTCATGTTGCAAAAAGAAGTGGTTGAACGCTTGGCCGCCGAGCCTGGTGGTGGCGATTGGGGTCGATTGTCGATCATGGTGCAGTATCATTGCCGCGTGGAGCACTTGTTCAATGTTGGCCCGGGCGCATTCAACCCGCCGCCCAAGGTTGACTCAGCCATTGTCCGCCTGGTGCCGCATGAAGTCCTGCCGCATCCGGCCAAAGACCACCACCAGCTTGAGCGTGTAGTGCGCGAAGCATTCAACCAGCGCCGCAAGACCCTGCGTAACACCCTCAAGGCCTTGCTGCCGGCGCAAGCCATTGAAGCCGCTGGCGTGGATGGCAGCCTGCGCCCCGAGCAACTGGACCTGGCCGCCTTTGTTCGTCTGGCGGACAAACTGGTCGAGTACACCGAGCAAACCCAGCCCGCCTGACGGCGGACTCTGCACTCTTCACCGAGCGAGCTAACCACGCATGAGCGATTCGCGTTACAAGATCGACGTCAGCGTCGTCACCCGCTACCTGCCGGAACAATCGCAGCCAGAGCAAAGCCGCTTTGCCTTCGCCTACACCGTAACAGTGAGCAACAACGGTGAGCTGCCAGCCAAACTGCTCTCACGTCATTGGGTCATTACCGACGGTGATGGCCGCGTGCAAGAAGTGCGTGGCGCGGGCGTCATCGGTCAACAACCGCTGATTGCCCCAGGCGCAAGCCACACCTACAGCAGCGGCACGGTGATGGCCACACGCGTGGGCATCATGCAGGGCAGCTATCAAATGCTCGCCGAAGACGGCAAACGTTTTGACGCCCTGATCGAGCCCTTCCGTCTCGCGGTGCCGGGCTCGCTGCACTGATGGCAACGTACGCCGTTGGCGACCTGCAAGGTTGCCTGAAACCGTTGCAATGCTTGCTTGAGCGCGTGGCCTTTGACCCTGCCCAAGACAAGCTCTGGCTGGTTGGTGATCTGGTCAACCGTGGCCCCGAGTCGTTGGCGACCTTGCGCTTTATCTACAGCATCCGCAGCGCACTGACCTGCGTGCTGGGCAACCATGACCTGCACCTGCTGGCCGTGGCGCACAATACCGAACGCCTGAAAAAAGGCGACACCCTGCGCGAGGTCATCGACGCACCCGATGCTGCCGACCTGCTTGAGTGGCTACGCCAGCAAAAGCTTTTGCATTACGACGAGGCGCGCAACACCGCCCTGGTGCATGCCGGCATCCCCCCACAGTGGAACATAAGCAAAGCCCTCAAACGAGCGGCCGAGGTCGAAGAAGCCCTGCGCGACGACGTACGCCTGCCGCTGTTTCTCGACGGCATGTATGGCAACGAACCCGCCAAGTGGGACGGTGATTTACAAGGCGTCACGCGCCTACGCGTGATCACTAACTGCTTCACCCGCATGCGCTTCTGCAAAGCCGATGGCACCCTCGACCTGAAAAGCAAAGAAGGTATTGGCAGTGCGCCGATCGGTTATGCGCCCTGGTTCAGCCATAAAGAACGCAAAACGCGCGAGCAACGCATTATCTTTGGCCACTGGGCTGCACTCGAAGGCCAGTGCCAGGAACCTGGTATCGTCGCGCTGGATACCGGCTGTGTATGGGGTGCCCGTATGACCCTGATGAATATCGATAGCGGCGAGAAATACAGCTGCGACTGTAAGGAGCAAGCATGAGCGAATTTAAACGCATCCCAGCGCAACATGCCCAGGCACTTCGCCAGCAGGGTGCGGTGGTGGTGGACATCCGTGACCCACAGAGCTTTGCGGCCGGGCACATCAGCGGCTCGCAGCACCTCGACAATTACTCGCTGCATGCCTTTATCAGCCAGGCCGATCTTGATGCACCGTTGATCGTCACCTGCTACCACGGCAACTCCAGCCAAAGTGCCGCGGCCTATTTGGCGGGCCAGGGTTTTAGCGATGTCTACAGCCTCGACGGCGGCTTTGAGCTGTGGCGCGCAACCTTCCCTGACGACACCGCCCAGGCTCCCACCAGCAACGACGAAGAATAAATTTCGCCACCCCGAGGCCGCGCTCGCTGCGGCCTTCGCGCCTTCGCGGGCATCAGTAATATCCTGTTATCGTTGCCCCGCCCTTGACCTTGCCGATTCCGAACTATTCTTTAGCTCAGGCCATCCAAAACAAGGTAGAGCCGGCCAAACGGCATCGGGCTATCGGTAAGACTTATTAGGCGCTCTGGGGGTTTAATCTGGCGACATTCGCGCCAGGGCCATCCATCTCCTGACCGACCCGGCACCGGCTCTGCGCATCGAGCGAGGTGAAGTCATGAGTATATTCAGCCACTTCCAACAACGTTTCGAAGCGACTCGGCAGGAAGAGTGCTCCCTGCAAGAGTACCTCGAGCTGTGCAAACAGGACCGCAGCGCCTATGCCTCGGCAGCTGAACGTTTGCTGCTGGCGATTGGCGAGCCGGAGTTGCTCGACACCTCAACCGACCCGCGCCTGTCACGCATTTTCTCCAATAAGGTGATTCGTCGCTACCCAGCGTTTGCCGACTTTCATGGTATGGAAGAATGCGTCGACCAGATCGTCTCCTACTTCCGCCATGCGGCGCAGGGCTTGGAAGAGAAGAAACAGATTCTCTATCTGCTCGGCCCGGTGGGCGGCGGTAAATCCTCGCTGGCAGAAAAACTCAAGCACCTGATCGAGAAGGTGCCGTTCTATGCCATCAAAGGTTCGCCCGTGTTCGAGTCGCCGCTGGGGTTGTTCAGCGACGCCGAAGACGGCGCAATTCTCGAAGAGGACTACGGCATCCCACGGCGTTACCTCAACTCCATCATGTCGCCGTGGGCCACCAAGCGCCTGCAAGAGTTCGGCGGTGATATCAGCCAGTTCCGCGTGGTCAAACTCTACCCTTCGATCCTCAATCAGATCGCGGTGGCCAAAACCGAGCCGGGCGACGAGAACAATCAGGACATTTCCGCCCTGGTCGGCAAGGTGGATATCCGCAAGCTTGAGGAATACCCACAGAACGACGCCGACGCCTACAGCTACTCCGGCGCACTGTGCCGGGCCAACCAAGGGCTGATGGAATTCGTCGAGATGTTTAAGGCACCGATCAAGGTGCTGCATCCGCTGCTCACCGCCACCCAAGAGGGCAACTACAACAGCACCGAAGGCCTTGGCGCGATTCCCTACAGCGGCATTCTGCTGGCCCACTCCAACGAGTCGGAATGGCACAGCTTCCGCAACAACAAGAACAACGAAGCGTTCATCGACCGCATTTACATCGTCAAGGTGCCCTACTGCCTGCGCGTGGCCGATGAAATCAAGATCTACGACAAGCTGCTGTTCAACAGCTCTCTGGCCAAGGCCCATTGCGCGCCCGACACCTTAAAGATGCTCGCCCAGTTCACCGTCCTCAGCCGCCTGAAAGAGCCGGACAACTCCAACGTCTACTCGAAAATGCGCGTGTATGACGGCGAAAACCTCAAGGACACCGACCCAAAAGCCAAGTCGATTCAGGAGTACCGCGACAGCGCCGGCGTGGATGAAGGCATGAACGGCCTCTCGACCCGCTTTGCCTTCAAGATTCTGTCCAAGGTCTTCAACTTCGACCCCCACGAAATCGCCGCCAACCCCGTGCACCTGCTGTATGTGCTGGAACAGCAAATCGAGCAGGAACAGTTCCCGGCCGAAACCCGCGAGCGCTACCTGCGCTTTATCAAGGAATACCTCGCCCCCCGCTACATCGAGTTTATCGGCAAGGAAATCCAGACAGCTTATCTGGAGTCTTACAGCGAATACGGCCAGAACATCTTCGACCGCTACGTGCTGTACGCCGATTTCTGGATTCAAGACCAGGAATACCGTGACCCGGAAACCGGCGAAATCCTCAACCGTGTAGCCCTCAACGAGGAACTGGAGAAGATCGAAAAACCGGCCGGAATCAGCAATCCGAAGGATTTCCGCAACGAGATCGTCAACTTCGTGCTGCGCGCCCGCGCCGGCAACAACGGCAAAAACCCGACTTGGCTCAGCTACGAAAAACTGCGTGTGGTCATCGAGAAAAAGATGTTCTCCAACACCGAAGATCTGCTGCCGGTCATCAGTTTCAACGCCAAAGCGAGCAAGGAGGATCAGCAGAAACACAACGACTTCGTCACACGCATGGTCGAACGCGGCTACACCGACAAGCAGGTACGCCTGCTCTCCGAGTGGTACCTGCGGGTGCGTAAATCGCAGTAGCACAGCACCTGCGGCAAGCTTAAAGCGGCAAATCAAGAAGCCGCGCAGCGTTCACTTGCAGCTTGAGGCTTGCCGCTTAAAGCTGCCCCGGAGGGGCTTATGAGCCACGTGATCGACCGACGCCTCAATGGCAAGAACAAGAGCACGGTCAACCGCCAGCGTTTTTTGCGACGTTACCGTGAGCACATTAAAAAAGCGGTGGAAGAAGCCGTGGGCCGACGCTCCATCACCGACATGGAGCACGGCGAGCAAATCAGCATACCCGGCCGCGATACTGACGAGCCGGTGCTGCACCACGGCCGCGGGGGCCGGCAGACCACCGTGCATCCGGGTAACCGCGAGTTCACCACCGGCGAGAAAATTGCCCGCCCGCAAGGAGGCGGCGGTGGCCAAGGCGCTGGCAAGGCCAGTAACTCGGGCGAAGGCATTGATGAGTTTGTCTTCCAGATTACCCAGGAAGAGTTTCTCGACTTTATGTTCGAGGATTTGGAGCTGCCCAATCTGATCAAGCGCCATCTAACCGGCACCGACACGTTCAAGAGCGTACGCGCCGGCATCAGCAATGACGGCAATCCTTCACGCATCAACATCGTGCGCACCCTGCGATCAGCGCACGCAAGACGCATCGCTCTGTCCGGCAACAGTCGTAAAAAACTGAGGACCGCCGAAGCCGAACTGGAATTTTTGAAACGCGAACAACCGGACAATCTGACTGATATTCGGGCGCTTGAGGACGACATCATCAAGCTGCGTGCGCGGATCAAGCGGGTGCCGTTCCTCGACACCTTCGACCTCAAGTACAACCTGCTGGTCAAGCAGCCCAACCCCAGCTCCAAGGCCGTGATGTTCTGCTTGATGGATGTGTCAGGCTCGATGACGCAATCGACCAAAGACATCGCCAAGCGCTTCTTCATCCTGCTGTACCTGTTCCTCAAGCGTAACTACGACAAGATCGAGGTGGTGTTTATCCGCCACCACACCAGCGCCCGCGAAGTCGACGAGGATGAGTTTTTCTACTCGCGTGAAACCGGCGGCACCATTGTTTCCAGCGCGTTGAAGTTGATGCAGGAAATCATGGCCGAGCGCTACCCGATCAATGAATGGAACATCTATGCCGCGCAAGCATCGGATGGCGACAACTGGAATGACGATTCCCCGTTATGCCGGGATATTCTGATTAACCAGATCATGCCGTTCGTGCAGTACTTCACTTACGTCGAAATCACCCCGCGCGAGCACCAGGCGCTGTGGTTCGAGTACGAACACGTTGCCGAGGCATTCGCCGACAGTTTCGCCCAGCAACAGCTGGTGTCATCCGGCGATATCTACCCGGTATTCCGCGACCTGTTCCAGCGGAGGCTAGCCACATGAGCACCTCAGACAGCACCACCCGCGAAAGGAAACGCCAGCCGATTTCGACCGGCTCGGAGTGGACCTTCGAGCTGATCCGTCAGTACGATCGTGAAATCGCTCGCCTGGCCGAACGCTACGCACTGGACACCTACCCCAACCAGATTGAGGTCATCACCGCCGAGCAAATGATGGACGCCTATGCCTCGGTCGGCATGCCGCTGGGATACCACCACTGGTCCTACGGCAAGCACTTCCTCAGCACGGAGAAGGGCTACAAACGCGGGCAGATGGGGCTGGCCTACGAGATCGTGATCAACTCCGACCCGTGCATCGCCTACCTGATGGAGGAGAACACCATCTGCATGCAGGCGCTGGTCATCGCGCACGCGTGCTACGGCCATAACAGCTTCTTCAAGGGCAACTACCTGTTCCGCACGTGGACCGATGCCAGCTCGATCATCGATTACTTGGTGTTCGCCAAGCAGTTCATCATGCAATGCGAGGAGCGCTATGGCATCGATGCGGTGGAGGAACTGCTCGACTCCTGCCATGCCTTGATGAATTACGGCGTGGATCGCTACAAGCGCCCCTATCCGATCTCCGCCGAAGAAGAACGGCGGCGCATGAAAGACCGCGAAGAACATCTGCAAAAGCAGATCAACGACCTGTGGCGCACCATTCCAAAAAACGCCAGCAAAACCAGCGACAAAGACACCGCGCGCTTCCCTGCCGAACCGCAGGAAAACATCCTCTATTTTCTGGAAAAACACGCCCCGCTACTGGAGCCCTGGCAGCGCGAGATCATTCGTATTGTGCGCAAGATCGCCCAGTACTTTTACCCGCAACGGCAAACTCAAGTGATGAACGAAGGCTGGGCGACCTTCTGGCATTACACGCTGATGAATGACCTGTACGACGAAGGCTTGGTCACTGACGGCTTTATGTTGGAGTTTTTGCAATCGCACACCAGCGTGGTCTACCAACCGCCGTTCGACAGCCCCTACTACAGCGGCATCAACCCCTACGCATTGGGCTTTGCCATCTATCAGGACATTCGCCGTATCTGCGAAAACCCCACCGACGAAGACCGCCGCTGGTTCCCCGACATCGCCGGCAGTGATTGGCTAAGCACCCTTAAATTCGCCATGACCAGCTTCAAGGACGAGAGTTTTATCCTGCAGTACCTGTCGCCCAAAGTGATTCGCGACCTCAAGTTGTTCAGCGTGCTGGATGACGACCAGAAGAACGAGCTCTACGTGCCGGCCATCCATGATGAGCCCGGCTACCGCAGCATCCGCGAAACCCTGGCCGCGCAGTACAACCTCGGCAACCGCGAACCCAATGTACAAATCTGGAATATCGACCGCCGCGGCGACCGCTCGCTGACCTTGCGCCACCAGCAGCACGACCGCAAACCCCTGGGCAGCTCGACCGACGAAGTACTCAAGCACCTGCACCGCCTGTGGGGCTTCAATATCCACCTTGAGGTTTATCAAGGTGAGCAGTTGATCGGCAGCCATCATGTCCCACCAAAAACCGAACAGGATCAAAGCAACGACTATCCTCGGCTTGATCTGATGATTCCGCCGATCTAAATCAATGCCCCGCCGTCCAGCTGCGGCGGGGGCTTTTCGCTTCCACGCACCAGTCATCCAAGCGCGAACCAGACAGCTCACCCGCCCAGCCGTTATGCTCTGCGCAACGCAGCGTTAAGGTTTATTTATGCAGATTTATAAAGTGGGCGGCGCTGTGCGTGACCGCCTGTTAGGCCGCCCCATCAGCGAGATCGACTGGGTGGTGGTGGGTGCCAGCGCTGAACAGATGCTCGAACTGGGCTATCGACCGGTGGGGGCAGATTTCCCGGTATTTCTGCACCCCAAGACCGGCGAGGAATACGCCCTGGCTCGCACCGAGCGCAAAAGCGGGCGCGGCTACGGTGGGTTTACCTTCTTCGCCAGCCCGGATGTGACACTGGAAGAAGACCTCATCCGCCGCGACCTCACCGTCAATGCCATGGCCGAGGACGACCAAGGCACCTTGATTGACCCCTACGGCGGCCAACGTGACCTTGAAGCTCGCCTGCTGCGTCACGTCTCACCCGCCTTCGCCGAAGACCCTTTGCGCGTGCTGCGTGTGGCCCGCTTCGCCGCGCGCTATGCGCCACTGGGTTTTAGCGTTGCGCCTGAGACCCTGGCACTGATGCGCCAACTGAGCGAATCAGATGAGTTGAGCGCCCTGACGCCCGAGCGCAGCTGGAAAGAAATCTTCCGCGCGCTTATGGAACCGCGCCCGGACGTCTTCATTCAGGTACTGCGCGACTGTGGCGCGCTGCACGTGCTGCTGCCGGAAGTCGACGCCCTGTTCGGCATTCCGCAACCCGCAGCCCATCACCCGGAAATTGACACCGGTGTGCATGTGCTCAGCGTGCTGCACCAGTGCGCCGAACACCAGCAACCGCTGACGGTGCGCTGGGCCTGCTTGTTGCACGATGTCGGCAAAGGCCTCACCCCTGAAGCCGAGTGGCCCCGGCACATCGCCCATGAGCAGAAGGGCTTGAAACTGATCCGCGCGATCAATCAACGCTGCAAAGCGCCCAAGGATTGCCAGGAACTCGCCTTGCAGGTCGGTGAGTTTCACACCCACGGCCACCGCGCGCTGGAGCTGAAAGCCTCAACCCTGCTCAAACTGCTGCAAGGCTTTGATGTCTTCCGCCGACCGCAGCGCTTCGAAGAGTTTATCGCCGCTTGTGAAATGGACGCCCGTGGTCGATTAGGCCTGGAACAGCGTGACTACCCGCAAGCCGACTACCTGCGCGCCGCCCTGCAGGCCGCCCGCGCGGTCGCGGTGCAACCCTTGCTTGAGCGTGGCTTTAAGGGCGCTGAGTTGGGTGAAGCACTGAACCAGCAACGGCTTGCAGCCCTTGAGGCGTTCAAAGTGCAGAGCAACGCAAACCGAGAAAAGAGCTAGGTTAGTGCAGGATAAGTGGCTATCAAATCAGCAGGCGTCAACGCCTGCTCGCGCCAGCTAAACGCCACTGGCGACAATTGCTGATCGATGTGCGCGGCACCCCACAGATCGGCAAAACTGCGTTGCACGCCCGGATGCAGAACGTCCGGCACCAACAGCGCCAAGGGCCAGAGAACAAAGGCGTTTTTCAGGATTTCTGCCCGCGGCAGGATCAGGCCATCGAAGTTGCCGACCAAATCACCATACAACAGCACGTCGATATCCAACGGCAAGCCTTTGCGATCAGGCGCATAACGACCGTTATCGGCCTCGATGAACTTCAAGCGTCGGTCCAGTTCGCCCAACGGTAGATCACTGTAACCAGCCACTACCAGATTGAAGAACGGCCCACTTTTGATGCCCACCGGCTGGCTCTCAAACACCGGCGAGCAGCGCATGCCACTGAGCACAGCACTGAGCGCCTCGAGACCTGCGCACAGGTGCGCTTCACGGCCGATATTACTGCCCAGACCCAACAGTACGGGAGTTAGCGACATCCGCGCTCAATCTCCACGCCCACGCCGCCACTGGCAGCGGGCACCGCACCGGGCTTGGTCAACTTGAGACGAACCCAGGGAATCTGGAACTCGCTCATAAGCAGTTGCACCAAGCGCTCAGCAAAGGTTTCCACCAGAATAAACTGCGATTCGCTGGCAAATGTCTGGATACGCTGCGAAACGGTGGCGTAATCCAGCGCTTTCTCCAAGTCATCACCCGCAGCAGCCGGGCGGTTGTCCCAGCCTAGGTACAGGTCCAGGCGCAAACACTGACGAATGGTGCGCTCCCAGTCGTAGGCACCAATCACGGTGTCGACTTCCAGACCCTCAATAAAAACTGTGTCCAAGCACGCTCTCCGCGGCACGACAAGGCTGTCGCACCTAGTTAGAATCAGGGCTTCCTCGCCCGGAATGGATACCATGTTTTGGCTGTTGGCGATCTTCGCCTATCTGCTCGGCTCGTTGTCCTTCGCCATTCTGCTCAGCCGCTTGGCCGGCGGACCGGACCCGCGCGCCAGCGGCTCAGGTAATCCTGGTGCCACCAACATGCTGCGGGTCGCGGGCAAACGCCTAGCCATCTTCACCTTGATCGGCGATCTGCTCAAAGGCCTGCTGCCGATTTTGCTCGCTGATTTACTCGGTTTTAACCTGCAGCAACAAGCTTGGATTGGCCTAGCCGCTGTTATCGGCCACCTGTATCCGATGTATTTCAACTTCCGTGGCGGCAAAGGAGTCGCCACCGCGGCGGGCATGCTGCTAGGGCTCTACCCGCCAGCGGCACTGCTCGCAGTGGCTGCCTGGGCGCTGGTGTTCGTCCTGACCCGCACCAGTTCATTGGCCGCACTGATTGCCACCCCGCTGACACTGCCCCTACTGGCCTGGCAGCAGCCAGCAGCCTTGCTGCCTGTGTGCGTACTCACCGGGCTTATCGTCTGGCGGCACCGTGGCAATTTACGCGATCTGTTCGCGGGCCGTGAGCGGCATTTTTAAATCACCAAAGTGAGCGCCGTTCATCCCGGATTACAACGCCGGCAACTGCTCCATCGGCCAGCGCGCTTGCACGCTGATGGCTAAACCCTCATGTTGCCCTGCCAGCAAGCGCTGGCAACCGGCATAGGCGATCATTGCACCGTTATCGGTGCAAAACGCTGGCCGTGCATAAAAAACAGCACCCTTGAGTTCGCCGAGCATCTGTTCCAGCGACAACCGCAAAGCCTTGTTAGCACTCACGCCCCCGGCAATCACCAAGTTATTCAAGCCGGTCTGTTTCAGCGCGCGCTTGCACTTGATGGTGAGGGTATCAACCACGGCCTGCTGGAATGCCAAGGCAACGTCGCAGCGGGTCTGCTCGGAGTGATCGCCGGCAGCCTGACACTGCTGCCACGTATTCAAGGTAAAGGTTTTCAAACCACTAAAACTGAACTCAAGCCCCGGACGATCCGTCATCGGCCGCGGAAACTTGAAGCGCCCAGGCGTGCCCTGCTGCGCCAGACGCGCAATCTCCGGCCCTCCCGGATATTGCAGGCCCATCAGCTTGGCGGTCTTGTCAAACGCCTCACCTGCCGCGTCGTCCAACGACTCGCCGAGCAACTGGTATTGCCCTATGCCGTCGACACGCACCAACTGGGTGTGCCCGCCCGACACCAACAAAGCGACGAACGGAAAAGCGGGTGGCTGCTCCTCCAGCATCGGGGCCAGCAAGTGACCTTCCATATGGTGTACGCCAAGCGCCGGAATGCCCCAAGCGAACGCCAAAGCCTGAGCGCAAGATGCGCCCACCAGCAAGGCACCGACCAAGCCTGGGCCTGCGGTGTAGGCGACAGCATCAATGTCAGTTTTACTCTTGCCGGCCTCCTCAAGCACCTGGCGAATCAACGGCAGCATGCGTTTGACGTGATCGCGCGAGGCCAATTCCGGCACCACGCCACCATAAACACGGTGCAAATCAATCTGACTGAACAGCGCGTCAGCCAGCAGACCATGCTCACTGTCGTAAAGCGCGACACCGGTTTCGTCGCAAGAGGTTTCCAATCCCAGAACCAGCATGGGCAGTGCCTTGTAGTAGAGAATGCAGCTTCAAAGGCGCGCATGATAATGGCCGGTGACGCGAACCGACTAGCGCTTTTCGATCAGAGGCTTTGCATTCCTCGCGATGAGGCGGTAACATCCGCAACCCTTAAAAACCTACGTTCTCCAGCGCGATTTGCTAGGAGCAACGTTACCCCCCGGTAATAAAGAAGGTACGCCCTGGATGCCAGCCGTCAAAGTTAAAGAGAACGAACCCTTCGACGTAGCTCTGCGTCGTTTCAAGCGCTCTTCTACGAAAAGCCGACTTCCGAGCGTAAGCGTAAAGCAGCAGCCGCTGTTAAGCGTCACGCCAAGAAAGTGCAGCGCGAGCAGCGCCGCAGCGTTCGCCTGTACTAATCGGTACAAGCAACGCCTGAACGCCCGCGCTTCTGCGGGCTTTGCTTAAAGACTCCGCGCCACCCTCGGGTGACGATCGGAGTCTTTTAGTTTTTGCCTCTACCTGTTCTGCCCTTGCGCACAACAGTATTCTGAGCGCCTATGGCCGGCCTGATTCCACAGTCTTTTATCGACGATCTGCTCAACCGCACCGACATCGTCGACGTGGTGGGTTCGCGCATCCAGCTAAAAAAGGCCGGCAAGAACTACACTGCCTGCTGCCCCTTCCATAAAGAGAAAACCCCCTCGTTCAGCGTCAGCCCGGACAAACAGTTTTACTACTGCTTTGGCTGCGGCGCAGGCGGCAACGCACTGGGTTTTGTCATGGACCACGACCAACTGGACTTCCCCCAGGCGATCGAGGACCTGGCCAAGCGCGCCGGCATGGAAGTGCCGCGCGAAGAAGGCACCCGCAACAACAAGCCGCGCCAACCGACCGACTCACCGCTTTACCCGCTGCTAACAGCCGCCACCGAATTCTATAAGCACGCGCTGAAAAACCACCCACAACGCAAAGCAGCGATTGACTACCTGAAAGGCCGCGGCCTCTCTGGCGAGATCGCGCGCGACTTCGGCATGGGCTTCGCACCACCCGGCTGGGACAACCTGCTCAAGCAACTGGGTGGCGACGGACTGCAACAAAAGGCCATGATTGATGCCGGCCTGCTGATCGAGAACGCCGAAAACAAGCGCGTGTATGACCGCTTCCGCGATCGCATCATGTTCCCGATCCGCGACAGTCGCGGCCGAGTCATCGCCTTTGGCGGCCGCGTACTGGGCGACGAAAAACCCAAATACCTGAACTCCCCGGAAACCCCGGTGTTTCACAAGGGCCAGGAGCTGTACGGCCTGTTTGAAGCGCGCAAGCACAACCGCGATCTCGACGAGATCATGGTGGTCGAAGGCTACATGGACGTCATCGCCCTGGCCCAGCAAGGCCTGCGCAACGCCGTTGCCACCCTCGGCACCGCCACCAGCGAAGAACACCTCAAGCGCTTATTTCGCATCGTGCCCAGCGTATTGTTCTGCTTTGATGGTGACGCCGCCGGACGCAACGCCGCCTGGCGCGCACTTGAGGCCGCACTACCCAACCTGCAAGACGGGCGTCGCGCGCGCTTTTTGTTTTTACCCGACGGCGAAGACCCCGACACCCTAGTACGCAGCGAAGGCACCGATGCCTTTCGCGCACGCATCAACCAACACGCCCAACCACTGGCCGACTACTTCTTCCAGCAACTCTCGGAAGAAGCAGACCCACGCTCACTGGAAGGCAAAGCACACTTAATGACCCTGGCCGTACCGCTGATCGACAAGATCCCCGGCAACAACCTGCGCACCCTGATGCGCCAACGCCTGAGCGAAATCACAGGCCTCTCCGGCGACGCCATGAGCCAAATGGCCAGCCCCACGCGCACTAACACCACAAGCCCACCCCCGAGCCATTACCCGGACTTTGCCGAAATACCCGACAGCGCCTATTACGACCAGCCGCCCGCTCACAACGAATACGAAAATCCGAGCCCCGCACCGGCATTCGAACGCAGCCAAAGCAAAGGCGACTGGAAGAAAGACGGCGGCAAGTGGAACAAAAAAGGCAAGAACGATTTCGCCCCGCGCGCGCCCCGCACAGCGGTTAGCGTTGAATCGCCACACCTGAGTGCATTACGCACCCTGCTGCATCACCCACAACTGGCGCAAAAGGTTGAAGATGTTAGCCATTTCGCTGCCGAAGACGACACCTACGCACAACTGCTGGTCGCCCTACTCGGCGCCCTGCAAAAAAATCCAAACCTGCGCTCACTGCAACTGATCGCGCGCTGGCACGGCACCGAACAGGGCCGCCTACTGCGCGCGCTCGCAGAAAAGGAGTGGCTGATTTCAGCCGACAACCTTGAACAACAGTTTTTCGACACTATAACTAGTCTTGTCGCCCGCCAACGTGAGCGCAGCTTGGAACATTTGCTGCGCAAAGCCCGTCAAAGCGAATTAAGCACAGAAGAGAAAGATCAGCTGCGCCAGTTGCTGAGTCGAAATGTATCAACGATAACCCCAAGCCCAACTGGCGCTTAGGGGTACTACTCGGGTATAATCCGCGGCTTGTTTTTTGCCCGCCAAGACCTTCAGTGGATAGGGTGTTATGTCCGGAAAAGCGCAACAGCAGTCTCGTATCAAAGAGTTGATCACCCTGGGTCGTGAGCAGAAGTATCTGACTTACGCAGAGGTCAACGACCACCTGCCGGAAGATATTTCTGATCCCGAGCAAGTGGAAGACATCATCCGCATGATCAACGACATGGGGATCCCCGTACACGAGAGTGCTCCGGATGCGGACACCCTTATGTTGGCCGATGCCGACACCGATGAGGCCGCCGCTGAAGAAGCTGCTGCCGCACTCGCTGCGGTTGAAACCGATATCGGCCGCACCACCGACCCCGTGCGCATGTACATGCGTGAAATGGGCACCGTGGAATTGCTGACCCGCGAAGGCGAGATTGAAATCGCCAAACGCATCGAGGAAGGCATCCGCGAGGTTATGGGCGCGGTTGCTCATTTCCCCGGCACGGTCGACAGCATTCTGGCTGAGTACACCCGCGTCACCACCGAAGGTGGTCGCTTGGTTGAAGTACTGAGCGGCTACATCGACCCGGACGACGGCATTGTCCCGGCCGAAGCGGCTGCGCCGGTGCCTGTCAAAGACGGTGATGCCGCTGAAGAAGTAGAAGAAGACGACGCTGAAGCCAGCGACGACGAGGAAGAAGAAGGCGACGGTGGTCCGGATCCAGAAGAGGCCCTGCGCCGCTTTACCGCGATTGGCGATGCGCTGGCTCTCGCGAAAAAAGCGCTGAAAAAGCATGGCCGTAACAGCAAGCAAGGCATTGCCGCGCTGAAAGAAATGGCCGAGCTGTTCATGCCGATCAAGCTCGTACCTAAACAGTACGACGCGCTGGTTGTGCATGTTCGCAGCGCCTTGGAGCGTTTGCGCGCCCAAGAACGCGCCATCATGCAACTCTGTGTGCGTGACGCACGCATGCCGCGCGCCGACTTCCTGCGTCTGTTCCCCGGCAATGAAGTTGACCAGAGCTGGGCCGAAGAGCTGGCCAAGGGCAAAGCCAAGTACGCCGAAGCCATTGGCAACCTGCAGGCTGACATTCAGCGCTGCCAGCAAAAGCTGTCTGCACTGGAAGCTGAGTGCGAGCTGACGCTGGCCGAGATCAAGGACATCAACCGTCGCATGTCGATCGGCGAGGCCAAGGCCCGTCGCGCGAAGAAAGAGATGGTTGAAGCCAACTTGCGCTTGGTGATTTCGATCGCCAAAAAGTACACCAACCGTGGCTTGCAATTCCTCGATCTGATTCAGGAAGGCAACATCGGCTTGATGAAAGCGGTAGACAAGTTCGAATACCGTCGCGGCTACAAGTTCTCGACCTATGCCACTTGGTGGATTCGTCAGGCAATCACCCGCTCGATCGCCGATCAGGCGCGCACCATCCGTATTCCGGTGCACATGATCGAAACGATCAACAAGCTCAACCGTATTTCCCGGCAAATGCTGCAGGAAATGGGCCGTGAACCGACCCCGGAAGAGCTGGGTGAGCGCATGGAAATGCCTGAGGATAAGATCCGCAAGGTACTGAAGATCGCCAAAGAGCCGATCTCCATGGAAACCCCGATTGGTGACGACGAAGATTCGCACCTGGGCGACTTCATTGAAGACTCCACCATGCAATCGCCTATTGATGTGGCGACCGTGGAAAGCCTCAAGGAAGCCACCCGCGAAGTGCTCTCCGGCCTCACCGCGCGTGAAGCCAAGGTACTGCGCATGCGCTTTGGCATCGACATGAATACCGACCACACCCTTGAGGAAGTCGGTAAGCAGTTCGATGTAACCCGCGAGCGGATCCGCCAGATCGAAGCCAAGGCACTGCGTAAGCTGCGCCACCCGACGAGAAGCGAGCACTTACGCTCCTTCCTCGACGAGTAACACCAAAACCCCCGGCCTGCCGGGGGTTTTGCATTATGGGCAGTGACCCAGGATGGCACCTCGGTCTACACTTTTCGGACTCAGCCTAAAACGAGCCCGCCCATGTCGCGCTTTTCAGCCATCGCAGTGCTGTGCTTGCTTGCTTGGGCACTGCCCGCATCAAGCCTGGAACTCACGCCCGAGGAACAGGCATGGTTGGCCGCGCACCCTGAACTGAGCCTGGGCATAGACAACAACTGGCCACCGTTTGAATTCATCGACCACGACTCTCAGTATCAAGGCCTGGCTGCCGACTATGTCGCGCTGATCGAAGAACGCCTGCAGATCGCATTAACCCCCAACCCTGCACGCAACTGGAGCGAAGCCCTCGCCGATGCCAGAACCGGCAAGATCCATCTATTACCAAGCCTCACGGCCACACCTTCACGCCAGCAATACCTGACATTCACACGCCCATATCTCGACTTCCCAATCGTCATCTTGGCGCAAGAGAAAGGGCCGCAACCACGCAGCTTGCGCGAACTCGACGGACTCACTGTGGCCGTGGTGGAGAACTATGCGCCTGAGGAGTTACTGCGTGACAAACACCCAACGCTCCGCCTTTGGACACGCCCCAGCGTAGCCGCTGCATTACAAGCACTCGCAACCGGCCAGGCCGATGTGATGGTCGGCGACCTGGCCTCTAGCGCCTGGCACCTGCAACAACTCAAGCTTGATGGCATCGTGATCAGCGGACAAACACCCTACCGCTATCAACTGGCCATGGGCGTCCCGACAGAGCACGCCATCCTCGCCAGCATCATCGACAAACTCCTCGCCGAACTAAGCCCGGCTGAAGTCGCCACCATCGAACAACGCTGGATCAGTAATCTTGCTGAACAGCCCCCGTTCTGGCGCGGCCTGTTGATGTTTGGCCTTCCTGGGTTAATCGCTGCACTGCTGATCATTTTCACAGTCCTGCGCATTAACCACCGACTGCGTAACGAGATGCAGCAGCGCAACAGTCTTGAACTGGAATTACGCAACAGCGAACAACACTACCGTGGCCTGGTAGAAAGCCTGAATGCCGTGGCCTGGCAAATGAACCCCGATAACATGACCTACCTCTACGTCGCACCGCAGGCTGAAAAGCTCTTTGGCTACCCGCCACACTGCTGGCTAAAACCTGAGTTTATTCACGCCATACTGCATCCCGACGACGCGTCGCTCGCCTTGGACTACTACCGGCGCGCAGCCAATAACGCACGCGATCAAAGCTTCGATCACCGCATGCTGGCAGCAGATGGCCGAGAAGTGTGGGTGCGCGTCATCGCCACCCCCAGTCAAGAGGACGATAAACCGCTGTTAAGCGGGCTGCTCATCGACATCACCGAAAACAAATACACCGAACAAGCGCTCGCACGCTCGGAAGAGAAATTCGCCTCCGTGTTTCACAGCTGCCCCGATGTCATTGCCTTGCTTAGCGCCGAAGACGGACGCCTGATCACCGTCAACCACACCTTCGAACAGCAATTTGGCATGAGCGCCAGTGAAGCAGTCGGTCACACCAGCTCTGAACTGGGCCTATGGCTCGAACAAAGCAACGGCGCGCACATTCTGCAAATGCTCCATGAAGGACACCTGCACAACCTCGAAAGCACCTTCCGCCGCCGTGACGGCAGCCATTTCACCGCACTGATTTCCGCCCAGCAAGTAACCCTGGATGACAGCAGCACCCTCGTCGTGGCGCTACGCGATATCAGCGAACTAAAAGACGTGCAACAACGCCTGAGTGCCTCCGAGGAGAAGTTCGCCAAGGCCTTTCATGCCTCGCCAGACGGCATGTTGATCAGCCGCCAGAGCGACGGCCAACTGCTCGATGTAAACGAGGGTTTCAGCCGCATCACCGGTTACGCCATGCATGAAACAGCTGCCAGCACCACCGTTCAGCTGGGCATTTGGGCAGACCCGCTCGACCGCACCCGAATGATCAGCGCGCTTCAGCAACACGGCTCTGTCAGAGACTTCCGCGCCACCATTCGCACCAAACACGGCAACCTGCGCATCTGCGAAATGTCCGCGCAACCCATCCCGATCGAAGGCGACATGTGCATTCTGACCATCGCCCGCGACATTACCGAACGCGAGCAGATGCAGGAGTACCTCAAACAGGCTGCCACCGTTTTTGAAAGCACTGCCGAAGGCGTGATGATTACCGACCTGCAGCAGCGCATCACCGCGGTAAACCGTGCCTTCACCAGCATCACCGGCTACAGCGAAGCCGAAGCCCTTGGTAACTCACCACGCCTGATCGCCTCTGGCAGACACGACAGCGCCTTCTACGCCGCCATGTGGTACAGCCTCAGCGCCAGCGGAAACTGGCAAGGCGAAGTGTGGAACAAACGCAAAAACGGCGAGATTTACCCCGAATGGTTGACCATCAGCGCGGTGCGCGACAGCGACCAGGAGATCACCCACTTTGTCGGCGTGTTTGCCGACATCAGCTCACTCAAACACGCCCAAGCCAGCCTCGATCATCAAGCTCATCACGACCCCCTCACCGGCCTGGCTAACCGCACCCTGTTCGAAGCACGCCTGCACACCGCCATTGACGCTGCCCAAAGCGAGCAAGGAGCGGGCGCCGTACTGTTTATCGACCTCGACCGTTTCAAACACATCAACGACAGCCTCGGCCATCCGGTGGGCGACAAACTGCTGAAAAGCATCGCCGAACGCCTGCTCACCCACCTGCGCGCTATCGACACGCTGGCGCGCCTGGGCGGGGACGAATTCATTATTCTGCTGCCCGGCCAAGCCCAAGCCAGCGAAGCGGAAGCAGTCGCCAACCACCTGCTGGAATGCTTCAGCCACCCGTTCAAAGTCGACCAGCAGGAGCTGTTTATCAGCGCCAGCATTGGCATCTGCCGCTACCCCGACGACGGAGAAGACGTCGCCACATTGGTGAAAAATGCCGACGCGGCCATGTACCGCTCCAAAGCACGCGGCCGTAACCGCGTGGAGCACTACACCCGCGACCTGACCTTTCAAGCCACCGAGCGCATGGCCCTGGAGCGTGAATTGCGCCGCGCCATCGAACAGGAACAACTGCAACTCTACTACCAGCCCAAACGCAGCCTGATCGACAACAGCCTGATCGGTGCCGAAGCCCTACTGCGCTGGTATCACCCGCTGCTTGGCGAAATCAGCCCCGACCGCTTCATCCCATTGGCCGAAGAAACCGGCCTGATCATTGCCCTTGGTGACTGGGTGTTGCGCGAGTCCTGCCGGCAAATGCAACAGTGGCAAGCACAACAGCGGCCCTTCGGCGTGCTCTCGGTGAACCTGACAGGCGTGCAATTGCGCCAACCGCACTTACTGATTCGCATAGCCAGCCTGCTCGAAGAACACAACTTAACGCCCGCGTGCCTGCAACTGGAAATCACCGAAAGCTTCATCATGAACCAAGCTGAAGAAGCGCTTGTACTGCTGCACCAAATCAAAAATCTCGGCATCCAACTGGCCATCGACGACTTCGGCACCGGCTACTCATCGCTCAGCTACCTTAAGCGCCTGCCCGTCGACACCCTGAAAATCGACCAATCCTTTGTCCGCGGCCTGCCCACCGACAGCAACGACATCGCCATCGTGCGCGCCATCCTCGCCTTGGGTCGCAGCATGCAACTCACCGTCATTGCCGAGGGCGTCGAAACCCGCGCACAGGAACTGTTCCTGGCCCAAGAAGGCTGCGAACAGATACAGGGATTCATCGTCAGCCGCGCCCTCCCCGCCGACGCCTTCACAGAAAAGTTCCTCAGCCCACGCCATTCACTTGGCGCTATCCACACCGCGCCGGTATAATCCGCCCGCTTCTGAGGGCCCATAGCTCAGTTGGTTAGAGCAGAGGACTCATAATCCTTTGGTCCACGGTTCGAGTCCGTGTGGGCCCACCATATAAAACAACGACTTAGGTCAGCCACCGTGCTGGCCTTTTTTCGTTTATGGGCTCGATAAAAAATTTGCGTACCGTTTTGCGTACCGTTTCTTTTTTGCTGCGACGGAACGAAACGAGCGCTTTAGCTCGCAGCTCGACACCCAGGCAGCACGCCAATGGGCTTGTGCTACCGCCCAAACGGGTACGGGATTAGGTGTTCAGGCCGGAGAAAGGAGCTGCGTATTGCCGGAAGCGCGACACGCAGTGAGTATTGCCGCACCTCGTTTGCGACTCACTTGAGCTGTCGCACTCTCCCGCAGCAACACACGGACGATGTCGCATAAGACGTGAAACCCAATTTAAATGCCGCCTAGTCACTTCTGAGTGGCAGGCTTGACCCAATAACGCTCGACTGTCCTCACCGTAACGCCTAACTGACGCGCGATATCAGCTTTAGATAGGCCTTCGGTCTGCAATCGACGAGTCTCATCGCGGGTCGCATCAGCCTTCTGGCCACGAATTCCTCTCGCTGCATCTTTTGAGGTGACAGGCTCGAACCGCCCGGCCTCCAGAAGCAACCGAATTTGCTTGTTGTTCGCGCCAAGGTGCTCTTCAACCGCCTGACCAGCCGAGCGCGCCTCAGCAACCAAAAGCAATTGGCTCGGTGAAACGCCCAGCACTCCACATAGGGCTACCAGCGTGTCAATTCTGACTGCGGCCAGCCCCTTCTCGATCTGACGTAAGTGGGTAGCGTTGACGACTTCAGCACAAGCTTCATGCGTGAGGCCAGCCCGAAGCCTCACGTCTCTAACTACCTCACCCAACACCTTTTCGTAGCTCATCTATCGCGCTCAGAAAAGGAAGTATCAAGCCACCTTTGACGCGACACATCGTGATGGCATAGCATTACCTTGTTTCGCTACCACCAGCCACATACCGCTGTCAATAAATACAAATCAGATTCTCAAATTACTGGAGAAGCCCATGAACACCACGACACAAACCACACCCGCAGGCGGCAAGCTTCAGCTCAAGATGAACATGGAATCGCTGCAACTCCGCGTGGAACTGAAATCGCTGCTTCAGTTGTTCGGCGCACAAACATCCCTGGCAGAGCTTGCCATCACAGAGTTTGGAGGCGAACTCCGTGTTGAAGAGGCACAGGAAGCTGGGGGCTCGCTCTACTACTTGCCGCTACGACTAACCCCAGACTTCATTGACCACATCCTGGATCAACTTTGCCCGGATAGCAGACGCGCAGCCATTGAGTGCCTTAATAAGTATCGCTCTGCATGGAACAGGGCCGATCAAGACACCGCACAGATGCTGGAGAAAAATGCTGATCTGCGAAGATCACTACAGCTGTTCAAGAAACAAGAACAGATGGTCCACACTCTCAGGAAGATGCTCTCCTCGCTTCAAAAAAACCGCCAACCGGCGCTCTAACTCAGGGCCGCCGTCATGACTACCAAACGTCCAAAAGAGTTTTTAACTCCCACGCCCCAAGAAATCCTTAACGCAATAACGCTCTGGCAGAGCATGCACGGGGCCCCCAACGGGCAAATCACGCGGGTCGCAAGGATGGAGCGAGAATTCACGACAGTCTTCGGGGGCAGCTTCGGCACCGTCTCGATTGATCAATTGCCGCAGGCGATAGATGTACTGTGCAATGTCATCGCCAACCTGGACCTGCTTAGCCTCAGGTCGGCGACCAAGAGACTGGAACTGATCATGGAGCATCTGGTCACGACAATCGGCAAAGGGTCAGGTCGTGCAGGCTTCGCCGATGCAGAAGCCCTCACAAGCGCACTCCAACTCGCGCGACTAGAGCCAGACTTCCCTTACACCTACCCGGGCTGGGCTAAGTAAAATGGCCGACCTCACTCCGCTGGCTGAACTTTTTCCGGGTTTCAGCCTGCCTATGCCAGGCAGCTCAATGTCGGATAAAAAGGCACTCAGCTGCGCCAGCAAGCACTTTCCTAGCACGTCAGGCCTGCAACATGCAGCAGACTCCATGAGCGGTAGTGGGCAGCTAGCTGCCCCAGCTATTGCCCGGAATGTCACAAGCCATCCTCAGAGGATATGGATCAATCAACCATGAATTCACTGAAAGAAATCACAGAGCTACTTTACGCAGTAGGGGTGTCCATGCCCGGCAGCCCCATGTCCGACGAAGAGGCACTCAGCTATGCCCGAAAGAACTTCCCCTATGGAAATTTTTGCCTGGTGCGTGACTGGCTGTGGCTCGATATAGAGACCACGGACGCTCAACGGCATGCCCTGGAGAAGACACAACGCCAGCCGGCTTTGATCTATGCGCACCAGGTTGTCTTCGACAGCGAGCGACGATGGGATGTCGGCGACTTCGTGAGAACTTCGCTACTGCATCAGTTCAGCGAGGGATTTCATTTCAGAACGCTCAATTCTGTGTACCTGCTACTGGGCCCCGGTACTCGCAAGCCTGCCAGCGCCGACACCATCGCATGCCTGATTTAAGCCATTGAGTATCCCGGTGAACACACGGCCTCAACCAGCAGTTGATCATTGATCTGTGAGGAGCAGTAATGCGCCCAATTTCTCCCGAGAATATGCGGAAGCTGCGCAAGGCTCAGGCATACCCTTTCAGCCAGCCGGTCACGGCCTATCTCACTGATGCCCATATCGCGGCATGCTGCTGCCTGGGAGTAATGCATCGACATGTCAGGGCTGATCCGCTCGGTGGGCGATTTGCCGATGGGCGTCTGATCCGCACCTCGGACATCCTGCGTATCGAACTGGAGGGAGAGTTCTGGGTGCTCCACACATACACAGGAAGCTTCTATGTCATCGCCTCGTTCCACCCAGGTGGATACCAATCCCTAATGGACTATCAGGCATTTCTGCCTCAGGGCTTCTATCCGACGCCTGATCGGCTCCACTGACTCAATTCAGAAAGAGGCCAAGCCGTGTCATGAAGATCATAACTCCTTCTTCATCTCCACGCCTGGGATCATTGCTGGTCTTTCCGGGGATATCAACGACCTGTTCCTGACTCACCTTTTCTGGGCCGGCCCGATGTGTATGCGGATTCCACGCCATCCGGCCACCCAGTCCGCTCTCATCTGGCCAGGCATTCCAGGGCCATCTGGCCACCTGTTCCACGGCCATCCGGCCCGGGTTGGCTGGCGTCGTCAATTTCTGCGTCCGTTTGCGCATTGATTCACCCTTCAGATTGATCCGGTAAGCGTTGTGCACCAGGCGGTCGAGGATAGCGTCGGCCAGGGTCGGATCGCCGATCAGTTCGTGCCAGTTGTCCACCGGCATCTGGCTGGTAACGATGGTCGAGCGCTGGCCGTAGCGGTCGTCCAGTAGCTCCAGCATGTCGCGCCGCTGTTCGGCGGTGAACGGGGCCAAGCCCCAGTCATCGAGGATCAGCAGGTCGGTCTTGGCGTAGCTGCTCATCAGCTTGGCGAAGCGCCCGTCGCCATGGGCCAGACCCAGTTCTTCCAGCAAACGCGGCAAGCGCAGGTAACGCACGCTGTAGCCTTCTCGGCAGGCCTGGTGGGCCAGGGCGCAGGCCAGCCAGGTTTTACCGACACCGGTGGGGCCGCCGATGATCAGGTTGAGGCCGTCGCGTAGCCACTGGCCGCCGCTCAGTTGCAGGATCAGCGCCTTATCCAGCCCGCGCGGGCTGCGGTAGTCGATGTCTTCGAGGCAGGCGTTGTGCTTGAGCCGGGCCTGGCGCAGGCGGCTGCTCAGGCGCTTGTCGTCGCGTTCAGTCAGCTCGCGGTCGACCAGCAGGCCGAGGCGTTCCTCGAAGCTCAGGCTGTCGATGTCCGGGGTTTTCAGTTGTTCGTTCAGCGCCTTGAGCATGCCGTGCAGGCGCAGGGTTTGCAGCTTGTCCAGGGTCGGATGGGGCAGCATGGTGGGATTCCTTGTGTTCAGTGGTAGTAGCCGGGGCCGCGCAGGTTGGCGTGGTCGTCCGGCAGCAGGGGCAGGTGCTGCTGGGCCAGCGGCAGGTTCTCCAGCCCCTGGCGCAGGATCGATTCGAGGCTCTTGTAGCTGCACGTGCCGAGGCTGATGGCGCGACGGCAGGCCAACTCCAGGCGCACTTCGCCGTGGGTTTTGCCCAGGCGCAGGATGCCCAGGCAGGCCCGGTAGCCCTGCTGCGGATGGATGCGCCGTTCGAGGATGTGCCGGATCACGCCGGCGGTGTTCGGCCCGGTCTGCTCGGCCCAGCGGATCAGCCGTTGTGGCGTCCACTCGGCATGCTCGCGATGGCTCTTGGGCATGTGCTCGGCCTGCGTGCTGTGCCGGCCCTTGTGCATTGAGCGCAGGTGGCTGGCCACTCGCTGGTTGGCGTGGAAACACTCGACGGTGCGCGCCGTCAGGCGCACCTCCAGCTGCTTCTTCACCAGTTGATACGGCACCGAGTAGTAATGCCCATCGACCTCGACGTGGTAGTCGATGTGCACCCGCGCTTTCTTCCACTCGGCGTAGACGTAGGGTTGCTCCGGCAGGGGGCGCAGCGCCGGACGATCCAGGCTGTCGAAGGCCGTCTGGCGCGAGCCCGGCAGCTTCTTGAACGGGCGTTGGTTGAGCCGCTCCAGCAACACGGAGATGGCGCTGTTGAGTTCGTCCAAGGAGAAGAACTGACGGTTGCGCAGGGCCGCGAGGATCCAACGCTCGACCACCTGCACGCCGACTTCGGCCTTGGCCTTGTCGCGCGGTTTGCGTGCCCGCGCCGGCACCACCGCCACTCCGTAGTGCTCGGCAAGGTCGCGGTAGCTGGGGTTGATGTCCGGCTCGTAACGATGGGCCTTGCTCACCGCGCTGCGCAGGTTGTCCGGCACCACGATCTCCGGCACGCCGCCGAGGAAGGCGAAGCAACGGGTATGCGAGCCTAGCCAGTCCGGCAGCTGCTGCGACCAGGTGGCTTCGGCGAAGGTGTAGCTGGACGCGCCGAGCACCGCGACGAACACCTGCGCCTGGCGGATCTCGCCGCTGTGGCGGTCGATAACCGGCACCGTCTGGCCGGCATAGTCGACGAACAGCTTCTCGCCGACGCGGTGCTCCTGACGCATCACCACGTCCAGCTTGCCCTGCCAGGCCCGGTAGTGCTCACAGAACCAGCTGTACTGAAAGCCCTGCGGCTGGCTCAGGCG
>LNFM01001992.1_pt1 | contig 44269 bp, 36 predicted proteins | sample 596031 | NCBI WGS metagenome assembly LNFM01 (sample SAMN04254537, study PRJNA301005) | activated carbon metagenome | isolation source: dual media filters at the Ann Arbor, Michigan drinking water treatment plant | place: USA: Ann Arbor
CGCGATGATTATCATTAAGTTTAATCAAAACTGTGGATACGCGATGCCTTACTGACTGATAGGCAAGTTCAAGCAATAAATTTTCGGCATTATATAAGTTGCTGGACAGCATAGAAATGAATTTTCTGGCTATTTCTTTATTGGTATAAATCATAGTAAGAAAATCCTGCTGTGGTATAAGATAGATTTCAGCTTCCTTTAAAACTACAGCAGTTTCATTATTGGGCTTATTTTCCAGTAACGGTAGAAATCCAATAAATTCACCTTCATGATGGATACCAGTAATTAACTCTTTCCCATCGTTGGTTGATTTATAGGTTTTTACCTGGCCTTTTGATATAAAGTAAAGATGGAGCGGCTGTGCGCCTTCCATAAATACAAAATCTTTTTTCTTGTACGTACGGCAGAGTCGTCCTGCTGAGATTTTTTGAAAACCTGGTAATTGTCTTGTTTTGTCGAAAAAGTCGTTAATGTCCGTTACATTATTCCTAAATGTAGTTTTGATTAAATCATATTTTTTCAGCCGCAACTCAATAGCATTGAACAATTCCAGCCCGTCAAAGGGTTTAGTGATATAATCATCTGCGCCCAGATTCATCCCCATTCTAAAGTCTTTATGTTCACTTTTTGCAGTCAGGAAAATGAAGGGGATATTGGCTGTGGATGGATTCTTATTAAGAATATGCAAAACGCCATACCCATCCAGATCGGGCATCATGATGTCGCACAGAATTAAATCAGGCTGATGTTGTTGAACCAATTCAATCCCTAACCTACCGTTATTGGCAGAGAATACCTGATAGTTTGCCAGTTTTAGAATGGATGCAATATTTTCACACATCTCAAGGTTATCTTCAATCACTAGAATGCTTTTGTTCATATTTTTTGGTCAAGGGCAACACTAGTCATTGTAGGTCTAGTCTCTCCGCTTGGTAAGGTTACTATAAATTCTGTACCTGTATTTAGTTCGCTTTTAATGGAGATACGTCCCTGTAGAAGTTTTATGTTTTTATCTACAATATGTAGTCCAAGACCGGTACCATCAAAATTCACTGCGTTTTTGGCTCTGTAAAACAGCCCCAAAATATTGTTGAGTTCATTGGCAGGAATTCCCATTCCAACATCCTTGCCAGTAATGGTCAGGATATGGTCGCGTATTTCTGTTTTTAAGGTAATTGGGTCGTTTGGTTTAGAGTATTTGAGAGCATTGGAAAGTAGGTTGGTGACAATGCTCCAAAGCAAGTGCGGATCTAACGTGATAGTCTCATCCCCTTCATGTTGGTATAAAATGGATTGCCCTTGTTGTTTTATTGGCTCCATTTCGTTGATCAGATCACGAACATAATTTGGTATATTAATAGTGCTGTTAATCACGTTTATTCTGCTCTCTTCCAGTAATAGGAATTCGTTCAAAATCATGGTAAGATTATTAACCGAACGTTTGATACGATTTGTGTGTATTGATTTTTCTTTTTCAAAGTCTTCACCGGAATAGTTCTCGAGCAGAAAGGATGAAGAGAGGATGGTAGCTAGGGGTGTTTTAAATTCATGACACGCCATCGTTACAAAGCGTGATTTAAGCTCACTAAGTTCTTTTTCCTTTTCCAAGGCTTTCATCAAGCCACTTTGAAGGCGATTTTTTTCAGTTACGTTTTTCAGTACGCATAAAATTTCACTAATCTGATTGTCTGCGTCATGAAGGGGTACGGCAGAAATATGATAAAACTGTTCGTTGGCTTCCGTTTCGAAGGAAACGTACTCCCCGGTAAAGGCTTTCCTTACTTTTGATAATGTTCCTTCTTCAGACTCTGGGGTTTTATTGTCTGATGTATCTTGACCTATCAAACCCAAAGCATGTAAGTCAATTTTATTAAGCTCCTTACCGTCTATAAGAACATATTTCATGTCTCGATTAAGTACACCAATTACCCCATCGGGAAAATTATGGACCACGGTATCATACAATCGTTGAATTTTAATTAGCTTCTGCTCTATTTCCCTCCGCTTTTGAATTTGTATCTGCAAATCGTGATTAATCTTTTCTGCATTGGCAAGTGCGGTGATTAATTTTTCAGTCTGCTGTTTAACACGTGTCTCAAGGTCAGCATTTAATCTATTGACTCTAAGAATATGATTTTGATCAACTTCCCGGTCTAACTTTCTGCCAAAGTCGAAGCCTGTGTTGAATGTGCCCACAGGCTCACCGGAAGAGTCATAGATAAGATAGGTGGTCCAGAGAATTGCATAGTACTCACCTTTTGTATTGATGACTATACTCTCATGGTCTTCCATTGATCCTGACACATAAGCCTGGTCGAAACCGGTGCGCCATTGAAGCCCTGTATCGGAGGGAAGAAAATTTTCATGCCAATTAAGTCCAAATAGACTTTCCTTAGGGAAGCCCAAAAGGGTACAACCGTATTTGTTAATGAAAGATATATTAATCTTTTTGTCGAGAATAAGAAAAATTACCGAAGGTGAGTTTTGAGTAGTAGAATCCGTTCGGGGTTTGCCTTCAACCGGTTTTGAGATAAATAAAACACTAAATAGCTCTTTACCGCCCTGAAATTGATTAACGGTTATCTCAATTTGAATTATTGAACCATCTTTTTTAATTCCTGAAGACCTCTTTTGAGGACTTGCTGATTGCTGAGTCTGCTCAAGTATTTCATCTGGAATTAGCTCTTTTAATTGAACACCGATAAGTTCCTTTTCTTTATAGTGGAATAATTGATTAATAGTGGGGTTTATAAGAACAATAGCCCCTTTATCATTAATTATCAAAACCCCCTCAGGGCTACTATATGAATGTTTCATAGAACAGAACTACCGAATAGAATAATCAGTTAAAAGAATCAGAAATGCCAATGCGGGAGGCTTGTTAAAATATCGCTTATTCAGATCCTCCGGAGAACATTGAATGCTAGTCAGCATTAGAGATTACATTGCAAATATACCGATTATTTGAGCGAGGATGATGATATTGATCATCATAAAACGATGATCAATATCATCAACTTATAAGACCATGTCAAATGCCCTCATTTTTTCTCAACTACCCGCTCCGTCATCATTATGCAGTGATGTAAATCATTGAACCTGGCCGCCAAGATCAGGTACTTTGTATCCTTGTTTCGATAAAAATTATGAAAATCTTCAGACTGATTTCTTTTCTCTCTATTCCCATACTTCTTTCATCCTGCTATTATAATAAGCGAATGGTTTATTTGCAGGGTAAGGACTTTTCTGAATACCGTCCTACGGTGGTGCAGAACAAAAAGTCGGTTTACCGGTTGCAGCCTGCAGATGTTTTGTCCGTACAGGTTAAGAGTTCTACGGAAACTGAGACTTCAAATACACTTTTTAATATCGCATCTCGTCAAAATGGTATGAATATTACCCCAGGGAGTTTATTCCTGGAAGGATATACGATTGATAGCAAAGGAGGAATTCAACTACCCATTATAGGGGCGGTACAAGTAAAGGACCTGACCATTGAAGAAGCTCAGCAACTTATTCAGACCAGTGCCAATAAGTACCTTAATAAGTCTACTGTAATTGTAAAGCTCACAAGCTTTAAAGTTACCGTGTTGGGCGAAGTCAAAAATCCTGGATATCTATATGTTTTTAATAACCAGGTAACGATTTTAGAAGTACTCGGATTAGCGGGTGATCTTACTCCTGTAGCCAATCGAAAAAATATTAAGCTCATAAGGCAAGTACCCTCCGGGTCGCAAGTGATCTTACTGGATATTACCGATCCTAAGCTTCTGAGTTCTGAGTTTTTTTTCCTAATGCCCAATGATGTAGTTTATGTGGAGCCTTTTAAAGCGCGCGCAAAAAAGACAAACCTTGAATTATTAAGCTTAGTTTTTGCTGGCATCACAACAACTGTTCTCATCCTAAACTATGTTAATAATAATTGAACGATGAAAAATAGCGATGAGGATATAATAAAAGAGAAGATTAACATCAAAGAACTGATTCAAAAGATCACTGCTAAGTGGTATTATTTTCTAATTACCCTTGCTATTTTACTACCTCTCGCATTTGCCTTCATTTACTTTTCAAGTAATGTTTATTTAATCAGGGCTTCGATACTGTTAAATGGCGGGGTAAGGAATGGACTAAATCCTGACAGCTTCCTTAAAGGAATGGAGTTATTGAGTTCCAATACCGAGTTGGAGGATGAAGTGGGAATCCTGAAGTCCAGTAATCTTTCTGAAAGTACAATCAGAAAGTTAAATTTTGGGATCACGTATTATGCCAAGTCCGCTTTCAGATCCTACGAACCTTCTGCCAAGGCGTATCCATTCACGGTAGTCCTTGACTCTACTGTTAATCAACTTGTGGGCGTCCCTGTTTTTATCAAACGCACTTCCGATAGTACGTTTTCAATTCGTGCCACTGCAAAAAAGGCGGGGACCTATAATTTCTATAGTAATCGGCCCCAAGAGACAGTTACTCTGGTAGATATTCAAACTGCCGGATTAGCAGGCAGTATGATAAGTGAATTGAATTTAGGATTCAAGATACAATTTAAACAGGCCTTTACCAGCGAAAGTAGTGAAGAATATTATTTTGTAATTCATAATCTCAATTCATTGGCCAACTCCTATCTGGAGCGATTGGAAATAAAGCCCATCTCACGTGAGTCAAATCTTGTTGAATTAAAACTTAAAGTCACTAATCCAGAGAAGGGAATAGTATTATTAAATACTTTATTGGAAGTGTATCGCACCAATGAGCTTTACAAAAAAAATGAACTTGGCCTTAAAACCATTCGCTTCATTGATAACCAACTGGGTGGTGTTTCGGATGAGTTGCGGCAGGTAGAAAGTTCACTTCAGTCATTCAGATCCCGAAATAATATTCTGGACATTAATACCACGGCTGAAAATCTTACAAGGAACCTTGACAAATTGGAATCGGATAGGTCATTACTTTCTCAGAAACTAAAGTATTATCAGTATATCGCCAGTTCCATGGAGAAAGAAAGTGATCCAAAAAATATTAGCGCACCTTCTACCTTCGGTATCGAGGATCCCTTGTTGAATAACCTGTTGATGGAATTAGCAAGACTCAATCAGGAGCGTATTGGATTAAATTACAGCACCCGGGAAGGAAACCCGGTAGTTGAAATACTAGAACTTAAGATTACGAGTGTAAAAAAGGCTCTGATTGATAATGTTCGGAATTTTATTGGTGCCTCTAGCCAGGCTTTGGCAGATATCAATGCACAGATTTATGAAGTAAAGAGAAATGTACAGGGGCTTCCGCAAAGTGAGCGCGAATTGGTAAGTATCAAACGCCAATTTGACTTTAATGATAATGTTTATAACTACTTACTTGAAAAAAAGGCTGAAGCAGGAATCGCGATTGCCTCCAATACCGTTGAGAAAACAATTGTAGACAGGGCTCAGTTAGTGGGTGCCGGACCCATTACGCCTAATAAAAAACTGATCTATTTACTGACCGTGCTTTTTGGATTCGCTTTCTCCCTGGGGCTAATCATTTTTAAAGATGTGATTAATGACAACATCATTATTCCAAAAGATGTTGAGCAAAATACCAACATACCCTATATCGGGAGTATTTCGCACGGCAACAAGAATGAGTTAGCAGCTGTGATTGTGGCTCAGGCAAAATCGGCAATCGGTGAATCTTTTCGATCTCTACGGGTCAACTTACAATATCTCACGCTGGGAAGCGAAAATAATGTGATTGGTATTACCTCCTCGGTTGAAAGTGAAGGTAAAACATTTTGTTCCGTTAATCTGGCGGTGGCTATGGCACAGTCTGGCAAAAAGACGATTGTCATAGATTGCGATATGCGCAGACCTAAAGTGGCACTATTATTTCAACTAAAAAATGACGTAGGTCTGTCCAGCTATTTGATTGGAGCATGTTCGTTAAGTGATAGTATCAATGCTACCCATATAAAAGGTTTGGATGTAATCACCTCGGGCCCCATTCCTCCCAATCCACTTGACCTTATTGGGCTTCCCCGTATGGATCAACTTATCAGTACGCTGAAGCAATCTTATAATACGATCATTCTGGATTCGCCACCGATGGGTTTTGTTTCGGAATATATCATTTTGATGAAGTACACAAATGCCAACATCTATGTAGTTCGATCCAACTATACCAAGAAATTTCATCTTGATAAAATAAACAGACTTTACAATGAAGGTAAAATCCGGAATGTGAGCATACTACTCAATGATTATAAAATGTCAGCTAACGCTTACAATTATGTATATGGATAATCTTACCAATTTCAATACTGCAAAATACTTACTACATAGGTAGCAGGTCATGTTTTTAATACCACTTCGGTTTCGCAAATATTTTGAGAATGTCTCATGGCTGATTTTTGAAAAAGGATTTACCCTGGCCGTGGGTATGGTGGTTGGTATCTACGTAGCGCGCTACCTGCAACCCGAAAGTTTTGGACTTCTTAATTACGCAATAAGTTTTGTTAGCATCTTTTCTGCCTTCTCAACACTCGGGATAGATCAAATCATAGTTCGCGAATTGGCTAAACATATTGAAGCCCAAAATGATTTGCTGGGAACTGGATTTGTGTTGAAAATGATAGGATCAGGTACTTTATTGGTATTGATGTTTATCATCCTCATTTTCATGGAGCACGACAGCTTTACCAATACGCTGATCATGATCATTGCTTTTGCGGAATTTTTCAAAGCTTTTGAGGTAGTTAATTATTTTTTTCAGGCTCAGGTAATGTCTAAATATGTGGTCCAGGTTCAACTGGGGATTAACCTGTTTGTAAGCGCTTTAAAGCTTACGCTCGTCTTTGCAAACGCACCGTTGATTTGGTTTGCCATAGTGATTGTCCTTGGTACGATACTTAATGCTACTGGTTTTATCTATGCCTACCATAAGCGACAGGGCACTATTCGTAATTGGAAGTTTCGAAAGGACTTAGCTTTTAAATTGTTGAGTGAGTCATGGCCGATTGCATTATATGGCCTGGCACTACATACGCAGGCGCGCATCGACCAGGTTATGCTCGGAAAAATGTTGAATACAGCTGAAGTAGGTCAATATTCGGTGGCGTTGAAATTCATTGAGATCTTCGGTTTCATGCCCATGGTTTTGATAAGTACATTTTCGCCCGCCATTACAAAGGCGAAGGGTATAAGTGAAGCGTTATATCATAGCCGCCTGGTCAATTTATATCGACTTATGTTTTTAGCTTTTCTGCTTGTGGCTCTTCCCATCTACTTCTTTGCAGAACGGGTTATCACGCTTCTTTATGGACTGGAATATCAGGCGGCTGGTTATTTATTGTCATTGTTTGCCTTGCGCCTTTTCTTTTCGAACATGGGCGTGGGTAAATCTGTGTTTATCATTAACGAGAGTTTGTTCAAGTATTCATTGCTCACTGTAGTGATAGGTGCGATATCAAATATTACCTTAAATTATTTCCTGATCCCACATTATGCTTCCGTAGGGTCCGTCATGGCCAGTATGATTTCGTTTACAGTAAGCATTTTTCTGGTTGATGTATTTTTTAAGAAGACAAGAGAAAATCAACAGTTGATGTTCAAGGGCATCTTTTCATTTTGGCGGTTGAAGGAGATAAATTAATAAATATATGGTCCAGCTTAAGCCCACCCAGGAAAACCACTACACGTGTCCAGAGTGTCTCTCGCGAAGTACGGTTGTAAACGAATTTCGGTTCGAAACAATTAATGTGCTTGCTGATTGTACGTGCGGGTCGTGCGGACTGGAATTTTTTCAGGTACTGCCCGTAGGCCATACAGTGGCTTATCCAATGACCTTGGGTAAATTGAATGGTAAATTGTATCAGCAAGACGAAACTCCTACGTGGCTTGCGAATTCACTCATAAAGTCACACGAAAACATCCGACACGATGAAGTTGCTATAGAAATTAATATCTACAACAGATGCGATAAAGTAATTATTCTCAATACGCTTGATTCAATCTATGGGCATGTACTGCTGAAATTATACAATGCTTTCCATCACCTGGACCACCAGACTGATCTGGGTTTAATTATTATTATTCCTAAAATATTTAAATGGTTAATTCCCAAAGGAGTTACGGAGGTTTGGGTAGTCGATTTAAATTTAGATGAACTGGTCTATAGCTACGAGTCGATTCAAAAATTTGTTTCTGATCAATCCCATCGATTTCGCGAAATATACTTAAGCTATGCTTATTCACATCCTGATTTAAGCACCGTGGATATAAGCAGGTTAACCGATATTAAACCTTTTCAGCTCGAAAACTTTTCAAGGCAAAGCCCGACAATTACATTTGTTTTACGCGAAGACCGATGGTGGTTTCCCGGTACTGCCGACTATTGGTTTTATCGCACTTGCCGTAAACTCAAGATTTTACCTTGGGCGTCAAGGCTCCTGGCCGCAAGGCAAAATAGGTTGGTTAAGAGAACCATCAGACTAATAGGAAAGAAAGTACCAGAGGCCAGTTTTCACATTGTTGGACTTGGACGAACAGGAAAATTTATAGGTTATGCATCCGATGAGCGAAAGTGGAGACTGAACCCAATTATTGAACGGGCGTGGTGTAATACGTATGCAAAAAGTCATGTGGTAATTGGTATTCATGGTTCCAATATGCTTTTACCAACTGCTTTGGCAGCAGGTTGCGTTGAAATTTTACCCGAAGATCGCTATGGGAATATGATTCAGGACATATCGGTACGATATAACAACCGGCTACAACTTTTCTTTTATCGCTTTGTAGATCAATATGTGCATCCAAAATCGGTAGCAAGCAAGGCAATTGCGATGATAACTGATTATGATGGGTATAACAAAAACATGTGCCGTTATATACATCCTGTTCCTTCATGATCATGTTACGTGTTCCTGATGATTTAAATCATTGATATCGGACCTCATAAAAGTCAATTTTAAGTTCTAATTAATGATAATGTCAACCTTTAAGCCAACACAGCCGCTTAGCACTGCTGTGCTCATGATTATTTTTAACAGACCAGATACCACAAGACTTGTCTTTGAAGCTATTCGTAAAGCACAACCGGCCCGATTATACGTGGCAGCCGATGGACCTCGTACGGAAAATATTACCGATGGAATTAATTGCGAGTTAGCCAGGCAGGTTATTAGTGGAGTGGATTGGGAATGTGAAGTAAAGACTCTATTTAGTAATGTTAACTTGAATTGTGGTATAGCGCCTTCAACAGCTATTACCTGGTTTTTTGAACACGAGGAAGAGGGAATTATTCTGGAAGACGATTGCTTACCAGCACAGAGTTTTTTTTGGTACTGTCAGGAGTTATTGGATCGCTATAGGAATGACACCCGGATTATGCACATAGGAGGGAACAACTTTCTAAATGGTTGGCAGAATGATCCAGATTACTCTTATTACTTTTCAAGAAGCGGTCATATTTGGGGATGGGCCACGTGGCGCAGAGCCTGGCAAAAATTTGATTATAAAATTGCCTTATACGATGAGGTGAAAAAGAATAATTACTTTGATAATTTCTTTTTGAATCCAGTGGAGAAACTTTATCGGCTAAGAAAATTTGAGAAAACAGTGACCGCAGAACGTGTGGATTGGTGGGACTATCAATGGGATTTTGCGAGATACGTTAATTCAGGATTATCAATTGTACCAAATGATAACTTAGTTCGGAATCTTGGTTTTGGGGAAGATGCTACGCACACGCAAAACGGTAATAGCATGAGTGCTAAATTGCAGGTACAGGAGATGGCTTTTCCCTTAAAACACCCACCCTTCGTTATCCGGGATTTCGCATCCGATAAGAAATACTTTAAAGAATTTATGATCGAGAACTTGCTTGCAAAACTCTCGTAGTAAACCTTTAGCTTTTTAATCAGTACTAGTTTTAAATTATGAGAGACCTTTCAACATTCTCTGCTTCGCTCACTACTCCAGTGTTGTTTATGATTTTTAGCAGACCAGAAACTACCCGGCAGGTTTTTGAAGTAATTCGCATGGCAAGGCCAACCCGACTGTATGTTGCCGCGGACGGACCTCGTAGCCATAAAATTGGCGAAGCAACAAAATGCGAAGAAGCTAAAAGCATTATTGATGGAGTAGATTGGGAGTGTGAGGTACACACCTTATACCGAACTGAAAATCTAGGATTAGGTCAGGCTCTTTCAAGTGCTATCACCTGGTTTTTTGAACATGAAGAGGAGGGTATTATACTCGAAGATGATTGCCTTCCGTCAATGTCGTTTTTCACGTTTTGTGCCCAGTTGTTGGAGAAGTATAGAGATGACACTCGGGTGATGGAAATTGGTGGCAATAATTTTGAAGGTCCTACGCAGACGGAGTATTCTTATCGCTTTTCAAATCTAACGTATATCTGGGGTTGGGCAACCTGGCGAAGGGCCTGGAAACTTTTTGATTTCAAAATGAATCATTACCCGGAAATAAATATAAAGCACTACCTGGCAGGAGCTTTCGGATCCATCTATGAGCGGGATTATTATAACTATGTTTTTAAAAAGATGCATCAGGGCGATGAGAAAATTAGCTCACGAACCATTTGGAGTTATCAATGGCAATTTGCTTGCAAAATTAATTCCGGCTTGATAATCGTACCTAACCGAAATCTGATTAAAAATTTGGGTTTTGGTGAGTTTGCAACTAATACGATAAGTCCTACTGCGGTTGGCTACGACCTCAAGATGGAAAACATGGAATTTCCACTCAGGCATCCTGAGTTTGTTATGGTGGACAATGAGAAGGAAAGCCAGGTCTTTGAGTTGGTTTGTACATCGCCTTCCTCGAGAGTCAAATCTCAAATTAAAAATATACTCCCAGAAAAAGTAGTTGATACCATGGTGAAGCCATTCATGGCACTGTTTGCCTAGAACCAGATAAATTTAGCGATTTATGGTCACTAAACATGACCACCTTGTCAATTCCCGATGATGATAATCATTGAAAAAAGACCGCTACTCTTTCATCTTTACTTATAGTTTAACCCCATCGAATACGTCTTTAAATGCTTTACATACTGCGGTATTGTTGATTGCTTTCAATAGACCTGAAACAACGCGTCTTGTATTTGAAGCTATCCGAAGGGTAAAACCTTTAAGGTTCTATATAGCACTCGATGGTCCAAGACCTGGGGTTGCGACAGATATAATAAATTGTTCAAAGGTGCAGTCAATACTTAGTGATATAGATTGGGAGTGTTCTGTACATACATTATTCAGGAAAGAAAATCTTGGCTGTGGTAAAGGACCCAGCACCGCGATTACCTGGTTTTTTGATCATGAACAAGAAGGGATCATATTGGAAGATGATTGTTTACCATCAGTAACTTTTTTTCCGTTTTGTGAAGAGTTACTGACAAAGTACCGGGAGGATATGCGCGTAATGCACATTGGAGGAAATAATTTTGAGTCGATTGATGAGCGTGATAGGGAATCTTCTTACCGTTTTTCAAACCTTACCTATGTATGGGGATGGGCAACCTGGCGCAGAGCCTGGAGGCTCTTTGACTTTACTATGAGCAAGCATGTAGAGATAGATAAGAAGGGATATCTGAGTGACACATATCAAACCATTTATGAGCGGGATTTTTTCGATTATGTATTTAAAAAAATGTACAAAGGCGATGCAGTAACAAGTTCTAAAACCATTTGGGACTATCAGTGGCAGTTTGCATGTAAAATAAATTCTGGTTTGGTAATAGTTCCAAATTGCAATCTTGTTATTAATCTGGGTTTTGGAAAGCATTCAACAAATACAACTAATTCGAATGCGTTGGGGCATGACCTTAAAATGGAAGAGATGAGATTTCCCCTTTACCACCCTAAAGTTGTCATGGTGGATCAAGAGAAAGAGACACGGATTTTTAGACTTGCCAATACATCATTGCGATCAAGAGTTAAATCACACATCAAAAATGTTTTTCCAATAGAAATATTTACAAGACTAGTAAAGCCATTAGCGACAATCTTCTCATGAAACTGGTGACCTATAAACTGACTTACTGTGTATAAAAAAGATATTGTCAATTTCTTGTTCATTGTTAGTTTTCCAATATATGGACTAGGAACCTATGTTTCTGCGGTTAATAGCCCATCCGCAGGCTATCTCATGTCTATAGCTCCATTCCTTGTTATTATTCTCTTTTATTTTATTAACATCATGTACAACGGAGGATTCAGCACCCGGGTAAATAAGTTCTACTATTTTATGTTGTTGTTTGTGTTGTCATCAGCGGGCTCTTTATTTATTGCCTTAAATAAAGGATTACCGGAAGCAACAACTATTCTCACGTTCACAAAATCATTATTAATAATTATACCCTTTCATGCATTTCTTATTGTGGTGTTCTATAACAATGCTGCAAGGGAAAATATTTTGCAATTGTTATTAGTGAGTTTAACTTTTTTACTGGTCATCAATCTGGTTGGTTATTTCGCGTTGGGCTTAGCCAACGAGACGCACAGTCTGGAAGGCCGATTGAACTTCCCTTTTTTAGGGGGCTTTTATAGTGGAGCAAGTTTATTGGCAATCATTAACCTCCTATTATTGTATTATCTTAAGCGACACTGGACTGATCCCATTCGCTTTGCTTATTTAAGCGCCTACTTCTTATTCAATCTGGGATTATTTTTTATGATTAATTCCAGGCTCACTATTCTCGTATACGTGCTGGTTATGAGCTTATATCTTTTAGGCATTGCCAGAATGCGGGGCATTTATCTTTTATCATTGTTTACCATCCCGATGCTTTTAGGATCTGCACTTCCTATCTATAAAATATTGCAGCTTCCGGGACTATCGTCTATGATGCAACGCGTTGACATAGAAGATGTGACAACATTTAATGGACGCGCTTTTTTATGGCAAGATGCCATGAATTGGTTGCTCGAGGACAGGCAAGGGTGGATCTGGGGTAATGGATACAAGGGACATTATTTCTTAGGACTTATTGATGATGTAGCGAAAATGTGGAATGAAAAGGACATTTTTCACATGCACCTACATAGTACTTCCATGGAGATTCTGGTTAGCCAGGGAGTCGTTTTCTTTATCATCTTCTGCTTTATCCTGTATGGAGTTTATAAATATTTTAAGCAGATGAGCAGGGAAGGAAGACCAGAAGGGGCATTTTTTCCCGTCATTGTTTTTATGTTGTTCATCTTACAAGTGGATACATTCCTTTATCTCGATGGCCTGGGGTTTGTAATATTTTCTTTCCTGGTAGCGATAGTAGCCATTCCTAAATTGGAAAAGAAGCGAATGGCAATGAGAAATACTGACGAGCAGAATTTTATCATACCCGATTTTAAACCAGCAGCAGCAGCGTTGGTATAGTATATGAACAATTAAAATGACATCAATATGATTTGCATAGTTATACCGGTTCATAACAGAAAAAAGTTTACCAGTGATTGTTTAAAGTCATTGCAAAATCAAACTAAACCCGCTGATTTTATCATAGTGGTGGATGACGGCTCCACAGACGGAACCGCAGAAATGCTTAGTACTAATTTTCCGGATGTTATTGTATTGCAGGGCGATGGAAACTTGTTTTGGACGGCTGCTATCAATATGGGGATTAATGTCGCTCTTGATTTGAATGCGGATTACGTAATGACTCTCAATAATGATACCGTAGCTTCGCCCGATTTTGTAGAGAAAATGATGAGCAGTGCGGAAGAGAATCCATTAGCCTTGCTGGGAGCTTTGGACCTGGATATAAAAACTAAGCGTCCCTATTACGGGGGAGAAATATTTAATTGGTCATCCGGTCAGTCCACTTATCTGTTAGATACGCTGGTGAAAGAGAATCAAATGGGGTTGCATGAGGTTTCCTTATTTCCGGCACGAGGATTATTAATACCAGAGCGGGTATTTAAAAAGATAGGACTTTTTGAAGAGAAGTATTTACCGCATTATATGGCTGATTATGATTTCACACAAAGGGCAAGAGCCTACGGATTTACTATTTATTGTAATTACGATGCCAAGCTTTATACCTATCCGGAAGAAGGAGGGGATCACAAGATTAGAAAGCAGAAGACACTGAAAAACTATTTTAATCATTTATTCAGTATTCGGGGTGGTGGCAACCTCAAGAATTTTACGATTTACACACTAAGAAATTGTCCTTACGAAGAAATGTTTGCGGCCTTACTATCAGGATATTTTAGGAGACTTGGAGGATTTTGGCTAAAATAGACATGAAAGTATTATTTGATCATCAGGCATTTACAATTCAGGAGTACGGAGGTATTTCCAGATATTTTTATGAATTGACCAATCAATTTCAAAAAGTCCCGGAAATGTCAGTTTATAACTCACTTTTGTTTTCAAATAATGAATACATCAGGAAAAGCGGCATTATCCATTCCACTCCTTTTTTTAAGAGAATTAAACTTCAACGCAAGATAGAGACGATGAACTTGCTTAATGAAGTTCGAAGTAAGACGATTTATAAGCAAGATAATTTTGATGTATTTCATCCCACATACTATGATCCCTACTACCTGAACATAAAAAGTAAAAAACCCATTGTTATAACGTTTCATGATATTATCCATGAGAAGTATAAGAAGGATGATCGTAGAACGTTAACACATAAGCGACAAACACTCAATAGAGCAGATAGTATAATTGCTGTTTCTTTGAGTTCTAAGAATGACCTGGTTGAATACTATGGAATTCCGGAAGATAAAGTTTCTGTCATTCATTTAGCTTCTTCGATTACCAGTACAAGTAAAGTCATTGGAGAAGTGAAAGATGAGGATTATATATTATTTGTCGGAGGTAGAAATGACTACAAAAACTTTATGTTTTTTGTTACGGCAGTTGCGCCTTTATTGGTAAAGAAATCGAATTTATATCTATACTGTGTAGGGGGTGGTAAATTTACCAAAGAAGAACATTTACTATTTAACGAGTTAAAAATTCAAAATAGAATCAAGCTCTTTCCTGGTACAGATGATAATTTAATAAAGTATTATTCTAATGCACTTGCTTTCTTTTTTCCTTCCGTCTATGAAGGGTTTGGAATTCCTTTGTTGGAGGCAATGAATTGCGGATGTCCCATTGGTGCGAGTGAAACAAGTTCATTGCCTGAAGTAGCGGGGGATGCCGCGCTCTATTTTAATCCAACAGATAAGGATTCTATACTTTCCGTTGCCGAAACATTAATATCGCAACAATCTGTTCGGACAAATCTTATACATAATGGCTTTGACCGTGCAAAGAAATATTCGTGGCAACAAACTGCCAGACTTACACAGGATGTGTATAGTAAGTTGATGTGAATTGAAATGGAATTCATCCAGAAGATAGGCACGCTGTTTAGTGCAGTAAAATTCCATTGAATGTTTTTAATCAAAATATCTTTTATGTGTTGCAAGGCCTACCTAGATCAGCTGTATTGATATAAAGTTATTTATTACGAGTATTAAATTCTACAATTTAATTCACGCAATATCCACAGAGCTATTATTTCATTTTTAATTGCTTTGAAATCAACGCGGAATGAAGTTATAAATAATGGCACCAAATTGTACGCCTATAATGATAATAAAATTCATCCATCGTCTTACTTAGTATATAATGTCCGGTTTATAAAGTGATTAGTTGATAGGTTTGAAGGGAAGTGAATAATTACCAAACAAAAGTAAATATGAAAAAGATAACTACAATTTTGAAAGTTGTACTGGTAACTGCAATGGTTACTATGCTTCAACAAGGCTGTGAGGATATGGAAGCGGATCCACGGCCTTTAACAGTAGTAAGTGTGGCAACAAATTTAGGAGTGCCTCTTTATGGAGCCTCTGTGAAAACGGACATCCCCGTAAATTCATCGGTTATTGTGATCTTTGATAAAGAGGTGGATGTTTCAACAGTTGACTTGAATTCTATTGCGATCAAGATGGATGGAGTAGTAGTACCAAGCACATTAACAACAGCGGGAACGGATGTTACGATCACGCCTACCAATGCAATGTTAAACGGAACTAACCATACAATTTTTATTGGATCTACATTGAAAGCTAGTGATGGAGCACCTGCTGCCGAAGCCGACTACAATTTTAAAACATATGGAAGAGCGAAGGTAGTGCCCCCCCAATCCATTAATCAACTTTCTTATTTTTCCTTCTCGGGGAATATGAATGACGAAGCTGGTGACCATACACCTATCGTAGCAGACATTCGAGATCTTACGTTTAATGTAGATCGATTTGGCTATGAAGGATTAGCAGGGGAGTTTAATGGAACAACCTCGATTGTTGAAATTCCTAATGGCGAGCAGTATATGGCTCATAATAGTATAACGCTAAGTGTTTGGATTAAAGCAGACGCTGCCAGAAACGGACATTTTGTTTTGGGCCTTGGTGCCTGGAAAGGTTTTCACATAGAACTTTCCAGTGACTGGTCATGGATTAAATTGGCAACTCAATTTGATCAGGCCGGAAGTCCTTCTGATTCGGAAGACAACTTATTTTCAGGAACAGGAGAAATGATGAGTAATGGAGGATATCAAGGATGGACATTTCATAAGGATGTGCAGCCACATGGAGGTGGTGTGGGTTCAACCTATTTCCAGGATAAATGGGCTCACGTTGTTTGTACGTATGATGCTGCAACAAAATTATCAACCCTGTATTTAAATGGTGAAAAGGTTAAACAAAGTGATTTTGATCTTTGGCCCGTAGATGACGCGAGGAGAAATGTGACCGGAGTAAAATTTGCTGGAAATATGGATGGTGGAAATAAATTAGCACTCGGATTTATTCAGGCGAGTCAGAACCGGGTTGTTCTTCATGATTGGGCTAATCCTGCCGAAATTTATACGTATCATTTTAAAGGTCTTATGGATGATGTGAGAATTTTCAAAATAGCTCTTACAGAAACAGAAGTTGGAACCTTATATACAGCTGAAAAACCTTGATTAGTTGAAACGCAGTTGAGTCGATCTTGTTTAAAAAGAAAATCCCTGATAGTATTTGTATCAGGGATTTTTATTTAGAATACTGAAATAGGCTTATGGAGTGAATGAAAGATCATTAGTTATCATTACCTGATCAACCCTAACATTCTCATCATACCACGCCATTTTAAATTGATTGGCTCCTTGCTCAAAGGCAAACGGTGTAGAGGTGCCGTTCTCTGTTATTTTGACCCATTTCCATGAAGTTTGAACTCCGGCAAGCCACTTTATCCAACGCCCGTTTCCGTCATATACATGATAGCCTTGATTTGAATTAGATGGCGCTTTCACCTTTGCCCAAATAACGTAATTATCCGTCTTAGGAATCTGGAAATTAAAAGTAGCAGTACCTGGTGGGGGTATCAAATAATTTCTACCATTTCCAGAAGGCACATAGAAGTAATTTCCATTTTTGGCAATTGCATCATAGCCCGTGGTTACTTTTCCACCAAGTAACGCATCGGATGAATCTAAATATAATTTAACCGCGGAGCCAGATGGTGTACTAACTACTGGGGTTGATGTAGGAGGTGAGGTCGTTGTTTCACCAGTTTCAAAGGCACCAATTTCAGGTGCTGAGCCCACGAATGGAAAGTTAACATTGAGCCCTGCATTGATTAGTGGACTTCCTGCTTTTGGTTGATAATAGGCATCCGGGCGATTTCCTGTTTTAGCAATTAGAGGATCGGACGTGAGATTTGAAGAGTAAGTTCCTGCAACACTTCCAATAGGTAATCTGGAGAATAAATTATTCTTAACAGTAAGGGAACTTACACTGGCTCCATTTTCCAGGTGTATCACTTTATGAGGATAATAGCTCTGACCCGTGGCATTATTAATAACCAAATTATTTTTAATATCAACGTTATTGCTACTTCCGCCATAGATCCCAACTACATTCATTGTTTTAGTGCCGATAAATTCGATGGTATTATTGTACAATTTAACATTGTGCAATCCATTCTTTTGAGATCTTACTATTTCTCCGGGATAGGTTCCCTCCAATCCATAAAATGTATTGTGGTGAATGCTCCAGTTTTTCATAGCATGATCCCAGTTGGCGATCCCATTGGTTCCTTTTAGAAAGTAATTATGATCTATCTCAGCATCATGAATGGATAGCTCTATTCCATATCCGGCACCTTTTGCGCGTGTCTCAATGTCGATCGTATTATGATGCACACGGATTGTCTGGATACCGGTAGAGGGAGTAGCATTGCTATTTACTAAAGAGATCGTGTTGTCAACATATGTGTTATAAATCTCGCAATCTACCAGGTTAACTTGCCACAACTCGATGGCAATGTTCGGGGCACCCCCGGATTTCCATAGCCCGTAGGGGTGTACTGATATGCGGCTATCATGTATAATCAAAGTCTTTAAATTATTATTTCCGCTTGGCCCTATGGCTTTTATTCCATAGCCTTTGCTTTCATCTACGTTAAGTTTATTGATTTCTACCCGTTCCAGATTACCAAGATTCAATGCGCCTGAGCAGTACGATGTATTTCCCCATGAACTATTGATGATCTGTGAGTTTTGAATTTTGGAATCTTTTACATCCCACAACCAGATGCCATTAAAATTTGTATTCTGAACTTTCACATTCTCAATAGTTACAGCATTGCGATAACGGATATAGATGCCGCCATGCAATTTTTTAAAGTCACCATCAATAGTAAAATCTCTTAATACCTGATTGCCATTCACCGGGCTTGTTCCGTTCATGCGAAGAAGATACTTATCCAATGAATACCCTGGTGAAGCAGGGTAATAATGAAATGAACTTGCACCTTTAAGAATTGTTTTATCAATGCCGGCTCCTAAAATACTTACACCGGGAGGAATTTCGATGAGACCTGTTTCAATAAATGTTCCCGCAGAGAGTTGAATAGCGTAACCTTGATTGGCAGGGACTTTGGTTATGGCATACCGTAGACTTTTCCAGGGTCTTTCCAGCGTTCCGTCTGCCGCGTCACTACCAGTGATACTAATAAATTTTGTATTCGTGATTAACAGATTGGAATCTATCGTCTGAGATTGAGATACAACCAATTGTTGGTTGGGCTCTGGCGTAATTAATTCGCTATCGCATCCTTGTAAGAGAAATAGCATAGCGGCAATGCATATTAAGGTTTTGCTCATCTTATAATGTGCAGCTGCTTTTTTGGGCGTAACTCTTCCCTTACCCGGAAAATATTTTATTTTCCAAGCCACTATTTACTACTCAGATCTACTAGGGTATTTACTTTTTACTGTCTGTAATGAAACCTGGTCTCATCTAAAGTTCTCCCACTGATCCCCATCTGTCTTAGTTCGGATAGATTTATCTGCCTAACTGCATTGCAATGGTGCGATTTTCACAATACGGGTAAAAGCATCCATCGGTACTCTCCCGTGAGAGTCGGTCAAGCGATGGTTTTAGCGATTAATGTTTCATGATTTGATGACCTAGATCATCATTCTACAAAATCCTTGTCGTCAATAGGCAAGAATAAGGGTAGTAACTTGAATGGAGATGCGCAATAAGCAAAATCTAAATTAACAATCAAACTTGCTATAACTTGTTTAAAGCTGATATGGTTCAACGAAACTGAATTGCAGAAGAGACTATGGAAGAAGGTAATGGAATTAATAAGGAGAAATGCAAATTTTGCGGGGCAGGATTGGAACATTCATTTGCTGATATAGAATTCTATCAGGATCGGGTACAATTGGAGACTGACGGACGGTTTACTTTAATTCCAACTTACGTGTGCTCTCATTGTTTTCTTGTGCAGTCACCTGTAAATGTAAAACTAACGGAGAGTGAGAACTTTTATCTGTCTTCATTTTCCTCATCCAGATTGCTCGAGCTTCAGAAGTTTACGAACCTTATTTTTAAGAAGTTTGAACATGAGAACTCACGACTGGTAGCGGAGTTTATGGATCCCCGGTTAAATAGGGATTCACAATTCGGCAATAGAAATTTGCATACTCTTATAGATGTGTATGGGAAGGCTGATTCCTTACTATGTCATGACGCAGTAACGTATGCAACGGATATCAATGATTTCGTTACAGCTATAAAATTGTTTTTGAAGCCAGAAGGTTCTGTCACCTTTGAGTTCCTGCATTTATTGCCATGGATGGCGGAAAAAAGTGGAGTAGCAATAGGTGACACCTTTCCTTATTATTCATTCACCACATTTGATAAAATGCTTAAGTATCACGGACTGGTTAGTTATGATGTGATTGAATGTTCTCCACCCGGTTCGCTTCGGGTTTATGCAACGCACAGAGAAAACCATAAACTTATCATAACCAACAATGTTCGGGCGCTTAGAGGCAGTGAACGTGATAAAGGAATATCTGAGCTGAACGCCTATCTGCAGTTTCAAAATGTATTGATGGACAGTAACCTGCGAGGTCAAGTCGATCAGCAACTTAAGTCGTTGTAGATTTTATGAGAATTCTGGTAATCCATAATAAGTATAAGCAGGCTGGTGGGGAGGATTCAGTTTTTAAATCGGAAAGTGAGTTGTTGATTCAACATGGGCACGTAGTGGAGCAACTTGTATTTGATAACACCACAATCAATACCCCCTTCAAAAAGATTTTATCGGGCCTGAAGACTATTTATAATCCAGTTAGTGCCAGAGCAATTAGAAAAAAAATACTAGAATTTGATCCTGATATAATTCATGTGCACAATTTTCTTCCCATTGTGTCTCCGTCTGTTTTTTTTGTAGCTAAGCAGTTACACATTCCGATTGTGTTAACGCTGCATAACTACCGGCTTATTTGCCCAAGCGCGACACTATTCTATAATGGTCAGGTGAACGAAAGCAGTATACATTCCATCATTCCATGGCAGGCGATATGGAATAGGGTTTACAGAAACTCTAAATGGCAAACGGCCGGTGTAGTATGTATGACTGCTTTCCATCATTGGTTAGGTACCTGGAAGCACAAGGTGGGAGCTTACATCATGCTTACTCAATTCGCAAGAGAAAAGTTTATGAATGCTGCCATTGCTCTACCACCGGGCAAATTGTTTGTGAAACCTAATTTTGTGGAAGATTTAGGGATTGGTCAGCGGGTTCGAGAAGATTATTTTCTTTTCATAGGTCGCCTTACTGAGGAGAAAGGTATCAGTACGTTACTCAATGCTGCAAGCATGTATCGTTTCAAGTTGGTAATCGTTGGGGATGGTCCATTAAAATCTGTGGTAGAATATTATGCGCTTCATAATCCATCTATTTCTTATGTTGGATTTCAGCCAAAAGAGATAGTGATCGACTATCTCAAACGATGTAAAGCCTTGATTTTTCCATCTACCTGGTACGAGGGTTTTCCGGTAACAATTGCGGAAGCATTTTCAACCGGTACACCTGTTATTGCTTCTGATCTTGGTGCGATGAAGGAAATATTTTTCGACAAAGTAAATGGTTTGCTTTATGATGCTGGAAATGAACGAGATTTGATTTTAAAAATTATGGAAATCACTAAATCGGAATCTTTAGGCTGGAATATTTCTGTGAATGCAAGAGATTGTTATTTAAAGCACTACACCCCGTCAACCAACTACGCTCAACTAACGGATATTTATGATAAAACTATTGAGCGAAACAAATGCCTATTTCCCAGTAGAATGGATCAGCATTTGGTTCCAGTATCAACTGAAGATTAAAGTGGTAAGTCTGACTTATTAGTCTCGACTATTTCATGAAGGGTCACCTCATCAATCCAAAAGCTTTGGTTGCTTTTGAAATTCACTCTGACTTTTTCACTTTGTTCATTTGCCATGAAATAATAGATGAAAGATTTTCTTTTTGAGTCCAAGGTAAAACAGCTGTAATCGCTCAAGGCTCGCCACGGAGAAGTGGCCATGAGTGGAACAAACTCCAATTGCATGGATGCACTGCTCCAGGCGGTGAAGGTAAGTTTATACAGTTTTTCTTTACCTACAGAAAATCCTCCATGGTAAACTAGTGCCTCAGTATTCAGAGAGTCAATGAGTACGTTAAGCGAGGGGTTATCCACAGCAGTTATTCTGTCTTGTTTAAGTATTTGCTTTTCTGGCCAAATAGTCCAACCGTTAATATCTTTCGTCATGTTACCATTGCTAACAAGGTTTTTGCTAACAATTTTGAAAACATTTGTACGATTTATATTAAAAGATGAGCCTCTTTCCTTCAATGAAATTTGTTGCCATTTTTCAAGTGTATATACTTCGGGCGCTAAACACGGATCGGTCCTATGATATGATTTCGCTACTGCTTGACCAAGCGTGTGACCGCTGAATTGATTTTCAGTGAATGTTCCAAGTTGTTCTAAGTCTTGCTTTTCATCAGCACTTAAGTAGATACAATAGGAGTTTTCATGTTCTGTAATGAAATTGTTTCTTGAAATGGTTAATTCTAATTCTTTCTTTTCGCCATGCTTTTTGTGTTTATCAAGCCGGATATACAATTGTCCTTTTTCTTTATTCGCAAAAGTATATCCATTAGCTGATACGTTGTTTTCGCTTACTGTTATTACGCGTGCATTATGAAGGTAAATTCCAGCGGTAGCGCAGCGTAATATTGTGTTGTTGTAGATTACTATGTTGCTAGATCTATCATCGATATAGATACCGCTGGCAAACCGCTGATTGCGATTCGGAGTTCCTTCGCCTGATCCCATTCCGTTGGTTATAATATTACCTTCAATGAGGTTGCCCAGCTGTTCATTTTCCCAGGTGTAGATTCCGCCTCCATCATCTTTCGTTAAACAGAAATTGCTGATATGGTTATCTTTTAGAATGGTATGACCTGTGCGAAAATCAATACCCGTGTAACCACTTCTGTCAATTTTGTTGGATTGAAACAGCGTGGTATCTGTTGAGATTTTATTGGCAGTGATATGTAATGCAATGTAGCTGCCATTTCCACTCATGCCTCTGCCGGGTGTAAGACCTGTGCGAAGGATTTCATTGCAGATGAAACTGCCACCGGCATTGTTGAGCCACACCACTCCATTGTTATTTGAATCAGCAATTACACTATTTTCCACAGTTGGATTTTCGGAGGCAATGATTTCTAGGCCATTTTTACCGGAGTTGAATTGTTCAATATTTCTTAGCGTGATATTTCGACTATTTTTTACAAGGCAGCCTGATTGATGATTTTTAAATATTAAGCCATCAACCGTTACATGATTCGCGTTTACTAGTTCGAGCCCCAATTCGTGGAAGCTGAATTCAATATTGTTGCCGGGCTTTAATCCCTCATCCAGGTATAAGAATAATTCATGCGTATCATAGTTAGAAAACCATTCACCCGATTGGTCCAGCGTTGACAAGTGCTTTTGGATAAAATACCCAAATCCATTTTCAAGGGAGTAAGAAGGTGCCAGTGAATAGTTGAAGGTGTTATTCTTATAGGAACTCACGGGTAGTTTATCGATCGTCCACCGGCTACTTCTTATTACCACTTCAGAGTGAGTCCAAAAATTATCTTTACCAGATAAGGTATTGTCTATAAATGATTGTTGGTTTTCGGCAATTTTCGAAATTGCAAGGTATCCCTGATTCGGATATCTGCCTAATGGTTGGGATTTTCCATCTATAAATACATTTGCTGGTTCCTTAATACATTGCTTGCAATAGCTTTTCCAGATATTCTTTTTGAACGATACCCAATTGACAACTTTAACAGACCCCTTAATAATAGGTTTTTTTCCGAGGCCATAAGCTCCGATATAGACACCTGATCCTGTAATGCTCAGCGTGCCAATAAATTCGCTCCCTCTTTCAAAAAATATAGAGTCACCGGATTTAATTAAGTCCCTTCTGGTGGCTAAGTATGTCAGGCTTTGCCACGGGGTTGCTTTACTTGTGCCTGTGTTGATGTCATTACCTCTATCAGAGAAGTAATAATTAGTGGCCAGTAACGAGCCAGAGTTGAACAGTACTAATAAGGATGTGATGATTAGTTTCATCAAACTTCCGGTTTACGCCTTCGGATTTTGTGCAATAGATTCGGGTGATTTGAGTCTTGTATAAGGTATCAGGAAAGAATGAGTCATTTGCTGGAAAGTAAGCATTAGAAAATAAGAGTTAGTCACCAGGTATCTTTTCCATAGTCTTTGCGGTTCGAGATATAGTCGGTACATCCACTCGAGGGAAAGATTGCGCATCCAAACGGGCAATCGGTTTTCAACCCCGGCATAAACATTAAAGGCCTGGCCGACACCTAAAAGACACGCTCCGATTTTATTTCTGTTAGCAGCCATCCATTTTTCTTGCTTAGGGCAACCCAGCGCAACGAATACAAGGTCAGGGGAAGTGTCAGTTATTTTTCTTATCGCAACACTATTCTCCTCTTCGGATAAATTTTTGAAAGGTGGCGAATAGGAACCGCTGATCTTTAGCAGAGGGTATTCTAGATTGGCTTTTTCGGTAATCTTATTTAAAAGGCTTTGTGTTGAACCATAGAAATAGACTGATTTGCCTGAAAGTTCGGCTTGTTTAAGAAGATCCGGAAGGATATCCATGCCGCATACCCGATCTTGCTTGAGTTTGGAGAAATATTTTAAGAATAATGAAATGGGCTTTCCGTCCGGAGCGACAATATTCGCATTATTTATGATAGTTTGAAATTCCGGATCTCTGTGCCCCTCTACCACCATATGCACATTGGCAAAACATACATAGGAGGGAATCTTATACTTGACAAGAAAAAATATTTCATTAATATATTCCTGATACGATCCCGTAGATATTGATGTGTTTAAAACATTTTTTCTGATCATATGATAGAAGGATTTTAATATGCATTTTTTTCACCTTTCACCATATTCCAAACGGTTAGGAATATGATCTTCATATCCAGTGAAAGACTCCAGTTCTCGATGTATTGAACATCATATTTCACCCGTTTTTCCATGAGGCCGGCATCTCTGGTTTCCCCGCGGCAACCATTTACCTGTGCGTAGCCGGTGATGCCGGGTGTTACGAAGTGACGTACTTTATAATTATTAATCGTTTTAGAATACTCTTCTAACTGACTGATCATATTAGGTCTTGGGCCTACTACCGACATGTTGCCTAGTAGCACGTTGAAGAACTGTGGGAGCTCGTCCATGTTTGTTTTGCGTAGAAAGCGACCTACTTTGGTGATTCGTGAATCATTCTTTGAGGCTTGTAGTTCGGAATTGTTGTTCACCAACATCGTGCGTAGCTTGTAGCAATCGAATAATTTATTCTTTTTCCCAGGACGAAGTTGTTTAAAGAAAATTGGGCCGGGTGAATCAAGACGAATAGCTATCGCAATGATGGGAAGAATGATAGGAAATAGAATAAGTATTACGATTAACGAAAAAAGTATATCGAATCCTCTTTTAAGATTGGCATTAAGCGAAATGCCTAGGGGTTCCTTCCTGGTGGTAAGTACCGGAACGGAGTTAATTAGAAAAATATTGCCGCTTTCTTGCTGCAACCCGCTAAAATCCGGAGCTATTCTAAAATAGATGAATTGTTCATCAGCAAATTTGGAGAGATTATGTAGTAATGTAATTTGGGATGGAGGAAGCGCAAAATAGATTTCACCAATGCCTTCGGAAATACAATAGCTTTTTATTGTATTTGCGCTAAGGGGTCCAACAATCTTATCCTGAACCTCTTGTGTTTGATTGCTAATGTCATCAAAAAATCCAGCGAACTGATATCCTGCAGTTTCATTGCCTGTAAAGTGTTCATAGAGTGCAACTCCCGTACTTCCGGCACCAATAATGATTACTTTACGTTGGTCAAATCCTGTGAACTGGTAATACTTAGAGATTAGTTTGTAAAGAATTCGGGAGCCTACAATGAAGAAAATTGTTAATGCATATATATAAGCAAGAAATTCAAAGCTTACCAGGTAGAGACCAGAGGTCTTAATTAAGATTTCAATGATTATTACATGCAAAAGGAATGTGCCGAATAAATTGATGATACTTTGTGTTAACGCGGTATCCACCCGATATATCTTGTTAAATAATCCTGCAATTACCCAAATCAATCCAAAGGTTAGAAAGAACGAGGTGAATTGTTGGTTGGAAAGTGTATTTACATCTCCAAATTTATTGGTGATTAGAAAAGCAAGATAAATTATGAAGAAATCGATGATGAAAATCATCACTTTAATAAATCTTGAGTAATACTGGCCTTTCATGATGTTGGATTATTAAAAATATCTCAACACAAATTTCTTTCATAGATGTCTCTAAATCAGTGATCACAATCATCGTCTTGAAAAATTATGCTCATTTAAGAATGCTGTGAATCCATCTATTCTTGTCTATTATTTATAAATGAAAATTATGAGCAAAGGCAAAGTAGCATTGATATCAGGAATTACGGGACAAGATGGATCGTACCTCGCTGAGCTATTATTAGAGAAGGGATACGTGGTGCATGGTATCAAGCGAAGAAGTTCATCCCTGAACACCGATCGCATTGATCATTTGTATCAGGATCCCCATGAAGGGGATGGCCACTTAAGGCTTCACTATGGAGATTTAACAGATGCCACAGCCCTGATTCGGGTAATTCAGGAGGTGCAACCAGATGAAATTTATAACCTGGGTGCTATGTCGCATGTTAAAGTAAGTTTTGATATTCCGGAATATGCGGCCAATACGGATGGGATCGGGACACTCCGAATTCTTGAAGCTGTTCGTTTGCTTAATCTGGTCAAGAAAACAAAAATATACCAGGCATCATCCTCCGAATTGTATGGTCTTGTGCAGGAGATACCACAACGGGAGACTACACCCTTTTATCCCAGGTCGCCTTATGCAGTGGCGAAACTCTACGGCTATTGGATTACAGTTAATTATAGAGAGGCCTATAATATGTATGCCTGCAATGGAATTTTATTCAATCATGAATCACCACGCAGGGGCGAGACATTTGTGACCCGAAAGATCACACGGGCCGTTGCTCGTATTGCGTTAGGCATGCAGGATAAGGTTTATCTTGGCAATCTTAATTCCCAGCGCGATTGGGGCCATGCTAAAGATTATGTAGAGGCTATGTGGTTGATGTTACAACAGGAGAAACCTGAGGACTTTGTGATTGCAACTGGGATCATGACTACCGTTCGCGATTTTACCCGCATGGCTTTCGCAGAAGTTGGAATTAGTCTCGTATTTGAAGGTGAAGGTATTCATGAGGTGGCCAGGGTGGTAGAATGTTCCAATCCAGACTATTTAATGGAAGTTGGAAAAGTGGTGGTAGCCGTTGATCCTGAATATTTCAGGCCTACCGAAGTAGAACTTTTGATTGGCGATGCCACAAAAGCATATAACAAACTTGGATGGAAGGCTCAGCATACTATACAAGATATTGTTCGTGATATGATGGAATCTGATCTTCGGCTATTTCAACGCGATCAATTGTTACAATCAAATGGTATGGAAGTTTTAATGAATGATGAATAATGGAAAAATCTGCAAAAATATTTATCGCAGGACATTTAGGTATGGTTGGCTCAGCCATTCATAGACGCCTGGAACTTGAAGGATATTACAATTTCATTTCGAGAACATCTTCTCAACTGGACCTTCGTAATCAGCAAGCCGTAAAAGAATTTTTTGAATCGGAGCGGCCGGAATATGTATTTCTTGCTGCCGCCAAGGTGGGTGGCATACACGCGAACAATACCTTTCGTGCCGATTTTATCTATGACAATCTGGTAATTCAATCTAATGTTATACATCAATCATTTCGATGTGGTGTTAAGAAATTACTTTTCCTGGGTTCTTCGTGTATTTACCCAAGAGATGCCGTGCAACCCATGAAGGAGGAAGCTCTGCTAACCGGACTTCTGGAGACCACCAATGAGCCCTATGCCATCGCTAAAATAGCTGGTATAAAAATGTGTCAGGCGTATCGCCAGCAGTATGGATGCAACTTTATTAGCCTGATGCCAACGAATCTGTACGGACCCAACGATAATTACGATCTGCTTAACTCGCATGTTTTACCTGCCTTAATTAGTAAGTTTTACACCGCGAAAGAACAAAATCTTGCTTCTGTAGAGATTTGGGGAAGTGGCACACCAAGACGAGAGTTTCTTCATGTCGATGATCTTGCCGATGCATGTTTATTTCTTATGAATAAATACCATAGCCGGGAGATCATCAATGTTGGTACGGGCGTTGATTTAAGCATTAAAGAACTAGCCTTATTAATCAGGAAGCATGTTGGGTATCAGGGTGATCTTCATTTCAATGCTGAACAACCCGATGGTTCGCCCAGGAAGTTATTAGATACTTCCAAAATTAATAATCTCGGCTGGTCTTCAAAAATTGACCTGGAAGATGGAGTAAGAATGATCTGCGATCAATTTGAGATGGTTTCAGTAAAGTAGAGATTATGCAGAAAGAACAGGTATATCCATTGGTGAGCATAGGTATACCTGCATACAATAGAAGTAAGGGTATTGACAGAGCGCTTAACTCTATTTGGTTGCAAAATTATCCCAATCTGGAAATCATTGTTTCGGATAACTGTTCCTCTGATAATACCCGGGAAGTTATTTCCGAGCTTACAAAGAGCCACCCTGAGCTCTTGTATCATCGGCAGGAGATAAATATTGGCATGATTCCGAATTTTGAATTTGTTCTTCGGAAGGCATCGGGCAAATACTTCATGTGGTTGGCGGATGATGATGCATTGGAAGCTGGAGTACTTTTAAAGTATGTTACTTTTTTGGAAGCGCATCCTGAATACTCCCTCGTATCGGGACAAATAAAATATTGGCTCGACAATAATCAGGATTTAAGTGAGAAAGGATTTACGTTCGAACAAAAATCTTCCAGCCTGCGGGTAATCGGTTACTACTCCAAAGTTGTTTACGGTGGCATGATCCATGGGTTAATGCGAAGAGAACTTACCAAGTCAATTAATTTAAGACAGGCCATTGGGAATGATTATCATTTCATAGCCAATCTTGCTTATTTAGGGGAGATCAAACATTTTGATTTTGTAGGATATCATAAAAGTCTTGGTGGTACTTCCAGAAGTTTCAAACACTATGCGAAACAAATTGGGGACTCAGTATTTGCTGGAAATTTTCCACACTTAAAAATGGCTTGCGATGCATTTAATGAAGTAATGTATCGTTCAAAAGTTTATGCTGAAATGCCCTTTCATTCTAAACTAGGTCTGGCAACCTCATCTTTTTCAAGTATACTATTCAGGTATTATGGTGGTATTTTTCCCTTCGTGGTTGGTGGAAGAATCAGGAGGTTTATCCAAAATACACCGCAAACCAAACATTAAATTCCTTTAAAAAAAGTTAACTGTCGTAACCCAATAGCTTATGACGGGTATCAATAAATCACCATGACGCGCATCATTGAAATGATTTACATTAATGGTGTTCTTTACTCGCTGATAAAAAGTTGATATAGGTAGGAGCAATAGAGATAAATAAAGTGAAATGAAGGCGGTGATTTTTGCGGGTGGACATGGAACCAGGATAAGTGAAGAAAGCGGAATCAGACCCAAGCCTCTGGTTGAAATTGGTAATAGGCCAATCCTGTGGCATATCTTAAAAATCTATTCTTACTACGGCATAAATGATTTTATCATTTGCTGCGGATATAAGTCAGATTTAATTAAGGATTATTTTTCAAATTATTTTCTACACTGTTGTGATGTAACTTTTGATCTGCGCGGTAATAAAATGGAATTTCATTCCAATCATGCTGAGCCATGGAAAATAACTCTCGTTGATACGGGAGAATTCACGATGACAGGAGGACGATTAAAGCGTGTGAAGGAATTTGTTGGGGATGAAACGTTTTGTTTAACCTACGGGGATGGCGTAACCGATGTCGATATTACAAAACTTATCGCATATCATAAAGAGCAAGGCGGGCAAGTTACCTTAACTGCCGTTCAACCTCCTGGCCGCTTCGGCACTTTTTCATTGGGTGAGACGGATATGAAAATCAAAAATTTTAAGGAGAAGGCAATTACTGGTGACACCCCGTGGATCAATGGCGGTTATTTTGTTTGTGAACCATCGGTATTTGATTTGATCGAGGGGGATACAACCAGTTGGGAAAATGAGCCACTGGAAACCCTCGCTGAAGTGGGGACTCTGTTTGCTTACCGGCATAAGGGTTTCTGGCAATCGATGGATACACTTAGAGATAGGAATTATCTGGAGGAAATCTGGAGATCGGGCAAAGCACCCTGGAAGCGTTGGTAGCAAAGACATTGAAAATTTATCTATGATCTTAATTTATATATGAAGATTGTTATTATTGGGAACATGGGCTATGTAGGCCCCGAAGTGGTTGAGCGGTTGAGAGAAACTTATCCAGCTGCAACTCTTATTGGTTATGACACTGGTTTTTTTGCCAGCTGTCTTGCGCAGGTTGATTATTTACCAGAGAGAAAGTTGGATCAACAATTTTTTGGAGATATTCGAAATTTTCCTGATTCTATTCTGCACGAGGTCGATGCAGTTGTTAATCTCGCAGCCATCTCCAACGACCCTATGGGAAATCGTTTTGAGGAAATCACTATGGACGTAAATTACAAAGCTTGTATTCAAGTGGCCAAACGTGCTAAAGCAGTTGGAGTAAAATCATTTGTATTTGCATCGAGTTGTAGTATTTATGGTGCAACGGATAAACTTGCGAATGAAGATTCTAATGTAAATCCACTCACCACGTATGCGCGATCAAAAGTATATGCTGAAAGAGATCTGCGTCAATTAGCGGGTGATCGTTTTTCAATTACGTGCTTACGGTTTGCTACAGCTTGCGGTATGAGTTCGCGATTGCGACTCGATCTGGTCCTTAACGATTTTGTTGCGTGTGCGCTTACGTCTAAAAAAATTACACTGTTAAGTGACGGCTCACCCTGGCGACCTCTTATTCATGTAAAAGATATGGCTCTTGCCATAGATTGGGCAGTGGGCCGATCATCTTCTTTCGGTAAATTTTTAGCCATTAACGTAGGAAGTCAGTCGTTCAATTATCAGGTGAGGCAACTTGCAGAGGCTGTAGCTTTTCAAATTCCCAATGTTGAAGTTGTATGTAATGAACATGCGGCTCCCGATAAGAGATCCTATCACGTAGATTTTGAACGCTACCAGCAACTCGCTCCTCAACATCAGCCACAATATGATTTGCTGTCGACCATAAGCGGGTTAAAAGAAGGACTCGAGTCGATAAACTTCACGGATGTTGATTTTAGGAATTCAACATGGATCCGATTGAATGTGCTCAACAAATTGCAAAGCAACGATCTGCTAAATGCTGAGCTTCGCTGGAATTTCGAAAATCAACCTACAATAATAGCAGTATGAAATTCACTAAAACTAAACTAGAAGGAGCCTATATCATCAATGTTGAGAAGCGTGAAGATGAAAGAGGTTTTTTTGGCCGGGCCTGGTGCCATAAGGAATTTAGGGCGCAAGGCTTGAGCTCAACCGTGGTACAGGCAAACGTTTCGTACAATAAATACCGGGGCACGCTTCGTGGCATGCACTATCAGGTACGGCCCTATTCCGAAAGTAAAGTTGTTACTTGTACAGCCGGCTCTATTTGTGATATCATTATCGATCTCCGGCCTTCCTCTATAACGTATAAACAATGGATAGAAGTTGAATTATCGGCTGAAAACTTTAGAATGCTCTATGTACCCGAGGGGTTTGCGCATGGGTATATAACCCTTGAAGATAATACCTCAGTACATTACATGGTAACGGAATATTACACCGCAGGAGCTGAACGGGGAATTAGATTCGATGATCCTCAAATTAATATTAACTGGCCCATCGTTCCGCTTTTCATTTCTGAAAAAGATAAGTCACATCCACCTTTTATGGTTTCTTCGCCTAAGACTGAGAAATCCCTCGTGTTATGATAATTGTAGATAAAGCACTTGCGAAAAGACATCATATGAACAATCCTGTTAAAGTAGGATTGGTAGGCACTGGCTTTATGGGTGCCGGTGTACTCATGCAGATTGCAAAATCGGTTGAGGGCATGGAGGTCGTAGCCGTTTACAATCGAAATATTAATAGAGCTATAAAAGCTTATGAGGCAGCCGGAATTACAGATGTTGCGGTGGTGAATGACAAGGCAACACTCGAACATAGAATTGCTCGTGGTAAATATTCTATCACAGAAGATCCACTTATTATCTGCAAAGCTGAGAATATTGAAGTGGTAGTAGAAGTTACCGGAGATGTGGAATTCAGTTCACGGGTTGCATGGGAAGCGATTCGAAATTCAAAACACGTTGTCTTGATGAATGCCGAACTGGATTCTACCGTGGGACCTATTCTCAAAGTACATGCTGACAAAGCAGGAGTGATCATCACCAATGCCGATGGCGATCAACCCGGTGTTGAAATGAATTTATTCAGATTTGTAAAAGGTATTGGCGTGAAGCCGGTATTGTGTGGTAACATCAAAGGATTACAGGATCCCTATAGAAATCCGACAACGCAAGAAAGTTTTGCGCGAAAGTGGGGACAAAATCCAGCTATGGTAACCTCATTTGCAGACGGAACTAAAATTTCGTTTGAGCAAGCCATTGTAGCTAATGCTACAGGTATGTCTATTGGTAAGAGAGGTATGTTTGGTCCAACGGTGCCAGCAGGTACACCACTTAAGGATATGATTAACAACTACCCACTCGAGGCACTGCTATCGGGTGCTGGCATTGTTGATTACGTAGTGGGCGCAGAGCCCGGCCCCGGAGTTTTCGTATTGGGAACACACGATGATCCGAGGCAACAACATTTTCTTAATCTATATAAACTTGGAGAGGGGCCTCTTTATTTATTTTATATCCCGTATCATCTGTGTCATTTTGAAGTTCCCAATAGTTGTGCGCGTGCTGTGTTGTTTCAAGATGCAACCATAGCGCCTTTGGGTGCGCCTACTGTTGAAGTGGTAGCTACTGCAAAGATCAAACTTAAGGCAGGGGATTCATTGGATGGGATCGGTTGCTATATGACCTATGGACAATGTGAAACGGCAGAGATTACCCTGGAGGAGCAATTGCTGCCCATGGGTCTGGCTAAAGATTGCGTCCTTAAAAACGATATTCCAAAGGATCAGGTAATCACTTATGCAGATGTATTCTTGCCTAAGAATAGATTTTGCGATGCGCTCCGGAGAAAACAAGATGAATACTTCAGTAAGGAAGGCAATAGTCATCCCGTAGCGAATCAGGATAAAGTGTTTTCAATTAACGAAAATTAAATCGATGACACTATCATGACAAAAGATATATACGCTAAGATCTGGGCCTTGTCTCCATCTGTTAATGATCCCGAATCCTATTCTGAGCTCACAAGATTAACCGGAGAATTAATTACACAGTATGAGTTGCAAGGTCGCTTGAGTCATGATCCCTTTAGTCCCACCCGGGAAAGAACATTAAGTCAGCCAAAGGAAAAACTTCAAGAAGAATTGAAGGGAAGTACCTGTCTGGTAACCGGAGGTCTCGGCTGTGTAGGTTCTGCATTGGTGCGCATGTTATTGGAGTACGATGTTAAGAATATAATTATAATTGATATACGTGCGGATACTCCAACCTTGAATTACAAAAATTTAATCACGTTACACTGTGACATTCGCAATTCAAAATCAGTGAATAAGATCTTTAATAAATATAAACCTGACTTTGTTTTTCATACTGCTGCCCAACGAGATCCGGGACTAGCCGAATTGAATATTGTAGAAACCGTGAGTACCAATGTGAAAGGAACATTGAATATTATCAGGGCGTGTGAAACTGTGGGTTCCGTTAAGCAATTGGTATTCTCTTCTACTGGAAAGGCAAGCCGATACATCACGGAAGAAATTTATGCCGGAACAAAAAAATTGGTTGAGTTTATTTTCGAAGCCTACGCTCACACCAGTAAAATTAAATATTCGATGACCCGATGTACTCATATTCTTGATAATAGTTTAATGAATCAGGAACTTGTGAATGCTAGCCACTATAATAGGTATTTAGGCATTCATAGCCCCGGAAAGTATGTTACCGCCCAAAATGCCTTGGAAGCATCTTTGCTTATGCTCAATGCGTTAATTTATTCGGAAAATAAGCAATGTAATTTTCTCCTGGTGCGGCATCTGGAATGGCCAGTAGAAAGTTTAGAGATGGCACTTTATTATATTAAGCAGTCCGGCAGATCCATCCCCGTGATTTTTGTAGGTAACCCCATGGGGTATTCGGAAAAATTTTTCAGAGGTCAGTTTGATTGGTCACGTCCAAATGAACTCAATCTTCTCACGAATGTATATGAGCGAAAGCACCGAAAGTTAAATGAAGACGAAGATATTATTATTGCTCGTCCGTGTTCCACGGATAAGTTTATATTAATGAGAGCGCTCGATCGATTGGATGCTGCCCATGGAGAGAAGGAGACAAAGGATATTTTAGTACAAGAATTAAAGAGCATCGTCAACGCATCTTTAAAAATGGTTGATCCGCAAGACACAAAAGACATCCTACGTTGGGGTCTGGATCCCCGGTTTTTAATAATGGAGAATGTGCAGATTTCTGACTTTCAAATTATCGTTCCCTTGCTGCAAGCATCCCTGGATCAAAGCGTATACAAGAGTGAACTTATAGATGTAATTTATCATCATCATGCTGTTAATTGAACATTCAGTTTTAAATGAAATGGTTTTCAACGTTGAGTATTCAATTGATGAGCGCTGTGGTTTTCTCATTGGCTATGATGACCATGAGAATCGAAGAGTGATTACATCACGGCCTGTTAACAATGCCTTCAAAGGAAGCCAGCAAAGAAATTTTGAAATAACAGCAAAGGACTATTTGTTGGCAGAGCAATTTGCCGTGAGCAAAGGGCTAAAATTACTTGGGGTTTATCATTCACACCCAAACCAATTAGCACTGCCATCACAGTATGACGAGACTGCTGCACAGCCTTATTTTTCCTACCTTATCTTTTCTACGATGCATGGAAAACTGTCAGAAATGCGTTCATGGCGATTAAACGATCAAGCCCTATTTAAAGAAGAAAAAATTTATTTATATCCAATCCAATATCATGGCAACAGTAATCATACCCACACCCTTGCGGAAGTTCACTGATAACGCAAGACGTATTTCTATAGGTGCGAAAAATATTTCAGAAGCAATTCTGGAGATAACCGAAAACTTTCCGGATTTGAAGAAGCATTTGATTAACGCGGACGGAGAGATTGCCACGTTCATTAATATTTTCGTGGATGAGGAAGATATCCGATATCTTGATTTGGGGAAAACAGAGTTGAAGGAAAGCACCGTAATTAGTATAGTTCCGGCAATAGCCGGAGGATAATTCATCTTTAAACTTCCCACGGCATGGACCAATTTATTGAACTTTCAAAGGAGGAGTTAACCAGATATAATCGTCATATTATTATTCCTGAATTTGGAATGACTGCTCAGCAAAAATTAAAGGCGGCCAAAGTCCTGGTTATCGGGTCGGGTGGACTAGGTAGTCCATTGCTGCTTTATCTCGCAGCGGCCGGGGTGGGTACCCTGGGTATTGTTGACTATGATCTTGTAGAGGACAGTAATTTGCATCGTCAGGTGTTATTTGGTGTGGACTCAATTGGATTTTCAAAGGTAAATGCTGCAAAGGAAAGATTGTTAAACTTGAATCCTCATATAAACATTCATGTGTATGAAACTCAACTCACTTCCAGGAATGCACTCAAGCTATTGAAGGACTATGACGTTATTGCCGATGGAACAGATAATTTTCCAACACGCTATTTAATAAACGATGCGTGTGTAATTCTGGGTAAGACCAATGTCTATGCATCAATTTTTCAGTTTGAAGGTCAGGTAACTGTTTTTAATTATTTAAATGGGCAGGGCGAGCGAGGGCCCAACTATCGCGATCTGTTTTCCATGCCACCGCCTGCAGGATTAGTACCGAGTTGTGCTGAAGGCGGTGTGTTGGGTGTGCTTCCCGGAATTATAGGAAGTATGCAGGCGCTTGAGGTTATTAAAGTGATTACAGGAATAGGAGAAATTCTCAATGGCCGTCTTTTTAGTTTTGATGCACTCACCTTCGAGTCCAGAATGTTTAACCTTAGACGTAATCCTGCCAACCCACTCAATGGCACAAACCCAACAATCAAAGAGTTAATCGACTATGAAGAATTCTGTGGAGTAAAAGTGATGGAGCAAAAAATAAAAGAAATTACTGCGCGAGATCTTTATGACTGGCAAGTGCGTGGCGAAGATTTTCAACTCATTGACGTACGGGAGTTAATCGAATACGAAGAAGTTAACATCGGGGCTCACCTTGTGCCCTTAGCGGGTATTCTGGATTATGCTGATTCAATCAGTCGCGAGAAAAAGGTAGTTATTCATTGTAAAATGGGCGGACGAAGCGCCAAAGCCATCCGTCAATTGGAAGATCGGTGGGGCTTTCAAAATTTGTATAATCTGAAAGGCGGTATCCTTGCCTACATTAGCGAAGTACAGATGCCGTTAGGAAGTCCTTAAATTGATTTCCGGTCAGGTTTCTTTTGATGTATTGCCCGTCATAGCTGATTTTAACCCATCGAGAATAGAGATCCACCAGAAATTAAAAAGAAATTTTTGCTGATTGCGCTCCGTATCTATTACGCCCATTCTTTTGATAGGAGCTTTTGATTGATTAATATTATTTTTAACAACTGCGTTAATTAAAATTGTTTTAACTTCGTTCGTTGAGTTTTTATTTTTATTCATCACCGTGATTCGTAAGTCTTCATAATCGATCTCCAGATTGCCCTGCGACCTTTCGTCATTATAGCTGAAATTAAATGTCAGATAATTTAGTTGACCACCCTCGGATCGTAAATCAGCTGTTTTAAGTATGGAGTTGAATTGGGTAAATGGAACCTGTGAGACAGAGCCCTTGGCTTTATAAAGAGATTTTCCGTCCAGTGGAAGTTGAAAGTCTGCAGTGATCTTGCCTGTGCCCATGATTAAGCCTGTGGCATGTAGCGTGGTATAAGTATTTTCATTGTTCTTGGTTCGATTATCAAGTTTTGTTAGAGAAGCATTTACATTATCAAATGTGACAAAACCCGTTGTGATGCCTGCCTCTGGAAATTCTTCAATGGAGATATGGGAATTGGTAATGATGGTGCTATCAACCGAAATGTACCAGGGTAATTTTAAAAAGCTCGCCATCGGTAAAGGAATTGGGTGTTTGCGTAAGAAGGGTAACCGTTTATCCTTAAAGGAATATAAATCAAACGAATGTATCTCTACTAGTGAAGCAATAAGGGATTTCTCAAAGAGTTTGTCAAACTGCAAACCCTTTATTATTACCAGGGGAATTGACACGTTTAATCGGGCAGTTTGTTCGCCTTTTTTTTGTGCAAACTTGTATTTGTCGTAATTCGGAATTAAGAGGATGGAATCAATCTCTAAAGATTGTTTAGCGGTACTTATACGTAATTGCGAGGCACTGCCACCATACATTCCATTGTGACGACTTACTTCAATTTTCGCTACTAGTAATTCGCACGTTTTGGCTGAATAGATGGTAGCGGAATCTAACTTAATCTTCAAATCAGTCAATCGTCCATTTACATGGGCTGAGGCACTTTCTATCGAATCGGATGTGATGTGGAGATCTACGTTGTTCAGTTGAATATTTTTGATCACTAATTCCTTGTAAGCCAGATCTGGTCTCGCGTGGCTAGTCGTTGTCGTATCTTTTGATTTGTCAAAGTTCAGATATCCACTATCGATCACTAGTTCATGAAAGTGAATAGATTTATTCACGAGTAATTGATAAATGCTTGCCCGGTTAAGCGAAAGGGATTTTACTTTAATTAAATGATGCTTAATGTTGGCACTATCCTTTTCTGATTGCCACACTAAATCCTTAACTCGAATAGTTCGAGTGAACAAGCTAACAGTTAGGGAAGAGACTTTTGCATTATTGTTACTAAGTCCCTCACTAATGGTACGTTGAAGGTTGTTTGTTAACAGGGTTCCACCCGCCAATAGTAAAACAATACTACCAGCCAAACAAATCAATATAATGACTAATTTTCTTTTCCTACCGGATTCCATACGGACAGACTGAGTTAAGATTAAAAATGCCGTGGTGTCCGACCCGGTTCAATCACCTTTAATAACCCGAACCAGGATGGCAATAACCGCAATCACCAATAGGATGTGAATAATGCTTCCTGCACTATAAACAAAGAATCCTAACACCCATAGAATAATAAGTACTACTGCGATAATGTAAAGTAAATTGTTCATGACATTTAGTTTTCGTTAGCAGAGTAAAAATAATGCCAATGGCAGAGAAGCTGTTTAACATGGAGCTGGGAACGAATTCAGCATTGAATGACTATAATTTTCACAATGATAAGGGGTGGAATTTCCACAAGAGTATAAAATTCAGCCTTAAGGAAGACAAATTCGTATGGCATGATTTTACTTGCTTGCTAAGTAAGTTAAAAACATTATCATGAGCCACTTTATATTATTCTTTACTGTTTTCTGTGTAGGATACCTGGGATTTATGGCCATTGTATTTCTTTTTCAGAAATTGTTTTTCCCCTTTTTCACAAAGGAGGAGTTACAAAAGAGATCAGCTAATAAGCAAGCCTTGTCTGAGTAGAATCTTTTAAAATTGGCCTTCAACAGCAGTAATTTGCCTCACCCAGCCGGCAAATTGCAGCCAAATGTGTGAAAGGTGTAAGATTGACAAGATAGTGTGTAACGCAATGGGGGTATAATATCCACACATTTGTGTAAGTATTAAACCTTTTAGTTACCCATCCTATGCAAAATATATTAGTAATTGATGACGATAAAGACATGTGTCTTATGTTATCCCGGTTTTTGATTAAAAAGAATTATGCGGTTTCAATTGCCCATAGTGGTGAGGAAGGTTTAAAGTTTCTTCGCTCTACAGATTATGATCTGGTGCTTTGTGACTACAAGCTACCGGATGTTTCCGGAATAGAACTCCTGCAAAAGATTAAGATTTTAAACGCCAGGGTTGCCGTGATCATTGTTACTGGTTACTCTGATGTAAAAACAGCGGTGGAAACCTTTCGCTTCGGAGCCAGTGATTACATAACCAAACCATTATATCCGGACGAATTATTAGTCACCATAAAAGAAGCCATAGAAAAAAATCAACTCAAGTTTCAAGAAACTCACGAAACTCCTGAAACCGTTCCTGATCACAGAAGACCCAATCAACATGTGTCTTCCACCTTTAACTTTCTGATTGGTAAAAGTGTACAATCGCAGGATGTTCAACACTATATAGAGTTAATTGCTCCGTCAGATTTATCTGTAATAATCAATGGTGAAACAGGAACAGGAAAAGAATTTGTGGCCCAGTCTATTCATAAATTCAGCAAGCGGGCCAACTATCCTTTTATGGCAATTGATTGCGGAGCTTTACCCAAGGAGCTTGCCGGCAGCGAATTATTCGGCCATGTGAAAGGTTCTTTTACGGGTGCAATTACGGATAAACAAGGAAGTTTTGAGATAGCGGATGGCGGTACTATTTTTTTAGATGAGATTGGAAATCTGTCATATGAAAATCAGGTTAAACTATTACGCGTCATTCAGGAAAGAAAGATAAAGCGAATAGGAGCTACCCGGGATATTTCGATCGATGTGCGGATCATAACAGCCACGAACGAGAATCTTACGAAAGCAGTAAAGGACGGGAAGCTGCGGGAAGATCTTTATCATCGGTTGAATGAATTTAAAATTCAGCTGGCACCATTGCGTGATCGCAAAGATGATATCACTTTCTTTGCCGATCATTTTCTACAGAGGGCGAATCAGGCATTGGGAAAAACCGTTCTCGGATTCTCTAAAGAAGTTGCCACTATTTTTTCTAACTACCACTGGCATGGAAACCTGCGTGAGTTAAATAATGTTATCAAGCGTTCTGTTTTACTGAGTACAGGTGATGTGATTCACCCCGATAGCTTACCTCCGGAATTAGTGCAAACGAGTCCTATGCAAAGTGATGGTGAAATGAATCAGGAAAATGTAGGCTTATTAAAATCGATAGCGTGGACAGCTGAGCGCCAGGCAATAAAGGATGTGCTGGAGAAAGTGAACTTCAACAAATCAAAAGCTTCTGAACTATTAAGTATAGATAGGAAGACCCTGTATAATAAATTGAGACTCTATAATATAATGGCATAAAATGAAAGACATCCCGTTGCCGGGATGTCTTTGCCTCACCTAACCCCCATACTACCTACTATTTGTCTCCAAAATTGATTGATAAATATATTTGTGCAACTGAATTTTTGGCATCCCCTATGGCAGCTCTGGCAACATCACTATCGGCAATTTTAACAAAACCATAGTTATACCGTAATCCTATTTGAACGTTGTTTAAGTTATACCCCAAACCTCCTGCTAAACCAAGATCATATGATGACAGATTATCTTTATCAACTTCATCAGCGCCATTCCCTAAATCTCCTTTATATGAAATATTCGCATTCACCAGGTAACTTGCATAACCACCGGCATGAATTTCCACGGACTCCCCCAGTTTGAACACAGCTAAAACCGGTAAGTCAATATAATTAAGATTGTATTGAACCTCCTGGTTAAGTGACCCGCTGATGTACTGATTTTTAGAACCTTTGGTTGAAAACAGTAACTCAGGTTGAATAGCAAACGTCTCGGAAGACAACAGCTGACCATATACACCGAAATGAAAGCCAAGACGCGCATTTTCATCTGTTACATTGTCGATGAAGAGATTACTGACATTGAGACCCCCTTTTATACCGGCTCGTTTTGTTTGCGCTATACTTTGAAGGTTGGCAACAAGCATTAAAGAGGCAGCTACTAAAAGAGTTCGAACATAATTTTTATAATAATTCATAGATTTTAAATATTGATTCAGTTTGGAATGCTTAAAAATTGAACCAGTTTAATTAGGTGATAAATTTTAACTCAAAGGCAACTACATACATTTTTAGGCTACTTTATATCGACATATTTCTACACCCTGTAGTATTTAAGCCACACCATGATTAAAAAATTGCATTACACCTTAGATCACGAGCAACAGATTTTGTTGAATGAAGCTGAATCGCTTGCTCAGATGGGAAGTTGGAAATGGACTGAACACAACGATGAGTTGGTTTGGTCTGAAGGCCTCTATCGCATTTTTGGAAAAGATATCGAAGAGGTGATTTTATGGGAATCGTTTCTTGAAAATATAGTTGCAGAAGATGCTGCAATGGTGAATACCTTTTTGGGTGAATTAAAACTCAATAAACCAGGAGCTTCTATAAACTATAGAGTAAATATTGACGGACAGGTACGGTATTTATTTTTTACGGTGAAGCCTCATTCCAAATTAAACATTGATATTTTAGGTGCAGTAGTAGATATTACAGAACACAAAGAAGATGAGATACGCTTGCAGCAAAGTCACCTTCTGCAATCCATGATCATCAAGGAATTGGATGCCAAAGAGAAAAAGTATCGACTTCTTTTTGAACGGTCAATTGATCCAATATTTTTGGCGTCTTCTAAGCATGAGTTAGTGGATGCTAACCATTCCTTTCTGCAATTATTCGGATATGATGCAATGAATCAAATTCCTCTTTCTTTGACGTCATTATTTTCTTTTCCAAAGGATTATCAACTTTTTAAGGCCGCCTTACAGGATCAAGGCTTCATTAGAGAATTTGAAGTTTCGCTAATGACCGGCACGGGGGAAAGAAAGACCTGTCTTTTGAATAGTGTTTACATTCCAGATCAAGCTTCAGATTTAGGTTACTACCAGTGTATTATCCACGATCTTACAATGAGGAAAAGGGCAGAAAGTGAGATGCTTATTGCCGAACGATTTTCATTGACCGGTAGAATTGCCCGCACAATGGCGCATGAAGTTCGCAACCCACTAGCTAATTTAAATCTGGCCCTCGATCAGCTGCAAGATGAATTACCTCCTGCTAATAAATCGGCAAAATTGTATTCGGAGATCATCGCAAGGAGTGCCCATCGAATCGATCAGCTTGTAACCGAATTGTTGACAAGTTCGAAGCCGAATGAACTTACCTTAGCACTCACGAATGTCGATACCCTTATTAAGGAAACAATATTGACTGCCCGAGACCGAATCGAGTTAAATCATATTCAACTCACTGTTACCTGTGATGCAATGTTGCCCAGATTATTGGTTGATAAGGAAAAAATTAAAATGGCCTTGCTTAATATTATTATCAATGCCATCGAAGCCATGGTGCCGGGTGTGGGGATTCTTGCCATTACCGTATTCAGGCAAGACAGTACATTGGTAATTTCAATTGCCGATAATGGCAAGGGTATACTCGATTCTGATATGAGTAGTTTGTTCGATCCTTTTTTTACAAGAAAGCCCATGGGGATGGGCTTGGGGTTAACATCCACAAAAAATATTTTGAATAGCCATAATGTCCAGGTCGAAGTAAGAAGCGAGGTAGGGGCTGGTACCACATTTATACTCAATTTTATTTTGCCCGAGCAGTAAGCCATCATCTACCAGTCTTACAGCTAAATTGTCCTTTTTCTTTGTTGGGTCAACTTGTCTACAATTCATATTCTGGTGGGGAACATTGCATGCAAGGATGTTTCGCAAATAGTATCCAATATACGTTTAACTATCAGGTTAAGAGTGCTTTAATCTGGCACAGTTATGACTCGCTTGTCTTGTACTAAATTTAAAAACTATGAAAAAATATCTTTTAGGACTTATGGTTATTGTAACAGGATCTCTGGTGAGTTGCGACACAAAGGAGAAGGCTGTACTTCAGAAAAAAGTTGATTCGTTAAGTGTACAACTTGCCTCCAGCAGAGAAGTAGAGAAAAGCATGAATGAAGTGGGTATTCTTCTGGACTCGATTGATGCAAGCCGGAAATCATTGAAAGTAGATATGGTGGAAGGTGGTTCCTATGCCAATTACGTAACCCGGTTGCAACAGTTAAATATGTATATCAAGGAAACAGAAACGAAATTGGCTAACTTAGAAAAGGCAACAAGAAACAGCACGAAAACTTCGGCCTCAGCAGTAAGACGATTAAAGGCTGATTTGGAGAAGCAATCGCAGGAAATCATTGATTTAGAATTACAGATTGCAACCGCGCGCAACGAAAACACTGAATTGTGGACAAAGGTCAATCAGAAGGACTCCGTATTATCGATAAGAGATCAGGTAATAAAAGTAAATGAGAGTGATATCGTTTCGCTGGAGAAACTCGTAAACGATACCCAGGCAGAAAACAAGTTAGCAGTAGCTAATCTATACTTTGATCAGGCAAAAGCGTTGGAATTGGCAGCTGATCGTACACATTTTGCAGCACGCAAGAAGAAAGAAACCAGAAGGGAAGCGCTGGAACTTTATAAGCTTGCGCAATCATTGGGTAATATGGAAGCCCAGGCTCGCATTGATGATCTAGAGAAGAAGTTAGGTTAGTACTTCACCAGGCTTAGTGGTCGTGTAGTTGACTAGCCCAGGCGCTGAGCGATACGCAATAGAAATTGGCATCAGGTAAATAAGGAAGGAGTCTCTGGTTAGAGACTCCTTTTTATTGTTAACACAGTATCTCAATTTATTAGGGAAAATAGTTTCTTATAACCTATCAGTTGATAGGTTATTAACCTAATCGTTGATTGCCAGTCGTTCCAACTCTCTTTCGAAATACACGAGCTCCTTCCGTTTAGGATACTCCATTAGTTTGCAGTAGTATAAATTGTTGATATAGTTACCAACAATTAGTTTTAAAGTGGGTCGTATTCGCTCGTACACAACCTCACCCTGCTTAAATTTTTTGTCCATAGCTCAATTGAATTTAAGTTTTTCTGAATACAAAACGCGTTGAAATACATTACTCCTCATAGCCACTTTTAATAATGGTGGAAATCATTTTGAATCGCACATTGGCTCGTATCGTATTGCGGGAATGAGCCGGTATAATGATAGATTCACCAATTTCCAGAATATTATTCTTGCCATCAATTTCTATTTCAGCTTTTCCATCAATAACTTGAATGAAGGAATCGAATGGTGATATTTTTTCAGATAGCATCTCTCCCGAATCAATCGATACAACGCTCACGTTGCCAGTAGTTTTTTTTATAATTGTTTTTATTACTACTGAATTAGGAACGTATTCAATGATTTTAACAATGATGAACGCTTTTGATTTTTCTACATCTACTTCCATTAGCTATTTGTGCTAGTTCAAATGGAAATACAAGTT
>LNFM01002855.1_pt1 | contig 44255 bp, 24 predicted proteins | sample 596031 | NCBI WGS metagenome assembly LNFM01 (sample SAMN04254537, study PRJNA301005) | activated carbon metagenome | isolation source: dual media filters at the Ann Arbor, Michigan drinking water treatment plant | place: USA: Ann Arbor
TCGTGCCGGACCTCGTGCCGGACCTCGTGCCGGGCTACGTGCCGAAGTAGATCGTCGTCGACAGACCCAGGTACATCACGTGGGCCATGGGGCGGCCCTTCGCCGACGGCGTCGCGCCGAGCCACCCGAGCTCGGGGCCGACGCCGAAGCCACCGCCGCGGTTGGCCCGGAATCGCTTCGCGAACGGGAACCACTCGTAGCGCGTCGCCAGGGAGAACATCGCGCCGCCGAAGCCCGCGCGCGCGGAGACGCCGGCCTGCCGGACCGCGCCGCCGCCGAAGCCGAAGCCCGCGCGCAGCGACCAGGGCAGCTTCGGGATCGGCACGAACGTCGTGTCGACCATGAGCTCGCCGAGGCCGAGCCTCTGGCGGACGCCGCCCATCGACTTCTCGCTGCGGACCCCGAGCGCGCCGCCGACCGACAGCCCGAAGCCGAGCCACGGCAGCACCATCTGTCCGACGCGCGCGTGGCCGCCGAACCCCGCGAACGGGCTGCCCTCGGCGTCGAGCTTGTTGACGCGGGCGAGCGACGCGGTGCCGTAGATCGCCATGCCCAGGTAGGCGCCGTCGATCCGCGGCGGGATGGGGGGCGATCGCCAGGCGCCCTTCGTGGGCGCAGGCGTCGTCGCGTCGGCGGCGGCCGTCGCTTCGGCGGGCGCGGGCGCGGGCGCGACCGAAGAGGGATCGGGCCGCGGAGCCGGGGCCGCGGCGCGCGCGGGCGCGGACGCGGCGAGGACGAGCAGCGCAGCGCAGACGCTTCGCACGGCGAGAGCATGGTGCACGGGCCGCGGCTTCGCAACGCCGCGTCTCGCGGCGCGCCTCGGCCCCGACCGGCGCTTGCCGCCGGGCCGCGGTTGCCCTACGGTCCGGCCCCGCAATGGCGACGTCGCGCGGCCGCTGGCTCGAGCTCGCAGGTTCGTTCCTCCTCGGGGGCGGCGTGGTGGCGATCGGTTACGAGATGGCGCGCCCGTCGGCGCCCGAGGGCGTCGCGATCGCGGACGAAGTCGCGGGCGAGGTCCCGAGCGCCGGCGCGGCCACGGCGGTGGCGGCCGATCCCACCGTCGTCGCGCCCACGGACGCGCCCGGCGAGCCGACCCCCGCGGTGCCGGTCGATCCCGCGGCCGCCAAGCCCGACTTCATGACGCCCGACGATCGCGGCTCGTACACCGCGTTCCCGCCGATCGAGGCCCCGCCGCAGGCGCTCACGCCCGAGGACGAGGCCGAGTTCCCGCGCCACGGCCTGGTCACGTCGCTCGCCGTGATCGTGCGCGCGCGCCCCGAACTCACCGCGCCGATCCACGGCATCCTGCGCGGCGGCACGCGGATCCGCGTCGACGCCGAGCGCACGTTCGGTGGCGGCTGCTCGCAGGGCTGGCACAAGGTCTTCCCGCGCGGCTGGATCTGCCTGGCCGCGGGCCTGTCGACCGGCGCCGAGCCGCCGCAGACCGAGGCCAACGTGGTCGCGCCCGATCTGAGCGCCGCGCTGCCCTACGAGTACTGGCGCGTGAACAACGACGGCACGCCGTTCTTCCACCGGCTGCCGAGCTTCGGCGAGACCGATCAGGCCGACGGCGCCGGCGCGGCGTGGATCGCCGAGAACGGCCGCGCGCCCATGCCGACGGCGCCGGCGGATCGCCCCGCCGAGGTCCCCGCGGTCGTGAAGGAGTACATGAACGCCGGCTTCTACGTGACGAAGGCCGGCGAGGAGCTGAAGAGCGAGCGACGGTTCCTCCGCACGACCCGCGGCTCGTACGCACGCAAGTACCAGCTCGGCCAGAAGGAGCCGCCGAAGTTCCGCGGCCTGCTGGTCGACGGCGCCGAGGGCCTGCCGATCCACTTCATCCGCCGCGAGATGCCGCTGATGAAGCGCGAGGCCGAGGGCAGCGACGTGCTGGTGAAGACCGACACCATGCCCGAGCGCCTCGGCACGTGGAAGTTCGTCCGCAAGCTCCACGTGGGCACGGTCGACTACTTCGAGGACGCCGACGGGATGCTGATGCGCGCGTACGCGGTCGGCGAGGCCCACAAGATCAAGCGCCCACCCGGCGTCGCGCCCACCGAGCACTGGGTGCACGTCGATCTGTCCGAGCAGACGTTGGTCGCGTACGACGGCGACGTGCCCGTGTTCGCGACGCTCGTGTCGACCGGCAAGGAGCCGGGCATGACGCCGGTCGGCGTGCACCGGGTGCAGATCAAGCACGTCGCGACGTCGATGCGCGACCAGCCGATCGAGGACGAGGCCTACTCGATCGACGACGTGCCGTGGACGCAGTACTTCCAGGGCAGCGTCGCGCTGCACGGCGCGTTCTGGCACGCGGGGTTCGGCATCGAGCGCTCGCACGGCTGCGTGAACCTGTCGCCCGCCGACGCGCGGTGGTTGTTCGGGTTCACAGAGCCGCTGCTGCCCGCCGGCTGGCAGGCGATCGCCCCGTCGGGATCGGCCAAGGGCAGCGCGGTCGTCGTGACCGAGTGATCCCGCGGCCGTGGCGCGAGCCCGCCCCGTGCGCGCGGGCAGGTGCACAGGCGGCCGCGGGTCGTCCGGATGGCTCGCCAAGCGGTGGTCGGCCGGGGCATACTGCCGGACGATGAAGGTCGCGCCCGACACCGTCGTCACCCTCAGCTACGACATCTGCAACGAGGCCGCCGAGATCATCGAGAGCTCGGACATCAGCGGCCCCATCAGCTTCCTCGCCGGTCGCTCGGGGCTCATCCCCGGGCTCGACAAGCGCCTGGTCGGGATGGAGGCGGGCACCGAGGCGACCTTCGAGTTCCCGCCCGAGGAGGCCTTCGGCCGCCGCGAGGACGGGCCGACGCGCGAGCTGTCGCGCAAGGAGTTCCCGGCGGGGGCGAAGATCGAGGTCGGCGCGCAGTTCGAGGCCGGCGTCGGCACCGGGCAGAAGGTGACGCTGCGGGTGATCGACACGACCGCGGACACGGTCACCGTGCGCTTCATCCACCCGCTGGCGGGGCAGAAGATCACGATGAGTGTGCGGGTCGAGGCGGTGCGCACAGCGACGGCCGCGGAGCGCGAGAGCGGCAAGGTGATGAGCGCACCGCCGCCGCCGAAGCGGTAGGCGGCGGGCGCCGGCTCGGGCACTACGGCCAGACGAACTGCACGCGGCGCTCCTTCGAGCGCTGATCCTCGCTAGCGCCCTGCGCCTCGAGGTCGCCCTTGGCGATCACCTGGAGGAGCGCCTCGGGGGCGCCGGCGCCGATGAGGACCTTCTTCACCGAGTCGCCGCGGCGCTCGGTGAGCAGGATGTTGTACTCCTCGGTGCCGACGTTGTCGGCGTGGGCCTCGAGGATCACGTTCTTGTTCTGCTGGGCGATGCAGGTCGCGAGCGCCTTCAGGTCCTCGGCCTGCTTGTCGCCGACGTCGGCGCCGTCGAAGCCGAAGTAGACCGCCTCGAGGCCGCACGGGTCGGTGCCACCGCCGCCGCCGCCGGAGAACACACAGGTGCCGCCGTCGCAGATCTCGTCCATGGCGCACTCGTCGTCGGTCTGGCACTGCCCGGTGTTCGAGCAGCGCCCGGTGTCGAGGTTGCACGTCGACGGCGAGCACTCGGCGTCGTCGGTGCACGTGGCGCACTTGCCCGCGGTGCAGGCCCAGCCGCCGGTGCAGTCGGCCTGCGACGCACACGGGTCGTTCAGCTCGCCGCCGCCGCCCTGGCCGTCCTTGCCGATGAGCGCCGGATCCTGACACAGGAACTCGTGGCACACGAAGCCCACGCCCTTGTCCGCGCAGTCCTCGTTCTTCGTGCAGTTCTGGCACGAGCCATCCACGCACTTCTCACCGAGGTCGACCTTGCAGTGCTTGTCCTTCTTGCAGGCCGGGTACGTCGGCTTCTTGCAGGCCGCGACGCCGAACGCGATCGAGAGACAGGTGAGGGCGGGAATCAGGTGACGAAGCATGGTGGACATCAGAGAGCTCTCCTCGGGATCACCGCGGTCGGCGACGCCGGAGTGTGACGGGCTTTGGCCCCGCCTCGCAAGCCTGACCGGGCGGTCCGGCTCGACGTTCGGCTCGCCTCGGGCGTGCGCGCCGACACGGTGGGGCCCGATACCGCGGCATCTGAGGCGCTCCGGGGCACAACGCCCCGCGGGTGCGCCCCCGCGCGCTAGAACGTCGCGCCGACGTCGAACACGAACCGCCCGTTGCGATCGTCGACCAGCCGCACGTTGCCGGGCCAGATGCGGTTGGGGATCAGCACCGCATAGCCGAGCGAGACCGTGACGATGCGGATGTCCCACTTGATGAAGTTGACGCCGACGCTGCGGCGGAAATCCCGGGCCCACACCACCTGACGCCAGTGCTGCGTCAGCACGCCGAAGTCGAAGAACAACGAGTGGGCCAGGCGGCCGCCGGCGAAGTTGCGGATCGACACGACCTGGAGCGCCACGGTCCCGAGCGCACGGATGTGCCCGCCCTCCGCGGTCGGTCGCAGGGTCGTCGTGCCGTACGGGCCCTCGATCTGCTCCACGTCGAGCAGCATCGTCTGCGGGAGGATCCCGCGCAGGCCGAGGTCGCGCGTGCCGCCGCCGAAGTAGCGCCACACCTCGGGCACGCTCGTGGTGCGGCTGTCGGTCGCGCGGGCGCAACGTCGCGGCAGCGGGATCGGGATCGCGTGGCCGTACGTCAGCGCGTAACGGAAATTCCACCGGCGGTTCGGGCCCGGCAGCGGGATGAAGTGCTCCCACGCGAAGTCGAGCCGCGCCCACCAGTCCTGGCCGCCGAGGCACGGCGACGCGAGCATCGCCTCGCCCGTGGCGATGATGCCGTCGTCGGGGTTGAACGCGTTGTCGACCTGCTCCCAGCGCACGCCGGTCTGCAGCGCGCCGGTGCGATCGGGCACGATCGCCTCGCCGCGGTTGGGCGGTCGGCACGGCCGTCCGTTGCAGGTGCTGTCGGCCCCCAGCGTGGGCTTCGCGAGGTCCTTCGAGATGTTCGCGGCCTGGAAGAGGTAGCCGGCGAACACGGTCCACTTGCGGTTGATCGGCCAGGTGAGGCGCACGTGGCCGAGCGCGCTGTCGATCTGCCCGCGCGCCGGCGTCACGCGGCGCTGGACCTGGCCGGTGATGTCGAAGGTCAGCGGGCTGCCGCCGATGCGTCGCCGCGTGAGCGACACACGACCCGAGCGCTCGTAGCAATCCTCGCCGACGCAGAACAGGTCCTGGAAGCTCGGGAGGTTCGCGCCGACGTGGGCATCGAACGCGAGGTCCCACGCGGTGCCCCACATGTTGGGGAAGCTGGGCCGCACGAAGCCGTACAGCGGATCGAGCGTGGCGCCGCCGAAGCCCCACTCGATGTCCATGCCGCGATCCTTGGACTCCGTGATGCTGACCACCTGGTGGACGACGCACGGCTTGCTCGGGTCGGAGTCGAGGGTGCAGTTGCGCGACTGCTCGCGGATCACCACGTTCTCGGTGACGCCCATCCCGTCGATGCCGGCCCGGGTGCGGTCGACGACGCCCTTGCCCCAGACGTCGCCCTCCTTCCACTCGATCTCGCGGGCCAGCGCCGCCGGGCGGCCGTTGCGACGTCGGTAGCGCGTCTTGAAGTTGCCGCGCACCAGCGTCGTGCCGAAGCGGGCGCGCCGGCCCTCGTACACCGAGATCTCGGTGTCGATGGTGACGGCCTTGTCGAGCTCGTGATCGCGGCACAACCCGACGCTGTCGTCGGTGAGTCGATCGGCACTCGCGACGCGGTGAGCGACGCCGTTGGGATCGGTGTAGACCCACCGCAGCTCGGCGTCTGCGAGGGGGTAGCCCTCGTCCTGGTAGCGGCGCACGACGTCGCGCTCGACCTCGCGATCCTTGGTGAGGGTCAGCGGGACGCGCCCGCCCTGCTCGTCACCGCGGCGGCGCAGGGGTCCGCCGCGCAGCATCCGCGGCGCGCCCCACTGGCCCGTGGTCTCGGGCAACGACTCGACCTCGCGCGACGGGGGGATCGGGATCTCGAGGTGATGGACGTACTCGCGGCTCGACGTGATGAGGCGGGGTCCGGGCTCGATCTCCAGGACGACCCAGGTGCCCGCCCGCTTGCGGGCCCGGATCGCCGCGAGCCCGGCGGGGGACATGCCGGTGTCGGGCGCCGACAGCCACGCGGGCGTGCCGGCGTCCTCGAGCTCGGTCGACAGATCGAGGATCGCGTACGAGCCCGGCTCGGTGAGCCCCGACTCCCAGAACGCGACGCGCACGCGGCCGCGCGCGCACAGGTAGCCGCGCTTGGCGTAGGCGGCGAGCACGACGCCCAGGTCCTTGCGCGCGGTGACGTCGCTGAATCGGCCGCCGGACTTGAGCCCGCGCGAGCGGCCGACCTCGCGTTCGATGCCGTCGAGCACCACCGGCGGCACGCTCGACGGCCGCTCGAGCACGACGTCGCGCACGCGCACGCGCGGCCCCTCGTCGATGTCGAACGTCAGCTTGTGCAGCCCGCCGAAGTCCTGGAACTTGCCGGTCACCTGCGCGAGCATGAACCCGCGGCCCTGGTAGTAGCCGCGCAGGTGGGCGGCCTCGCGGCTCGCGGTCGCCGGGTTCGCGGCCTCGCGCCGCTCGAAGATCTGCAGCTGGGAGCGCAGGCGATTCTCGGACACGCGCGCGTCGCCGAGGAACCCGGTGTCGACGCCCTTGCCGAGCTGGACATCGACCTGCAGATCGATGCGCTTGCCCTCGGGCACGTCCGCGGGGCGCATGCGATCGAAGTTCGTCTCGACGCGCACGCCGGGGTACGGCAGCGTCAACCCCCGGCGGGAGCGGCTGCGTGGGCCCGAGCGCGGCGTGGCGTACTCGCGCTCGACCTTCTCGCGCGCATTCTCGACGTGCTTGCGGGTGAGTCGCTTCGGGATCGGGAGCACCGGTCCGAAGGTCGGCTTGAACACCCGACGCACCCAGCGTTGATCGCCGGTCGCGAGGTTGCCGGTCACGGTGGTGTCGCGGACGCGGTAGCCCTTGCCCTTGCGCAGCACCACGCGGAGCTCGGCCTCGTCGGCATGCTTGCCGCACACGAACGCGAAGTGGACGGTCCCGCGCAGGTACCCCTCGTCGAACAGGTAGCGCTCGACGCGGCCGCGCTCGGATTGCTCCCACGCCTCGCAGACGAGGTCGCCGGGCTGGCACAGCTTGGGCAGCGCAGCGCGCTGGGCCCTCGTCCGCAGCGCGCTGCGATCGACGCACGGGCCAGGGGCGAGGGCGCCGGGCCGCGCGTCGGCCGAGAGCACGCGCCGGACCTCGCGCTCGAACAGCGGGGTGTGCCCCTGCACGCGGACCCGACGGATCGCGCGGCCCGGGACCACGCGGACCTCGACGCGGCCCTCCGCGGAGGGCCGCAGCGTCGTGCGATACCCGACCGGACGCAGGGCCTCGGCGACCTCGAGCGGGATGAGCAGGCCCGCGCTGACATCGACGAGCTTGGCCACCGTCTCGCGGGTCTCGCCGGGGCGGAACTCACCGACGATGTCGATGCCGTCGACGCCGAGGAAGGCCAGGCCGCGCTCTTGACCCGCGCGCGCGCGCAACACGATGAGGTCGTACCGATCCGCGCCGGCGGGCCGCAGCAGCACCGCGTATCCGTCGGCGGCGATGCGCTCGAGGACGAACTGCGTCCACGCGTGGTCGGTCGCCTCCAGCGTGGTGGTGAGGATCTCGCCCTGCAGTGGGTTCGTGCTGCGCTCGATCGGGCCGACCGTGACGCCCTTGTCGCGAAGCGCGTCGAGCCCCGCGAGGACCGGCGCCATCGGATCGGCGAGGTCGACGACCGAGGGCAGGGGCGCCTCACCCAGCGGCGGCGTGAGGTCGGGCGGCGGTCCGAGTAGATCGGAGTCGGCCTTGCGCATCGTGGTCGCGTCGGCGGCATCGGTCGCGTCGGTCGCCTGGATGTCGTCCGGATCCTCCGTCGGCAGAGGATCCGTCGACGGTGGCGGGGGCGGCGGATCGACGGGCGACGCCGGCCCGTGCGCCCGTGCCACCGCCACCGCGACGAACATCGCGATGCCGTACGCGAGCAGGATCCGGAAGACAGCGCGCACGCCCGCGCTAGGGATCGCACAAATCGGCAGCGCCGTCACCCGCCCGAGACCCGGCCCCGGGCCGCGATCACTTGGCGCTGGGTACGGTGAAGTCGAAGCGCAGCTCGATCGTTCGCTGGGTCAGCGGATCGAAGATCACCCGCTGGTTGAGGTACGAGCGGATCCGACGGCTGAACTCGATCGTGATCGGCTCGAGCAGCTCGAAGCGGAAGGTGAGCTGGCGACTCTGGCGGAGGAAGAAGCCCGGATAGCCGCGGGTGTAGTCCCAGCCGAACGACAGCCGGCCGTAGTCGAAGTCGAACCACTCGGCCGGGGTCGCGATGCGGAGCTCGGGGCCGATCTGACCGAGCCGCAGGCGCATGTCAGGGACGTAGCCGCGCAGGCGCGGCACGGCCTTCTGGGCCCGCTCGTCGAGCTCGAGCTCGGTGACGTGGCCGACGACCTGCAGCGGCTTGCGGGCCTCGGCCAGGCCGCCGCCGCCGAAGCGCCGCACGTCGGCATCCGACACCTGCACGTCGCCGGTACCGAGCACCAGGTAGTCGAAGCACGAGCGCGCCGACTGGCCCGACCCTGCCGTGTCGCCGTCGGTGACGCAGGTCCACGTGATCTCCGCGAGCGTACCGCCGAGCAGCAGCTGGAGCTGCCGCGGCTGCGCGTCGACGTAGATCGGCTCCTCGCGCAGCGCTCCGATGTCGACCTCGGCGTCCTCGATGGCGCCGAGGAGGTTCACGCGGCCGCGCTGGATCGCGTAGGTCCCGGTGAGGAACGGCAGGTCGACGCGGATGCGGCCGGCGAACTCGGGCGCGTCGTAGGTTCCGGTGACCGTCACGGCCGCGTTGGCCTCGACGCCGGTGGCGACGTTGTTCTCGACGCGGAGCGGATCGTCGGTGAGCACGCGCAGGTCGAACTGCAGGTTGCGGATGAGGTCGGGCGGCGGGGTCTCGGCGATCTCGACGTCGTCGGCGAAGGCGAGGATGTCGGTGCCCTCGATCGCGTCCTTGACGTAGCGCGCGCGGGCGAGCTCGAGCTCCCCCTGCACGACGATCGGCTCGGCGCCGCGCAGCGACAGGCGCTGCGCCGAGACCTCGGCCTCGGCGACGGGGCGGCCGCGGGCGTCGAAGTCGCGGTACGCGACGTCGACGACGCGGGCGTCGAGCTCGGTGTGCACGGGCATGCCCGTGGATCCGTCGAGGTAGAGCCGGCCCCACGCCGAGACGCGGCCGCGCGTGCCGACCTCGGCGACGAGGGCCTCGGGGCCCGGGCGCGCGCCGGGGGGCTCGGTGCTGCCGCCGACGTACACCGCGATCGCCCCCTCGGGCACGCCGGGGACCTCGTCGCACTGCCCCGGGCCGCAGCGGGCGACGGCGATGCGACCGCCGGTCAGGGCGATCTCGTCGAGGCCCTCGGTCGGGCGCAGCCGCAGGTCGTGATCGACGAACCCCAGCGTCGCCTCGGCGCGCTCGATCACGAAGGGGGACGCGTTGCCCGCGACCACCGCGTGCTCGACGTCGATGCCACCGCTGGCGTCCGCGACGCTGTCGCCGACGAGCCACACGAGCAAGCGGGTGCCGAGCGTGCCCTTGGCCGCGACGTCGAAGTGACCGGCGCACGGGCCGGCGAAGGCGAAGCCGGTGCGCTCGCCGGCGTGCGAGCCGAACTCGATCGACTCACCGAACACGCGCACGGCTCCGCGCGCTGCGATCCACTGCGGTGTGATCGCCAGCGCGACGTCCGACAGCTCGATGGGGAAGCCGAGGCCCTTGGGCTGGATCCAGAGGCTGGCCGACGCCGGGGCGCGATCGATGCGCCCCGACAGCTGCGGCGCCGCGACCGGCCCGTCGAGGTCGACGTCGACCTCGACGAGGCCCTTCGCCGTCGACAGGCCGTAGGGCTCGAGCAGGGCCTGCAACGCGCCGAGGGCCACCGTGCCGGTCAGCGTCGCGCGGGTCCCGGCGCCGACGGGGCCGGCATCGCTGACCGCGGCGACCTTGGGCGGCGGCGGTGGCGGTGCGCGACACGTCGCGGCCTCGCCGAGCGGCGCCGCGGTGGCTGCCCCAAGATCGAAGGCGCCGGCGAGCTGCGCGTCGGTGCCGTCGGGCGAGCGCAGCTGCAGCGGCCGATCGAGGCGCAGCGTGTCGCCGTCGAGCGTGGCCTGCAGGCCCTCCGCGCACAGCGTGCCCGCCACCTCGCACGGCGACTTGGCGCTCGCGCGCTGCTGACGGGCGACGGTCGAGCGCGCCTGCGGACGGATCCACGCGCGATCGAGCGAGACGGCGAGGGCGAGCGCCCCGTCGGACTCGCCCTCGTCGCGGGCGCAGTCGGTGAGCATGGTCGTGCCCGGGGCGCAGGTGAGGACGTGCGCCGCGAGCCCCTCGATCTGGCCCTCGATGCCGGGCATCTCGACGTCGGTGGCCCGCAGCAGCAGCGGCAGCCCGACGCGATCGAACGTGACGTCGAGCTGGGCCTCCACGGGCGGCGACGCACCGCGGCGCGCGGCCTTGCCGATCGCGACGACGGCGTCGATGGACCAGTCGATCCGGGCGTCGCCGCGGGGCCCGGTGGTGAGCTCGCCCTTGGCCCAGACCTCGCGGTGCGCCGCGAGGGGACCGGCGGCCGGCGCGTCGTCGCTCTCGACCTCCAGCGTGCCGCTGCCCAGGGGGACGCCGAAGGCCGTGAGGCCGACCAGCGCGACCTTGCCCTCCACGCTCGGCCGCGCCAGCGTGCCGCCGACGTCGAACTCGGTGCCCTGGCCGATCTGACCGTGCACGGGGATCTCGGTGCCGAGCAGCTGCGCGACCGCGGCCAACGGGATGCCGCCGGCCTGCACGTGGAGATCGAGCGCCGGGTCGCCGACCAGGCCAAGCGTTCCGTCGACGACGAGGCGACCGACCTCGAGATCGCCGAGGCCCTCCTCGCTCGGGCCGGCGCGGCGGTGCAGCGGCAGCACCAGGCGCTCGATCGCCAGCTGCTCGGCGGTCCAGCGGAACGCGAGCGTCGCGTCGGCGTACTCGGTGCCGGCGTAGCGCAGCCTCGGCACGGTCGCGGTGCCGCTGATCCGCAGCTCCGACGCGCGGGCCGGCTTGCCGTCGCCGTCGCCGATCTCGAGCTCGATGTCGGCGATGCCCGAGGCCGCGCCACGGCTGAGCGGCCCGATGTCGACGCCGCGCAGGTTCACGGTGGCGCGCAGGCGAGGGTCGTCGCTGATCTCGCCGCGCTCGAACACGTGCACCTCGACGTCGACCGGCCCGCGTCCGCCGAGCAGGCGTACGTCGTCGCCGCGGGCATGCAGCACCCCGGCGTCGATCCACACACGCGTCTCGGTCACGCCCGAGACCGGGCCCACCGAGGGCGTCACCCGCAGCCGGCCGTCGCGCCCCGTGGGCGCCCCGAGAGGTCCGCCGACGACCATGCGCGCCCGCAGGTCGTCGACGTAGCGATCGATCGCGAGCGCCCGCGCGAACGCGGCCCCGTCGTCGATGGAGAAGTCGAGCAGGGTCTCACCGAGCCGGCTCAGGTCCCCGTCGACGGCGCCCGAGCTGCGCAGCGTGGCCCCGGGGATCCCGACGCGCAGGTCGTCCCAGTCGATGTCGCCCTGCTCGTCGATCGTGATCGTGCCGTCGAGCGTGATCGCCTTGGGCAGTCCGTCGTCGTGCGGCCCGCGGTCGCGCTCGACGTCGACGTCGGTGAACTCGAGGCGCGCGCGCTGCAGGCCGAACTCGGGCGCCATCGGGGTGCCGCCGTCGCCGAGCGGCGCCACCGGCCCCAGGCGCAGCTCGTCGATGCGCACGCGGCCGGTCGCGCTCCCGGCCAGCTTCGCCATGACCTCCGGATCGTCGGGGGCGAGCTGCGCGGGGTTGGTCGAGCGAAGGTCGAAGTCGCCGTCCAGCAGCAGCGGCTCGGTGTCGTCGCCCGGCAGCACGATCGTCGCCAGCTCGCCGTCGCGCAGGTGCACCGTCCCGTCGAGCGCGCTGCCCTCGAACGTGTCGAACGTCGCGACGAGGCGCTTGGCCGGGTACGCCTCGCTCCACCGCGCCGGCGCGCGATCGGTGACCAGCTGCACCGAGACGCGCGCGTCGTCGATCACCCACGCCGGCTCGTCGAGGGGATCGATCGACAGGCCCTCGGCGGCGAGGTGGTAGGTGGGATCGGAGAGCGGCCCCTCGACCCGGGCGACGAGCCCCGCGTGGTGGCCGTCGAGCGCGTACTCGGGCAGCTCGAGCTCGGCGAGCACGTGCTCGAGCACCGCGCCGGCGTCGCGCGTCGCCGCGCGCATCTCGACGGTCGGGGACGGGCCCCAGACGACCGGTGTGCCGTACGCGACCGGCTCGAGGGCAGGGTCGACGGTGCGCGCCAGCGCGTGGCGCAGTCGGCCCTCCACGTCGAGGTCGGAGCCCGCCGCGCGGGCGCGGGCCGTGAAGCCGACGTCGCCGAACGGCGTGTCGCCGGTCCCGCCGCGCATGTGGAGCGCGTCGACGGCGTCGATGGGCACCTCGATGTCGCCGATGCGCAGCGAGCCCGTGCCCCCCTCGCCCGACAGCGCGAACTGCAGCGGCAGCGCGAAGGGGATGCCCTCCTTCGGGGAGAGCGAGATGAACCGCAGGCCGAACTCGCCCCGCTCGAGCGTGGTCGCGAACCGCCAGTCGCCGAGGCCCCCGAAGTCGACGTCGATCGCGGTGCGCCCGAGCACCGCGCGATCGACCGCGAACGACAGGCCGCGCTTGTCGTTCGGCACCGCCTTGTACAGCGCGAAGGCGTCGCGCAGGCCGATGATCGACACCGTGCGACCGTCCTCGTGCTCGTCTCGATAGCCGCGGACGTCGAAGCGGCTCTCGCCGACGATCTCGACCTCGGCGAAGTGCAGCGCCCACGGGATCTCGAAGACCGTCGGGATCGCCAGCCGGTTCCACGGGATGATCTCGTGCAGGACCAGCGTGGCGTCGATGCGATCGGCGTGGGCGGCCATCCGGCGGTCGCCGCCGTAGCTCTTGTACGGCTCGTACACCGTGACGTCCTCGACGACCACGGGGCTGGGCTGGCCGGTGAGGAGGTCGAGCAGGAGGCGCCCGCTCCAGTGGACCGAGCCCATCTCGAGCTCGCCCTCGACCATCCCCGACACCTTGGCGCTGATGAAGCGCCCGAGGACCTCGTCGTTGAAGAAGTAGTACGCGCCGATGTACGCGACGTTGATGAGGGCGAGCAGGCCGACCACGAGCTGCAGCGGCAGCTTGATGAAGAGGTAGCTCGCCAGCGGGTGGCGCTGGACCTCGGGCTGCGCCGAGGCCAGCAGCGCGACGATCTGCGGGTGCAGGGCGCGGATGGCCTCGGGGTGGCCGAGGACCGCGTCGAGCAGCGTGTCCCGGACCTGCGCGAGCGTCCGCTCCGACGCCATCGCGGCCGACGTCGCCAGGGACTCGGCCGCCTCGTCGGTGCCGTGCTCGTGGAGCAGCCGCACCGCCATCGCGCGGGCCTCGTCGTCGAGGCTCGACAGCGCGTCCTGGACCACGCCCGGGGTCGTGGTGAGGGCGGGCGCGCGGGGCGTCGGCAGCCCGTACGCGAGCCGGCGGTTGCGGGCGATCGCGTCGCGCGTGACCATGTCGCCGACGATGCGTCGCATCGCGCGGGTGATCGCCCGACGACTGGTGCCGACGCGGCCGACCGTGCGCTGACGATCGAGCTCCTGGTAGGCGAGCAGCAGGAGCGACGGGTCGGCGCCGCGCGGGTAGAGGTGGCGGATCCGCCAGGCGCCACAGAGGTGCTCGAGCTGCTCGCGACCCACCGCGAGGAGGTCGGCCTCGACCTGCCACGCGTCGGTCGCGGGTGTCGTCGGTGGCGTCGGGCGGTACATTCGCGGGGACCCGCTCACCGTAGCACTGCGGGGGGCCGGAGCGGGCCGCGCCGAACCGCCGAAAACCGGCGCCGAACCGCACGTAGGAACCCTTGGGGCGTGGGGGCAACCCAACCGGGCGCGTCCCGCATAGTACGTCGCTGGTGCAGGAGGAGCCCCGACTCGAGAGCCCCCGCTCACCGTGTGGGTGGCCGACCGCGACCCTGCGGGGCTTCCGCGCCGGCGATCCCGCGGCGTTGCGCGAGGTCTATCGCCTGCATGTGGGCGACGTCACCGGCCTGCTACGGCACGGCTTCTCGTTCGAGTCGGCCGGTCGAGCCCATCGCTTCGTCGGCTACGACAGCGCCTTCGAGCTCCAGGACGCGCTGCACGAGACCTTTCGCCGCGCGTTCGAGCCCGCGGCGCGGCAGGCGTTCGATGGCATCCGCCCGTACACGCCCTACCTGCGGATGATCGCCCGCAACGTGGTGCTGCGGACGTTCCGAGCGCAGCGCGAGATGTTCCCGCTCGCCGACGGCGACACCGCCGAGCCCGACGCGATCGTACTCGTCGATACCGAGCCGTCGGCCGAGCACGACGCGCTCGCGCGGGAGATGCAGGGGATCGTGCGCGCATTCCTCGACACCTTGCCCGCCGCCGATCGCGAGCTGCTCACGCTGCGGTTCGTCGAGGGGCTGTCGCAGCGCGACGCGGCCGACAGCCTTGGCCTCGGCCGCCAGCAGATCCGCGGCCGCGAGGCCAAGCTGCGCCAGGCCCTGCTCGATCACCTGCACCGCCACGACGCCGGCACGACGCTCGGCGCGACGTGGATCGCCGGCCCGATCGCGGCCCTCATCGCGGAGGCGCTGCGATGAGGGCAGGGCGGCGACGCGGCCTCGATCGTGCGCTCACCGGGACCATCGAGCCCGGCGAGGTCCGGGGCCTCATCGCGGCGCTGCGCGAGGACGCGGCGGCGCGGGCCAGCTACGATCGCGGCGCGCGGGCGATGCGGGCGCTCGAGCGCCGATCGGTCGCGCAGACCGAGCTCGACTGGGTCGAGCGCCGACTCGAGGCCGACGGCCTCCTCGACGCCGGCGCCGGTGATCGTGCGCCGGGGCGAGCGTGGTCGTGGGCGCGCGGGTGGTGGATCGGCGCGTCCGTGCTCGCGGCCGCAGCCGCCGTGCTCGCGCTGCGGCCACCCGCGCCCGGCGACGGTGGCGACGGCCTGCTCGCGCCGCGCGGGGCCGCGGATCCCCGCGCGGGTTGGCTCGCGCTGTCCGTGCTGTGCGACCCCACGGGCCGCGGCGACGTCCCGCTGGCCGAGGTCGCGGGCGGCAGCTGCCCCGGCGATGGCACGCTGGCCTTCGCCGTGCGGGTCGATGCGCGTCACCGTGGCGCCGAGCACCTCGTGGTGTTCGGCATCGATGCCCGCGGCGACGTGCAGTACTACCTGCCGACGCCCGACGTCGCCGCGCCGGTCGTCGCGCGTCGCGACGTGTGGACCTCGCTCGATCGCGCGGTGCGGTTGCCGGTCAACCACGCGGCCGGTCGTGTGCGGGTGTTCGCGGCCCTGCTGCCGCACCCCGCGTCGATCGACGACGTCGACGCCGCCGCCGCCGTGCTCGCCACCTCTTCGACCCGCCGCGATGACGAAACCCCGTGGCTCGATCGTCTCGGGCCTGCGCATCCGCTGCTCGCGGACTGCGGAGTCGCCGAGTGTCTCGGCGCCGAGCTCGAGTTCCGCGTCGAGCCCCGCGCGAGCCGGGACGCGAGGTCGCCCGCCGAGGCGGCGGAGGCAGGACAACAATGACGCGAACGCTGCACCATCGAAGCCGCCGGGGTCCCTGGGCCTCCTTCGCCGTCGCGCTCGTCGCCGCGCTGGCGGTCGCACCACGGGCCGCGTCCGCCTCGGCGTGGTCGGTCTCGGCCGCGCCGAGCGACGCGACGGCCACCGCGGCGCCGCTGCTGCAACGGGTCCACGCCGAGCGGTTCGCCCTGGTGATCGGCAGCAACCACTCGCTCGATCGCAAGCAGGCCCCGCTGCGCTACGCCGACGACGACGCGGCCAAGCTCGCGTCCGTGCTCGTCGAGGCGGGCGTCGACGTCGAGCTGCTGACGACCTTGGATCACGACTCGCAGGCGAGCTTCCCCGACGTGGTGGGTCGGACCACGCCTGCGACCGCGGCCGGACTCCGCGATCGATCTGCGGCGCTGGTCGAGCGCATGGCCGCCGCCAAGGCCGGCGGCGCCGTCGTCGAGCTCGTCCTCTACTACAGCGGCCACGGCGACGTCGGCCCCGACGGGCAGGGCTACCTCACCCTCGACGACGGCAAGTTCACGCGCGCCGACCTGTTCGGCAAGATCCTCGCGACGTCGCCTGCCGACCACAACCACATCCTCATCGACGCGTGTCGCAGCGAGCAGTTCGTGCTGTCGCGCGGGCGCAACCGCTGGAAGTCGGACCAGGCCGAGGGCGGCTACGGCGAGGCCGTGCGCAAGTACCTCGACGCGCACCAGCTCGGCGCGTTCCCCAACACCGGCGTGATCCTGGCCCACTCGGTCGACCAGCAGACCCACGAGTGGGAGCGCTATCGCGGCGGCATCTTCACCCACGAGCTCGTGTCCGGGCTCCGCGGCGGCGCCGACCTGAACGGCGACGGGCACATCGAGTACAGCGAACTCGGGGCATTCGTCTCGGCGGCGAACAGCTCGGTCGACGACGCGCGCGCGCGACTGCAGGTCGTCGTGCGTCCGCCGGCCGACGACGAGCGGCACCCCGTGCTCGTGCACCCCGCGTTGCTCGGCACGCGCGCGCTGTTGATGACCGACACCGTCGCGGATCTGTGGTCGATCGAGGACGCGCACGGCGTTCGCGTCGCGGACCTGCGGCGCAGCGGTGAGCGCCCAGGCTATCTGCGGCTGCCCGAGGGCGAGCTGTTCGTCACGCGTGAGCGGCCCGGCGACGACGGCACCGTGCGGGAGGAGACGACCATCCCGGCCGATCGCGGCGGCGTCATCCTCGGTGCGTCGCTCGCCTTCGCCGCGAGCACGCAGCAGGCCAAGGGCGCCCTCGATCGCGCGCTGCGGGCGGGGTTGTTCGCGACGCCGTTCGGGCCCGGGTACTACGCGGGGTACACCGATCGCACGGGCCTGCTCGCGGTGCGCGACCCGAAGTGGCGCGAGCGCGAGTGGGAGGCGGCGCTCGCGGCCGACGCGGCGAAGTCGGGCGAGGCGCTGCCGGCCGCGACGCCACCGGCCCCCCTGCCGATCGAGACGCCCGAGCCGGCGGTGAAGCCCGCAGAGAAGCCGAGCCCGATCGCCGCCGCGCTCGATCGTCGGGCCAAGATGCGGCCGTGGGGTGGCATCGGTGTCGGTACGATCCTCACGCCGTTCCGTGGCGCCGGCGACGTCGCGGTCGAGGGCGCCAAGCGGGTCACGGCCAACGACTTCGCGGGCGCCTTCCCCGAGCACCCGAGCCGCGCGCCAGCCCTGCGGGGGTTCGATCTCCGCTGGCAGCTCTTCAGCGTCGACCCCGATCGGAAGTACCCCCGGTGGCTCGGGTACTTCCGCACCGGGTACACCGCGGGCTTCGCCGACTTCTCGCGGTCGAGTGCGCCGACCGCCGGCCAGGCGACCGCGCTGTCGTACCTCACGGTGCCCCTGTTCCTCGGCGGCAACTTCTACCCGTTCTTCTCGAAGTTCCCGCTGCGTCCGTACCTCGGGCTCGCCGCGGGCCTCGACATCCTGCGCGTCTCGTACCGCCGACACGAGCAGCGCGCGCTCGTCGACGTGAGCGCGCGCATCGGGTTCGACCTCCACGCGGGCCTCGAGGTGCGCATCACGAACTACGTGGCGATCACCGCGGAGATCCTGCAGCTGTGGAGCGCGCGGCGGCGCCTGGACGGCGTGCCGGACTTCTCGAACGAGGGCTTCTCGATCCTCACCGGCGTCGCCGTCGCCATGCCGCTGCGCCGCAACAGCCGCTAGCCGCCGCCCGTTCGGGCGAACCAACGACAAACGCCCCGGAAGTTGCCTTCCGGGGCGTCTGGTAGCGGGGACAGGATTTGAACCTATGACCTCCGGGTTATGAGCCCGGCGAGCTACCTGGCTGCTCCACCCCGCAACGATGTGGCGAAGGTCTACGCGATGCGGGCGGCGCAGTCAACTGGGGCCGTGTCGTTTCGGCCGTCGGCGCCGCGGCCGAGCGTCGCGGCGAAGAAATCCTCGGCGGGCGGGCTATTGACCCGGGAAGGGCCGATGCGTACGGTCGTCCACCCCCATGGACGTGGAAGCCGTTCGAGCCGCACTGTCGGCCCCAGTGCTGGCGCCTCCGATCGCGCGAGCCCTGGGGTTGCCCCCCCATGCCGTGGAGGCGGCCCTGGTGTTGCTCGCCGAAGGGGCGCAGCCCGCCTTCGTCGCCACGCACCGGGCCGATCGCGTCGACGGTCTGCCGGTCCGGGATCTCGAGCGCATCCAGGCCGCGGCCGTGCGCGCGGTCGCGTTCGAGTTCCAGCGCGAGACGCTCCGGCAGGAGCTCCGCGATCGCCACCGCGTCGAGCCGATCCTCGACGAGATGGTGCGGGCCGCCGAGCACGCGCTCGACCTCGATGATGTCCGCGTGCTGCTGCGCAAGCGCAAGCGGGGCCCGGCGGCGAAGGCCCGCGGCCTCGGCCTCGGGCCCCTCGCGGACGCGCTGTTCCGGGCCGGCACGACCGGGCCGCTGTCGGATCCGCGGATCCTCGATCTCCGCCGCGGTCAGCCCCGCGGCCCCAAGCGCGTCGCGGAGCCCGCGACGGCGTCCAGCGACGCGCCGTCCACCGAGGCCGAGCCCGCGGACGCGTCCACCGATGCGGTGCCCGAGCCGACGCATGCGACGGACGCCGAGGCGGCCGCCGAGTCCGAGGCGGCCCCCGAGGCCGAGGCGGCCCCCGAGGCCGAGGCCTCGAGCACCGAGGAGCACACCGAGGATCAGGCCGAGGACCACGAATCCGCCGGCGAGCCGACCGACGAGCCGGAGGAGTCCGAGGACGCCCCCGCCGCCTCGGCGCCCCTCGACCCGTTCGCGTGGGCCCAGTCCCGCGTGGGCGAGGCGCTGCCCACCGTCGACGATGTCCTCGCGCACGCGCGGACGATCTGCGCCGAGCGCATCTCCGAGTGGCCGCCGCTGCGGCTCGCCCTGCGCCACGCGGTGCTCGAGCACGGCCGCGTGACCGCGCGGATCCCCGACGAGAAGCGCGAGAAGGCGGCCCGCTTCACCAAGTTCGCGAACAAGCCCGAGGGCTGCACGCAGATCTCGTCGCCGACGCTGCTCGCGATCCATCGCGGTGAGCGGGAGAACGTCCTCACGCTCGAGATCGAGGCGCCCGACGGCCTCGTCGAGCAGGTCGGGCGTGACGTGCTGCAGATCGCCGAGGGCCCCGCGGGCGACGAGATCGTCCGCGCGCTCGCGGAGGCGTGGCAGTTCTCCCTCGGCCGTGCGGTCCGCAGCGGGGTCCGCCGCGCGCTGAAGGAGCGCTCCGATCGCGACGCCGTCGGGGCCTACGCCGAGGCCCTGCGCCCGCTGCTGCTCGCCCCCGCCCTCGGGCCGGTGCGCGTGCTCGGCATCGATCCCGGCTTCGCGCCGGGCTGCCGTGTCGCCGCCGTCGAGGTGAACGGCGCGGTGCTCGAGCACGACGCCGTGTTCCCGCTGCAGCCCAAGCTGCAGGCGCCGCAGGCCAAGGCGCGCCTGATCGAGCTGCTGACGACCCACGCGATCGCGGCGGTGGCGATCGCCGACGCTGGCGGCGGCCGCGACGTCGAGCGATTGCTGCGCGAGACCCTCGCGCAGACCGAGGGCCTCGAGCACATCCCGGTCGTCATGGTCGACTCCGAGATGGTCGCGCTCCTGGCCGCGTCCCGATCGACCAAGGAGGAGCTCGGCGAGGAGGCCCCGCTGCGCCGCGCGGTCGCGGTCGCGCGCCGCCTGCAGGATCCGCTCGCGGAGCTGGTGAAGGTGGACCCTCGCAAGCTCGGGCTCGGTCAGTTCCAGCACGAGGTCGATCAAGAGGAGCTCCGCGCCACGCTCGATCAGGTCGTCTCCAGCTGCGTCTGCGAGGTCGGCGTCGACGTGAACCGGGCGAGCATCGACGTGCTCGCCAAGGTCCCAGGCCTCAGCCATGCGATCTCCCGCGCGCTGCTCAGCTTCCGCGCCGCGCACGACGGCGTCCGCACGCGCTCGCAGCTGTTCGACGTGCCGGGCTTCGCGGGCAAGACGTTCGAGCAGAGCGCGGGGTTCCTGCGCATCGTCGGTGGCGAGCAGCCCCTCGACGCCACCGCGATCCACCCCGAGCGCTACCCCCTCATCACCCTGATCGCCCGCGACCTCGGGGTGACGGTCCAGGACCTCCTCGGTCACCCCGAGATCGTCGATCGCATCGACAGCGACCGGTACATGGGCAACCCCAGCGTATCGGGTGAGCCCCTCGGGCCCCGCGTCATGCTCGGGATCCTCGAGCAGCTGCGCCACCCCGGCCGCGACGCGCGGCCGCCGTTCGTCAGCGTCGCGTTCGATCCGCAGCTGCGGGCCATGGCCGATCTCAGCGTCGGCATGGAGCTCGATGGCGTCATCACGCGCATCGCGAATTTCGGCGCGTTCGTCGACGTCGGCCTGCCGCACGAGGGGCTCGTGCACATCAGCGAGCTCTCCCACACGTTCACCGCGTCGCCGGCGGACGTCGTGCACATCGGCCAGGCCGTGCGCGGTCGGGTCATCGAGATCGATCCGGAGCGCAAGCGCTTCTCGTTGAGCCTGCGGGCGCTGCTGCCGAAGCCGGAGCGCCCGGAGCGACCGGCCGAGGCCCGGCGCAAGCCCAAGGACGAGGGCGGGCCCCGGCGCGACGATCGCCCGCGGCAGCGCGCCGAGGGCGACCGGCGGCCGGATCGCGGCGGTGACAACCGCGGCGGCGATCGGGCGGGCGGCGGACGACCGCCGGGCAGGGGCCCGGGCGGCGGCGGCGGTCGGGGTGGTCCACGCGATCGCGATCGCGATCAGCCGGAGAAGCGCGAGCGCACGCTCAACTTCAACCTCGACCTCAGCGCCCTCATGGATCGGGTCGGCAAGGGCTGACCCTCGCCCGCGGGCGCGTCAGCCCGCCTCGGTGGCGATCACGGCGATCGCCACCCGCTCGCCGTCCGGATCCCACATCCGCCCGATCACGGACAGCGGTGCGTTCACCGCGTCCAGCGACAACGTGCTCGCGGCGGGGGCGACCGTGCCGACGAAGTTCAGCGGGCACACCGAGGTGTGGGCGCTACCGTCGTCGAGGGTCGCCCGCACCGGGAGTCCGTGCGAGCGGCAGATGATCGGGCGCTCGTCGTAGACGCTGCACCGATCGTCGACGAGGAGCGCACACGCGTGGCGTCCGGGCTCGGCGGCCTGCTCGCGGATGCGGCGGCGCAGGGCAGGGTCGGTCGCGGCCAAGCGCGTCAGCGCGCCGCGCAGGCGGTCGGCCTCGATCTGCGCCACCGAGAACGCGACGCAGCAGCTCGAGCAACCGGACCGGCACGCGAACGCGGTCGGCGTGCGGCGCACCGCGGCCTCGAAGTGCGCGTCGACGCGTCGCCGCAGCTCGACCAGCGCACCGGCAGCGATCGCCCGTGGGTCCTGCGGTGGATCGGCCGCGCTCAACCTTCGGCCCCGCGCACGGCATGGGCCCCGCGGACGCCCTCGGCCCCGCGCAGGACCTCGGCGATGAGCCGCTGGGCGTCGAGCGCCTCGGCGAAGCCGTCGGGCCCGAAGCTCGCGCCGCCGACATACGGGTGGCCGCCGCCCCCGAAGCGCTCGCACAGGGCCGAGATGTCGTGCTCTCGGCCGTCGCGCGGCAGCCAGGGGTTGTAGCCGGCGGTGAGCTTGATGCTGCCGTCGGGCCCGATCGACAGCCCGACGACGTAGCGGATCGTCGGGTGGTGATAGTAGGGGATGAACTTGTTGTAGGCGCGCGGCGGCTGGTCGAGCAGGTTGAACTCGACGACGCCGGCCCGCGCATCGCAGCGATCGGCGAGCAGCGCGATGTCGCCTTGGTGGCGCTCGAGCACGGGCTCGAGCGTGTCGGCGACGTAGTCTGCGAACGCGAGCTCGGCGAACGGGCGGTCGATGAGATCCTCGATGAAGCGACCGACGAGGGCGAGGTCGCGGTTCTGCTCGGCGAAGGTCATCAGCCGCAGCGCCGGGTCGGCCAGCGTCACCGGCATCGTCGGGTCGGGGAACGCCGCGGAATCGATCAGCTCCGCCCAGCGCAGCAGCTCGGCGTGCGGCGTCGGGTCGAATCCGAAGTGCGTCGCGGCCGACGCCGCCACGAAGCCGGCGCAGCTCGGCGCCCGCGGGTCATAGAACTTGCGCGTCGACCCCTCGGCCTCGAAGTGGGCCCGCTCGCCGGGGAGCTGGAACGCCGACGCGTGGTGATCGAAGAACCACCCCAGCCGCGGCTGCGTGGTGTAGCGGAAGTCGAGGATCGCGACGTCGTCGGCGGCGAAGTCGTCGGCGACGAACGGGTCGCCCGGCCGGTGCTGCTTCGGCACGTAGACGAACTGGGCGGTGGCGTCGATCCGGGCGCGGTAGAAGGCCGCAAAGATCGCGGAGCTGGCTGCTCCGTCGAAGCAGTTCGCGTGGTGGAGCACGTGCACCCGCATCGGCGTCGCAAACCTACCATCTTGCGCGGCGGCGATGGACGCGGGCGAACGCCTGCACTACTCGCGGGCCAGGGTCCGCGGGCGGAGGCACTCGATGGAGAAGATCCCCTCGGCCACGCGCTCGGCCCCCGTCGGCGGCAGCTCGGGCGGGCCGTCGGGGTCGTACCAGAGCAGGTTGTGCCGCGCGGCTGCGCGCGCCTCGTCCTCGGGGCGGACCATGCGGCCGACCGGGAGCGGCGGCGCGAGCGAGTACATGGTCCCGCCGCGGTGGATGACGCCCAGGGTCCGGCCGTCGCTGACCATGACGTTGATGGGCCCGTCCCCGAGCAGGGCGGCGGTCGTGCGGAGCGCGCGACGGACCTCCTCGGCGGTCGCGAACGGGGCCCCGAGCGCGCCCGCGGCGTGGAGCGCCGCGAGGAAGCGCAGGAAGACCAGCTCGGCGTCGTTGTTGACGGTCTGGCTGCGCGCCAGGAAGTCGGGGATCTCCTCGCGCATGCGCCGACGCGTGTCGGTGTCGAGCTCGGCCTCGGCGCGGGTCCCGATCCAGCGACGGAACCTCGCGAGGCGGACCGACGGGTGGGTCTCGGCGAAGCGCTCGTCGTCGGTCCCGACGTGGAAGCTCGCGAGCGTGCAGGGGGCGGGCGTCCGCAGCACGTCCTCGACCGGCTCGTTCTTCGCGTCGCGCACGATGGGGCGCGCCTGCACGAAGGTCTCGTTGCCGACGACCGACGCGACCGACCAACCACGCAGGCGGTGGGTCGACGTGTCCGTCGTCCCGTGCGCACCGCCGGCGACGAGGGCGACGCGTGCGTGCAGCCGCTCCTCGAGGACACTCGCCAGCCACGCCGCTGGTACCTGCGAGCCCGTCGGGCGGGCATCGAGCAGCGCGAGGAGATACGAAGTCGCCACGACGGCAGCATACCAGCGAGGCATCGAGCGGCCAGGTCCGAAGCAGTCCCGAGCGCGGCGCGGACGGGATCGGTCGGGGCCGGTCGCGGGCGCTCGGCGATCGAGAAATTCCACGCGTGCCGGGCGGCGGTCCGTCGCCGTGGCCGGGCGCGGACCGCACCCTGACGTCGATGTCGCAGCGGCCGGCGCCGACGGGTTTGGGGCGGATTTTTGGGCGCCGGACACCGCGCGGTTAGGGTCCCCGCATGGTGCTCGCAGCCCGTCGATCCCGTTCCCGCTCGGCCCTCGCGGCGTTGGGCCTCGGCGTCGCCCTCGCGGCCGCATCGTCCCTCGGCTGCGCCGCCCGCAAGCGCGACGGCAAGTCACCGAGCTCGGACGGGACCAGCGCCGCGGACAAGCACTACGACGTCGCGGTCGGGTCGTTCCACAACGGGATGTTCGAGGACGCGAAGCTCCAGATCGAGAAGGCGCTGGCCGTCGATCCGAAACATGCGGATTCCTACTACCTCCGCGGGGTCCTGCTCCTCAACGAGGGCAAGTCCCTGGTCGATGCGGTCGAGTCGGAGCAGTGCCTCGAGGACGCGGCCGCGGAGCAGCAGCGGGTACGCGCGCAGGAGCTGCACCGTCGGGCGCGCGAGGCGTTCACCGCGGCCGTCGACAACTACGAGGACGGCGCGGCGGGGCGAGGCCGCGCGTTCAACTCGCTCTCCGTCATCGACCTCCACTTCCACGCGCCCGACCGCGCGATCGATCACGCCCGCAAGGCCCTGGGCGAGAAGTTCTATTCGGATCGCTACTCGGCGCTGTCGAACCTCGGGTGGGCGTACTACGGCGCGGGAGATCTCGTGTCCGCGACCTCCGAGCTGCGCCAGGCCGTGCTGCTCAACCCCGACTACTGCGTCGGACGCTACCGCCTCGCGCAGGTCTACCTCGACGTCGGCCTGCCCGAGCAGGCCCTCGAGCAGGCCGAGGCCGTGGTGTCCGACGAGCGGTGCCCGATCCAGGATGCCCATCGGATCCTCGGGGCCGCGCGATTGCGCCTCGGCCTGCCCTCCGAGGCGGACACCGCCTTCGCGAGCTGCATCGAGATCGCGCCGCGCAGCTGCCTGGCCCGTCAGTGCCAACGCCTGATGAGCACGGAACCCAGCAATGACGAGGCGTTGGCCAGCGCCGCGGGGGCCGACTGACGGCCGTGCGGGCCCGTCTCGGCTGGATCTGCCCCCCCGGGCAAACGACCGCCGCCGCCCCCTTGCTCACCCGGGCGCCCCAGTCCACACTCGCCCGCGATGCAAGGCGACAACGGACGCCTGCGTGTCGTGGCCCACGAGGAATCGGACCGCCACGCCCCGCTGTCCCCGACCGGAGCGTCGGACGCCCCCTCGCCGGGGCGTTTCGTCCGTGAGCAACGCAAACGTCGCGGCATGAGCATCGAGCAGCTCGCCGCCGCCACCAAGATCCCGAAGCGGAGCCTCGAGATGCTCGAGGAGGATCGCTACGACGCCCTCCCGGGGCCGGTCTTCGTGAAGGGCTTCCTGCGCTGCGTCGCACGGGCGCTCAGCCTCGACGTGCAGGCGGTCATGGATCTCCTCTACGAGCGGGAGCGGGCGGCGATCGCCGCCCGGCGCGGCCGCCCCTCGCCGCCGCCCGTCGTGCCGGAGACCCCGGGCATGGGGCGGACTGCCCCGCGCCGCCGGGCGAAGGCCGGTCCCGCGACCTCGACCTGGCGCGAGTCCCTCCGCGGTCGGCTGCCGTCGCCCGCGGTGTTCCTCTGGGTCCTCGTCGCCGCGTTCGTGGCGATGGTCGTGCTCGCCGCGTTCAACCTCGTCGGCGGCGGCACCCCCGGATCGAGCTGATCGCGCCCGCGCTGGGGGCGGCCAGGTTCGGCGTCGCGTGGGTGCGATCGCGGGCCCATCGCCTATGATGCCGCGGAGCCGATGTCCCGCCTTCGTCTGCGCAACGACCGACTGCACGAGCTGCTCCGCGATGGGGATCAGCGGCGTCTGCGTCGGATGTTGACGCGGCTCGACGAGGTGCAGCTCGCGTCGCAGCTCGACAACCTGACGTCCGAGGATCAGCTGCACATCCTCGGGCTCTTGCCGGTGGATCGTCGAGCGCCGGTGCTGTCGCACATGCGCTACGAGGCGGCGGCGACGATCATCGCCCGCCTCGCGCCCGAGCAGGCCGCCGCGTTGCTCGACGATCTGCGCCCCGACGACGTCGTCGACATCCTCGGGCGCGTCGACGATCAGAAGCTCGGCGAGATCCTCGCGCGCCTGCCCCAGGCCGACGCCGAGGCGCTCGAGGAGCTGCTCGCCTACGACGACGACACCGCGGGCGGCATCATGTCGCCGCGGTTCTTCGCCACCGGAGCCGACAGCACCGTCGCCGAGACGCTGACGCAGTTGCAGGCGGTCGAGCTGCCGACCCACGTCATGTACGTGTACGTCATCGATCCCGAGGGCAAGCTGGTCGGGGTCTGCTCGCTGCGCCAGTTCGTCCAGCGCCGCCCCCACGAGCACGTCCGCGACTTCATGCAGGCCGAGGTCGTCTCGGTCCGGGTCGACGCCGATCAAGAGGACGTCGCCGACCTCGTCAGTCGCTACGACCTCGTGGCGATGCCGGTCGTCGACGCCCACAACGTCCTCATCGGCGTGGTCGAGGTCGACGACGTGGTCGACGTGCTCCGCGAGGAGGCGACCGAGGACATCTTGCAGATGGCCGGCGCCGGCCACCAGCTCTCCGACGCGCGCTCGTTCTGGCCGAGCCTCCGCGTCCGCTGGCGCTGGCTCGGCGCTGCGGCGGTCGGCGGCACCGTGGCCGCGTACAGTCTGTCGTCGTTCGACGCGTCGCTGGCCGAGGTGCCGGCCCTCGCGTTCTTCATGCCGGTGGTCGCCGGCATGGGCGGCAACGTCGGCATGCAGAGCTCGACCATCGTCGTCCGCGGCCTCGCCGTGGGCTTCCTCGAGGCCGAGCGCGTGCGCAAGCTGGTCGTCCGCGAGGTCGCGCTCGGGGCCAGCCTGGGGCTCATCTATGGGCTACTCATCGGGCTGTTCGCCCTGTGGCTCGGGGCCGAGGGCGCCGATCCGTGGCGCCTGGGCACCGTGGTCTCGTGCGGCTGCGCCGGATCGATGACCCTGGCGGCGATCGTCGGGACGTGCACACCACTGGCGCTCGATCGGGCGGGGGTGGACCCCGCGATCGCGACCGGGCCGTTCGTGACGACGTCGGTGGATGTCATGGGTCTGCTGTTCTATTTCTGGCTCGCCAACATCCTGCTCGGGGCGGGTGCAGGGTGACCGAGCCGTCGTCGGCGGTGCTGCTGCGCGTGCACCCGCTCGGCGAGGCGGACGTGCTGGTCGTCGCGCACACCGAGCGCTGGGGGAAGGTCCGCGCCGCGGCCCGCTCGGCACGCCGATCGAAGCGCCGCTTCGCCGGGGGCCTGGGCGCGGGCGCCGTCGGAGCGGCGGAGCTGCACCCGGGGCGCGGCGGCGGCCTGTGGCGCCTCGACGGGTTCGTGCCCCGCCTCGATCACGGCGCGATGGGCCGCGATCTCGATCGCTTCGCCTTCGTGGCCTACCTCTGCGAGCTCACCGACGTGTTGGTCGAGGATCTCCACCCCGAGCCGGGCCTGCACGCCGCGCTCGAGTGGGCGATCGGCGTGACGCTCGAGCAGCCGCCCGACGCGATGGCGCTGCGCCGCTACGAGCTCGCGCTGCTGCACCACCTCGGCCTGCTGCCCTCGTTCGACGGGTGCTGCGTGTGCGGAGCCCCGACGGCGGCGGAGGACGTGCCGTTCGACGCCACCCGCGGCGGCGCGCTGTGCCCCAGCCACGGCCGCGGCGCCCCATCCCAGCACGGCGAGGTCCTGCGCTGCGCCACGGCGTTGCTCGCCGGCGAGTCGGTCGAGCTGTCGACGCCGCTGCGCCGTGCGCTGCGCGACCTGCTGCGGGCGCAGATCCACGGCCACCTGCGGACGCCCCTGCGCTCGGTCGAACTCTTCGCGCACCTCGGGCGACCGCGGACGGCCGCGGCCGCGGACGGCGCACCCTAGCCGCGCGCGACCCGATGACCTCCACGTGGACGTCCCAGCGGGGCCCTATGCCGCGGGCGGCCGTGCTAGCGTCGCGCCGCCCATGGACCCGGCGACGACCCCCAGAGTGCGGCTGCACGCGGCGGCAATTCTGGCGCTGTTGACGATCGCAGGCTGCGAGGATCGCAACAACGGCGAGACCCCACCCGACGACCAGCTCTTCTTCCCTTCGGGCCTGCTGCTCGATCCCCGCGCGGCCCCGGGTGAGCCGGCGAAGTACCTCTTCGTCGCCAACGGCAACAACGACCTCGGCTACAACTCGGGCACGCTGGTCGCGATCGACCTCGAGGCGTACTTCGACAGCTGGTCGCGCCCCGGCGAGTACGCGGTCGATCCCTATTGCGCCGAGGCCGAGGGGCGCTGCGTGCTCGACGTCGGCAGCGAGGTCACGCCGGAGCTGCCGTGCCGTCGCCTCGCCCTGCTGCCGCAGATCGTCGAGTGCACCGAGGCGCCGTTCGTCGCCGTCAGCCAGCGCATCGGGGATTTCGCGACGCTGCTGACCCACTCGTGCGAGGACGGCCGCGACGGGGCGAGCCGCGTCGGCTGCACCAAGCCGCGCCTGTGGCTGCCGGTCCGGGGCGATCCGAGCGTCGCGTTCCTCGACATCGACGGACCTGCCGACACGGTCCCCGAACTCGAGTGCGGGCAGGGCCTCGGCATCGAGTGCAGCGACTACTACCGCCTGCGGCACCTCCGGAACGACGACGAGCTGCTCGAGCTGCCGCGCGAGCCGTTCAACATGCTGGTGTCTCCGTCGTCGCGGCTCGCCTACGTGAGCCACTCCGACGGCTCGGGGCTGTCGCTCATCGATCTCGACGGCGTCGACGACGGGACTGGCACCGGCTCGCGACGCCCGGCGATCGTCGACATCGCAGGCGTGTTCCGCGACCCCGGCGGCACGACCGGCGGCTTCGGCCTCGCGGAGCGGCCCTGCGATCCGTCGGACTCGCCGCCGTCGATCACCCTGGGGTGCTCGCGGCCGCTGGTCTACGGGAGCTTCCGCTACTCGCGGCTGCTGACGAGCTTCACGATCCAGGGCGTCGAGTTCGACGACCCGGCCGAGGCCGCGGCCAAGTGCGCGGGCGCGGGCGAGATCGGCGATGTCGGCAAGATCTCGTGCGACGAGCGCGTGCGCTCGCAGCGACTGCTCGCCCCCGGCGGCCTCGATCCGTCGTCGACGGGCTTCCGTCCGATCCTCGGCGACATTGCGTTCGCGGATTCCTCGGGGGACTCGCTGCTGGTGCTGCAGACCGGCCCCGGCGCCCTGCTCAAGATCGACACGCGCGTGGACGTCGACGGCGAGCCCCTCGACACCCCGTCGGTCCCGCCGCTCGAGCTGTGCGACGAGCCCTCGCGGATGGAGCTGTTCGAGGACGACGGGGCGCGCTTCGCCCTCATCTCGTGCTTCCGCGCCGCCCTGATCTACGTCGTCGATCTGCAGGCGTTCCGCGTGCTCGACACGATCGTCGCGGGCACCGGCCCGTACGAGCTCGAGGTCGACGAGCCGCGCAAGCTGCTGTACCTGGCCAACAATCTCGAGGGTTCGATCTCGATCGTCGACCTCTCGCGGAGGCGGCCGACCCGCTTCCGCGAGATCGCACGGATCGGACTCCAGGAGCCGTTCTCGCGATGAAGACCCGCGTCCCCCACCTCCGCGGCCTCGCGGCGCTGCTGCTGCTCGCGGGCGCGTGCCGCAACAACAACACCGTGCTGGTGCCCAACCGGGTGCTCGACCGCCCGCTCGACGTCTCGCTCGCCTGCGTGAAGCAGGTCGACGGCCAGGTCGAGTTGCTCGCGCTCAACGTGTGCAAGGGTGCCGGGGTGGGCGACTGCGAGGAGGAGGGCAGCCCCCAGCTCGTGGGCTTCGTCGCCAACTCGGAGAAGAACGAGGTCGGGATGTTCCGCCGTTGCGACGTCAACGGCATGGTCGATCTCGATCCCGAGGCACCCGGCTACAACCTCGTGCCGGTGGGCACGCTGCCGTCGCGCATCGTGCAGACCACCGACTGCCGGGTCGTCACCGCGAACGTCGGCAGCTGCGATTTCAGCGCGATCGACGGGCCGGAGCTCGCGTCGTACGCCCTGGGCCTCTCGCCGTCGAAGGCCCCGTCCGCGCTCATCTCGAGGGTGGTGCCGCTGCTGAGCGATGGCACGCCGTTGGGCGCGGCGCCCGGCGACATGATCGCCGTGCCGCGGGAGCTGTCCCTCGCCGGCGGCGTCGAGGCCCCCGACGGAGGCGGCGACGCCACGACGGGCGGCGATGCCACGACCGGCGGAGATGCCACGACGGGTGGCGACGCGGCGACGGGCGGCGATGCCACGGACGGCAGCAGCGACGCCGGCGGCGGCGCGGGGGCCTGCGATCCCGAGCAGCCCGCGAGCGTGTTCGTCACGTTCCCGGCCTGCCAGCTCGTGGCGGAGATCAGCCTCGGCACCCAGCGGATCCTGCAGAGCCGCCAGTTCGTCCTCGACGACGACGGCGAGGTCCAGATGGTCGACTCCGGCCCCGATCCGGAGTGCCCGCTGGAGTGCCCGGGGCAGTTCGACGGCGAGCTGCCCGATCGCCCCTCGGTCGACGGCGGTGGCGTGTTCCCCATGGCGCTCGCGCTCGTGCAGCCCGAGGACGGCGAGGAGGCGTCGCTGTTCATCGGCGGCACCGGCAGCGACGAGGTCTTCGAGCTCGCCGTCCAGGCCGGCGCGGGCGGGGAGGGGGCCCTCGGGTTCGCGCCGGTCGACACGCTCCGGCGGCTGCGGCTCGAGGATCCCGCGGGCGTCTCTGCGATCCGGCCCACGCCGCCGATGCGGATCGACGAGCAGCCGTACCAGTTCCTCTACATCATCGCGGGCGACGGCTCGACCCACGTGGTCAGCCGCGAGCTCGACGGGAGCTCGCTCGGGATCGAGTGCGACACGCAGGTGGATCCGTCGCAGGCGAGCTCGCGGGCGTGCCACCCGATCGATCCCGACTCGCAGGCGGGCGCGGCCAGCCGCCGGCCGTTCGCGGCGGGCCCCGGCATCCGCGGCAGCGACGGCTCGACGATCACCGACTGGACCTTCCAGGTCATCGAGGCTCCGGCGGATTCCACCGACGAGGACTCGCGCTCGCCGCTCGGCCGCGCCGGTGTCGTCGGCGTGGGCGTGACCAGCTTCGGCCGCGTCGTGCTCGCGGTCTTCTCGCAGTACGACGACGCCGCGCCGACCATCCCGACCTCGAGCGACGGCCGCGTGATCGATCCGATCGGTCTCATGAACGTCGAGATCCGGCCGCACATGCTGTGGCCGGTGACCGATCCGTTCAGCGGCGAGCCCTCGATCCTGCCGCTGGTCGACGACGCCGAGCCCGACCGCGTGCTGTCGGGCGAGGACAACATCTCCGAGGTCCTCGCGCCGACGCTGCGCCGGATCGACCGGGCCTACTACGCCGAGGCGAAGGACCCGAACGGCAACAGCGACTACTCGGACGACCAGATCTCCATCTGGGAGTCGTTGGGCGCGCCGAAGAACGTCGATCGGCTCGGCGGCTTCGACGACGACGCCGACGCGCTCTACGAGAACAACGCCGTGCGCGTGGCGGTCCGCGACTATCGGCAGTGGCGCGGCGGCCAGACCTGGTCGGTCGAGTACGAGCCGTCGATCCCCGGCACCGAGAGCACCACCGGTCGGGTGCTCTGCGAGAACCCGAGCGACTACCACGAGGGGACGTGTCACGCGGGCACGGACGACGAGGTGCCCGACATCCAGCTGGTCGACGAGGGCGCGACGTTCTGCGACGAGGGCGTGCTGCCCGGCGACAAGCTCGTGTTCTTCGGCTGCTCCGACGACGACAGCTGCGGCACGGGTCGCCGGTGCCTGCGCGACCCCAACGTCGGCGGCTCGACCAGCGGCATCTGCGTCTCGAGCCAGGCCTACGAGGAGAACCTCGACACGCTGCGCGCCGCGTGTGCGCCGTTCGTGACCAACCCCTGCGGTCCGCCGCGGCGCGAGTACACGATCACGAGCGCCACGCAGACCGAGCTCACGTTCGTCCCGACCGACATCCCGGCGACGACGTTCACGATCAAGCAGGCCGTCGACGGTGCGGCTCCGGCGACCCCGGTCTGCCCGGTGCCGACGGGGCCGGACAACCTGCGGCCGGGCAGCGACGGCAGCGAGGCGAAGGACGCGTGCTTCGCTTCCTCGACCGAACTCGGGCAGGACAATACGTTGAACACGAGCGACGACGTGACCGCGTTCGAGGTCGAGTGCGAGGCGCGGCTGACGTGCGCCGGCATCGAGCAGCCGGCGGGCGGCTGCAACGACGACAGCGAGTGCGTCGGCGGTGCCGACGGGGCCCAGTACGTGTGCTTCGACGGCCTGTGCCGCACCCCGTGCGAGGGCGGCAGCTTCAACTGCCGCCAGACGCCGCTCCCCGGCCCCGGTTGCTTCGGTGAGTTCGTCCGCTACTCGGTCACGCTGCGGGAATCCCTCGGCGTCGCGGTCAGCCCCGCGGCGCAGTTCATGACCGACCGGGTGATCACCGATCCGGCGACGGGGCAGTGCCGCGAGGACCCCACGATCTCCTCGCTGCTCACCAGCCGGATCCCGCTCGGCGTCGACGAGGCCAGCACGATCGCCGACATCCCCCAGTGCGTGGACGACGACCAGGCCGCGCCGAGCGATCCCAACCCGTGCCGGATCTTCACGCAGCGCGCCGTCGACGAGACGTCCCTGTACCACACGCTCAGCTACGGCGAGGCGCCGATCGAGGCGATCCGCTACTCGAATCCCTTCGGGACCCTGGTGCTCGACCTCGTCAGCCCGCTCGATCTCGCCGCGCCGAACGAGCTCCCCGGCGGGACCTTCGACGAGTGCTTCGCCGAGTTCCGCCGCGCGCGCATCCCCCGGGGCTACCGCGAGTCCTTCAGCACGCCGGGCACCACGGGGTACCAGGCCTACAACGACCCGATCGTGGTCGGCAGCACGCCGATGACGTACCCGGTCCGCGTCGTGCCCGGGCCCGAGCCCGTGTCGGTCTTCGCCGTGGACGCGGGCGGCCGCGGCGGCACCGCAGGCGTCCGCGGGCAGGTGGTGCGCATCGAGATCCGCGAGGGCGCCATCCGGGGCGACGAGCAGTTCCGGGTGCGATAGTCGCGAGTCCCGTTCGGGACTCGCGACTCCGTGCCCGTGCCCGTGCCCGTGCCCGTGCCCGTGCCCGCCCGTGCCCGTGCCCGTCCCCGCGCCGCGCGCGTCGCCGCCTCGGCCCTTCGGCCGACAACCACGCTATCCTCGACCAAAGGTGGCGCGGTTCCGCTTCAAGATCGGGGGCAAGACGGTGCTGTTGCCCGACGGGCACCACGACGTCGGCCGCCTCGGCGAGTGCTGGCTGGTCCTGGACGACGACCTCGTCTCGCGGACCCACGCCCGGTTCCACATCGGGGACGTCACCGAGCTCGAGGATCTCGGCAGCCGCAACGGCACGTACATCAACGGCGAGAAGCTGGTCGGTCGACGGGCGCTGCACGACGGCGATCGCATCCGCATCGGTCGCGAGGTCATCGAGGTGCTCGGGTTCGGCACATCGATGGTCGGTGACGAGGACGACCTGCGTCGGACGTTGGCGCCGGGCGAGGACACGCGGTTCCCCTCGATGATCGGGCAGCTGGTCGAGAAGAGCATCAAGGCCGGCAAGGTGAAGGAGGCCGAGCGCTACGCCACGGCCCTGTCGTCGCAGCTGATGTCGGCGCGCGTCGCCCTCGGCCACCCGGCCGCCGAGGCGTGCAACCGCTGCATGATCCAGCTCGCGGACAAGACCGCGTCCGGCCAGTGGATCGATCGGCTGTTCCGCCTCTACACCCACCAGGCGTGGCTGATGTCGCCGTCGACGGTCGAGCAGGTCCGCAGCGCCCTCGATCGAATCCCGCGCGTGCCCGGGACGGGTCTGCGCGACTACGAGCAGGCGCTGCGGTTGATCGCCCGCGACGGCACACCCGTGCCGCCCGAGCTGGTCACTGCGATCGCGGAGCTCGCCGACGCCTTCGGCGCCGGCTGAACCGAGGCGGCCTTCAGCCGCGTGGCCTTCAGCCGCCGGACCAACACCGTTCGGCGGCCTTCAGCCGCCGAATTTCTTCACGCCGAACACCGTGCGGTTGTTCTTCGCGCGGCCCTGCTCGGTCATGTTGACGGCGACGGGCTTGCTGGCGCCGTAGCCCTTGGTCGACAGGCGCGAGCCGTCGACGCCCTTGCCGGTGAGGTAGGCCTTCACCGCGTCGGCGCGCTCGTCGGTGCGCTGCTGGGCCGCGCCGCGATCGTCGGTGTGGACGCCGATCTCGACCAGCTGGAACTCCGGGTGCCCGTTGAGGAACGACGCGAGCTCGTCGAGGATCGCGTGCGACTCGGGGTGCACCGCGTTGCCCTCGTAGCGCAGCCGCTTCTTGAGCTTGATGCCGCTCTTGTTGCCGCTGACGTTGGGCGTCGCGACCGGGGCGTCGCGCTCGAGCTGCTCGCGGAGGTTGATCTCGCCCTTGGGCGGCACCGTGAAGGTGATGATCTTCTCCTTGAAGCCCGGCGCGGTGATCGTGCCGCGGTAATCGCCCTCGGCGAGCTCGAGGGCGATGCGACCGTCCGGCGTGGAGCTGAAGGGCTCGTCCACGCCCTGGCCCGAGACGCGCATCGTGAACGCCACGGGCACGCCCGCGGGATCGGTGACCGCCCCCTGCACGATGCCAGTCGCGGCGGCCGGCGCCGTGGTCAGCTGCAGCGTGACGCTCGTGTCCTCGCCGTCCTTCACCTCGGCGGTGGCCTCGTGGGCGACCGCGCCGTTGATCTCGACCTGCACCGCGATGGTGCCGGCCGGGAACCGGAAGCTCGTGAACGCCCCGTTGGCGTCGGTGAGGATCGCGTTGGAGGCCGCGCCCGGGAACAGGACCTTCGCGTCGGGGATCGGCGCGCCGTTGGGATCGATCACCTGACCGACCAGTCGCCCCTCGAGGGCCATCGGCTGCGTCGGCGCCGGGGCAGGGGGCCCGGCGACCTCGACCTCGCGCACCACCGGCGTGGGATCGAAGCTCCAGCCGAGGCCGAGCATGATCTGCCACGGCGGCTGCGGCGGCCCGTACTCGAAGTTCGGCGAGACCATGCCGATGTCGGCGGCGACGTCGAGGTGCAGGCCGGAGACCACGTTGGCGCGCATGCCGAGCGTCAGCCACTGGGTCGAGCGCGGTAGCGGCGACGCGGTGACGTTGGGCTGGCGGAAGGCCTCCTCCTTCACGGTGGAGACGTCCCACGCCCACTCGACGATGGGGTCGATGCCGAACTGCCGACGCTTGCCGAGGCGCACCGGGAAGTCGACCGCGTAGCGCATGCGCACGCGGCTGTGGTTGCCGCCCAGCGAGAACCGCGAGACCTCGCGGCTGGTCGAGTCGGTGATGGCGGCGTAGTCGGCCACGCGAAGCGAGTTGTCGAGGATCCAGCCGATGTTCGCGGTGAGGCGGACCGGGACCTGCTTCTTGGTCACGTAGCGGAGGTCCGCCGCGAACAACCCGTCGATCCAGAAATTCACGCTCGAGGTTCGCAGGCGATCGCTGCCCGACAGCAGCCCGAGGCCGGTCACGCCACCCACGCCGATGCCGTTCTTGAACCGGTGCGCGCCCTTGATACCGAAGTCGATGTCGCCGAGCGCGAACACGGCCTCGGCGTCCTGGCGATTGTCCTGCGGCCGCTGGTTGCGGTTGGCGGAGCTCTTCACCGAGAAGAAGATTTCGCCGAACTTGAGCGGCGTGAAGCCGATGGTCACCGCACCGCGCACGCGCGCGTGCGTGTCGCCCTGGTACATGAAGTCCGACTTGCGGAAGAAGTCGGTGTGGAGGCGGAAGCGGAACGTGTACTTGCCGCCGACGTCGGGGAGCGTCGTGTTGAAGAGGCCGATGGAGCCGCCGTTGATCGGCATCAGCGGCTCGCGGCGGCCCTCGACCATGCCGGGATCATCGGCGCGCACCGAGTCGTCCTTGCCCTTGCCGCGCTTGCGCTTGCCCTTGCCGTCGCCGTCGGCCTCGACGTCGCCCGAGGCCTCCGCGACCTCGTCGGACGCGTCCGCGCCGAGATCGGCCGAGACGTCCATGCTCGCGCTGCCGTCGACCGCCGCGCCAGGGTCCGGCGGCGGCGTCTCGGCCGGTGCGGCGCCCTCGGGGGCGGCTGCGTCGGTGGCGACCGGCTCGGCGGGCGCAGGCTCCGCGGGTGGCGTCCCGGGGTCACCCTCGGGCAATGCGGGAGGCGCAGCCCAAACTGCGGACGGCACGAACACGCCAAGCCCTCCGAGCCAGGCACGAACCAGACAGCGACGCATGCCCGAAGCGTCACCCAGTCGGCGGCGACTGTCAAACCAAAGGACTCGGTCGTGGGGCCTCTCGGCGCCGCGTCGGGATCATCGCCGTCGCGGTGTCATCCCGGCGCCGCTCGGGGATATCCACACTCGCCCCGCAGGGTGAGCTGCGGTCGTCGGCGCGCACGCCGGGTTGAAGACGACGCGTTCGCTGCGATCCGCGTGCGGCCAGCGTCGAAGGCCCGCGCGCGGCTCCCTTCGCCCGACCCAACGTGTGGCAACATGTTGCCACTGGTGCACCCGTCACCGTGGCCGATGGGCGCGAGGCGCCGGATCATGGCACTCGCCTTCGCGCTCGCGTGGCTGTGCGCATGGCCGTCCGCGCGTGCGAATCCCCGTCGCCTGGCGCCAGACGCTCCGACGGCCGTGGTCGCGCCGTCGGAGCCTTCGTCGAATGGCGCGCCGTCGGGCCCGGGCCAGCTGATCCGCGGACCGCTCGCCGTCCATGCCGTCGACGTCGCGCTGACGATCTACCGCGCGGGCGAGTCACGCCCCGACGGCGGCCGCGTCCGTCGCGACGCCGCGTGGGTCGCCGGGATCGCGACGTACACCCTGGAGCGGCCCGCGCGAGCCGGCGAGCGCATCACGCTGCTGGACTTCGCGGGCGCGATGCGCGAGGAGCCGCGGGGCCTCGACGAGGTCGCGCAGGCGAACTACGTCGACGGCCCCTTCGATCCCGGCGGCCTGACGCTCGAGCAGACCTGGGGCGCAGACGCGGTGCAGCGCGCGGGGCCCCGCCGCGATCTCGTGGTCTCGCTGCCCGAGGGCGCGCTGCAGTTCACGCTGCGCTACGCCGTCGACGTGCCCCACCGCTACTGGCCCTTCGGCTGCGTGCGGCGCCGCTGCAGCCTGTCGGGGGCCCTCGCGCCGCTGCCGAGCGTGCCCGCCGAAGGCGGCGTCTACCTGCCCGAGGGGGGACGCGTCGTCGCGCCCGCGAGGTGGACCCTCGACGCGGAGTTCGCCACGCCCGCCGACGCGCCGCCGGGGACGCCCGCGGGTCGACACGCGCGCGTCCCCGATCAGCTCGTCGTCGCGGGCGGCGACGGTGAGACCACCGCGTATCCGTCGGTGTTCTTCGGTCGACGCTGGCACGAGACCACCGAGATCCGCCGCGGCGTCACGCTGCGCGTGCTCACCCCGTGGGCGCGGCCGAGCGGGCAGGTGCCCGACGACACCGCACTGCAGCTGCGCCCCGACGTCACCGGCGTGGTGCTGCGCGCCGCCGGCGAGCTCGTGGAGCTGCTCGGCGCCATCGGCCACGCGCCACCGCCCGAGCCGCTGCTGGTCATCCAGGGCCCGCTGCGCGCCCAGATCGCCGAGCCGCACCCTGGCGTGGTCGTGCTCAGCGATCAGGCCTTCGCCCTGTTCCCGCTCGAGCGCTTCCGCCGGTTCCACGAGGACGCGATCGCCCGCGGCCTCGCGCACGCGCTTGTCGAGCGCCGGCTCCGCGGCGCGCACACGCCCTCGACCGACCTCTGGATCGGCGGCGCCATCTCGTTCGCGATGCTGCAGCTGTGGCGCACGACCCACCGCTCGCGCGACGAGTACGCCCACGACATCCTCAGCCGCTTCACCTTCGTCCCCGCCGTCGATCGCTTTCTCTACACGCAGCAGGCGAGCTTCTCCACCGCGTACTTCCGCGGCGTCGAGGACGAGATGCCAGTGCGCAACCACCCGCTGTGGTTCGCCCACCAGCTGCCCACCGGGCGCCGGATCCACGAGAAGCTCGCCGACACGCTCGGCGTCGCCGGCCTCGACGCCTTCTATCGCGGCCTCCTCCACTCGCCCGCCCGCGATCCGGTGCGGGTGGCCGAGGCGGCGTGGGGCCGCGAGCTGCACTGGTTCTTCGCCCAGTGGCTCGGGCCGTACCCCGAGGTCGACTACGCGATCGCGGACGTCGACTCGACCCGCGACGCCGACGGCTGGTCGCACCGCATCGTGATCGCCAAGGATGCCGCAGTGCCGGTCATCGAGCCGGTGCAGCTGCTCGTCACCGAGCGTGGCGGCAAGCAGCACTTCTTGGTGTGGAACGGCGAGATCGGGGCGACCAACGCCGCGCTGTCCGACGAGCCCGCCGCCGGTCGCCACACCTTCTTGCTGAGGACGCGCCGCAAGATCGCGTCGGTGCGCCTGGACCCGCGCGCCCGCACGCTGCAGACCCCGCGGCCGCCCCACGCGAACGTGGATCCGCTGTTCAACGACCGCCGGCCGGCGAGCTTCCGCTTCCTCTACACCGGGGTGGGGCTGTCGATCGCCGCGTCGGAGTTCCTCAACGCCGCCACCGCGACCGCGCGGTTCAACGCCATCACCGGGTTCGCGCTGTTCGAGAGCAGCCTGCGCCGGGACCTGCGGCGCACCGGGCACGTGCAGATCGCCCGCGACCGCGAGACCGACATCGCCGTGGGCGCCGGCACCAACCTGTGGTTCGGGCGCAAGGTCAACCGCCAGCGCCGGCGCGGCCGCGTGCGGCTGTTCGAGACGGTGGCGCTGCTCAACGGCCGCTCGCTCGACCCGCGCGGCGGCCTGCGCCTGGTCGAGAACATCGCGGTCGCCGACGACACGCGCGCGTTCGGCTGGTGGCCCGAGCGCGGGCGCGCGCTGTCGCTGGCGTTGTCCGCGAGGCACACGCTGCGCATCGAGGGCGAGCGCGACGATCGCCACGATCTCGTCGTCGACGCCGGCTGGGTGCAGCTGTGGCGGATCGCGAAGGACCACGTGATCGCGACGAGTCTGTTCGCCGAGGTGGTGAACCCGCTGGTCGGGACCTCCGAGTTCCGCGCGCTGTCGCGGGTCGGCGGCATCGGCGGGCTGTCGGGCTACTCGGCCGACGAGGCCTTCGGCCGCGCGGTCGCCAGCGCGCAGGTCGAGTACCGCCACGTGTTCCTCAACGACATCCGCGCCAACTTCGTGCACCTCGCGTGGCTGCGCAGCATCGGCGGCATCGCGTTCGCCGGCGCGTCCACGGCCTCGTCGTGCAGCAGCCTGCGCGGGTGGTTCGGCGCGCACAGCTGGTACGGCACCGTCGGCTACGCGTTGACTGGCTACCTGTCGATCCTCGGGGTCACGCCCCAGCTGGTGCGCGTCGAGATCGCCGCGCCCATGGTCCGCTATCGCAACGAGCGGTGCCTCGGCGCCGCGCTGCCGGACTACCTCGCCGAGGTGCAGGGGCTCGACGACGTCGCGCCGTTGCTGCCGCCGGTGAGCTTCAACGTCACGTTCCAGCAGTCGTTCTGAACCGCGTCGCCTCGATCAGCTCGCGCCGGCGTCGAGCTCGTGGGGCAGGCCGGCGGCCTCGCGCAGCTCGCCGGCGAGGATCGCCGCGGCGAGGGCCTCGATCTCGGCGGCGTGCGAGCGGTCCGCGGTCAGCGGCGCGACGTGGCGACGCACAGCGGCGTGCACGGCCCGCAGCCGCTCGCTGGTCGGGTGCTCGCGCAGATCGATCGCCCGCGCCGCGACGATCGCCTCGATCGCCAGGACGCACGCGACGTTGTGGACCACCGACGCCAGCTTGCGCGCCGCGATCGGCCCCATGCTGACGTGGTCCTCCTTGCCCGCCGACGTGGGGATCGTGTCCACCGACGCCGGGAACGACAGCGTCTTGCACTCGCTCGCGAGCGCCGCGGCGGTGACGTGGGCCATCATGAAGCCGCTGTCGAGGCCGGGTGAGACGGCGAGGAACGCCGGCAGGCCCCGCGACGTGTGCTCGCCCATGAACCGATCGGTGCGGCGCTCGCTGATCGTCGCGAGGGTCGTCAGCGCCGCCGTCATGTGGTCGATCGGCAGCGCGATGCTGCCCGCGTGGAAGTTGCCGCCCGACAGCACGTCGTAGCCGCCGCCGGCAGCCGGCAGCACCAGCGGGTTGTCGGTCATGCTGTTGATCTCGATCGTCACCGCGTCGGCGACGTAGTGCAGGGCGCCGCGCGCCGCCCCGTGGACCTGGGGCATGCACCGCAGCGCGTACGCGTCCTGCACCTGGCCGCAGTCGACGTGTGAGGCCCGCAGCGGCGAGTCGGCCATCAGCGACACCACGATCTCCGCGGTGCGACGCTGACCGGGGTGGGGCTTGCCCGCGTGGATCCGCGGATCGAACGCGTCGACGGTGCCGAGGGCCGCGTCGAGCGAGAGCGCGCCGAGGATGTCCGCCGCGAGCACCAGCTCGGCCGCGTCGCAGAGGGCCAGCGCGCCGATGCCCGCGGTGACCTGCGTGCCGTTGATCAGCGAGATGCCCTCCTTCGTCGACAGCTCGAGCGGAGCGAGCCCGGCCCGCGTGAGTGCGACGTGCCCCGGCAGCCGCTCGCCGCGGTGGATCGCCTCGCCCTCGCCGACGACGACGAGCGCGACGTGGGCCAGCGGCGCGAGGTCACCGCTCGCCCCGACGCTGCCCTGCGACGGCACGACCGGGATCACGTCGGCGCGGAGCATCGCGAGCAGGGCCTCGAGCAGGGCGACGCGCACGCCGCTGGCGCCGAGCGCGAGCGTGTGGGTGCGCAGCGCGAGGATCGCCCGCACCGTGTCGACGGGCAGCGGAACCCCGACCCCCATCGCGTGACTACGCAGCAGGTTGAGCTGCAGCGCCGCGCCCTGATCGCTCGGGATCGGCGTGTCGGAGAGCGCACCGAACCCGGTGTTGACGCCGTAAATCGTGCGTCCCGTGGCGAGGTCGGCCTCGAGCTCCGCCCGCGCGGCGGCGATCCGAGCCCGCGCGGTGGGCTCGAGCTCCACGGTGGCGCCGCGGCGCGCGATGCTGTGAACGTCGAGCAACGAGAGGGAACGGCCGAGGGCGAGCGACGTGGTCATGGTGCGGACGCCGGGAGTGTATCCGCAATGGCTCCACGGTCGGCCCCCGGCGTTTGACCCACCCTGCCGGGCCGACTACGCTCTAGCCGCAATGAAGGTATGCCCCCAATGCGGTGGGGCGTATCCCGTCGAGGAGGGCTTCTGCCCGATGGACGGGAAACGGCTGCGGACACTGCACGCCGCCCCGGGACTGGCGCCCGCGGGAGGCGCCGCCGTCGCGCCGCACGAGTTCCTCGGCCGCGTGCTCGACCGTCGCTACCGCCTCGACGAGGTGATCGGGGAGGGCGCGATGGGCGTGGTGTTCCGCGCCACGCACACGCTCATCGGCCGACGCTTCGCGGTGAAGCTGCTGCGGCGCGAGCACGCCGACGCCGGCGACATCGCGCAGCGGTTCCTGCTCGAGGCCCGCGTGGCGTCGAGCATCAAGCACCCGAACGTCGTCGACATCAGCGACTTCGGCGAGCTCCCCGAGGGCGGGGCCTACTACGTGATGGAGCTGCTCGAGGGGCGCTCGCTCGCCGCCGCGATCGACGACGACGGGGCGATGTCACCAGGGGACGCGGGGTTGGTGGCGCTGCAGATCAGCAACGGCCTCGCGGCAGCCCACGCGATGGGCGTGGTCCACCGCGATCTCAAGCCCGACAACGTGTTCCTGTGCTCACCGCGGCGCGGCGTCTCGCACTCGCTGGTCAAGCTGCTCGACTTCGGCATCGCGCGGGTGGGACCGCGGCGCATCACCGTCGCGGGATCGGTGCTCGGCACGCCCGAGTACATGTCGCCCGAGATGGCCCAGGGCCACGACGTGGACCACCGCGCGGACCTCTACGCGCTCGGCATCATTCTGTTCGAGATGCTCACCGGCACGGTGCCGTTCCACCACCGGGAGATCGCGCAGACGATCGAGATGCACGTGCGCGCGCCGAGGCCGACGCTCGCGTCGCGCCGCCCCGAGCTCGCGGGCATCCCCCACGTCGCCGAGCTGGTCGAGGCTCTGCTCGCGGTCGACCGCGAGCAGCGTCCGGTGTCCGCCGACGTGGTCGCGCGGATCCTGAGCGCCGCGCTCGCGCACGATCTCGATCGCGAGGCGGCGGACATCGTGCAGCGCGCGACGCTCGCCATCGGATCGAACATGATGCCGGAGCTCGCGGATCCGTCGCGGCCCGTTGGCTGGCAGCCCGGCCCTGCGTGGCCAGATCGCGGGCCAGATCGCGGGCCAGATCGCGGGCCGGATCGCGGGGCTGCGCCCGTCGGCGCGCCGCCGTTCGCCGCCGCACCGTCACCGAGCGCGGTCCCACGCTCGCATGGCGCCGGCCGTGCGGCGCTCGCAGCGGTGGCGGCCGCCGCGGTCGCAGGTGGCGTGACCCTGGGCGTCGTCCGCTGGATCCGTACCCCGGCCACCGACGCCACCGCGGCCACCGACGCCACCGACGATGTGGCGATCGACACCGCAGAGATCCCGAGCCCGCCCGAGGCGTCGGAGTCGACGCTGGAGGTGCGGCCCGTCGTGGAGCCATCCCCGAGCGCGCCGATCTCGGCGCAGGCCGGCGTCGCGGAACTCCCCAGCGTGCCGCAGGTCCCGCCACCCACGGAGCCAGCGGCCACCGTCGATGACAGACCCGCGCTGACGGCCGAGCGTACCAAGGCCAAGCGCCGCCGGCCCGAGGTCGTGCCCCCGGACGCAGAGCCGACGATCCCGACGCCGACGACGCCCGAGCCGGTCGAACCACCCCGACAGGACCACGTCGACCCGCCACCGCCCACGACTCCCGCGTCGCCCCGTGACCTCAAAGATCCTTTCCCGAAGAAATAATGTACGCTTGAGGCCATCCATCGACCGTGTCGAACTCCTCCGATCAACGCGTGACGGGCGGGGCCACCGTGGTGGCCGGTGGCGGCGCGTCGCGGACCCCACCTCCGGCGCATGGCGCCGCAGCGCCCGTGTTCGGCACCCCGGGTGGAACCCCCGTGCCCGGCGCCCCGAACCCCGTGACCCCCGCGAGCTCGAACCCCATGCACTTGCAGCCGGGGCAGGCGACGGACCTCGCGGGCACCGTGCTCGCGGACCGCTACCGCATCCTCAAGAAGCTCGGCGAGGGCGGGATGGGCAGCGTCTATCTCGCAGAGCACACGACGATCAACAAGCGGCTCGCCATCAAGGTCCTGTCGCCCGAGTACTCGCACAAGCAGGACCTCGTCGATCGGTTCCTGCAGGAGGCCCGCGCGGCCTCGATGATCGAGCAGGAGAACGTCGTCGAGATCACCGACTTCGGCTCGACGCCGGGCGGCTCGGTGTTCTTCGCGATGGAGTTCCTGAACGGCGAGGATCTGTCGTCGACGATCAAGCGCGAGGGGCCGCTGCCGTGGCCGCGCGTCCGCGGCATCATGCTGCAGGTCTGCGCGGCCCTGAGTTCGGCCCACGCGGCGGGCATCATCCACCGCGACATGAAGCCGGAGAATTGCTACCGCATCCGCCGCGGCAGCAATGAGGACTTCATCAAGGTCCTCGACTTCGGCATCGCGAAGGTCCAGAGCGACGAGGGCGACGGCGGCAAGGGCCTCACCCGCACGGGGATGATCTTCGGCACGCCCGAGTACATGTCGCCCGAGCAGGCCAAGGGCGAGAAGGTCGATCATCGCGTCGACATCTACGCCGCCGGCGTGATCCTCTACGAGCTCCTGACGGGTCGCGTGCCGTTCACGGCCGACACGTTCATGGGCATCCTGACCAAGCACATGTTCGAGGCGCCGCCGGCCCCGAGCATGGTCGCGCCCGATTGCGCGATGCCGGCCGACGTCGAGGCGATCATCCTCAAGGCGCTGCAGAAGGACCGCGAGTACCGGTTCCAGAGCATGGCCGAGATGGCCCGCGCGATCGAAGCCGTCGGCACCGGTGCGATTCCGGTGATGGTCGTGCGCGAGGACGTCAGCGCGCCGCGGTCGGGGCAGATTCGCTTCGCGAACAACTCGACCGCGATCCATCTCGACGGCGATCCGCTCGACGCACCGCCGCAGCGCTCGCGCGCCGGGCTGTTCGTCGGCCTCGGTGTCGGCGCGGCCGTGCTCGCGCTCGGCGGTTTCTTCGCGATGGGTGGCTTCGGTGGCGACGCGACGCCGAAGACACCGACCGAGCCCGCACCGGTCGTCGTCGCGAAGGCCGACGTGCCCGCCGATCCCGATGCGTCGAAGGCCGTCGTGACGCCGCCCGTCGTCGCGCCCGATGCCGCGAGCGTCGAGGTGACGATCGCGTGCGGTGGTGTGAAGGCCGAGGTGCGCAGCGATACCGACGATGGTTTGCTCGGCTACGCCGATGCACCGATCAAGCTCTCGCGCGGCACGACCGGCTTGCCGGTGCGCCTGCGTGCCGAGGGCTATCAAGATCTGCTCGTCGAGATCACGCCCGACGCGAACAAGACGATCTCGGCGACGCTGTCGCCGCTCGAGGCCGTCGCGATCGAGCCCGACGCGAAGAAGCCCCACGGCACGAAGAAGCCGGTCAAGCCGACCAAGCCCGACAAGGGGCCGACCAAGCCCGACAAGCCGGGCCCGGTGTCGACACCGGTCAAGCCGCCGGTCGAGACGCCGACCAAGC
>LNFM01003064.1_pt1 | contig 44254 bp, 39 predicted proteins | sample 596031 | NCBI WGS metagenome assembly LNFM01 (sample SAMN04254537, study PRJNA301005) | activated carbon metagenome | isolation source: dual media filters at the Ann Arbor, Michigan drinking water treatment plant | place: USA: Ann Arbor
TGGACTCCAACGACCTGGAGCGCGAGCGCGGCATCACCATCCTGGCCAAGGCCGCCTCGGTGCAGTGGAAGGACACCCGCATCAACATCGTCGACACCCCCGGCCACGCCGATTTCGGCGGCGAGGTCGAGCGCATCCTGAACATGGTGGACGGCGCGCTGGTGCTGGTCGACGCCGCCGAAGGTCCGCTGCCGCAGACCAAGTTCGTGGTCTCCAAGGCGCTTAAGGTCGGGCTGAAGCCGATTGTCGTCATCAACAAGGTCGACCGCCCCGACGCCCGCCCGACCGAAGTCATCAACGAAGTGTTCGACCTGTTCGCAGCACTCGATGCCAGCGAGGAGCAGCTCGACTTCCCGATCCTGTACGGATCGGCCAAGCAGGGCTGGATGGCCGACAGCCCGGACGGCTCCCAGGAAGCCGGCATGCAGCCGCTGTTCGACCTGATCGTGCGACACGTCGCGGCGCCGACCGTCGAGGAAGGCCCGTTCCGGATGATCGGCACCATCCTCGAGGCCAACCCCTATCTCGGCCGCATCATCACCGGTCGCATCACCTCCGGCTCGATCAAGCCGAACCAGCAGGTCAAGGTGCTGGGCGCCGACGGCAAGACCATCGAGACGGGTCGTATCACCAAGATCCTCGCCTTCCGCGGCATCGAGCGCACGCCGCTGGATGAAGCCGAAGCCGGCGACATTGTCGCCATCGCGGGCCTCACCAAGGGCACCGTCGCCGACACCTTCTGCGATCCCACGGTCGAAACGCCGCTGGTGGCGCAGCCGATCGATCCGCCGACCGTGTCGATGTCGTTCATCGTCAACAACTCGCCGCTCGCCGGCACCGAAGGTGACAAGGTCACCTCGCGCATGATCCGCGACCGCCTGCTGCGCGAGGCCGAAGGCAACGTCGCGCTGCGCGTGGTCGAGGCTTCCGACAAGGATTCGATGGAAGTGTCCGGCCGCGGCGAATTGCAGCTCGCGATCCTGATCGAGACCATGCGCCGCGAGGGCTTCGAGCTTTCGGTGTCGCGTCCCCGCGTGGTGCTGCAGAAGGACGAAGCCACGGGCAATTGGCAGGAGCCGATCGAGGAAGTCGTGATCGACGTCGACGAGGAGCATTCCGGCGTCGTCGTGCAGAAGATGAGCGAGCGCAAGGCCGAGATGATCGAGATGCGCCCGTCCGGCGGCAACCGGCTCCGGCTGGTATTCTACGCGCCGACCCGCGGCCTGATCGGCTATCAGGGCGAACTTTTGACCGACACCCGCGGCACCGCGATCATGAACCGCCTGTTCCACGGCTACGCGCCCTACAAGGGCGACATCCAGGGCCGCCGCAACGGCGTCTTGATTTCCAACGACCAAGGCGAAGCGGTGGCTTACGCGATGTTCAAGCTGGAAGATCGCGGCCCGATGATGATCGAGCCGGGCTGGAAGGTCTACAAGGGCATGATCGTCGGCGAGCACACCCGCGACAACGACCTCGAGATCAACATCCTCGAGAGCAAGCAGCTTACCAACATCCGCACCACCTCCAAGGACGAAGCGGTGCGCCTGACGCCGCCGATCCGGATGACGCTGGAAAAGGCGCTGGCCTATATCGAAGAAGACGAACTGGTCGAAGTGACCCCGAAGTCGATCCGCCTGCGCAAGAAGTTCCTCGACGCCAACGACCGCAAGCGTGCGGAAAAGGCCAAAGAAGCGGTGGCGTAACGCCAATCATATCGTGCCCCGCCAACGGGTCGCGCGAACGCGCGCCCGATGACAGGCTCCGGCGGGGCACCCAATGCGCCGCGGCCTCTCGGCTCAATCACTGGCGTCTCTGGAACACTGGGTCACCCGCTTCCGCGGCTAATGACAGCCATGCCTGGAGTGGCTTTAGCGTGTAAGACGAACATGCTAGAGGCAGAGCATGTCGTCCCTCCCCTCCTCGGTCGATGTCGCCATCATCGGCGCCGGCGCAGCCGGCCTCGGCGCCGCCAATGCGCTGAAGGATTCCGGCCTCTCGGTCATCGTGCTGGAAGCGCGGGACCGCGTCGGCGGCCGGGCGCATACCATCAAGGCTTCGCCCGAGGTCACCTTCGACGTCGGCTGCGGCTGGCTGCACTCGGCGGATCGAAACTCCTTCGTCAAAATCGCCGAAGCGCTCGATTTCGAGATCAACAGGAACCTGCCGCCGTGGCGCGAGCGTGCCTACGGCAAGGCCTTCCCGCAACAAGACCGCGACGACTTCATCCGCGCGCTCGACGCCTTCTACGACCGCGCGGAGAAGGCCGCTGCGGAAGCCGACCGGGCCGGCCGCGATGCCCCCGCCAGGGTCTGTCTCGAACCCGGCAATCGCTGGAATCCGATGATCGATGCGATCTCGACCTACATCAACGGCTGCGAACTCGACCTGGTCTCGATCCTTGACATGGACGCCTACGAGGACACCTACATCAACTGGCGTGTCCGCCGCGGCTATGGCGCGCTGATTGCCGCCTATGGCGCGTCATGCCCGCTGGCGCTCAATTGCGAGGTGACGCTGATCGATCACTCCGGAAAACGCGTGCGCATCGAGACCTCGAAGGGCACGCTGACCGCCGCTCAAGTGATCGTCACCGTGCCTACAAACCTGATCGCGAACGAAGCGATCCGCTTCCACCCGCCGCTTCCCGCAAAGGTCGACGCCGCACGCGGCCTGCCGCTCGGTCTCGCCGACAAGGTGACGCTGGCGCTCGACGAGCCTGAGGCACTGCCGGTCGAGGGAAACTTGCGCGCCGCCACCATGCGAACCGCGATGGGCACCTATCATTTGCGCCCGTTCGGCCAGCCCTGCATCGAAGGTTTTTTCGGCGGCCATTTTGCGCAGTCGCTGGAAGACGCCGGCCCCGGCGCCCTCGCCGCGGAAAGCATCAACGAGATCGTCTCGATCCTCGGGAGCGACTTCCGTCGCAAGCTGAAGCCACTCGCCGAATCGCGCTGGGCCCACGACCCCTTCGCCCAGGGCTCCTACTCGCACGCGCTGCCCGGGCATGCGGGGGATCGCGAAGTGCTGGCCGAACCGGTCAACGGGCGATTGTTCTTTGCGGGCGAAGCGACATCGCCGGAGTTTTTCTCGACGGCGCATGGGGCACGGGATTCGGGAGACCGGGCGGCGGAGGAAATGCTGGCTTCGCGCGCGAGCAAATAGCCGGTGCGCCAAGTGACTACTGCATACTCACGGGATCAAATCCCAAATCATCCCGTCCTAAAATTCCAGGAACACGTTCTGCTCCACCAACACGTGCTCGACCTTGCGGATCGAGACGCCGATCTTCAGGCCCTTCAATAGCTCGCACAGGGTTTCGCCGTCGACCAGGTCGATCGCAGGCGCGCCGTCGCGGGTGGCTTCCCTCCGTGCGTCGGTGGAGAACGTGCCGGTCGTCATGACCAGTCCCTTATCTGCCCTGCCGACCATCGCGCCGCGGAAGTCCCTGATCACGGAGGCGCCGACTGATCCCTTCCATCGCTTGCATTGAAAGAAGACGTGAAACGACAGGAGGTTCAGGCGAAGCACGCCGATGCCGTCGATCCCGCCATCACCGCTTAGTCCGGTGACTTCGACCTTGATGAACCCGGATTCCCTCAGGATGCGCTGACACAGCCGCTCGAATGCCGAAGGCTTCATCTTGAGAAGGCATTCCAGCAACCGGTCCTGCCACGGAAGTTCGAACGCCGAATAGGCAGCTGCCGCGCGCTCGTGTCCGGCCGAGCCCTGCTCCGCTACAATCCGCCTTCGGTCGTGGCGGAGCGCGGAGCCTTCCTGGCCCGGAACGATCGGGATTTCCGGCGCGGACATCGCGAGATCGGGCGCAGCCGGCCAGGATTTGCGTGTATTGGTTTCGGGTCTCAGTTGATCCGGGCCTGACGGCCCGACGGCGTCATCTTTTCCCAACTCCTCCAACGCTTTTCACCCCTCGCTTGTTTTTGTGTCAGGCAATCGGAGCAGGATGCCGCTTGGAGCAGGATAGAGTCAGTCAGCAGCCAGCGGCAATCCTAGCCTGATTACCTCAGGTAGTTCAATCAAGCCGCATCTACTTTGATGTGAGGGATTACCGCCGACATACAACCGCTGGCGGTGAGGTTATTCCAGCACCCTCGCGCGCATGTCCGCATCTGGCACAAAGCACGCATCAAATTTTCCGAAAATTCTGTAGCGGTTGCGCGCCACCAGATTGTAGACCGCGTCGCGCAGCGGCTTTGGCACCAGGAACAGCGCGCGCGTCCAGCGCCATCGCGGCAGATGCGACAGCACCGTCAGAGCGGCATCCGATTGGAAGTAAGCGACGCCGCCGTGCACGACCGCATTGGTATCTGGGTCGTTGGCGTCGATGCCGAAGGCCTGCGCCAGACGCGTACCATAAGACGACTGGATCGCGGTGAAGCGAAAGCGCGATGCTTGATCGCGCGTCGCGACGAAGCGCACCCAGCGCGAACAGAAGATGCAGACGCCGTCGTAAAGGACCACGTCGTCGTCGGGCCAATGAGTCATCGATTGTCCAAAGTCAGCAGCGCCACCAGCATCAGCACGATCGCAGGCCCGGTCTTCACCAGCGCGCCGAGCGGCTCGATCCAGAGTTCCGGCGTCAGGATCGCGGCGCCGACCATATAGCCCAGCGACGCGACGATGCCAGCGATCAATCCAATGACGCAGGTCCGTCGGAACGCGATCAGCGCGCCGATGCTGATGTCCATCAGGCTGGTGCCAACAGTGATTGGCGCAACCAGCGACGGCGGAAAACCGTGGCTGCTCAGGATTTCCGCGGCCGCGTCATAGGAAATCACCAGTGCGATAAAACCCGACACCACCCAGAACAGCACGAGGCTTGCGATGACAAGCGCCTTGATTGGATACAGCCGGGCAAACCATTTGTCCTGAATCGTCGCCGGGCGTTGTCCGGCCATTTGCGCAATGGTCTTCGGCACGATGCCGGTGGCCGTCATCCAGCGCGCAGGATTGCCGCTGACGCCGCGGCGCAGTTCCGCAATCGCGGTGGTTCGCATCGGCGGCATCCAGCCGAGCAGGCTCGCGAGATCGCCGAGTTTCGCGCCGAGGTCGAGCAGCAATGCCGGCATCGCGACGCGCGGCCATTCGCCGGTGCCGAACGCGCGGCGGAACTGATCGATCACGCCGCCGAGCGTGACCGGCTCGTCCTGCATCAGGTCCCAGGTCACGCCGTTCGCCTCGGCTGGGTCGCGCTCGGCAAGCCAGGCGATGGTGGCGGCAATATCCTCCATCGCGACCGGCTGGAATGGCGCGGCCCGTTCTTCGTCCGGCAGATCGAGCGGAAACGCTGCGAGCGAGCGCACCATCGCGCTGCCGCCATAGGCCGCAAGCGCCACCACGAAGCCCGGCCGCAGGATCGCAAACGGCACGCCGGAGTCCGCGATCAGCCGCTCGGCCTCGCGCTTGGTGGTACTGAAGGCGGTTCGGTCGGTCTCGGTCGTTCCGGGAATCGAGATATGCACCAATCGGATCGTCCGTTTGCTCTCGCGCAAAGCCTGCAACAACCTTGCGACGAAATCGCGATGCACGGCCGCCGTGTCGCTGCCCGGGCCGTCCTGCAGCACGCCGAGGCAATTGACGACGACATCGACGCGGTGGTCGCGCAGCAGCCGCGCCAGCGCAGCTACGTCCATCGACATGACAGGCAGTTCGAGATCGAACGCGCCGCTCTTCTGCGACGCTTGCAGTTTGCGCGCGACGCCCACCACCTGAAATCCGCGGCCGCGCAGATCGCGGGTGACGAAGCCGCCGATCAGACCGGAAGCGCCGAGCACCAGAATTTTTCGCGTGTCGGCGTTCATGCTTGCCTAAAGCGGTTTGGCGATCATCAACCACAGAATAGCCATGACTGCGCCAAAACCGGGAATCCCAAACAGAAACCAACGGTGGAAAAGTGCAAAGTACCGCAGCGGCAACCCTTGGTTTTGCGCTGCCGCCTTGCGTGCGATATCGCGCATTTCGATCTGCATGAAGATCACCGGCACCCAGAACAGCCCGGCGACCGCATACAGCCCGAGCGAGGTCAGCAGCCAGCGCTCGCTGATCGCCGTTGACGACAGCAGCATCAGGACGCCGCCGGTTACAGGCTGCAGCAGCACCGCCGTCAGCGTGAACAGCATGTCGGCAATCACGACGGTCTCCGCCGTGCGCGCAATGAACGCAACGTCGCGGCTGCGATGCGCCATCAGCATGAAGAACGCGATGCCGGTTCCGGTGCCGAGAATCACGATGGCGCCAAGCACGTGCAGATATTTGATCAGGAAGTATAGCGTCATCGCTTGCTGGCCGGGCGTGCAGATCGCGGCTTCAAGGCGCCGTCGAGTTCAGGTCCGGCGAGTTTTACGCCGCCTTCGGTTTCAGCCAACCAGTGACCCTCGCTGCCGTGGGCAGGCAGCACGCGAAAATCCGCCTTGCCGCCTGTGCTGCGAAACGCATCGGCCAACTGGCGCGAGAAGGCTGGCGAAAAATAGCTGTCATTGGCCGCGACCAGCCACGTCACCTTGACGCGCGCGCCTCTGCCGAATTCGCCGGCAGCCGCGACCAGCGTGTGGGCTGCGCAGATTCGATTGGGCAGATCGTTGGCGTGCCCGCCGCGGCCCGGCGCGAATGCGATGATGGCGGCAATATCCTTAGGGTCTTCGCCCGCCAGCGCCAGCGCCCCCCACGCACCGGCCGAATGGCCGACGACAACGATGCCGTCAGGCCGGATGAAGGGTTGCTTGCGCAAAAGCCCGACCGCGGCGGCAATCTCGTCCGCCGTGGCGCGTCCAGACCTCGCATAATCCGCCTCGTCACAGCCGCCCTGGTCCTCGAGGTACTTTCCGCCGGTAGCGCCATGGCCGGGACGTTCGGGAACCAGTACCGCAAAGCCGCGCGCCACCAGCCACGCGGCAAGCGCGCGGTATACCGGTTGCGGCATTTGGGCGCGTCGCAGGACGTTCTGGGTGGAGGCGTGCGCGATCACAGCCAGCGGAAACGGTCCGTCGCCGGACGGCCGGAACAGCACCGCGTGCGCCGCGGTCGCAGGATCGGGCGAAGGCACCAGCCATTGCTGCAGCCGATCGGGCGCCCCCTCGGCGCCTTGTGCGCCGAAGGCGGGCTGCGCTGGAGCGCCCTTCGCACCGAACACGGCAAGGATGGCCGCTGCAAAAAACACACTTGGCGGATGCATGAACTGGCCTGACACAGGCGAAGGCGGGCGGATCAGCCGGCACCATACCGCCGGCGAATCAGATCCAGCGCATTTTTTCGTGAACAGGTTTTGCGACGGCGCTTCCCTGGATGATTTCGTCGACAATTCAGCCGCCAGCACATCCTTGAAATGACGGTTAAAGCCGCCCACTGTCCTCTTTCGGCACAGCCTAGCGAAAAACTGATGCACAAAATCCACAGGTTAACCGATAATTAAGGATGGACCTTGAAGCCGGCCCGCTGACTTGCTTTGATCCGCTCATGAGCACAACCCTGATCGAGGTTCGACCGGCCAAGGCTGCTGACGCAGCCGCGGTGGCGTCCACCCATGACGAAGCCTGGCGTTCGGCATATCAGGGCATCATTCCCGGGGCCGAACTGGAAAAGCTGATCAACCGTCGCGGACCGCAATGGTGGGACAGCGCGATCCGCAAGGGCAGCCGTGTCAGCGTGCTGGTGTTCGGCGACAGGGTCGCGGGCTATGCCAATTATGGCCGCAACCGCGCACGAAGCCTGCATTTCGAAGGCGAAATCTACGAGCTCTATCTGCGGCCGGAATTCCAGGGCCTCGGCTTCGGCCGCCGCCTCTTCACCGCCGCCCGGCGCGATCTGGTGCAGAGCGGGCTGAAGAGCATGGTGATCTGGGCGCTTTCCGACAACGACCCGGCGACGGAGTTTTACCGCGCGCTCGGCGGCCGCATGGTGGCGCGCTCCTCGGAGAAGTTCGGGCCCAAGTCGCTCGACAAGGTCGCCTTCGCCTGGACCAACTGAGATCTTTCTCGATGTTTTGAGTATTATCCTTACGGAGAACCGGTGCCGGTTTTCTGTATCATGCTCCATTTGAAGGCTTTTCCCTGCTCCGCTGCGGGTCTAAACGGACCCTGACGCGCGCCTGATCCCAGGCGTGCCCCAAAACGCCACGCGGAGCCCTTCATGCGCATTGACGCCATTTCAATCGGAAAAAATCCGCCGGACGACATCAACGTCATCATCGAGGTGCCGGTCGGCGGCGAGCCGATCAAGTATGAAATGGACAAGGACGCCGGCACGCTGGTGGTCGATCGCTTTCTCTATACGGCGATGCGCTACCCCGGCAATTACGGCTTCATCCCGCACACGCTGTCGGGCGACGGCGATCCCTGCGACGTGCTGGTCGCCAACACCCGCGCGATCGTGCCCGGCGCCGTCATGAGCGTGCGGCCGGTCGGCGTGCTGCTGATGGAGGACGAGGCCGGCGGCGACGAGAAGATCATCGCGGTGCCGTCCTCGAAGCTGACCCAGCGCTATGACAAGGTCAGGAACTACAACGACCTCCCCGACATCACGCTGCAGCAGATCCAGCACTTCTTCGAGCACTACAAGGATCTCGAGAAGGGCAAATGGGTGAAGGTGCTGCGCTGGGGCGACGCGGAGGACGCCCGCCGGCTGATCCTGGAAGGCATCGAGCGGGCGAAGGCGAAGTAGCCGTCGCGCGGTCCTCGTCATTGCGAGCGAAGCATTCCATAGCTTCGCAAGTTGAGAGATGGATTGCTTCACTTCGCTCGCAATGACGAGGAGAAAGCGTCAGCTCACACCAAAGGCTTTGCCAACCCGCGAATCGCACACGCTGCGCGCAGCGTATTCACCAAGAGGCACGCCACCGTCATCTGCCCGACACCGCCGGGCACCGGTGTGATGGCGCCGGCAACGTCTGACACTTCCTTGAACGCGACATCGCCGACCAGCCGGGTCTTGCCGTCGGCCAGCGGCAGGCGGTTGATGCCGACATCGATCACGGTGGCGCCGGGCTTGACCCAGCCGGCGCGGACCATCTCGGGCTTGCCGACCGCGGCGTAGACCAGATCGGCGCGGGCGCATAGCTGCGGCAGATCGCGCGAGCGCGAATGCGCGATCGTTACCGTCGCATTTTCGTTGAGCAGCAATTGCACCAGCGGGCGGCCGACCAGGTTGGAACGGCCGATGACGATGGCATTCATGCCCTCCAGCGAGGCGTGCACGCTCTTGCTCAGGATGATGCAGCCGAGCGGCGTGCACGGCGACAGCGCGGCAAAACCGCCGGCGAGCCGGCCGGCATTGTTCGGATGCAGCCCGTCGACATCCTTGGCCGGGTCGATGGCGTTGATAACGGCATCGGCCTGGATCGATTTCGGCAGCGGCAGTTGCACGAGAATGCCATCCACTGCCGGATCGCCGTTGAGCTTCGCGATCAGCGCCAGCAGGTCGGCCTGGGCGACATCGGCAGGTAGCCTGTGCTCGAACGAGGCCATGCCGGCAGCCTGCGTCTGGGTGTGCTTGCTGCGGACGTAGACCTCGCTGGCGGGGTCATTGCCGACCAGCACTACCGCCAGACCCGGCGTCAGCTGATGCTCGCGCCTGACCTTGGCCACCTCTTCCGCGACACGGGCGCGCAACTCCGCGGCAATGACTTTTCCGTCGATGATCCGTGCCGTCATCTCAATCCTTCGTCTTTTCCGGCCTGGCGGCTGTCGCCCTTCGAAGCGTTTCGCCGAGAATTTCGGGATCGCCCTCGACGGCGACCTGCTTGAGGCGTGAAGTCATGCCGGACAATATCTTGACCCTCGCCTTCGGCACGCCAAGCACCCTCGCCAGCAATTCGGTCACCGCGCGGTTGGCCTCGCCGCTGTCGGCAATGGCGCGAACGCGCACCTTGACCACGGAGCGGCCGTTGGCGAGTGTTTCAATTCCGTCGATGTCGTCGCGGCCGCCGCGCGGCGTCACACGCAGCGCAACGCTGATGCCCCCGGTGGAGTAGCGCCAAGGATCCATCACGCATCCATCATGCATCCAGCGAAGTGCGCCCGCGATCAAACGACGTTGGGGTAGACGTAGTAGGCGATCACGCGCTGGATGAACATGATGAGAAGGATCAGGATGATCGGCGAGATGTCGAGGCCGCCCAGATTGGGCATGAACCTGCGGATCGGCGCCAGCGCCGGCTCGGTGATCCGGTACAGGAACTCGGCCACCGCCGCCACGAACTGGTTGCGCGTGTTCACGACATTGAACGCAATCAGCCAGGACAGGATGGCCGAGGCAATCAGCAGCCAGACGTACAGGTCGAGAATGATGATGACGATGTCGAGGATGGCGCGCATGTGGTGGGGGCTCGGGAGGAAGGATATCAGCTAAATATCGGTTCAGCCTCCCGCAAACAAGGGAAGTTCCCGGCAAAATGACGCCAAATTCGGCCGTTTCAGGTTTCTTGCACCGTTCTTGACTTGCCCTTGGGCCGGACTGTAAATGGCGCCGATTGTCGGTCGCCTCAGATCATGCCGAGGCGGTCGCGACGGGGCCATAGCTCAGCTGGGAGAGCGCGTCGTTCGCAATGACGAGGTCGGCGGTTCGATCCCGCCTGGCTCCACCAGCCTTCGCAGGCTGCGCCCGAAGGGCGTAGGCGGGCCGAGGCACGCCTCGACACAGAGCCGCCATCCTCCCCCTCACTTCCCCGTGAACCGCGGCGGCCGCTTCTCCACAAAACTCGCCACGCCTTCCCGGAAATCGCTCCCCTTCAGCGCGATCTGCATTTCGCGGTTGGCGTCGATGGTCGCCTCCGCCAGCGACTGGAACGGCACGTCGTAGAGCTGCCGCTTGATCACGGAAATCGCGCTGGGCGAGACGAATTCAGCAAGGTCGCGCGCGTAGGCATAGGTCTGTTCGCGCAGCTGGTCCGGCGGATAGAGCCGGTTGACCAGCCCGATGCGCAGCGCTTCGTCGCTGCTGACACGCCGGGCGGACATCAGCAGATCGAGCGCGTTGGCATGACCGACGATGCGCGGCAGCATCCAGCTGATGCCATGCTCGGCGATCAGCCCGCGGCGGGCGAACGCGGTCGTGAAGACGGTGTTGTCGGCCGCGAAGCGCAGGTCGCAATAGAGCGCGTGGACCAGCCCGATGCCCGCGGTGGCGCCGTTGAGCATGCCGATCACGGGTTTCGGAATCGCCGGATAGTAGGCGTAGCGGGTCTGCCAGTCGGCCCGGCGGTTCATGTCGAACGGCGTGTTTTCGCCGCGCCTGATATCGTTCGGGTTGATCTCCTTCAGCGCCTCCATATCGGCGCCCGCGCAGAAGGCTCGACCGGCGCCGGTGAGCACGATGACGCGGACATTGTCGTCGGCGCTTGCTGCCTCCATCGCCTGGCGCACGTCGCGCTCCATGGTCGCCGTCCATGCATTCATGCGATCGGGCCGGTTGAGCGTGATGGTCGCGATCTTGTCGCTGACGTCGTAGAGGATGTGCTGATAGGTCACCGCGATCTCCCTGTCGTTTCTGTCATTGATTTTTGCGCGCGCTGGCCCTTCGGCCGCGCCCGGTTAGGCGAACGACACTATCACATCCGCATATTTTGAAAGATTCTCGAATGCGCGGACAAAATTCCGCGTGACGGCTATTCCGCGGCTTGCAGCATCACCGCGCGCGGCGTACGCGCCAGCCAGCCATGAATGAAATTCATCAGCCAGGCGCGCTCGGCCAGGTCATGCACGGCGCGACCTTCGAAATGAAGATGGCGCGGATGCGCGCCCGGCTGGTCCATGCGTAAGCAACCGAGCGTAGTCCAGCGATGCATCATCGCGTACGTCACGTCGGGATGGAACTGGAGGCCGAACGCGTGGCCGGACCGGAACGCCTGCACCGGGAAGTCATCGCCCTCGGCAAGCAGTTCAGCGCCGCCGGGCAACTGAAAACCCTCGCCGTGCCAGTGGTAGACGCGCTGAGGCCAGTCCGGGCAGAGCGCGTGTCCGGCGGCGGTCGGACGGATCGGGTAATAACCGACTTCCACCCGGCCTTCTTGGTGCGGGGCGACCTGCGCGCCCAATTGTTTCGCCAGCATCTGCGCGCCGAGGCAGATGCCCAGAAACGGCCGGTTCTCGCGCAGGGGAATTTCGATCCAGTCGATCTCGCGGCGAACGAAATCGTCGGGGTCGTTGGCGCTCATCGGGCCGCCGAAGACGACAGCACCGGCGTGCCGATCGAGCGTCTCCGGCAGGGCATCGCCAAATCGCGGACGTCGGATGTCGAGAGGGTGGCCCAGCGCACGCAGCGCATTGCCGACGCGGCCCGGTGTCGACGTTTCCTGGTGAAGAACGATCAGGACCGGCAGCAAATTGGCCGGGGCAGGCGCGAGTGTGGTACCGCCGCCCGGGAAGGGCAGGATGTTGTCGCCATTCTTGTTCGACCGGAACGACATCGGCGTTGCTCAGGCACCTCGAAGCAGGACCATACCTAAGTGAGTATTAATTTCGGGTGATGTTGCGCACACCGACATGACAACTAATAAGCAAATCGTGGGCCAGACGCGGTCCCGCCCGCGCTCGCGGGTCCGCACAGCCTTTGGTTAAGGAAAATCGGCGTCTTTCTCAGCGCTGGCGGAGCTGCAGCCGGCCGACCGCGCCGAGGATAAATGAGCGCGGAAACAGCCGCAGCAGGAACGGCACCATCTTGATGCCAATGCCGGGCATGACTGCACGCTTGTTAGCCATCAGCCCGCGATACGCCTGCTGTGCGACGCTGGCCGGCAAAACCTTGAGCACGGCCGAATCAAAGCCGGGCCGGAATCCGGCGCGCGCCTGAAATTCCGACGGTACCGGACCGGGACAGAGCACCGTCACCCGCACGCCGTGCGGTGCCAGTTCGGCACGCATCGCCTCCGTGAACGACAGCACATAGGCCTTGGTGGCGTAGTAGACCGCCATTCCCGGACCCGGCAGGAAGCCCGCGATCGAGCCGACGTTGAGCAGTCCCCCGCGATTGCGGATCAACTGATCGGAGAACCGCAGCGTCAGATCGGTCAGCGCGCGGATGTTGACGGTGATCATGTCGAGTTGGTCGGAGCGATCGCGCTGGACCGCCCTGCCGAACAGGCCGAAGCCGGCGTTGTTGACGACGTACTCGGCCTCCACGCCGGCCGCGGCCAAAGCCTCGGCAATCCTGTCGCCGGCATCGGGCTGGACGAGATCGCAGGGAATGACGATCGGCGCTTTGCCGCCGGCGGCGGTGATTTCTGCCGCCAGCGCCGTCAGGCGATCGGCGCGCCGCGCCACCAGCGCCACGCGGTGACCATTGGAAGCGAAAACGCGCGCCAGCTCGGTGCCTATTCCGGCAGAAGCGCCGGTGATCAGCGTTACACGCTCGGTCACGATGGAATGCTCTTGACTGTCAATTTCAGAAGGCTGCGATAACGGCCGGACGAGAGCACAGCCACATGGTGTGACGCAAGCCACACGCTTGGCATACGACCATGCAGGGGCAAGCTCCCGATCGACTGAACCTCGGCATTTTCTGGGGCTCTCGCGTACTCGCGGCCGCCGGCGCGTCACATTAAAGTTACGTCATGTGGCGCGGCGTACCTTCGATAACGTGTAGCGCTGCACGGTTACGTCGCGGCGGCTGCAGTTTTGGAAATCCCGCCCGAGGCCACCTCCTGCTGATTAGCCACGCGATGCTTGAGATCGAGGCGATCGCGCGACGAAATGCCGAGCAGGTCCGCCGCACGCCACAAGACATTGTCCTCGAACTCGCTGACCTGGCCGTCGGCGTAGACCACCTCCCACATCATCTCGATGATGCGGAGCCTGCCCTCCTCGTTGACCGAACGCATGATGACGCTGGTGAAACGATAGAGATCGACGGCGTCGCCCTCGGCGCGCGTCGCCGATGCGATCAAATGATCCGCAGTGCCGGGATCGAGCTTGAACCGGCTCTCGATCAGGCTGTGCAATTTACGCTTCTCGATCACGCTCGGCTCGCCATCGAGCGAGACGACATGAACCAGAAGCGCGGTTGCTGCCAGGAGATAGCCGGTATCGTCAAACGACAAATCCGGCTCGGCGCTCGGAGCAACGATGTCGGCAATGAATTGGCGCAGTCCGTCCAGCATCGATCTACCTGCAAAAAAATTCGGGAAACTGTTGGTGGAATATGGGTCGGAAATTCGGTGATCGCAATCGGCTCCGTGGGAGAGGATGTCCTTGCGACGTCATAAAGAGGTTAAATCTATGTCACCTCGCATGCGACTGAAACATCCGGGCAGGAGGTTAAACGACGCGCGCAGCAGCGGCACTGAGTGGCAGGGGGCGGCGGATTAAATCGGACTGACAGAACCCGTATGCCCTCGGGTTTGGCAACCGAGCGCCTCCGGGTCAACAGCCGGCCGGACTTTTCGCCGCAGGCCGTGACAGTCAGATTAATTGCAACTCATTCGCATTTGCACTAAAAGCGAACTCATTGTTTCAGCATGAGATTTCTGGAGGAAGCCGATCATGACCCCGTTCCGCTTTGCACTTGGTGCCGCCGTCGCGCTGGGGATTGCTTCGGGAGCGGCGCTCGCCGCGGGCGACCTCTCCCGGCAGTCGCCGATCGAAATGACGGTCGATCTCGGCGCGCCCGGCAAGCATGAATTCGCGCCAAAGCAGCTTCGGCTTGAAACCGGCAAGCTCTACAAGCTGATCCTGCGCAACACGAGCAACGATCCGCATTACTTCACCTCGCACGCGTTCTCGCAGATGGTGTTCACGCGCAAGGTTCAGGTGACGCAGCAGCAGAACGGCAAGCCGGTGACGCTCGCGGAGTTCAAGGGCGCGATCCGCGAGATCGAGGTCTATCCGGGGCAGTCCGCCGAATGGTGGCTGGTGCCGGTCGCCGCCGGCCGCGCCAGCGATCTGCGTTGCGACATCAAGACCAGCGACGGCAAGACGCACGCAGAGCTCGGCATGCTCGGCGAGATCATTATCGAGTAGCGCGTCAGGGAATCTCGTACACCACGATCTTGTCGGCGATGCCGCGCAGCGCCGCCTCCTTCTGGATCGGGCGGATCGCCTGCTTCTCCAGGATGGTGGCGACCGCGGGCGAATCGATCACCGGGCCGGTGATGTGGATTTCCTGCGACGTCGACAGGCTCTGCACCCTTGAGGCGATGTTGACGGTCTGGCCGAAATAATCCTGCCGCTCGTTGAGCATCACGGCCAGGCATGGGCCTTCGTGGATCCCGATCTTGACCATCAGGTCTTCCCTGCCGCGCTCGACATTGAGCTGCGCCATCGCCGCGCGCATCCGCAAGCCCGCCACGATCGCATGTTCCGGCCGGATGAAGGTCGCCATCACGGCATCGCCGATCGTCTTTACCACTGCGCCCTTTTCCGAGGCGATGATCTCGAGCAGCGCATGGAAATGCGCGCGCACCAGATCGAAGGCGGCGAGATCGCCGACCCTTTCATAGAGCGCGGTAGAGCCCTTGAGGTCCGTGAACAGGAAGGTCAGCGAGGTGATCTTGAGGCGCTGATCGACGTTGAGATTGTCCGCCTTGAAGACATCGCGAAAGGTCTGGTTGGACAGCATCCGCTTGGCGGTCAGGATCGGCTTGCGCTTGCCGAGCAGTTCGTGAAGCGTGTCGTTGGCGACCCAGACCGCGGGAAGCACCCGGTGGTCGGTCTGGTTCTCGAGCGAAAGCCGCAACGGTCCGGGGCGCATCACCGTGGTTCCCGTCGGCGCATGCAGCTTGTTGAACACGATGGAGAACTGCTGACGCTCGCGGGTCGGCTCGCCCTGGATATCCAGGAAATGCGCCGAATGCGTCACCGGTTCGAACACGATCACGAACTGATTGGGGATTTGCAGCGAAAGCACCGCCTTCTCCCCCGCCGGCAGTTCGATCGCCTCGAGCGAGACTTCGTCGATCAGCCGATTGACCGATTCCTCGCTCAGCTCCATCCCCGAGCTCCAGAACATCTGGCGGTTATATTCCCACAGCGGCAGCGTATTGGGATCGTGCGCGGCGATACGCCTGACACGGGGACTGACGGTGAAGGAAACCTCGACGCGGTCGTCGACGGATGCCTCATAACCGCGCGCGCATAGCGCGCAATTGTAGTCGTCGTGCCGAAGCGACTTCAAAGTGTCGTGCGCGCCCAGCACGCCGCCGCAGCCGGGACACAGGACGTTCCAGCTCAGGTCGAACAATCCGAGTCGCGCCGAATGCAGGAAGGCCGAGATGACCTTTTCCTCGTCGAGCCCATGCCGGGCTGCAAAGTCCAGCAGGTTGATCCGGTTGAGGTCGCGGTCCTCGCCCTTCTCAATCAATTTTGAAATCGCGTCGACCACCGCAGGATCGGCGGTCTGCCGCAAAACCGAGAACTGGGCCTGGGTATTGCTCATGAGGATGGCCTAGATGAGGTTACTCGTGCGCTTGCGCAAGGTGGTCTTTTGTTTGACGCGTTTTCTTCACGCGAACCGGCATCCACTTCGCTTGAAAACGCTACGCTAACGCGGCGTGATGGCAAACATCGGCGAGCGGTCGGGCTGGGTCGTCACCACGCCAATCGGCAGCACCGGCTCCTTGTCGACGAGGCCGATGCGGAACGCGGCGATGATCTTCGCCAGCGCCAGCGTCGCTTCCACCAGCGCGAAATGCGCACCGATGCAGACGCGCGCGCCGACGCCGAACGGGAGATAAGCGAATCGATCGGGCGGCGTGCCGGTCATGAAACGCTGTGGGACGAAGGCATTCGGATCGCGCCAGAGTTTTTCGTGCCGGTGCAACAGCCACGGTGCGATCAGGATGATGTCCTTGTTCCTGACCGGTCTGCCCGCGATCGTATCCGGTCCTCCGGCGGCGCGCGCGATCAGGAATGCCGGCGGATAGAGCCGCATGGTCTCGTCGATGACCGCGCGGGTGAATTTCAGCCGCTCGATATCGAGCACACCATTTACGTCCGCCGCCTGCACCTCCGCCGCCACTTCTTCCTGGGTCGCGGGATCGAGCGCCAGAAGATAAAGCGCCCAGAACAGCGCCGTGGCTGTCGTCTCGTGGCCGGCCAGGATCATGGTCGCGACCTGATCGCCGAGTTGTTCGTCGGTAAAGGCCGCGCCCGTCTCCGGATCGCGCGCGTCACCCATCAGGTCGAACAGATCGCGCGCCGGGGCGCCCTCGTTCTTACCGGCGGCGCGGCGTTCGGCCATCAGGCGGCCCACGAAGGCGGTCCAGCGTTTGCGGAAGCGGGCGCGCGCGAAGTCCTGCGGGGTCGGCCAGCCCAGGGGCAGCAGCAGATCGAGGAAATGCGGACGCGCCAGCCGCTCGCCATACTCCATCACGAAATCGCGCAAGGCGGCGCCATGCCGATCCATTCCGAACGAGAACATGGTGCGGCCGGCGATCTCTAGCGTCAGCCGTTGCATCGCCTCGCGCAGATCGACCGGCGCGTTGCTGGCAGCCCTGAGCTTGGCGATGGCTTCATCGGTCGCCGTCAGCATGTACGGCACGAGCGTCGACACCGCGCGCGGCGTAAAGGCGGGCGCCAGCGTCCGGCGCTGGTGTTTCCATGCGCGCCCCTCCGCGATCAGCAGGCCTTCGCCGAGGATCGGACGCAGCACGCGCAGGCCAGCCGGCGTGCGCGTATAGTTTTCGTAATTGTCGACCAGCACATGCCGGATCGCATCCGGCGCGTTGAGAATGAAACTGCTGCGGCCGAGGAAGCGGCCCTGAACGATGTCTTCTTCATAGGCGCGCTGGCCCCAGCTGCCGATCGGGCTGATGCTGATCGCCTTCATCCGGCCGAGCGCCGTCATGTCGTCAGGCGCGCGCGGCGGGCTCGGCGGCACCAGCCGGGTACGCGCAACCGGCATGTCGTAGACTTCGGCGATGCTCATGGGTGCTACTCTCGCTGCCCGGATGAGCGACGCGATATCCGGGATCGTGCCAGGTCCCGCATATCGCTGCGCTCATGCGGGCTACTGCTCGAACTATGGTACCGATCCGGGGCGCCAAAAAGGCGCATCTATCCAGAGCAGCCACCCCCACAGCTAGTAAGTCAGTTCGGCAACCGCAATCCGGTTTTCCGACGCCGGCCAGGCCCGCGCCACGATCCGCTCCTGGTTGAACAGGGCCACCACCGGCCGGCTAACCTCCGTCGCCGGAAGCCGCAATGTCGTGACCGAGTCCGTCGGCACGCCGGGCTTCACATCCGCGGGCTCCTTGCCGTCGATCAGCACCACATCGCGCGGCAGGCCGAAGTAACCCCGCGGACGCGACATCAGCACCACGGCGCCCGCACCGGCATCTGCCGATCCAAGCGGACGCGCGGCGCGCAGATGCACGATCTCGGAGGAGCGCGGAAACGGCGAACGGTAGATATGGGTAATGGACGAACCCGGCGAAGTCAGCACGATCTCCAGATACCATGTCGGCTCAACCAGCGCCGCCCCCCAGCGGCCATCGGCGCCGGTTTGCGAGGAATGAATCGGCCCGCCGGCCCGTTCGCCAGTCTCGGCGGAGACGCGATAGATTTCCACGAGCGCGCCGGACACGGGCCGGTTGGTGACGACACCGGCCGGGCTTCCCGTAACGAGGCCGCTCAGCCTGACTTCGGCTTCCGGCACGATGCCGATGCGCGACGGTTCGCGGCCGGCGATGAACTTGTAGATTTCGCGAAACGCGCGCGGATGAAACGCCGACTCGCGATGATCGAGCGAACCCAGCACAAGATTGGTCGCGCCCTTCAGCGCAGGCCCATCGCTCGTTACCCCGGTCGGCTTGCCGGGCTTGCCGACCAAGCGCCCGTCCGGTTGGGCGAACTTGTCGATACCGTCGCTGCGCAGTGTGAGGAACGCCGTGCCCGGCGTCACCTCGCTGTCGCCTTCGTTGAGGCCGCGCAGGAACGGGCCGCGGCCATTGAATTCGCTGCCCGGACCATCGTCCCAATCGTAGACGCCATGGTTGGGAACCCCGCTCAGTACCGCGTGGCTGATCTCGGCGCCGCCGCCATTCTTGATATAGTTGCGGATCGAATAGCCGCCGCGCGAATTGCCGACCAGCGCGATCCGCGATGCACCGGTGCGGCGCTGCAGTTCCTTGACCGCTTCGCCAAGCTCGCGGCGCTGGTCTTCGGTCGAGGAACGGTTGGCCTGTTCCGCCTTGTCGTCGGCGCGCGCCAGCGGATCGGTGAAATTGATCGCGAGCATCCGGTCGCGCGGCACGCCGTTCGATTCCATTCGCCAGAGCGTCGTGATCCATAGCGCCGCATGGTCGCCATTGCCATGGACGAACAGAATCGGGGGCATTTCGCCCGCGGCGCGCGGCGTGGAAGCGCCCTGTGCGAGCGCCGAAGCGCCGAAACTCCCGGCCAGCAATGGCAGCGTTCCGGCACCCTTCAACAGGGTCCGCCGCGTCAGGCTCATTTTGGCTTCACTCGTCATTTTTCAGTACCTTAGCTGTGCTTCAGGTGCCCTCATAACGCCCCCACGACTGGACAGCACAGGGCTTTCGCAGGCAACTGTGAGGGCTCTCGGGAATCGCTGCCCAGCCATAGCAGGCCAACCGGAACCGGATATGACCGAACCGCCGAAACGCTCCGATAGTATCACCGCACCGTTGCGGCATTCGGTGTTCCGGCGCATCTGGCTGGCCAGCCTGTTGTCCAACCTAGGGCTCCTGATCCAGGGCGTCGGTGCGGCCTGGGCGATGACGCAGATGACGTCGTCCGCCAACAAGGTGGCGCTGGTGCAGACCGCGCTGATGCTGCCGATCATGCTGATCTCGATGCCGGCAGGCGCCATCGCCGACATGCACGACCGCCGCGTCGTGGCGCTGGTGTCGTTGCTGATCTCGCTGACCGGCGCATCCGCGCTCACCGCACTGGCGTGGCTCAATCTGGTCACGCCCAATGCCCTGCTGCTGTTCTGCTTCATCGTCGGCACCGGCATGGCCCTGATGGGACCGGCCTGGCAGGCCTCGGTCAGCGAGCAGGTGCCGCCCGAGACCCTGCCGGCCGCAGTCGCGCTCAACGGCATCAGCTACAACATCGCGCGCAGCTTCGGTCCTGCGATCGGCGGCATCATCGTTGCGACATCAGGCGCGGTGGCGGCGTTCGCCGTCAATGCGGTGCTGTATCTGCCGTTGCTGGTCGTGCTGTTTCTGTGGAGGCGGGTCCACGAACCGTCGCGGCTGCCGCGCGAGCGGCTCAACCGCGCGATGGTCTCCGGCGTGCGCTACATCACCAACTCGCCCTCGATCAAAATCGTGCTGACGCGCACGCTCGTCACCGGCATCATCGGCGGCTCGGTGTCGGCGCTAATGCCGCTGATCGCCCGCGACCTGCTGCATGGCGGCGCGCAGACCTATGGCGTCATGCTGGGCGCCTTCGGCATGGGCGCCGTGATCGGTGCGTTAAACATCGGCACGGTCCGCAGGCAACTGAGCGGTGAAGCCGCGGTGCGCGCCTGCGCGATATCGCTGGCCGGCGCGATTTGCGCCGTCGCCCTGAGCACGAGTGCCATCCTGACGGCGATTGCCCTGGTGCTGGCGGGAGCGGTGTGGATGCTGGCGGTCGCGCTGTTCAATATCGGCGTGCAGCTTTCGGCGCCGCGCTGGGTCGCAGGCCGCTCGCTGGCGGCGTTCCAGGCCGCGATTGCCGGCGGCATCGCGATCGGAAGCTGGGGCTGGGGTCACCTCACCGACCTCGCCGGCGTCGAGGTGGCGCTGCTGGTCTCCGCCGGATTGATGGCGCTGTCGCCGCTGCTCGGCATCTGGCTGCGGATGCCGCCGGTCGGCGCGCGCCATGAGCCGCCCGCCGAGGCGCTGGCCGACCCCGAGGTGCGGCTGTCGCTCACGGGGCGCAGCGGACCGCTGGTGGTCGAGATCGAGTATCGCGTCGCGCAGGACAATGCCCGGGCGTTTCACAACGTCATGCAGGAAGTGCAGCTCTCCAGGCAGCGCAACGGCGCCTATGGCTGGTCGATCGCGCGCGACATCGCCGACCCCGAATTGTGGACCGAGCGCTATCACTGCCCGACCTGGCTGGACTATCTGCGGCAGCGCAACCGCCCCACCCAGTCCGAGCGCGCCCTGCACCAGCGCGCGATCGATTTTCATCTAGGGCCAGAACCGATCCGTGTCCGCCGCATGCTGGAGCGGCCGTTCGGCTCGGTGCGCTGGAAGGATGACACCCCCGACCGCGCTGCCAACGAGGTCCTGCCGGTGGTCGCAACAGCCGCGGGCAGCAGCACCTGATCGGTCAGGCCATCATGCGCCGCGGCTAATGGGCGCAGAATGGCGCGGGAATAAACCGGCCAGTCCAACTCAAGCCGCTGCGGGATTTCGCGCGGCGAGTTGCCTCCGACTAAAGTGCAAGACTTCGGTGGCCCCTTGGCTCCGCCGAGCGGACCGGCGCCCTGTTTTGCGTCTGCGAAACGACAACGGCCGTGCCACTTGCGCGATTCACCATGTGCGAATGCACTTCGCACTTGCCAAACTGCCGCGCAAGCCTTTGACTTGCCGAAAGACAAACAAGTCCGCGCCAACAGCGGGCGATCTTTCAACAGGGAGGAACTCATGAGCAAGCGTAGCGATACGAAAACGACGCGCCGCCGTTTCCTGACGGCCGCCGCTGCTGGCGGCGCGGCGATTGCGATGCCGCAGGTCAGCCGGGCACAGACAGCGACCCTGAAGATGCAGGGCTCGTGGGGCAAGGCCGACGTCTTCAACGAGATGGCCGAAGACTATGTGAAGCGCGTCAATGAAATGGCCGGGGGCCGGCTGCGCATCGACTACCTGGTCGGCGGTTCGGTCGTGCATCCGTTCCAAGTGTTCGACGGCGTGCATGGCGGCCAGATCGACGCGGCACACACGGTGACCGTCTATTGGTACGGCAAGCACAAGGCCGCTTCGCTGTTCGGTACGGGACCCGTGTTCGGCTTCAACGCCAATGAAGGTCTTGGCTGGATCCATAACGGCGGCGGTCGCGAGCTGTTCGAAGAACTCCAGAATCAGATCATGAAGGTCAACATCAAGAGCTTCTTCGCGATGCCGATGCCGACCCAGCCGCTCGGCTGGTTCAAGAAGCCGATCACCAGCGATGCCGACCTGAAGGGGCTCAAGTACCGCACGGTCGGTCTGGCCGCCGACCTGTTCCAGGTGATGGGCGCCTCCGTTGCGCAGCTTCCGGGCGGCGAGATCGTGCCGGCCATGGAGCGCGGCGTGATCGACGGGTTCGAGTTCAACAATCCGACCTCGGACCGGCGCTTCGGCGCGCAGGACGTCGCCAAGTACTACATGATGGGCAGCCACCATCAGGCGACGGAATATTTCGAGATCATGTTCAACAAGACCAAGTTCAACGCGCTTCCTGCCGAGCACAAGGCCATTCTGCAATATTCAGCAGAGGCCGTGTCATCGGCCAACGAGTGGAAGGCGATGGATTATTACTCCAAGGACCTGCAGGAACTGATCAGCAAGGACAAGGTCAACGTGCAGCGCACGCCGAAGTCTGTGTTCGATGCGCAGATCAAGGCATGGGACGGCCTGATCGCCCAGCTAGGGTCGGATCCATTCATGAAGAAGGTGATGGACTCGCAGAAGGAATGGGTGCGCCGCGTCGTTTACTACAACATGAACAACGCGACGGATTATCGCGGCGCCTTCGAGCACCACTTCCCGGGTGTGCTCAAGGTCTGACGAGGCGCGCCGCCGCTGGCGGCGCGCATGAACGACGGGCGGCGCGACCGACGCGTCGCCCAAGGGAACTGGTGGGGGCATCCGGATGTGCGACTTGTCGCGAGTTCAGCTCGCATGACGAAATTTTTGTTCTTCATCGATGAACTGAGCACCTGGGTCGGCAAGGCGTTCGCCTGGCTGATTCTCGTACTGACGCTCGGCGTCAGCTACGAGGTCTTCATGCGCTACGTGCTGCGCGCGCCGACCACCTGGGCCTTCGACATCAGCTACATTACCTATGGTGCGATGTTCCTGATGGCCGGCGCCTATACGCTTTCGCGCAACGGCCATGTGCGCGCCGACGTGGTCTACCGCCTGTGGTCGCCGCGTACCCAGGCGACGATGGACCTCGTTCTCTATATTTTGTTCTTCCTGCCGGCGATCGCGGCGCTGATGTATTCGGGCTGGAATTATGCCGCCATGTCGGTGCGCTTCCGCGAAGTCAGCATCTTCAGCCCGGCTGGCGTGCCGGTGTTTCCGCTGAAGGCGCTTATCCCAGTCACAGGCGTCCTGCTGTTTCTGCAAGGCATCGCTGAAATCATCCGCTGCGTGCTGTGCATCCGAACCGGCCGCTGGCCGCAACGCCTGCACGACGTCGAGGAGACCGAGAGCCTCATCATTCGCGAACGTCAGCAGTCTACTGCGCAGCAGGACGAGAAGGGAGCAGGCGCATGACCGACCCCCAACTCGGCATGCTGATGCTGGGCTTGTTCATCTTCATCATCATGCTCGGCTTCCCGATCGCCTTCACGCTGATGGCGATGGGCGTCGGTTTCGGCTACTATGCCTATTACACGGCCGGCCAGGACTTCTTCGAGAATCGCATCTTCACGCTGCTGGTGCAGAAGACGTTCGAGGTCACGTCCAGCGACGTGCTGGTCGCGGTTCCGCTGTTCCTGTTCATGGGATATCTGATCGAGCGCGCAAACATCCTCGACCGGCTGTTTTTCGCGCTGCAACTGTCAATGAAGAACGTGCCGGGGGCGCTGGCGGTAGCGACGCTGATTACCTGCGCAATGTTCGCGACCGCCACCGGCATCGTCGGCGCCGTTGTCACGCTGATGGGCCTGCTGGCCTTGCCGGCGATGCTGCGTGCCGGTTACGACACCAAGCTTTCGGCGGGCGTGGTCTGCGCCGGTGGTTGCCTCGGCATCCTGATTCCGCCGAGCATTCTCCTGATCGTCTATGCGGCGACTGCCGGCGTTTCGGCGGTCAAGCTCTATGCGGCCGCGTTCTTTCCGGGGTTCCTGCTGGCCGGGCTCTATGTCGTCTATGTGATCGTGCGCGCGATGATCAATCCCTCGCTCGCGCCGAAGCTGCCGCCCGAGCAGACCAACGTGCCGATCAGCACCGTAATCTGGGCGCTCGCGACGTCATTCCTGCCGCTGGCGCTGCTCATCGTTGCCGTGCTCGGCGCGATCCTGTTCGGTCTGGCGACGCCGTCCGAAGCGGCCGCGATAGGCGCCCTCATGAGCATCGTGCTGGCCGCCGCCTATCGGTCGCTCAACTTCACGATGATGCGCGAATCGGTGTATCTGACTGTGCGCGCCACCGCGATGGTCTGCTACCTGTTCATCGGTTCGTGGACGTTCTCTGCCGTGTTTGCCTTCCTGGGCGGACAGACGGTGGTCGAGCAGTTCTTTGCCTCGATGAACCTGTCGCCGGTCATGTTCCTGATCCTGACCCAGGTGATCATCTTTCTGCTGGGCTGGCCGCTGGAATGGACCGAGATCATCATCATCTTCGTGCCGATTTTCCTGCCGCTGCTTCCGCAATACGGCATCGACCCGATCTTCTTCGGCATCCTGGTTGCGCTGAACACGCAGACTGCGTTCAACACGCCGCCGGTGGCGATGGCCGCCTTCTATCTGAAGGGCGTGGCGCCGCCGGAGGTGAAGCTCACCGACATCTTCTCCGGCGCGCTTCCCTTTGTCGGCCTGGTCTTCTTCACCATGGCGCTGGTCTATATCTTCCCGGGGATTGCCTTGTGGCTGCCGGGCTATCTCTATGGCTCGCGGTGAGCAGGTTGGGCACGACGCTGAAAGGGTGCGCATGAGCCTCAACGCGCTCAGCCTTGCGGAAGCTGCCGCCGGCATTCGCGACGGCCGGTTCAGTTCGGCGGACCTGGTCGGCGACTGCCTCAGGTGCATCGGCGAGGTCGACGGCAACATCGAGGCGTGGTCTTTTCTCGATCGCGATTACGCGATGCGGCAAGCCGAGGCTGCCGACGATCGTCGCAAGCAGGGCAAGGCAACAGGTCCGCTGCATGGCGTGCCCGTGGGCATCAAGGATATCTTCGACACCGGCGATATGCCGACCGAGTTCGGATCGAAACTATGGGCCGGACGCACGCCGCGGCGCGATGCGGCAGCTGTGGCGCGGCTGCGGGCGGCAGGCGCCGTGATCCTCGGCAAGACCGTGACGACCGAGTACGCTTACTTCAAACCGGGCAAGACCAGAAACCCGCACAACCCGGATCACACGCCGGGCGGGTCGTCCTCGGGCTCCGCCGCCGCCGTCGCGTCGCTGATGGCGCCTGGCGCCATCGGCTCGCAGACCAACGGCTCCGTGATCCGCCCCGCCGCCTTCTGTGGCGTGGTCGGCTTCAAGCCGACGCATGGCCTGATTCCACGGAGCGGCGCGCTGCTGCTGTCGCGGGCGCTCGATCATGTCGGCGTATTCGCGCGCTCGGTCGAGGATGCGGCGCTGCTCGCGCAGATTCTGGCGGGATTCGACGAGGAGGATCCGGATACGCGCCCGCTCGCGCAACCGCCCTTTGTCGATGTGGCCGCAAGCGAGCCGCCGTTGCCGCCGCGCCTTGCTTTCGTCCGCTCGCCTTCCTGGAAGCACGCCGAGAAGGTGACCGCGGAGGCGTTCGCCGAACTGGTGGAAACGCTGGGCGAACAGATTTCCGAGGTCGAGATCGGCCCGGGTTTCGACCGCGCCATCGACATGCACCGCACCGTCATGGAAGTGGAGATGGCGCACAACCTGCATCGCGATTTCGAGCAGGGCAGCGATTCCCTGAGCCCGGTGCTGCGCGAGTTGATCGAGCGCGGGCGCAAGGTTCTCGCCGTCGACTACACGCGGGCGCTGGCCGGCAGCGCGACGCTCAACGCCTCGCTCGAGGGCCTGTTCGACGAGTACGACGCGATTGTGACCCCGGCCGCGCCGGGCCCCGCGCCCCGCGGCCTCGACAGCACTGGAAACCCGGCGTTCTGCTCCACCTGGACCTATCTCGGAACGCCGGCCGTGTCGCTGCCGCTGCTGCAGTCAGAGACCGGCATGCCCATCGGCGTGCAACTGGTCGGGCGCCGCGGCAATGATGCCCGGCTGCTGCGGACCGCCAACTGGCTGGTCAGAAAACTCGGAAGACGTGGCCGCGCGGCGAAGGTCCGTGCGGGGCGTACGAAAACAGGGAGCGCCGGATGACGAATTTCATCACGGGACTGATCGGCGTCGCCGGCGTCTGCACGTTTCTCGGCATCATGCTCTGGTGGATCAAGGCGGTGCCGTTGATCATCATCTGCGTGCTGGTGATGGCGCTGTTGATCTACGACTTCTACCAGTCGCTCCGCGCCAACGGCAACGGGGCGGGATGAACCGCAATCGAGCCGGCGAGCCCGCTACTGCCCGTGGCTAGCCAGCATCTGCTGGCAGCCCTTGCTGATCTTGGCGCGGTTCTGCTTCAGGCAGGCCAGGATGACCTGGTCGCCATCATTCATCTGCGCCCGGCAGAATCGCGAGACATCCCGCGCGCAGGCGTCCTGTCCCACCTTTTGCTGCGCCGACGCGTGTGAGGCGGCAAGAATCAGGGGAATGACGAAAAGGATCTTTTTCATTCGCTATGCTTTCGTATCCGGAGCCGCAATCGGGGCGTTCTATAGCGTCTCCCGCGGAGCATGTCCTCAGGGCTCGACCCGGGTAGACGAAATCGCCCCGGCCATCGTTCCGTGACCGCGGCAAAAGAAAAAGCGCTTGCGTCGCAACGACGCAAGCGCTTCCGGAACCGATGACCAGCGGATTACTTCGCGGCGAGCTTGCCGGACTTGACCGCCAGATCGCGGTCCATCACGGCGCGGCAGCCGGTGCTGAGGTCGGCGCGCTTCTTGATCATGCAGGCGGTGATCTTCGGGATATTCGGAATTTCCGAACTGCAGAGGCGGAAGGCGTCGCCGGTGCACTGCTCCCGGGCTTCCGAGCTGAAGGCGAAGCTCGCGGTCGACGAGACGGCGGCGAAGGCGGCGCTCAGAGCCAGCGTCAGACTGATCTTGCGAGCGGTATTGGCAAACAGAGTGGTCATTTTCGGCTCCTGTTGGCCCGGCGAAGCGAGCCCCGTTGTTGATGGACGGAACATGCGCCGATCCGCGAAGCGCGACTGTGACTAACGTCACTCAGCCAAAGGCCTCACTTAAAACCCTAATTTTCTTCACCAAACCTGCCCGTGTTGGGGAGGCGTTAAGACATTGTTCGCAATGATACCGCGTTGCGTGTGTTTAGCCTGCGTATGATGAAGAGAGAGTAGCGATGCGTAATGCGTTGGGCCTGATGCTGGCCAGTGTTGTGACGGCGGTCGTGATCGCCGGAGTGTGGTTCTGGGCCTTCTCGCCGCAAGCCGATGCGGCCGCCCCTCAGACCGTCGCCGCCCGAGCGGCCGAGCCGCTGCCGGCGCCTGCCGCCGCAAAACCCTCACCCAGGGATGACGTCGAGATCACGGCTTCACTGTCGAAGCCGGCTCCCGCGCCGGCCCCCTTGCCGGTGCCGCAGCCGGCGAAATCGGCCTGCGCCAACCCCGACGGGCTCGGCGTCAGCCGCATGGTCGTGATCGACACCACGGGCGGGCCTGGTTTCGGCTTCCTGCAATACAAGCAGTTCGATTTCCTCACCGACAAGGAAGTCGTGCTGACCTTTGACGACGGCCCGTGGCCGACCACGCCGGCCGTGCTCAAGGCGCTGGCGGACGAATGCACCAAGGCGATTTTCTTCCCCGTAGGCAAGCACACCACCTACCATCCGGAAATCCTCAAGCAGGTCTTCGCCGCCGGCCACACCGTCGGCTCGCACACCTGGTCGCACTCCCATCTCGACAGCAAGAAGCTGACCGAGGCGCAGGTCCGCGAAGAGATCGAGAAGGGCTTCAGTGCCGTGAAGATGGCGCTGGGTACCGCGCCCGCGCCGTTCTTCCGTTTTCCAGCGCTGGCGCATACGCAAGCCGCACTCACCTACCTCGGCTCGCGCAACATCGCGATGTTTTCAGTCGACGTCGATTCCAACGACTTCAAGTCGACGGGCCCCGACCAGGTCATCAACAACGTCATGACCAAGCTCGACAAGCAGGGCAAGGGCGTGATCCTGATGCACGATCTGCAGAAGCATACGGCTATCGCCTTGCCGGCGCTGCTGCGCCGCCTCAAGGCCGGCGGCTACAAGGTCGTTCAGATGAGGGCCAAGGAGCAGCTCGAAACCCTGCCCGAGTATGATGCGATGCTGGTCAAGGACCAGAAAGTGCCCGCCGTCGCCAGCCGCCCGATCAGCAGCGTGGTGCAGACGGTTACGCAGTAAGAAGCTGCCGCGGGCCGCTGCCGGCTCCGGCGTGCACAGACGAAAACGCGCCCTCGGGTTTAAGACCCAGGGCGCGTTTTTTTGCAACTTACCAATAGATTCCGTGCCGGTGCAGCGCGGTGATGATGCGCGCCCGGATCCCGTAGTGGTGCATGCGTTGCGATCCCGCACCCCTCGACATCGACGCGGCTCTGCGGGCCGACGGTCTTCCAGGCCCGGCACTCGCGGGCCGAGCAGCGTACCGCTGCGTCCTGGACGCCGCAGTCCTCGGCGCCACGGTCCTGGGGGCTACCGTCTTCGGTGCTTCAGCCTTGGGCGTCTCCGCCTTGGGTTCAACGGCGGCCGGCCGCTCGATATATTTCGGAGCTTCCGCAGCCGGTGCCTCCACAATTCTCGATCCCTCCGGAGCCCTCGCCGGGGCGGCCGCCGACGTGGCGTCAACGCCGCCGAGCGAAAGGCTCCGATCAGCAGCCTGCGCGGCGACGGATGCCAAAACAAATCCTGCAATCAGAATGAACTTACGCATTTTGAAATCTCCCCTTGAGGTTGATCGGGAGACTACTAGGACCGGCGGGCGAATATTTATGTGAGACAGGTCACGCCGCCTCGGCCATCGGCGCGACACGCGGCTTATCTCGTGAAAGAGGCGGCTCAACGAGCCGCCTCTTCGGGTCAGGTCCATCGCTTCCTGCTACTGGCAAGGATACATCCGGCCGTCCTCGAGTTTTGTGAGCGTCCCGGGCCGGCACTTGAGGAAGTTGCGTGCCGAATAATCCTCCCATCCGCTATAGCCATAGTAGGGACTGCCTTCGTAGTACGCCCTCGTTACGTAGTGAGGTTGACCAAAGCGAGGATCCGTCTGGGCTGCATAGGCGTTGCCCCAGGTGGTGCCTTGTCCTCCCCAGTAGGCAGGTGCGGTGGCCGCGGCGACAACGCCAGCCGTGGCAAGCGCTGCCGCGCCTGCGGCGCCGGCGCCATACCCGTATCCGTAAGCGGCGCGCCGGTTCTGTCGACGCGCGACACCCGCAACGCTCCCGGGGGTCAGCGGGCGGCCTACACGCGCCTGCGCGCTGTCGACCGATAAAGAGACGCCGTGTTGTTCTGACGCGCCGACGGAGAGCAGCGCCGTACAGGCAAAGGTCGAAACTGCTGCTGTAATCTTGATCAATTTTTTCCGCGTCATGGGTTTCTCCACTAACTGTCCGCCCCATTCGGCGATGCCGGTTCGCAGTCAAGCCAGTGCGCGATCTTTGCCGCTGATCGGAGGTGCACGGGTCCGCGCCCAGAGAAGCCTCCGTCATATTGCGCAAGCATCAAAGTCGAAAGCCGTACGAAGCGCTATTGGCCTAACGTGCCGTAATAGGTCATCGCCGCTGTCCTGGTGGCACGGTCGCTCACGTTGAATGCGGAAGTACGTTGATGCGATCAGAAGGTCCAACGTCAAGTCGTCCACCGCGCTATCGCATGTCTCGCAACCTGATATGCGCGTCCCGAGTCAGCGCACGCTTTTCAATGGTTGTGGGAAAGACTAGTCTCTCCTTCTTCGTGCAATTGGAAAACCTGATCGGAGCACAGCAACGCAATCGCAACACAGCAAATTAGGGGAGGAATCAATGGTGAAGAGAGCCATTACGCTCGGCGGTGGAGGTCCAGCGGCCGGGCTGCACATCGGGGTTCTGGAAGCTCTTCAATCACGCCCCGAGATAAAGTTTGAAGTGTGGTCCTTGTCCTGCATCGGTGCGTGGGTCGGGATAGTCTATAATCAGTTCGATGGACCCGACAAAGCCAAGCAGACCCATCAATTCTTCAAGGACCACGTGTTTCGCGATGACGAAAGCTACAAGCGCTTTCCGATAAATTCGGTGTTCGGGACGGACTGGTTCAGCAACACTCAAGCCTTGATGAAGTATGTATCTGACATCAGAAACTATGACGGCGTGTGGCAGCCGCAGGCGATGATGAGCGCGCTTGCAAAGACAGTGTCGATGTTCTCTGATCCAAAAAAAAACTGGGATGAGGGAGACATCAATGGCTGGATCCTGAATCAGGTGATGGCGCCCAATCCCTTCGTACGCAACATGATGTCGATGATGTACCTGTCGGACGTCAACGGCCTCTCTAAGATCAATTACCCGAAGAGCGAGTTTATGAAGCGCATAAACTTCGAGAAGCTAAACATAAACTTCGAGCAGTTGAAAAAGCCCGAGATACCAACGATTGTTCACAATGCCTGGAATCTCGACAAACAGAAGCTCGCATTGTTCTCCAATCGACAGATAAAAGTTCCGAACCCAAAGTACACATTCGATGGCCCTATCGACGCAAGCACTTTGTGCGCCTGTTCGGCGCTTCCCTTCATCGAAGGAACGGTGGAGATCGGCAAAGTTACATACTGCGAAGGCGCGCTGGTCGATACGGTGAACTTTGACAGCTTATTGGAAGAGCACCCGGACCTTGAGGAAATATGGGTGAGCCGGATCGTCGATTCAAAGCAAATCCAAAAACCGAAAAACCTTCACGACGCCCTGGCAAATCTGTGCCAGTTGTTCGCCGCGACCGTTGGTGAAGATGACGTTAAACTTTTCAAATACCACATCCGGTGTGACGAGAAATCTGATGAAGAGAAGAACAGATTGAAGAAACTCAAGATCGTGGAGATTCAAGTTCCGGGTCACATCAACTTCAATTGGAATCACGGCAACTTGGATAACGGGCGCAAGCTGGGAAGAGTTGCTGCTGAGTATGCAATCAAGGCCTACGATGAACATGAGAGGCGCGAGCCACACGACGGGCCACATTTCATCAACGAGAAGCCGGGCGGGCCTGACTGGGAAAGCCTGTGTAAATATCGCGATAAGCTGAAGTGAGCTGCTGCACTGGGGGGTGAACAAGGAAGCGGCAGAGGTCTGACGAAAACGGCGTATGCGGTCACCGCAGCCGGTCGAGCAGAGCCCTTGCCTGCTTGAGATCCTGGGTGTCGAAACCCTCGGTGAACGATGCATAGATCGGCGCGAGGAAATTGAGCGCTTCCTCGCGCCTGCCCTGATCGATCCATAGCGCGGCACGGTCCGTTGCGGCGCGAAGTTCGAGCGTCCTGGCGTGCTGGCTTCTTGCCGTGCTCAAGGCCCTGTCGAGCAGTTCCTGCGCCCCGGCTTCGACGCCCGGTCCGCCGCGGGCGACGAGCACCCGTGCCTTCAGCCGATACAGTTCGGCTTCCAGAATTCGTTCGCTGTTGCGGCTGGCTGTGGCGAGGCCGTGTTCGATCAGTTCCAGCGCGGCCTCGTAGTCGCAGCCGTTCAACAATGGCGGGCACAGCAGCACGTCGAGCGCGGTGATGGCGAGTTGGTAACCTGCGCTGCGATATTCGTCCAGCGCGGCGCCGATCTCGCCGAGCGCGCTGGGTGACGGATCGAGCGACGCCACGCAGATGCCCCGAACGGCGCGCACCAGGCGCCATTGCCGGAATCCATGCTCCTCCGACAGCGCGATGCAGCGTTCGGCATGACCCTGCGCAATGCGAAATTCACCCCGAAGGGCGTGAAGAATGCAGCCATAGTAGCAGGCATACGCCTGCGAATGCGGATGACTTATGGCATCGGCGCGCCCAATGGCGGCGTCCATTCGCACGATTGCCGTATCGGCGTGGCCGAGCAGCCAGAGCGCCCACGACATCAGCGCCAGGTCGGCCACGCCGGCATCCTGTCCGGCCGAACGCGCCGCAAGCCTGTCCGCCTCGCTGCTCGACTCGAATGCTTCGTAGGCGCGTTCGATCACCTCATGGGCCCCGGTGAGCTGTCCCATGAAAAGGCGGATCATCCCCTGCCCGCGCATCGCGTTGAGCAATGCCGGCCGGTCGTCGCGCGCTTCAGCGAGCTGGATCAGGACGGCGATCGTTTCCTCGGCCAGCGGCAACTCACCGCGCATGACGCTTGCGGTGGTCAACCAGAACATCACCTGGTGTTGCTCGGGAGGGTCTCCAAGGCGCTCGCACAGCTCACGCGCGCGCGTGAACGTCGCCATCGTCTTGTTCGACGCCGGCCCCTGGGTAGCGATCAGGCAGGGCCCGAGAGCGAATTGAAAGTCGAGCTCCGACCTGTCCTTGCGCGTGCTGTCGGGCAGATGGCCGAGAGCTTCGATACCTCGTTGCAGATGCGCGATGGCTTCGAGGTTGGCCGAGCGCATGGCGGCTTTCTTGCCGGCCTGCAGCCAGTAGGCCACCGCCTTTTGAAACAGCCCGGCCTCCGTCAGATGGTGCGCCAGCGTTTCGGGTTGCGTCTCCGCGATTTCCGGAAAGCGTTGCTCGAAGGCGTCCGCGATCGCGGCGTGCAGCGCGACGCGTCGGCTCTTCAGGAGCCCCGAATAGGCAGCATCCCGCACCAGCGCGTGCTTGAAGCTATAGACCGCCTGGGGAATCTCGCCCCGCCGGAATATCAGCTCCGAGCGAACCAGTTGGGCAAGCGCGTCCTCAAGCCTGTCGCTCGGCAATCCGGCCACGGTGCTCAGCAGCTCGTAGGAGAACTCGCGGCCCACCACGGCGCCGATCTGGGCCACCTCCCGCACCGGAGCCAATCGATCGAGCCTCGCCATCAGCGATGCGTGCAACGTCGTCGGAATTGCCATCGCGGGCAGCGGACGGTTGAGGACGTAGTGATCGTCCTGCTCGTGCAGCAGCCCGGTTTCGAGCACCGTCTTGGTCAGTTCCTCCACGAACAGCGGCACGCCATCGGTGCGGGCGAGAATCTCGTCCATGACCTCTTCCGGGAGCGTCTTGCCCGCCGTGACGCGCTCGATCAACGCCGCCCCGTTGCGTCGGTTCAGCCGCGTCAGCGAGATCGTCGTCACATGTGCATGCCCCGGCCACGGCGGCTTGAATTCCGGCCTCGCCGTGAGGAGCATCAGCACCCGAAGCCCTGACAGCTGCTCCAGGGCCATCGTGAGCAGCTCCAGCGACGTGGGGTCCGCCCAGTGGACATCCTCGACAATGGCGAACAACGGCGCTCGCGCTGCCAGGCCACTGAACTGAGCCAGGAACGCCGCCAACGTCACCTCCTTGCGTTTCTGCGGACTGAGCTCCGGCAGACGATAGCGGTCGCTGGGCGGTATCGACAGCAGGTTGGCCAGAGGCACCACGATGCGGTCGGGATCGGCGCGGGACCGCGCGAGCAGCGCTTCGAGCTTGACGAACTTTTCTGCCGGTGCGTCGCCCCGCTCAAACCGGGCAGCCCGTTCGAGCTGGCGGATGAACGGATACAGCGCGCTATTGGTGTGATGCGCCGAACAGAACTGGCGTATCGTGATGTGCGGTTGGTTTTCGAGCCGCGCGTCGAGCGCGAGGGCAATGTGTGACTTGCCGATACCAGGCTCTCCGGTGAGCATCACCGCGCAGCCCTCGCCAAGCCTGGCGTGATGCCAGCGCCGCAGCAGCATCTCGATTTCTTCGTCGCGACCGATCGGCGCCGCTAGCCGGGTCTTGTGCTGCGCTTCGAAACGGCTCTCCACTTCGGTCGGCGCCAGCACCTGCCAGGCTGGTATCGGCTCCGCCCAGCCCTTGAGCGCGACGGGTCCGAGATTGCGGCATTCGAAATGCCCATCGATGAGGCGGTGCGTACTCTCGGAAATCAGCACGGCCCCGGGATTGGCGAATGACTGCAGGCGCGACGCCAGATTCGGCGTCTCGCCAATCACCGTCTGCTCCTGCGCCGAGCCTTCGCCGGTCAGATCGCCCACGACCACCATGCCGGTCGCGATGCCGACGCGAACCTGCAGCTCGGTGGCGGGGTCGGTCTGAAGCCTGGGCACGGCATCGACCAGCGCCAGCCCGGCGCGAGTCGCCTGTTCGGCATCATCCTCGTGCGCCTGAGGATAGCCGAAATAGGCGAGCACACCATCTCCCATGTACCGTGCAATGACGCCTTCGTTCTGCGCAACGATTCTTGCGACGCATGTATGATAGACGCCCATCACCGTACGCAAGTCCTCCAGGTCGAGGCGGGCCGAAAGCGCCGACGAACCGACCAGATCGCAGAACATGACGGTGAGCTGACGCCGCCCGGCGTTCTCTGTTGGTGCCGACCTGGCAGCTGTCTGAAGTGTCCGCGATGGCTCTCCCTGGAGTTCTCCGATCGCGCGCAGCATCTTGCGGCGATGCCCAAGCAGCACGCCCAGATCCTTCAGATCCTGCTCCGTGAGATCTCGAACGACCGAGAGGTCGATGGCGTTCTCGCGGAATCGCTCGGCGTACTCGCCCAGGCCGAATGATTCTAGCCACTCTGCGATAGCCGTCATGGCACACCTGCGAGCTGACGCGACAAGCATAGCACATCGAAGGCATGCGTCGTGATCGAAAGAATCCCGCAACAGCCGGCCGGATTCGCAACGCTCTTGTCAGCGGGTCAGCGCAAGCGTCACGATCGCTCAACACCGCGTTGGCCGCACCGGATGAAATCAGACGATAAAAATGGATGCCGGAAATCGTAGGTAACTGCGAACCGGTATCGATTTCCTGGTGAGGAGAATTGGTGCCGCAAACAGGACTCGAACCTGTGACCCCGTCATTACGAATGACGTGCTCTACCAACTGAGCTATTGCGGCGGACCAAGCGCAGCGTCCGGCCTGAGCCGGAAACGCCCGCACCTGATATCGGGGTCGGTCCCGATTGGCAAGAAAAACGCGGCCGTCAAAAACCTAGTTGCTGCCCCAGCGTGACAAAAATCCCCGCCAGCCGCCTGCCTGCGCCTTGGGCGGGCCGATTTGTTCCGCGAATTCGTCCGGCGCGCCATCCTCATCGACCCCGGGGTCGTCCGGCGCCCGGATGATCGGGATCACCGCCGGAATCGGCGTTGGAACGACCTTTGGAATGTCCTGCCGTGACCGGAACAGCGGTGCCGGCCGGATCGGCGCGTCTTCGGCTGGCGGGGGCGCCGCCGCCTCAGCGGGGGCCGATTCGGCGGGGGGCAACTCGGCGGGCGGCGGCTCGGCAGCGGTCGCTGGTGGAGGCGAATTATCCTGCTCGGCGGCTGGCTCCGGGACAGCCGCGGCGGGTCCCACCGAAACGGCGGGCGCGACCACAGGCGCAGGGGCGGGTGCAGCCGCGACGACGGGCGGGGCCGGCTCGACCGCGACCGGCGTCGGCGGCTCGAGCACCACCGCCTTGTGCGGCGCCGCCAGCATGGCTTCCTCGAACGGAGACGATTCGATCGCATCACCTCTGTCGGACGGCAGCGCCGCCACCGGCGTCTGCCACTGGAAGGCGTCCAGCCGTCCGCTGACCGGCGACACCGGCCGCCAGCGATCGCTGACATAGCCATCCGCGGTCCAGGCCGGATCGTGCAGCGCGCGCACCGCGCGCAAGGTCCACGCCCGGGCGCGGCCGGAATCGCCGTGCTCGGTGCGCTCGATCTCCGCCATCAGCATCGCGACCCGCTGCGTAGGCTGGGCGATGAACGGCGCCAGCGCCTCGCGCGCGACTTTGAATTCGGAGGCGTCGATCGCGGCGCGCGCAATCGCCAGCGCGCCCTCGATGTGACCGGGCGCCTTGGCGGCGAGCGTCTGCACCCGCACCAGCCGCTGGCGGGCGGAATCGCCGAGCTTCACATGCGCATAGGCATCCGCCAGATCGGGATGCGGCTGCGCCAGCCACGCCGTCTCGACGATACGCATCGAGCGCCGCACCTGATGCGCCTCGCTTTCGAACTTGCTCGCGAGCACCGCGGCCGGCACCAGCGTCGGCGCCAGCTTGATCGCTTCCGTCACGCTTGCGCGCGACAGGTCGCGATCGACCTTCTCGAATTCGAGCGCGCGCGCGGTCAGCAGCACGCCGCGCTGCCGGCGATAGGTCGCCTTGTCGATCAGCCCGGCGGATTGATTGTTGTCGAGGATCTTCAGCGCGCCGGCCCAGTCGCCCTTGGCGCAACAGAAGCCGAGCACGGCGTGCGACGCCCATGACGACGAGGGCGACAGTTTCAGCGCTTCCTCGGCGACCATGACGGCGGCGACGGGATCGTCGGCGCGCTGCGCCTCGATGAACAGGCCGCGCAGGCCCAATAGCCGCGTATCCTCGCGTTCGGCCATGGCGCGGAAAGCCCGCTGCGCACCTTCGCGGTCGCCGTCGAGCTGCGCCGACTGCGCGTGCAGCAGCAGCGCCAGCGGATCGTTCGCGGCGTGTTTGCGCGCCGTCTCGGCGTGCATCCGCGCCGCGCTGGAATCGCCGTGTCCGATCGCAAGCAAGCCTTGCGTGACAGCGTGCCGGCCGCGGGCCTGACGCCGTTCGCGGCGGTTGCGGCGGAGACGGTCCGGCGTGCCCCACAGCGTGCGCACGATCGCCCACAGCATCATCGCCGCGACGACGGTGATGCCGAGCGCCAGCACGAACACCGGCAGCGTGGTCTGGACGCGCCAGGCGCCCCACGACAACACGACGTCGCCGGTCTGCTCGGCGACCCACGCCGCGCCGGCCGCTCCCAGCGCGATCAACAGCAGAAACAGAATGATCCGGATCATCGAACTTCCTACTGCGCCGGTTTGCCGAGCGCCGCCATGGCGTCAGTCGCGAATTGACGGGATGCGGCAAGCGCGGCGTCGCGCGCGTCGGCCTTTTCAAGCCAGCCTTGCGCCGCGGCGCGGTCTTCGGGCGGCAGCGTCTTCAATTCGCGCCGCGCCTCATTAAAATCGTTTCGTACCGCTGCCGCCGTGACCCGCGCCACGACGGCACCGCGATCGCTGCCGGCCGTATCGGTGCGCTCGATCTTGACCAGTTTTGCCGCGCCTGCCTGCAGCCGCTCGACAATGCCCGAACCGGTCGTGGCCGTGTCCTGCTGCGCGGGTGGCGAAAGCTTCGGCACCAGCGCCAGCAATTCCGTGCTCAGCCGGTTGGCGTTCGGCACGCCCTTGTCCGCGAATTGATCGAGCGGCTTCAAGGTGTCGGGGTTGGGCGCCAGCGATTTCGCCGCCGAAAGCGAGGCCGGGAATGGATCACCGGTCCGAACCTGAACATCGAGCAGTGCCGCCGCCACCATGCGGCGCAGCGGCATATCATCGGCAGGCTTGGCCTCGGCCGCCTTGCTGTCTGCAAGCTTGCTGCCCTGCTGCGCGATCTCGGCGCCCTGCGCCCGCATCAGGCTTTCGGCCTTGGCAAGGCGCTCACCGAACGCGGCAAGATCCGGCGAAGCAGCGCCATCGCCGCGCGGCGCCGATTTCACCTCGTCGAGGGCGGAGGCTAGCTTCTCGTTCTGGGCACGTGCGGCCGCAAGCTCCGCGCGCAGCGTGGCGACTGATTTTTCCAGGGTGTCCGCACGCGCGGCCGCGGCGGGATCGGGCACGACCTTGCCGGCTTTCGACTCGAGCCCGACGATCCGGGCGGTGAGACCATCGACGGTGGCAGTAAGTTGCGGCGCGGATGGCGCGGACGCCGGCTGGATTGGAGGCCAGCCCAGCATCCAGCCGACACCGATCACCAGCGCTGCCGCAACCGCACCGGAGATCGGGGCGACGATCCAAGGGGAAACTGCCGCAGAAACCGGCGGAGATTCAGGCGGGGCAACAGATGGAGAAACCGCTTCGGCAGGCTGCTCTTCCGCCGACGGCACCGACGTCGCCTCGGGCGCAGGCGCGGTTTCAGACTGAGGCGCGGAAGGCGCTTCGGCGGAACCCTTCGGCTCGTCGGAAACCACCGTTGCCTCGAGATCGATGGTCGGCCCCGTGCGCTTCGGCCGCTCCGAACCGGGCAACGATCCTTTGTCTTCGGACCTGTCATCGACCATTACAGCGGTTCCCTTGAATGTCAGAAGCCGGAAGTTAGCAGAAAGCGTGGGTTAGAACATGATCCGGAAGGCAGGGCACCGGTTTTCCGGCAAATCCGGGTTCAGACTTAAAGATTAGAGGTCTTAAAGACTTCAGAGTTCTTGAAGATTTGGCGCCGCCCGAGGCCGCAATGCGCGGCCCAGCGCGTCGAACAGCGCATTTTCGTCCGGTGAAGCCGCTGCCGTCACCTGGGTTGCGCCAGCGTCCCGCAGAACGCCGGCCACCGCAACCGAAATGCAGCACTGCGGCAGCGCCAATGCCGATATCTCGACGCCGCCCGAACGCGCCGCCTCCAGAAATGCCCGCGCGCTCCGGCGCGAATAATGCAGCACCGCCTCGACCTCATGCGCCACGAAAGCGTCACAAATTTCCCGCGGCAGGCTGGGCGCGGGCACCATGCGGTAGGTGGTGTGCGTCACCACCGTAAAACCCTTCTCGCCGAGTTCGCCGCCAATGTCGCGCGCAAGATCGGCGCCCGCGAGGTATAGAAGCGGACTGGATTTCTTCAATTGCTTTGACTTTGCGGCGGCCAGCACCAGATCGCGTAACGCGCCGGCGTCGCCTTTTGATGCGATTACTTCGTCGAATCCGGCCTCGCGCGCCGCCGCGGCGGTATGTTCGCCCACCGCGAACAGCGGGAGATTCAAGAGCCGGCTGCCTTCGAGATGCGGCGCAATGGCGCGCAGCGCGTTGGCGCTGGTGACGATGACCGCGCCATAGCGCGCATCGGTATCATCCTGGAACGGGATCGGCTCGAAGCGCAGCATCGGCGCGCGCAGAACCTCAAAACCCCTGTCGCGGAGGGCCCTGGCAGTCGTCTCATCGTCAGGATGCGGGCGCGTGACGAGAATGGCCATACCTCAGAACTCCGCCGCAACGAATTGGGACTTACCGGACGATTGCACGCCGTCACCTCGTAATGCTACCGGGTTACGGAAGCGTTGTTTTTGGCAATAGCGCAGGGATCAATTTTGGACAACAACACGCCGATGCTGGTGCTGGGTATCGAGACAACCTGCGATGAAACCGCGGCGGCCGTGGTCGAGCGCCAGGACGACGGCAGCGGGAGAATCCTGTCCAATATCGTGCACTCGCAGACCGACGAGCACGCCCGTTTCGGCGGCGTGGTTCCGGAGATCGCCGCACGCGCGCATGTCGATCTGCTCGACGGCATCGTCGCACAGGCCATGATGGAGGCGAACATCGGCTTTGCGCAACTGTCGGCGGTGGCCGCCGCCGCCGGCCCCGGCCTGATCGGCGGCGTCATCGTCGGCCTCACCACCGCAAAGGCCATTGCGATGGTGCACGAGACGCCGCTGATCGCGGTCAATCACCTCGAAGCCCACGCGCTGACGCCGCGGCTGACCGACGCGCTCGACTTTCCCTATTGCCTGTTCCTCGCCTCCGGCGGCCATACCCAGATCGTGGCGGTGGTCGGCGTCGGCCACTATGAACGGCTGGGCACGACTGTCGACGATGCGATGGGCGAGGCCTTCGACAAGGTCGCCAAGATGCTGTCGCTGCCCTACCCCGGCGGGCCGGCGGTCGAACGATCAGCGGCGGAAGGCGACCCCGAGCGGTTCGCCTTTCCGCGGCCGATGCTCGGGCGGCCGGATGCGAATTTCTCGCTGTCCGGATTGAAGACCGCGGTTCGCAACGAGGCCAGCCGGCTGATGCCGTTCGAACCGGAAGACGTCAGCGACCTCTGCGCCAGCTTTCAGGCCGCGGTGCTGGAATCGACCGCGGACCGGTTGAGCGTGGGCCTGCGGCTGTTTCACGAACGGTTCGGCCCGCCGCGCGCCTTGGTTGCCGCCGGTGGCGTCGCGGCCAATCGCGCCCTCCGGGTCGCGCTGCAGGACGTCGCCACGAAAGCGCAGACCTCGCTGATCATCCCGCCGCCGGCGCTGTGCACGGATAACGGCGTGATGATCGCATGGGCCGGCGCCGAGCGGCTGGCGCTCGGACTGACCGACACGATGGATGCGCCGCCGCGCGCCCGCTGGCGGCTCGATGCCAACGCGGCCGCGCCGGCCGGCTACGCCAACACCCGCGCGGGATTTTGACATGACCTCCTTCAATTCGGTCGCTGTGATCGGCGCCGGTGCATGGGGCACCGCGCTCGCCGGGGTCGCCGCGCGCGCCGGGCGCGAGGTGACGCTCTACGCGCGTGACACGAATGCCGCCGCGCAAATGAAATCGGCGCGCAGCAATCCGAGATTGCCCGGCATACGCGTAGACGACCGCATCCAGATCACCGGCGACATCGCCACGGCTGCGCAGGCGGATATCGTGCTGATAGCGACGCCCGCGCAGCATCTGCGCGAAGCCGTGAAGGCGCTGGCGCCGCATCTGAAAAAGGCCGCGCCCGTGGTCGCCACCGCCAAGGGCATCGAGCGCGGCACGCATAAGTTCATGACCGAAGTGATCGTGGAAGCCGCGCCCGACGCAACGCCCGCAATCCTGTCCGGACCGAGTTTTGCCGATGACGTGGCGCGCGGGCTTCCGACCGCTGTCACGCTGGCGGCGAGCGACGAGAAGCTGGCGGGCGCGCTGGTGCAGGCGCTGGGCTCGTCGACGTTTCGCCCCTATCACACCACCGATATCCGCGGCGTCGAGATCGGCGGCGCGGCGAAGAACGTGCTGGCGATCGCCGCCGGCATCGTGGAGGGGCGCAAGCTCGGCGCCTCGGCGCTGGCCGCTCTGACCACGCGCGGCTTCAGCGAACTTGCGCGGCTTGGACGGGCCTGCGGCGCACGCAGCGAAACGCTTGCCGGCCTCTCGGGCCTCGGCGACCTGATCCTGAGCTGCTCCAGCCCGCAATCGCGCAATTTCGCGCTCGGCATTGCGCTGGGACGCGGCGAGCAGCCGAACCGCGACAAGCTCGCCGAAGGCGAATTCACCGCGCCGGTCCTGATCGAACTCGCGGCTTCGCAGGATGTCGACATGCCGGTATCGAATGCGGTCGCGGCGATCCTGTGCGGCAAGGTGACGATCGACGCCGCGATCGAAGGCCTGCTGACGCGGCCGTTCAAGGCGGAGGAATAGTTTTTCCTCGTCATGCCCGCGCTTGTCGCGGGCATCCACGTCTTGGATAATGTTTCGAAGGAAGACGTGGATGGCCGGGTCAAGCCCGGCCATGACGAACAGGTGGTGACGTCATGAATTACTGGCTGGTGAAATCCGAACCGTCGGTCTGGTCGTGGGACCAGCAGGTCGCGAAGGGCGCCAAGGGCGAGGCCTGGACCGGCGTGCGCAATTTCACCGCGCGGCAGAATCTCGTGGCCATGAAGAAAGGCGACAAGGCTTTCTTTTATCACTCCAACGAAGGCAAGGAGATCGTCGGCATCGCGGAAGTCATCAAGGAAGCCTATCCCGATCCGACCGACAAGACCGGCAAGTTCGTCTGCGTCGACATCAAGGCGGACAAGCCGCTGAAGACGCCGGTGACAATGGCCGCGATCAAGGCCGACAAGAAACTCGCCGGCATGGCGCTGGTGAAATATTCGCGGCTGTCAGTGCAGCCGGTGACGGCGGACGAGTGGAAGATGGTCTGCAAGATGGGCGGGATGTAGCTCGCTCCCCCTCTCCCCTTGTGGGAGAGGGGGGATCGACGACGCGAAGCGGCGGCGAGACGGATGAGGGGTTCTCTCCGCGAGTACCTCAGCCGAGAGAACCCCTCATCCGGCGCTTCGCGCCACCTTCTCCCACAAGGGGAGAAGGGAAAAGGTTAAGCCGCAGCCGCGGTCACCACCTGCGCCAGCAGCGCTTCGCGCTTCGCCTGCGTGCGGTAACCCGTCATGGTCGCGGCGAAGCGCTCGAGGATGCCGTCCTCGAACGCGGTGACGATGGTGTCGTGGACATAGCTCTTGCGGCAGATCGCGGGCGTGTTCGACAGTTCGTCGGCCGCGGCGCGCACGGCTTCCAGCACCTGCTTCTTGCGGCCGCGTTCACTTGCTGCGGGCGTGATCCGCGACAGCGATTCCAGCACCACCGCGGACGCCATCAGGGTGCGGAAATCCTTCAGCGAAATCTTGATGCCGGCGATCTCGCGCAGGAACCCATTCACCGTTGACGTCGAGACGGTGCGAACCGTTCCTGAGTTGTCGCGGTACTGGAACATGCGCTTGCCGGGCACGGAGCGCAGGATGCCGATGGCGCGCACCAGCTTGGCAGCGTCGCATTCCTTGCGCACGGCCTTGCCGCCCTTGGCCTTGAAGGTAAGGACGAAGCTGTCGTCTTCCAGCGTGACGTTGGATTTCAACATCGTGGTGGCACCGCGGGTGCCGTTGAGGCGAGCATAGGATTCGTTGCCGGGCCGGATCGCGGTGCGGGCGATCAGCTCGATCACCGCCGAGAGCGCGAACTCGCGCGTCGGCTCGTCGCCGGAGAGATACGCCGAGACCTTGCGACGGATCTTCGGCAGGGCGCCGACCAGCCGCGCCAGGCGGTGGGCCTTGCGCTGCTCGCGAACCTTTTCCCAATCGGCATGGTAGCGGTATTGCAGCCGCCCGGCCGCGTCGATGCCGACGGCCTGCAGATGCGAGTTCGGATCGGCCGAATAGCGGACGTCGCGATAGGCCGGCGGCACCGCCATCGAATGCAGGCGGCGGATGGTACCGGCATGACGGATCTGCGAGCCGTTGGCGCGATGGAATGAATATCCCTTGCCGCGCTTGACGCGGCGGATGGTCAGCCCGTTCTGGTCGCCGAGCGTAAGCCCGAGTTCCCCGGCCAGATCTTCGATCGATGTCTTGACGGCAATCGGCTTGGCGCCGGGCGCCTTCGGCAATTGCCCGAGCGCCTCCGCCAGTGCAACGGCCGGATCGGCGGAAACGGGCCGCGTAGCCTCGATACTCTGCTGATCCATCATTGCGGTCGTCGCTCTATTCCCTGTCTGCCGGTAATGCCGCTTAATGCGGCTTGTTCCGGAGGGCCTCCTGGCCCCGGGAAGGCCATTTAGGGGGTAAAGATTAGCATTGCGAGTCTCGATTCTGTTATTGAAGGTTACCAGATACCGTTCATAGGAGCCATTCCGGCAACAGCGTTGATTTTTGGCTCGGCCGAAACGGCAAATGCACGGTCTCTTGATCAGGAACAAGGCCTCCGATACGCCGACCGACCAAGGTCGCAGACGTTTCCGCCTTGTCCGGGCAACACCGCGCGACGCATAATCATTGCAACAATCAAGACGGTTTGCGGCCGCCGCCAGGGGCCGCAATGAGTGGAGGGAAAGATGTCCGAGAAGATCTATGACGTGTCCGCGGACTGGGCCAAGCGCGCCTATATCGACGACGCCAAATACCGCGCGATGTATGCCCGCTCGGTCAGCGATCCCAACGGGTTCTGGGCCGAACAGGCCAACCGCATCGACTGGATGAAGGCCCCCCACAAGATCGAGAACGTCTCCTTCGCCCCCGGGAACATTTCGATCAAATGGTTCGAGGATGGGGTCCTGAACGTCGCCTGGAACTGCATCGACCGGCATCTCGAAAAACGCGGCGACCAGACCGCCATCATCTGGGAGGGCGACGATCCCTCGCAGTCCAAGCACATCACCTATCGCCAGTTGCACGACGAAGTCTGCAAGATGGCCAACATCCTGCGGACCCGGAACGTCAAGAAGGGCGACCGCGTCACCATCTACCTGCCGATGATCCCGGAAGCCGCCTACGCGATGCTGGCCTGCGCGCGGATCGGCGCCATCCATTCGGTGGTGTTCGCCGGCTTCTCCCCGGACAGCCTCGCCCAGCGCATCACCGACTGCCAGTCCAAGGTCATCATCACCGCCGACGAAGGATTACGCGGCGGCAAGAAGGTGCCGCTGAAGGCCAATGTCGACGCCGCGATCGAAAAGGCCGGTGGCGTCGACTGGGTGGTCGTGGTCAAGCGCACGGGCGCCGCCGTCGACATGAATCCTTCGCGCGATTTCTGGTACCACGAAGCGGCGGCGATGGTGACGACGGAATGCCCGGCCGAGCACATGCACGCCGAGGATCCGCTGTTCATTCTCTATACGTCGGGCTCCACCGGCCAGCCCAAGGGCGTGCTGCACACTTCCGGCGGCTATCTCGTGTTCGCGTCGATGACGCATCAATACGTGTTCGACTATCACGACGGCGACATCTACTGGTGCACCGCCGATGTCGGCTGGGTCACCGGCCACAGCTATATTCTCTATGGGC
>LNFM01004724.1_pt1 | contig 44250 bp, 58 predicted proteins | sample 596031 | NCBI WGS metagenome assembly LNFM01 (sample SAMN04254537, study PRJNA301005) | activated carbon metagenome | isolation source: dual media filters at the Ann Arbor, Michigan drinking water treatment plant | place: USA: Ann Arbor
TTGCGCTCCAGATCATGGGTATGGCGCAGATGGTCTGCGCCCGGCAGCAGCGGGAAGACGCGGCGGTTGTTGACCAGCCCGCCCACCGTGATGCCGCCGAAGCCGACGCCGTGATAGCCGCGCTCGCGCCCGATCAGCCGCGTCCGCGTGCCCTGGCCGATGGCGCGCTGATAGGCGACCGCGATCTTCAGCGCGGTGTCGACCGATTCAGAGCCCGAGCCGGTGAAGAAGATCCGGTCGAGCTTGCCGGCGCCCTCGCCCGGCGCGATCGCCGCCAGCCGCTCGGCGAAATCGAACGCGATCGGGTGTCCCATCTGGAAGGAGGGAGCGTAGTCCAGCGTCGCGAGCTGGCGCTCGACGGCTTCCGTGATCTGCTGGCGGCCATGGCCGGCATTGACGCACCAGAGCCCGGCCGTGCCGTCGATGACCTTGCGCCCGTCCTCGGTGGCGTAGTGCATCCCCTGCGCCGAGGCGAGCAGCCGCGGCGCCGCCTTGAACTGCCGGTTGGCGGTGAAGGGCATCCAGTAGCTCTCGAGCGAGCGGGCGTTCTGCAGGGCCTGCGGGGGCGTGGCGATGGTCATGGGTGATCTCCTCTTCCGGCAGGGAGCACCGTTCGACCAATCCGAACAAGTCTGTTTCGGTCCTCTGGCAAACTCTTGTTTTTATTGAAACAAAGATCAGAATGGTGCGGATATCGACCAAGGAGACCAGGGTTCCGTGAGCGACACCGACATCGGCGCGCGGCTGCGCTATCTGCGCACCCGCCAGGGGCTCTCGCAGCGCGCGCTGGCCAAGCGCGCGGGCGTGACCCATTCCACCGTCTCGCTGATCGAATCCAACGGCGTGAACCCATCCGTCGGCGCGCTGAAGCGCATCCTCGACGGCATCCCGATCGGCCTCTCCGAGTTCTTCGCGCTGGAGCCCGACCGCCCGCGCCAGGCCTTCTACCGCGCCGACGAACTGGTCGAGATCGGCAAGGGCGGCATCTCCTACCGCCAGGTGGGCGAGAACCTCTTCGGCCGCGCCCTGCAGATCCTGAAGGAGCGCTATGAGCCCGGCACCGACACCGGCCGCGTGCCGCTCTCGCATGACGGCGAGGAGGGCGGCATCGTGCTGTCCGGCCGGCTCGAGGTCTCCGTCGACGACGAGCGGCGCATCCTCGGTCCCGGCGACGCCTATTATTTCGAGAGCCGCCGGCCGCACCGCTTCCGCTGCGTCGGGCCGGTCGCCTGCGAGGTCGTGAGCGCCTGCACGCCGCCCTCCTTCTGACCCCCGGCGCTTGACCGCGACCCGTCCCGCGCCCACCTTGACCTCTAACGACTAGAGGTTTGGAGTGAACCCATGCCCACCGCAGCCGCCGCCGAGCGCGTGATGCCGATCGGGGCGCTGGCCGAGCGCACCGGCGTCAAGGTCGAGACGATCCGCTATTACGAGCAGGTCGGCCTGCTGCCGCCGCCGGAGCGCTCGGAGGGCAACCAGCGGCGCTATGGCCGGCGCCATGTCGAGCGCCTCGCCTTCATCAAGCATGCCCGCGATCTCGGCTTCGCCGTCGAGGCGATCCGCGCCCTGCTCAGGCTCTCGGACAATCCGGCGATGGCCTGCGACGAGGCCCATGCGATCGCGGTCGCACATCGCGACGAGGTCCGCCACAAGATCGCGCGTCTGCGCTCGCTGGAGGCCGAGCTGGAGCGCATCGCCGCGACCTGCTCCGGCGGCGTCACCGCCTGCGACTGCGCCATCATCGAGGCGCTCGCCGACCACGGCCGCTGCAGCCACGCCGCGCATTGACGCAAGGGCCGCAGCTCCCGGCGGGCACGGCCGGACGCGCAGCCTGTGGAGAAGATCGGCTGCAGCGGCCTGCGGCGACGCATGGTGATTGCGGCACGAGCCGGCCAGACGCTAGCCTTGGCGGGCAACCGTCGGGAGCCACAATGTCCAGCGACTTCGCCACGCCGCCCGGTCTGAGGCATCGCCAGATCGCGGTCCGCGACACGACGCTGCACGTCGCCGAGGTCGGTTCCGGGCGCCCCGTCCTGCTGCTGCATGGCTGGCCGGAATTCTGGGCCACCTGGTTGCCGCTGATGAACCGGCTCCACCCGGATTTCCGGCTGATCGCGCCCGATCTGCGCGGCTTCGGCGACAGCGCCAAGGCGGCCGCGCCACGCAGCGACGTCGGCCCCAACAGCCATGCCGACGACATGGCCTCGCTGGTCGGCGCACTCGGCCTGGATTCGGTCGGCGTCGTCGGCCACGACGTCGGCGCCTATGCCGCGCAGGCGTTGGCGCGGCGCCATCCGCAGCTGGTCGAGCGGCTGCTCTTCTTCAACTGCCCCACCCAGAGCATCGCCGGGCGCTGGGTCCATGACGGCCATGTCAACGAGGTCTGGTACCAGTCCTTCCAGCAATTGCCGCTGGCCGAGACGCTGATCGGCCTCAGCCGCCAGTCCTGCGCGCTCTATTTCTCCTATTTCCTCTCGCATTGGTGCCATCGCAAGGACGCCTTCGATCCGGCGCTCGAGCTCTGGATCGACAATTTCATGAAGCCCGGCAATCTGCGCGGCGGCTTCGACTGGTATCGCAGCCAGAATGCCGCCCGGCTGGCGGCGATCGACGGCCATCCGACGCCCTCGGTGCGCATCCACCAGCCGACGCGGGTGCATTGGGGCCGCCACGACCCGGTGCTGAAGTCGGAATGGGCCGCCTTCGTGCCCGAGCATTTCGACAACGCGCAGGTCACCTTCTGCGAGAGCGCCGGGCATTTCGTCCATGTCGAGGCGCCCGATGAAGCCGCGGAGATCTTCGCGGATGTCTTCGGCTGAGCGCCGCGCTCGCAGCCAGCCCTCGTTTCCCGGCGAAGCGTGCCTAGATAGGCCCTGCGGCAGATGACGGGCGTCCTGCGCGCGACCATCGGAGGACAGGCCATGCCGAGACACCGACCCCGAGCTCGGAGACGCGCTACGGCCCGAACCGCCGGTTGCGAGAACAAATCCCGATTCCCCGGGAGTCAGCGATTCGGGCCTGCTTCGTTCGGGACTCGTTCCGCTTCCTAGTTCACCGCTGGCTCCGGGCCGCAGCGACGCCCTTCGGCAGGCGCCCCGGTCCGGCACTCACCATGATCGGCGTTGGCCTTGCTCCCTCCACGCTCCCTGCCTCCCTCGGCCCGCGCCAACGGCGTCACCGCCGTGCTCGGCCCGACCAATACGGGCAAGACCCATCTCGCGATCGAGCGGATGGTCGCCCATCCGACGGGCATGATCGGCCTGCCCCTGCGCCTGCTCGCCCGCGAGGTCTACCAGCGCGTCGTCGACAAGGTCGGCGCCGCAGCGGTGGCGCTCGTCACCGGCGAGGAGAAGATCAAGCCGGAGCGTCCCCGGTTCTGGGTCTGCACGGTCGAGGCGATGCCGCGCGACCTGGCCGTGGACTTCGTCGCGATCGACGAGATCCAGCTCGCTGCCGATCTCGACCGCGGCCATGTCTTCACCGACAGGCTGCTGAACCGGCGCGGCCGCGCGGAGACGATGCTGATCGGTGCCGGCACGATGCGGCCGGTGATCGAGCAGCTCATTCCCGGCGTCAATGTCGTGACCCGCCCGCGCCTGTCGCAGCTGATGTTCGCCGGCGACCGCAAGATCACGCGTCTGGCCCCGCGCTCGGCCATCGTCGCCTTCTCGGTCGAGGAGGTCTACGCCATCGCCGAGCTGATCCGGCGCCAGAAGGGCGGCGCGGCGGTCGTGCTCGGCGCGCTCAGCCCACGCACCCGCAACGCCCAGGTCGAGATCTACCAGTCCGGCGACGTCGACTACCTCGTCGCCACCGATGCGATCGGCATGGGGCTGAACCTCGACGTCGACCACATCGCCTTCGCGGCCGACAAGAAATATGACGGCCATCATTTCCGGAAGCTGAACCCGGCCGAGTTCGGCCAGATCGCCGGGCGCGCCGGGCGCCATCTGCGCGACGGCACCTTCGGCACCTCGGGCCGCTGCCCGCCCTTCGAGGCGGATCTCGTCGAGGCGATCGAGAATCACCGCTTCGAGCCGGTGCGTCAGCTCCAGTGGCGCAACACCGATCTCGATTTCCGCTCGGTGGCGCAGCTTCTCGACAGCCTGAACCTGCAGCCGACGGAGCCCGGCCTGACGCGCGCCCTGATCGCCGAGGACATGTCGACGCTCGAAATTCTGGCGCGCGATCCCGACATCAAGGCGCTGGCGCAGGGTCGCCCCGCGGTCGAACGGCTCTGGGAGGTCTGCGGACTGCCCGATTATCGCAAGATCGCGCCGCAGCAGCATGCCGACCTCGCAACCACCCTCTATTTGCGCCTGATGCGCCATGGACGGCTCGATATCGACTGGTATCGGGCCCAGCTTGCGGCGCTGGATCGCACCGATGGCGAGATCGACACGCTGTCTGCGCGCATCGCGCAGGTCCGCACCTGGACCTTCGTCGCCAACCGTCCGGACTGGTTGCCTGATCCTGAGCATTGGCAGGGGGTTGCGCGTCTTGTAGAGGACAAGCTCTCGGACGCTCTGCACGAGCGTCTGGCCAGCCGATTTGTCGACCGGCGCACCAGCGTGCTGCTGCGCCGTTTGCGGGAGAATGCGATGTTGGAGGCTGAGGTCACCACGACGGGCGACGTGCTCGTCGAGGGCCAGCACGTCGGAATGCTGCAGGGTTTCCGCTTCACGGCGGACCCCAAGGCCGGCGGGCCGGAGGCGAAAGCCTTGAACATGGCGGCGATGAAGGCGCTGGCCAGCGAGATCGAGGCGCGCGCCGCGCGCGTCGTCCTCGCCGGCGACGACGCCTTCGTGCTGTCGCATGACGGGCTGCTGCGCTGGGTCGGCGAGCCCGTCGCCCGCCTCGTGGCGGGCGAGAAGGCCGTCGAGCCCCGCCTGCGCCTGCTGGTCGAGGAGCATCTCGCCGGCCAGGCGCGCGAGCAGGTCGAGGCCCGGCTGCAGCTCTGGCTCAAGAACCACGTCACCCGGCTGCTCGGTCCGCTGCAGCTGCTGGAGGACGCGACGACGCTGACCGGCATCGCCCGCGGCATCGCCTATCAGGCGGCCGAGGCGCTCGGCGTGCTCGAGCGCGCCAAGGTCGGCGAGGAGATGAAGGCGCTCGACCAGGAGGGCCGCGCCGCGCTGCGCCAGCTCGGCATCCGCTTCGGCGCCTTCCATCTCTATGTCCCCGCCCTGCTCAAGCCGGCGCCGCGCGCGCTGGCCGCGCAGCTCTGGGCGCTCAAGCATGGCGGGCCCGAGCTGTCGGGCCTGGACGACATCGCCCATCTCGCCGCCTCGGGCCGGACCTCCTTCCCGGTCGACAAGGCCGTGCCCAAGGGGCTCTACCGCGCCGCCGGCTACCGCGTCTGCGGCGAGCGCGCCGTGCGCGTCGACATCCTGGAGCGGCTGGCCGACCTGATCCGCCCCGCGATCGCCTATCGCCCCGGGGTGACGCAAGGGACGCCGCCGACGGGAACCGCCGATCAGGACGGCTTCGTCGTCACCGGCGCGATGACCTCGCTCGTCGGCTGCGCCGGCGAGGACTTCGCCTCGATCCTGCGTTCGCTCGGCTATGTCTCGGTCAAGCGCGCCGGCCCGGCCATCACCGTGCCGCTCGCAGCCGCCCCCGCCAGGCCCGCGCCGGCCGAAGCGGCCACGGAAGCGGCCACGGAAGCGACCGAAAGCGAGACCGCTGGTGGCGCCGATGCAGCCGATGCCGCTGACGCCGAGGCCACCGCGGCCGCGGCTGACGTGGCCGAAGCCACGGCCGATGTCGCCGCTGCGGAGGCTCCTGCTTCCGAAACGCCCGAGACGCCGGTCCTGACGGCGCAGGAGCCCGAGCCGGCCCACGAGCCCGTTCCGGCCGACCAGCTCTCCGCCCTGCCTGCGACCGAGGTCGAGCCGGCCACCTCCGAGCCGGAGGCCACCGCGGCGGAGGCGCCGGCCCCGACCGCCGCTGCTCCGGCCGAGCCCGAGATGATCGAGGTCTGGCGTCCGCACCGCCACCAGGGCGGCCGGCGGCCCGAGCCGGCGCGCGGCGCCCGCGAAGGCGCACCCGGCGAACGCCAGCCCGGCGGCCGCCGCGGCGACAGGCCCAATCGCGGCCCACGCCCGGGTGGTCCGCGCCGCGAGGGCGGCGATGCGCCCGTGCCCGTTCAGGCGGCGTCAGGCGACGCGGCGGCACCGTCCCCGCGTCCCGAGCGCGAGCCGCGCCGCGATGAGCGCGGCCGCCAGGGCCCGCGCGGACCGCGTCCGGACGGCCAGCGCTCCGAGGCCCCGCGCGCCGAAGGTGGCGGCCGGCCGGAGCAGGGTCGCGGCCCGCGGCCCGATTTCAAGCGCGACGGTCGCCCCGGTGGCGGCGGCCCGCGCCGCGACGACCGCGGCGGCGAGCGCTTCCAGCAACCGCCACGGCCACGCCCCGCCGACCGCGAGCCCGATCCGGATTCGCCCTTCGCCAAGCTCGCCGCCCTGAAGGCCCAGCTGGAGGGCCGAAAGAGCTGAGGGAGACGGCGTCTCCCGCCTCCCGCTGAGGCCCACCGGTGCGCGACGACCGCCAAAGGCTAGACAAATGGCTCTGGTTCGGGCGGTTCGCCCGGACGCGGTCCGCCGCGGTGCGGCTGGTCCAAGAGGGGCATGTCCGGCTGGACGGGAAGCGGGTCCTGAACCCGGCGCAGGCGCTCAAGCACGGCGACGTGCTGACGCTGGCGCTGCCCCACGCCACCGTTGTCGTCCGCCTCCTGGCGCTGGGCGAGCGCCGCGAAGCCTTCGAGCGGGCGCGGCTTCTCTATGAGCGTCTCGACGACGGCGAGCGCGGCGATCCGCCGCTTGCGGGCGGCGACGACGGGGGCTAAAACGGAAAGTCGTTTGTACACAAACGAATTCAGGGCCCATCTCCGGCGCGCGTTGCAGACCCGGAACCGGGCCGTATGCTGGTCCCTGCGCGAGGCAGGTCCGGAACGGTCTTGAAACGGATGGCTTTGAAGGCTTTATGGGCGGCTCTGGGAGACGGGAAGGACCTGCGACATGACCTATGTGGTCACCGAGAACTGCATCAAGTGCAAGTACATGGACTGCGTCGAGGTTTGCCCGGTCGACTGCTTCTATGAAGGCGAGAACATGCTCGTCATCCATCCCGACGAGTGCATCGACTGCGGCGTCTGCGAGCCGGAATGCCCGGCCGAGGCGATCAAGCCTGACACAGAGCCGGGGCTCGAGAGCTGGCTGCAGCTTAACTCGAAATACGCCTCCAGCTGGCCCAACATCACGCAGAAGAAGGACGCTCCGGCCGACGCCAAGGCCTTCGATGGCGTCGCCGGCAAGCTCGAAGCGCATTTCTCGGCCAACCCCGGCGAGGGCGACTGAACAGCAGCCCCGAGCAGCGCCCTGCGCCGCACGCGGCTGTTAACCACACGCCCGCTGTCCGGCCTAAGCTTGCGCCGGGCTTGCGTTTACCTTTGATTCGGCGTGTTTTTTATGCTACAGAATAGCTTCAGTCGCATTCGTTCCGCATGCCCCTGCGAGGTTTTTCACAATCGGGGCGCCCCCAGAAAAGGATGATGAGAGCCGCCGGCACCTTTGCCGGAGCATTCGTTGTCTTTGCCTGGCGGCACAGGAGAAACGACCGGCTGAGGGAGCATGAGGCGGCGGGCCCTGCCTGCCCGTCCCAGGCAGAGTGTCTCCGGCCATCCGGCTGGAGATTGAGAATCGCGAGCCCGCGTCCAGCGGTCCGGTCAGGAGTCTTAACGGCATGTCCACGGTGAAGAAAGCTGTCGTGCGCCAGGGTTTCAAGACGGGCGAGTTCGTCGTCTATCCGTCCCACGGCGTCGGCCAGATCACGGCGATCGAGGAGCAGGAAGTCGCGGGCTTCAAGCTGGAATTGTTCGTCGTCAGCTTTGCCAAGGACAAGATGACGCTGCGCGTCCCCACCGCCAAGGCCGCCAGCGTCGGCCTGCGCAAGCTCGCCGATGCCGAGAGCGTCACCAAGGCGCTGACCACGCTGACCGGCCGTGCCCGCGTCAAGCGCACCATGTGGTCGCGCCGCGCCCAGGAATACGAGGCGAAGATCAATTCGGGCGATCTCGTCGCCATCGCGGAGGTCGTGCGCGACCTCTACCGGTCCGAGGCCCAGCCCGAGCAGTCCTATTCCGAGCGCCAGCTCTACGAGGCCGCCGTCGACCGCATGACCCGCGAGATCGCGGTCGTCGACGACATCACCGAGACCGAGGCCCTCAAGAAGATCGAGGGCCAGCTCGCCAAGTCGCCCCGCCGTCCGGCCAAGGGCGAGGTGGTGGAAGCCGCTGAGGGCGAAGTCGAGGGCGACAATGACGACCTGCAGGAAGAAGCCGCCTGATCCGGGCTCTCCTGTCCGAGACGAAGAACCCGGCGGGCGACCGCCGGGTTTTTTCATGTCCACCCGCGCGTCTCGGTGAGGTTCCGGAATGGGTCCCGGGTCAAGCCCGGGACGACATGGTGTTTCCGCACACAGCCAGCCTGCTCCGGAGGCAGGTGGCCCTCACGCCGCCCCCGTCTCCGCCGCCAGGAAAGCGACCGCCTTGTCCCAGGCCTGCTTGGCTGCCGCCGCATTGTAGCGCTCGGCGCTGGTGTCGTTGTGGAAGGCGTGGTCGACGTCCGGATAGACGATGACCTCATGGCGGATGCCGGCCGCCTTCAGCGCCGCCTCGTACTCCGGCAGTTGCTGGACGAGGCGCGTATCGCGCGCCGCATGCTGGATCAGCAGCCGCGCCTTGATCTGCGGCACCTTGGCGAGATCGGGCGAGCGACCGTAGAACACCACCCCGGCCGTGAGCTCCGGCACTGAGACTGCGAGGTCGTTCACGGCGCCGCCCCCCCAGCAGAAGCCGACCGCGCCGGTCTTCCCCGTCGCATCCGGCCGCGCCGCGAGGAGCTTCAGCGCCGCCCGGCCCTGGCGCAACACATCCTCGGCCGACAGTTTCGGGAACAGGGCGCGCGCCTCGTCTGGGTCTTGCGGCGTCCCGCCCAGCGGCGTCAGGAAATCGAGGCCGAGCGCCGTGAAGCCCGCCAGCGCCATCCGCCGCGTCACGTCCTCGATATGCGGATTGAGGCCGCGGTTCTCGTGGATGACGAGCACCCCGCCGCGCCGGCCGGCCGTCTTCGGAACCGCGAGATAGCCCCGCAGGAGAACACCGTCGACACGCGTCTCCAGCCGCTCGCTCGTCAGGCGGCCATCGTCGGGCGCGATCTGCTGGGCCTGGGCGTAGTTCGGCTCGAGCAGGGCGAGCGCGGCCTCCGCCGCCGCCGTAGACCCCGCCAGCACCATCAGCCGGTTGAAGAACACCCGCCGGTCGAGCGGCTTGTGGGTGTATTCGTCATAGAGTTCGACGATGCGACGATCGAGCGCCATGAAATCCTCCCGGATCGCGGCACAGGCAAACCGCATCGACCGCCTGTTTGCCGCAGCTTAGCGGGTCATGGCGGGAGATCACCGCGCCCGGTGGCCTCATCGCGCCTTCGTGAAGCAGCGGCCCGCGCGCCTCATTCCGCGACGATCTTGTAGCGCTGCCCGGGCACCAGCGCGCCGCCACGTTCGATGCCATTCAGCACCATGAACAGCTCCTGCGCCCGCTCCTGCTCGGCCATCCTGGCCGCCATCGTCGCCGGCGTGTCACCGGCTGCCGCCGTCACGATCCGCACCGTGATCGGCCGCACGGCCTGGGCCTCCTCCGCGCTGAGCACCCGGAAGCTCCCCATCAGCGCCCGCATCGGCCGCTCGGGATCGCCCCCGCCCTTGGCCGCGAGGATGAAGCGGTAGACCCGGTTGCCGGCCTGCACGGCCGCCAGCCGGAAGGTCCAGTCCGTGCCCTTGCCGACCGCGATGACACCCGGCTGGCCGGCGATGTCGAGCGGCTCGATCGCGGTGGTCTCGACACCCTCGATCCAGCCGGCGGCGACATAGGATTGCAGCGTCTGGTCCGGCTTCAGCGTGACGGAGTCGAAGCGCAGCGCCTGGGCGCCGTTGGCGCTGACGCCGATGACCATGTCGCGCGCCGCCTCGAGGCTGAAGCCCTCCGGGGCGGTGAAACCGATCCGGAGCGCGCTGTTGACGTAGCGCCGCCCGCGCACGACGCCGTCGCGCGGCTCGTCGCCATAGGCGAGCCCGTCGATCGCGGCGAGCCAGCGCCCGCTATCCCGTTCGCCGATCCCCGGCGCGCCGATCTGCCGGGCCGCGGCTGTGACGGCGGCGATGCGCTCCGGCGTCTGCGGGTGGCTGGAGAGCATGTCGAGGCGCTTGTCGTCGGCGCTCTGGTTCTGGCCGCTGTTGCGGAAGGCGGTGTTGCGCCCCAGCGCCGCCAGGAAACGCCCTGCGCCATAGGGGTCGTAGCCGGCGCGCGCGATGTTGCGAACGCTGATCTGGTCGGCGTCGAGCTCCTGCTGGCGCGAGAACTTCGCCAGCGACAGCTTCGACACCGCGCTCACGGCCGCCCCCTGCTGCGGATCGTTCAGCACCTGCGCGACGACCTGGCTCACCAGCGCCGATTCCAGCTCGCGCTCGGCCCGCTCGACGGCGTGCTGGGCCGTGACATGGGCGATCTCATGGGCGAGCACGGAGGCAATCTCGGCCGTGTCGTTGGCCAGCGCCAGCAGGCCGCGCGTGACGTAGAGCCGGCCATTGGGCAGGGCGAAGGCGTTGACCGCCGGCGAGTTCAGGATGGTGATCTCATAAGCGCCGATCTGGCCGTCGCCCGCCTTGGCGAGCCGCTGCACCACCTCGTCGAGCTGCGCCCGCGCCTTCGGGGCGCGGTATTCGCCGCCGAAGGCGCTCAGCAGCCGCTGATGCTCGCTGGCCGAGGCCCGCTGCAACGTGCTGACGCGGGGCGCGATCTCGCCCTCCGACGCCTGCGGCGGCAGCAGGATGCTCTGGTCGCCGGCGCAGCCGAGCAGCAACAGCGTCGGGACCACGACCGCGCCCAGCCGGCGCCATCGCCGCCACCGATCTCGCCCAAACTCCAGCATTCCGTCAGTCGACCCGTTCGAGGGCGGCCATCGAGGTCACGTCCAGCAGCAGGCCGTCCTGCCCCGAGAGGACGCCGCGCGCCCGCAAGCGTTTACCGGCCAGCCCGCCCGCGGTCCAGCCGGCGTCCTGCAAGGCGCGCCAGAGGGTCTTCGACAGCACGATCGAGGCGGCCTCCCCACGCCGGCGCGAAAAATTCAGATAGGTCCGCTGCGCCCGTTCGCCGACGGAGGCGACACGACCTTCGACGACGACGATGCGTCCCTGATGCGCCCTGAGCGCGGCGAGATCATGGCTGTCGAGAACGGATTCGCCGGCAATGGCCGGCGACGCGGCTTCAGCCGCTCCAGGCGCCGGGCGACGTGGTCCCGCCGCGCGCGCGGTCCGCATCGGGGCGGCCCCGCCGCAGCGGGCGGGCCGCGCCTCCGGCAGGGCGAGCGCCGCCCCCTCCGCGATCAGGCGCTCGGCGAGACTGCTCGGCTCCTGCCCCTCCGCGCGCGCGAACAGGCGCGCCGGCAGCCGCCCCCAGCGATCGGGCGGGCCGAGCAGCACCAGCGCCAGATCCTGCCCGCGCCAGCCCCAAAGCCCGGCGGCGAAGCGCGCGGCCTCCGGCTCGTCCTGTCGCGGCGCCAGCCCGACCAGCCGCAGGCGGCGCCCGTCCGCCAGCACCGGATCGCCCGCCGCATCGACCCCCGACAGCCGCACCACCGGGCTGTCGTCGGCGAGTTCGGCACAGGCGTCGGCGGCAAAAGCCGCTCCCGCCGGGAATGGCCCGGCGGCGACGAGCGCGAGCAACAGGGCAAGAAACGGCTTCAAACGCATGCCGATTATGCTACACGGTTCTCCGCGCGTCCCGGTAGCTCAGCAGGATAGAGCAACGGTTTCCTAAACCGTAGGTCAGGGGTTCGAATCCCTTCCGGGACGCCATTTTCCTGTTTAATCAGTATCTTGCGGGCAGGTTAGCCAGCACGGTTCGCCAGCCGGTTAGCCATGGTGGGGCGCGGCCTCTCGGTCGCGCCCCGAGCTTCAGGCCGCTAGGCGGCGGCGTCGAGCCTCTTCCGCGCTGCCAGGATGCAGCCGCCCGAACTTCACGTCGGCGATGCGGCCCTGGTTCACGTCGAACCTCGCCGCAATGCGAGAATACATCTCGCCTGCAGCAAGCCTGAGGTGGACCTCGACGGCTTCGTCGAACGTCAATTTATGGGAGGTTCGGAGAGGGGTACTAGCCATGAAGGGCTCCAAGAAAGAGCCCTGAGAAGCTTGACAGAAAGCCATGACCGCATGAGGATGCGGCGTCACCATGACATTCCGCGGGCTTCTCAGGGCTACCGCGGTTTATGGAAACCGGGGCCTTGCAGGGCTCCGGTTTTTCCATGTCGGGAATCTGTCCCCGACCGGCATATATTCCGCTGCCGCTGCTGCTAGGTCAAGTACAATCGCCGGAGTTGCCGTTTAGACGGCCGCTGACTGGGCATAACGCGATCATCCGCTACCCTGACTACCCTCAAACCTTGACCGGCCTCAGAAGTCGTCTATAAAGCGCCGCGCAGAACAGAGTCGGAACGCGCTCGTTCGGCGATGCCTAGATTGACTAGCGATTCGCTTTGGCCTTGTGCAGCACGGTCACCTTGGCCATGCCCTCGCCGGCCAAGCGCTCCTGGTTGGCTGACTTCGTGTAGAGCTCGGCGTGTTTGATGTCGGTGTGGCCGAGGGTGTCCATGATCTGCCGGGTCGTGGCGCCGCTGTCGGCGAGCATGCCGCCGAGTGTCTTCCGCAGCCCGTGCAGCGTGCAGCCCTTTGGCAGGCCGGCCGACTTCGTCCAGTCCGCCATGCGACCCGTCAGGCTCTTCGGCGAGAACGGCTCGCCATAGGCCGTCTTCAGGATCGTCGGGCCCGAGAGGTCGGCGGCGTCCAGCGCCTCGCGCAGCATCGGCGTGACCGGCAGGCGCAGCTCGCGGCCCGTCTTCACCTGACGCAGGGTGACGGTGTCGCCCCGGATCGCGCCGACCTCGAGAGCGGCGACGTCGCTGCGGCGATTGCCGAGCCAGAGCGCCAGCACATAGCAGAGCCGGGGCGTGGTGCCGATCGGCCAGCGCGTCTCGAAGCGCTCGCGCTCGTCATCCGTCCAGGCGCGCCAGCCTTTCATCGTCGGCCTGTAATTGAGGCGATAGCTCGGATCGGTCTCGATCCATTCCTCGTCGAGCCCGACCAGGATCATCTTGCGGATGATGACCAGCAGATGCCGGGCGGCGTGCGGTGTCGCGCTGCGGTCGGCCAGCAGGGCTTTGAGGTGGCGCCTGCGGAGATCCGCGAGCGGAGCCTCGCCCCACTTCGTCGTCACGCCTTCGGCGATCGGCGATTCGAGGAAGGCCTCGGCGATTGCAAGCTGCTTCTGCCGGGTGACGGCGTCGAGCTGCTGCCACTCGGTCGTCTTCGTCGTGACGATGCGCCACGCCGCGCGCATGGACCGGGGCGCTGCGGCGCCGGGATGGGCGATGACCTGCGCCTTGCGGGGCGCCCGGCCCTCGACGGCGGCGCGATAGGCTTCCTCGAATTCAGGATGGCCGGGAGCGTGCGGGAGCGGGACCGTCTTCCCGCCGCGGCGGAAGCGCCAGCGCTCGCGGCCGTGGCGATCCCGGTAGGGCCCAGCATTGGGATGATCCTGGCTCATGGCCGGGACGCTAGCAGCGTCAGCTGGCCTTTTCAAAGGCGGCATCGATCGCGTTCTCGCCGGCGGTTTCGAGATCGCTGAAGGCCATGTCGAGCTGCACGCGGTCCCATACGACGCGGCCGTCGATCCGCTTGCCGCGCGGCATCCGCCGATCGGCAACCATCTCGTCGAACTTGGTCGTGCCGACGCCGATGTAATAGGCGGCCTCCTCGCGGCAGAGACCGCGCGGCACCCATGCGACGCTGTCGAGGCGACCGGAGGCGCGGGGCATCAGGAGAGCACCTCGTCGATGTTGCGGCGTTCGATTATGAAGCTGTAGGCGACCACCCATGGATTGTTCATCCATGCGTCTTCGCCGTTGATGCTGTTCCAAAGGTTGGCGTAGGCGGTGACCGGCGACTTGCAGGTGATCTCGCCTTCTTCGTCGAACCCGCAGTGATAACGCCCCGAACTCAGGCGCGTGACGCCCTCCGCGATCGCATCCTCCTCGCTGATGTCCTGGAGCCGCTGGACGCGGACGTCGGTGACCAGCAGCGTCATCCTGCTCGCCGTGCGCGGCATGAACCGGCCGAGCCGCTTGTGCCAGCAGATGGTGCCGGGATCCGCGCTGTGCCGGCCGAGCCGAACCTCGCCGGCGGGCTGGTCGAACGCGATCACCTCATCGGCGGGGACGAATCCCCATTTCTGCCGGCCGCGCTTGGTCTGCTCGCCCTCGACCGGCGCCCAATGGCCGCGCTGGAAATAGGATTCGCGCACCCAAAGGCGGTCGCTGGGCCGGCAGGGCGTCAAGCCGAGGTGGCGGTTGTATCCGCGAGACCCGTGCTTGCGCGCATAGATGCCGCTGGCTGCCCACTGGTTCGGAAGGCCAAGCCAAGGCACGTCCGGAGGCGCAAACCACGTCAGCACCTCGTCGTGCCCTTCAAGGGCGCTCTGCCATGCACCCTTCAGCACGCGTCGCGTCTGCGTCTTCGTGCCGGCTCGCAGGGCGGCGACCATGGGCGCGCTGAAGGGAATGGGGCGGCCCGTCATGAGTGCCTCCGCGTGATTTTGCGCGCGCGCTTGGCCGCGGCCTGCTTTTTGGCTTTGGCGTTGTTCTTGCCGAACGAGCGACCGCGATAGCTCGGCAACTGGCGCATGCGGTGCGGCATCTGGGCAAAGGCAGGGCTTGCGGGCGGCGTGACGTCAATCGACGAAATCCTCGCCAGCATAGGCGTCTGCGCGCTGATGATGTGCAGCACCTCAAGCTTCAGGCGCGGGCGCCAGATTTCTCCGGTCCCGCCACGGTTTTCAGCCATGGCTGGCCTCCCTCTGCCGCTCCATCTGGTCGGCCGCCTGATTGGCGCCGAAGCGGAACTCCTCGATTAGGATGGTCGCCAGTTCACGCCAGGGCGTGTCTTCGCGACAGACGCTGGCGGTGGCGCAGAGGGCCGTGTGTCCCATGACGCGGGCGAGCTGCTGGATGGCGCCGGCGAAGTCGCCGCCATCCGCGGCCTCCGCCTCACGCAGGCCCTCGATCGCCGCGATGCCCATGACGCGCAGTAGGCGAACCATGATGCGCTCTTCGGCCGTGGCGGCCGTGTCCGCCCATGCCTGATTGCGGACCATCTCGGCGACGTAGTCTTCGAACTGCTCCCCGCGGCTCTCGCCGAGAAACTGCGCCAGCGCTGGCATGGGGCGCGCATGGCTCCCCAGCGCGCTCCTCCGCTTCGCCTCACCCATGGCGCACCTCCGGCATCGCGTCATGCGTCACGCCGTCCAGGAGGCGGCCGGCACGGGCCTTGCCCACGCGGAAGACACCGAAGGCGCCGCCGGGCTTCTCCGCCTGCCAGTTCACACCGCCGCGCGGCGATGTCCTGATGCCCCCGTCGCCATCTTCAAGAGCGGCGGTGTGGGGTGACCACTCCCCCCACTGCTTGAAAAAGAACGCCGTGCCGGCGGCGGCACATTGTTCGCGGATCGAGCGGGCCCAGTCCGGGCGCATCGGCCGGGCGTTCGGGCCGCTCTCGCCGCCGACGATGATCCAGTCGAGCGGCGCGCGGACCGAAGTTGCAACTGGGTGCGTGCCAAACGCCCCGTATGCAGCGACCTTAGCTCCCTGACCGATCGGGATTAGCGCGTCTCGGAAATCGATCGGCCCGAGCAGCGGCTCGGCGCTGACGAAGCGGATCGCGGCCGGGGTCGCCAGCAGATCGGGGATGCGCTCGTCGGCGCGGCGCTGGTCCTCGGCGCTGACGCCGAGCCAGACATTCGGAAGCACGCGCAGCTGGGGCTGGTAGTTGGCGAGCAGGTCGCGTTCTGTCGCTATCTCGACCGCCCGCTGCCAGATCACCGACATGCTGTCGCAGATGCCACCCTCGTGCCGCACCTTCTCGAAATAGCCCCGCATCCGCGCGCTGCGCTTCGTCAGGATCTGGAATGTGTGCTGGGGCGCCAGTGCCATCACGGCGAAGACGCGGTCGATCCACTCGTCGGGCACGTCCTCATGGAAGAGGTCGCCCATGGAGTTGACGAAGATTCGGCGGGGCTTTGTCCAGCGCAGGGGCTGGGTCAGCGTCGCATCGGAGGCGAGCGCGACCTTTCCGGTCCAGACCGGCCGGCCCTTCACCGTCTCGACCGTGCCGGCATAGAGCGTCGGCCGGCCGCTGCCTTCGCTGCAGCGGAGGATGCGGGCGGCCTGGCCCATGGCGTAGCAGTTGGTGCAGCCGGGCGAGACCAGGCTGCAGCCGACGACCGGATTCCATGTCGCGTCCGTCCATTCGATGCCGGTGTGATCAGCCATGGGCTCGCTCCTCGCTGACGCTCGGAGCGGGACGCGGCTGCGCCCGCTCGCGGATGTGATGATCGATGCCGTCCAGCATCCGGTTGGCCGCCCGCGCCGAAAAGAACAGCGGCGCGTCATCAAGGCGGGCGGCCCAATAGGCGCGCTCCTCGTGCAACTGCTTCAGCGACTGCCGCGACCACGGGATGCCGCGGCGAAGCGATTCCGGCGTCTCGGGCGCCTTCGGGAAAAGCTCAGCCATGGGCTTGCTCCTCGCTGACGCTCGGAGCGGAGGGCTCCAGTGTCGGGCAGGGTGTGCCGGTGGTTTTGCCGGCTGGATCGGGCTGGTTGAGTTGGGCTGTCAGCGATTCCATCATCAGGATGCTCAATGCCTGGGCGCCTGCAAAAAAGGAGGCGCGGATCTCGGCATGATGGGCCGGGTCCATGGCGCGCTGCTGCTCGGACGTGAAGCGCTTCGTCAAAAACGCCTCCCACTGCTCGTCTAGCGGAGTGGGGCAGTCGCTCATTTCGCGCTCCTGCAGGTGAAGAGGCCGGTGGTGCCGCGGGCGGGGTCGGGCTTGCAGTCGCCCCTCGGCACGAGCGCGACGGTGGCGACCACGAGGGAGAGCGCCAGCGCCGGCAGGCCGAACAGCATCAGCGCCGTCCAGAGCCAGGCGGCGAAGGACGGGTCGGCTTTCGAGAGGCCGGTTTCCGCCTCGATCTGCGCGGCTCGCGCCGCCAGGGCGGCGGCCTCGGAGCCCGCGCGCGCCGCCAGCGGCACGAAGGCCGCGCGATCATTCCGCGCGAGATCCTGCAGCGCCGCAGTGAGGAACCCTTCGCGCGGCGCGGGCTCGATCGCCGGGCCCTCGACATGGCCGACGATGAAGCCTTGCTGCTCGCCCTGGAGCAGCACCAGATGCGGCCAGGGCTGCTTGCGGTGGGTGGCGCTCCAGCCGAGCGCGCCGAAGCACTGCTTCTCCGGCATCCAGCGGAGCGTGTAGACCGCGCCGTGTCGGTCCCGGCCGAGCCATTGGCCGGTCGCGCCGGCATCCGGCAGGCCGGGCGTGAGGGGGATGGAGAGGGGGCGGGTCATGCTCGCTCCTCGCTGACGCTCGGAGCGGGAAGCGGCGGCTCCAGATACTCTGCCATGACGAGATCGAAGCGGTAGGAACTGTCGAGGTTCCGCCAGATGTCGTCGGAATGGCCTGAAGCGGCCTGCGCCTTGCGCTCGGCGACGGCATAGGCCTGCTCTTGTGCGGCAAGCTGGGCCTCCTCCTGCGGCGTCATCGGCTCAATCAATGCGTCGATTTCAGCGCGCTCGGCCGTTCTTTCTGCTCGGCGCTGTGCGCGGTCCATGCCATGCAGATTGAGATACTGGTTCACCGAATCGTCGACGAGATCGGCTGCGTCAGCGAGGATGATCGCTGGCGCATTCAGCGCAGCGAGCCGTGCCAGGCGCTGAGACCGGCGCTCGATGCGGGTGAGAATGCTGATGCTCATGCGCTCTCTCCCACGGCCTGAAGGTAGAGATCGAGGAGGGCTTCTTCCTCGGCGCGCTCGTTGGCGTCGCGCTTGCGGATGGCGACGACCTTGCGGAGGATCTTCACGTCATAGCCGTTGCCCTTGGCCTCGGCGTAGACTTGCCTGATGTCGTCGGAGATCGTCTTCTTCTCCTCCTCGAGGCGCTCGATGCGCTCGACGATGGATTTCAGCTGGTCGCCATGAACCGGATCGTCCATGCCGCTGTCGGTGTTGGCGGGGAAGGGCATCAGCCGCGCTCGTTCCCGTCATGCTCGCCCTCGTGGCGAGCATCCACGCCTTGCGGCGCGGACGGAGAAGGCGTGGATGCTCGGGACAAGCCCGAGCATGACGTGGTGGGCGCCGTGGTGATTCCGCTCGGCAGCCTCGGCGCGAGCCTGTTCAGCACCTCCTCGACGGAAATGCAGATATCGGTCGCCAGAAGCGCCATCAGCTCGGGCTCTTCGCCGTCGCGCGTGAGGACGATGCAACGCTTGCCCTGGCCGCAGAACCATCCGGCTTCGAGATGGGCCGAGCGTCCGCAAGGCAGCAGCAGGACGCAGGTGTCTGCCCACTGCATCCCGCGCAGATCGCTGAGAAAGCCGCGCGCCGCGATGGGATGGCTGATCAGCAGATCGCGGTAACGCGCCGCCGACCAAGCCTGCCACTCCGGATCGATCTCCGACCATGCGAAGCCGGGAACGCCGTTGGGTGGGTTGCGGAAGTCATAGACCTCGTGGCCGGCGGCGCGGAGGCGGTTGACCAGCTGCGGCTGCTCGGCATTGCGCCATGACGAGCCGAGGTAGATCCGGCTCATCGTCCGTCCTCCTGCAGGGTTTCCATCATCCGCTGGGCGGCGTGGGCGACGATGGCGCGCAGGTCGGTGCGGCGGGCGTCGAGGGATTCGCGGGTCGCGGCGAGGCGGGCCGTGCGGGATTCGATGCCGGCGATGGTGCGGGCGCAGTCGCGCAGGGCCGCGCTCTCGCGCAGCAGGGCCTCTCCCAGCGCCTTGCTCTCGCGGTCGAGCACCGCCAGCGCCTCCTCGATCTCCCGGAGCACGACATCAGCCGGCACGGGCGGCGGGGCGCGGCCGGCGAGGGGGCCCGCGCCATAGAGCGCCTGCCCGGTCTGCGCGAGGGCGGCGCATTCGCGATCCTCGTACAGGCCGGGCTGGCTGATCGCCGTCAGCAGGCCGCGCTCCAGCAGGCCGCGCACCGTGACGTCCTGGACGCGCTGCTGCGGATAGGAGCGGCAGCGCCAGTGGCCATCGGCCTCGCGGATCAGCACGCCGGTGTGGGCGAGGCCGAGCGCCACGCGCATCGCCAGCGTGATCGGGCGGTGCTGCGGCTGGCGGGAGCGGGCCATGGTCCGGCTCTTCGCGAGAGGGTCCGGGGCGGCGCTCATGACCGGGCCTTGCCGCGACTGCGCGCCAGCTTCTTGGCGGCCTCGAAATGGACGTCGATCTGCTCGTCGGTGAAATCGAGCAGGAGGTCGGCGCGGGTGACGCTGCCGTCTCCGGCGGTGTGATGGATCATGAAATCCGCCATGCGGGCGACGACCGCGGCATCGCGGCGGGGGCTGACGGGGGCGGTGCGGGACGTGCCGAACGGGGCGACGGAACTGGCGATCATGAGCGTTCTCCGATGCTGGGAAGGGGTGGCCCGCGCCGGTGATGACGAACCGGCGCGAGCGAACGGGTCAGGCGCCGGCGGCGATCGAGGCGGCGAGCACGCCGGCGACGAAGAGGCCGAGCGCGGTGAGCTCGATGGCGGTGCGGATGTCGCGCCGGCGGATCAGCCTCTGCGCCAACGTGCGCGGCGTCTCGTCCTGCGGCATGCGGCGGCAGGAGGCCGGGAGATAGATCTGGGACGGCGTGAGCATGGCGGCCTCCATCGGGTTGCGATGGGTAGTCTGATAGCATTACCCGTTTCGGGTAGTCAACCCGCAACGGGTAACTTGCCGCCGCTGCAACTCGGTTTATGCTGCTGCAACCGGGAGGATGTGGACATGGGCATCGGGGCGAAACTGGTGGGGCTGGGGGTAGCCGCCTTTGCGGGCTATCTCGTGATCGCGGTGGCGCGGGATCCGCGCCCGGTCATCGTCGGGCCGGCGATGCCGACGGGCTTCGCCGCCGCGTCGCCCGGCGCGGGGAGCGTCACGACCGCCTATGAGCCCACGGGCACGGTCAAGGCCGTGCCACCGGCGCCCGTGCAGCCGGCGCGGCCGGTCACCGTGATTCCCGAGAGCCTGCGCAATGCCGAGCTGGTCGACCTGACCGTCGTCCCGAAGATGCGCAGCGGTTCGGCGGTGGCGGTGCTCGGGTTCAAGCTGAAGAGCCGGGCCGAGGTCGCGCTGAAGGACATCGCGATCCGCTGCGAGTTCTTCGGCGAAAGCGGCACCAGGCTCGCCGATGTCCGGCGCGTCGCCTATCGCACGCTGCCGGCGAAGAAGACGCTCGCGATCGACGAGCTGAATTTCGGCTTCGTCCACAGCGAATCGCGCCAGCTGAGCTGCCGCGTCACCGAGGCGCAAACGGCCTGATTTCAGCGCGCCATGGTCATGACATAGCGATAGGCGCTAAGCAGCTCGACCTCCTGGGGCGGGGCGTTGTGGCTTTCCAGCACCCAGAAGCCGGGCTTGGGCGAGCGGCGCAGCATCTTGATCATGCGCTCGCCCTCGACCGTCTCGACGATGCAGTAGCGGTTGACCTCGTCGCCGGGGCGGCGCGGCTCGCGGCGATAGATGATCACGTCGCCGTCGATCCATTTCGGCCATTGCGATTCGCCGCGCACGATCAGCGCGCCGAGCCCCGCCGCATCCGGCAGCTCGATCTCGCCGACGGCGTCATGCCCCGCCGTGTCGCCGATCTGCTGGACAGTGGCGCCGGCGCCGACCGAGCCCATAATCGGGATGCTCCTGACATCCCCGCGCATGTCGCCGATGCCATCTACCAGCCAGGCCTTCGAGACGTGGAAGAAGCGTGCGTAGCGGGCACCGGCCCGGCTCAGCCCCTTCTCGCCGTTCTCATGGGCCGAGTAGGTCGAATAGGCCACGCCCATGGCCGCCGCGGCTTCGGCGGCTGTGGCGTAGTTCGCCGCCTTGCGTGCGGCCTTCAGGCGGTCATGGGCTTCCATGCACCGCTTGTACCGTTTCGGGTAACCCGAAACGGGTAAGCTGGCTTGACGGTATCTACCCGTTTCGGGTAATGCCGGAATCATGGACATCGCATCCCACCCCCGCACGGCCAGACTCCGCCGCGCACTGGCCCTCTCGCAGAGCGAGATGGCGGAGCGACTCGGTGTCTCCCAATCCACCGTCGACCGCCTCGAAAAGGGCCAGCGCGAGACCGGACCGGTCTCGCGGCTGCTCGACCTGATCGAGAGCACGCTCGACGCCCCGATCTCTACCCCGCCCGACGCGCCTGCGTCCGGTGGAAACGCTGCCCTCGCTTCCACCGGGGTGCAGCCATGAGCCGGCGCGAGGCGTGGTTCTGGCGGGTCAAGGCGGCGCAGCGCGACCTGATCGCGCAATGCGGCGGGGTGGTGCGGGCGGCGGAGATCGCCGGCTGCTCGGCCTCCTGGGTGGGCAAGTGCAACACCGCCAATGAGGATGCCTTTCTCAGTGCGGCGCAGAAGCGGGCGCTCGAGGCCGATGCCGGCGAGCCCACGGTCAGCCGTGTCGAGTGCGAGCTTCTGGGCTTTGGTGTGGTGGCGCCGGGCGGCGCGGCGCCGGCTGCGACCGGCAACGCCTTCTCCGCCCATGCGCAGCTCGTCGGCGAGTTCGGCGCGCTGCTCTCGGGCTTTTCCGAACGGGTGCGCGACGGCGATTTCAGCCGCGGCGACGGCAGCGCCACCGACCGCGATCTCGCCGACATCATCCGCGCGGCCAAGGATTTCCGCCTGATGATCGCCGCCCATGCGGCGAAGGCGGAGGGCGCTTCGCCCTCCTGAGACGCCCTGATTTCGAGCTTGCGCGCCGTCTTCCGGCCCCCCTGGGGCGGCGCGCGAGGCCCCGGCTCCCGCGGTTCCAAGTCCCGAGACCCTTGGACCCCGCGGGGGCCGGATGTCCCTTCAACCGGAGAGCGCCATGCGGATTCTCGACGCCTCGACCATCGGCAAGGTGAAGCGCCCTGCGAGCCTGGGCCCGGTCTCCCAACTGCAATGGCTGGAGATCGCCAGTCTCGTCGTCGATCCGCGCTACCAGCGCGGCATCGCAGTGGCGGGGCGGCGCAACATCCGCACCATTGCCGAGCGCTTCAGCTGGAGCCGCTTCGCTCCCGTCGTCGTCGCGCCGACCGAGGGCGGCCTCTATGCGATCGTCGACGGGCAGCACCGCACGACGGCCGCGCTCGCGATCGACATCAAGAGCGTGCCCTGCCTGATCATCCAGGCCGACCCGACAGAGCAGGCGCAGGCCTTCCGCGCGATCAACGCGCAGACGACGAAGATCAACACCGTCCAGCTCTACCATGCCGAGCTTGCCGGCGGAGACGAGGGCGCCGTGGCGATCGACGCCCTCTGCAAGGGCGCGGGCATCGTCATTCCGCGCTCGCCGACGGGCGCGCAGTTCATGAGGCGGGGCCAGACGCTGGCGGTCGACGCGCTGCGGCGCCTGACCAAGGAACGGCGGGCGCTGGCACTGGCGCTGCTGCGCGGCATCCTCTCTCAGTCTCGCGACGGGACGAACCTGTTCCGCTCGGTGATCATCGACGGGTTGCGGCTCGTGCTGATCGAGCGGCCGGCCTGGTGGCGCGACGAGGCCGCCTTCATCCGCGCGCTCGATTCCATCGACCTATCGGAAGAATGGAACAAGGCGGGCGCGCGCAAGGCCGTGCAGCCATCGCTCTCCATCAACGAGGCGATGGCGGCGCGGCTGATCACCGTGTTGCAGCCCAAGCTCGGGGCCGGCAAGCCATGAGCGCCGCATCCCCGCTCTGCGACAGCTTTCACATGGTCGAGCGCTCCGGCCAGCGCCGGGCCTGCGATCTCTGCCCGCCCGTCTGCCCGGACTGCCGGGGGCAGGGGTTCCGGATCACCACCGACGACGGCACGCGGCCCGCCTGCATCACCTGCGACGGGCTGGGCTGGCTGAGGCCGGGACGGGGCGCGCATGACCGCGCGCTGGCGGAGGTGGCCCATGGCTGAGCGCCAGCGCCAGTTGAAGGCAATCCTGCGCCTGCCGCATCTGCAGTCTGTGCCCCTGCCCGATGGCGGGGTCGTCGGCGGCGCGCTCTGGCGCTCGGTCGCGACGCGCCTCGACGAGATCAGCGCGCATCTGCCGAAGCGGATGGAGGGGCGCAGCCTGTTCGACAAGGCGCTTGCCGACTTCGTCGCCAGAGAGATCGCAGGCGTCGCGGCGGAGATCCGCGCCAACCTCGCCCTCGAAGAGCAGGACGCCTGCATGCGGAGGTGCCGCCGTGGGTGAGACGCTGGAATTCCACCCGCTGGCGAACCTGTTCCCCCTGATCGAGGGGCAGGCGTTCGACGACCTGGTCGCGGACATCGCGGCCAACGGTCTGCGCGACAAGGTCGTCATGTACGAGGGCAAGATCCTCGACGGGCGCAACCGCTATCGCGCTGCCGTTGCGGCCGGGCTGATCGACCCCAGCGGCGAAACCGAGATGGGCGACTGGGATCCTCGCTTCTTCCGGCACCATCAGCCGCGGAAGGACGGCGACGCGCTCGCCTTCGTGCTGTCGCTCAACCTGCACCGGCGGCATCTGACGACGTCGCAGCGGGCGATGATCGGTGCCGAGATCGCCGGGATGAAGCGCGGCCGGCCCGGTGAAAATCCGCCATATGGCGGATTATCGGTCACCGACGCCGCTGCCCGGCTCAACATCGCAGAACGGTCGATCGAGCGGGCGCGGGTCGTGCGCGATCAGGGCGTGCCGGAGCTGTCGGATGCTGTGAAGGCCGGGACCGTGACGGTTGCGGCAGCATCCGACCTCGCCACGCTGCCCAAAGACCAGCAACTAGCGGCGCTGCGCTCGGCCGATGCCGATGTGCTCTATAAGGTGCTGGCTGAGGAGCGGGCCCGGAAGCAGGCGCTGAAGCGCGAGCGGCGCGACGAGCGCGAGGCGCAACTGGGCGACCGGATCGCCAGCGGCAACGCCGCCCTGGTCGCGGCGGGTGCTGCCGGCAAGAGCTACGGCGTGATCTACGCGGATCCGGAATGGCGCTTCGAGCCCTATTCCCGCGAAACCGGCATGGACCGGGCCGCCGACAACCACTACCCGACCTCGCCGCTCGACGTGATCGCGTCGCGCCCCGTGCGGGCCATTGCGGCTCGCGACTGCGCGCTCTTCCTCTGGGCGACGCGACCTATGCTGCCACAGGCGCTGACCGTCGTGGATGCCTGGGGCTTCGCCTACAAATCCTGCACGGTCTGGGGCAAGCGGCGCGAGGGCGAGGCGCGCGGGCCCGGCTACGTCTTCACCGACGAAAGCGAGCTGCTGCTCTACGCGACGCGCGGCGACGTGCCCGCTCCAGCGCCGGGCACGCAATGGCCCTCGCTGATCATCGCGCCCGTCGGCGGGCATTCGCAGAAGCCCCACCGCTTCCGCGAGCTGATCGAATCCTACTTCCCCAACCTCCCCAAGATCGAACTCAACGCCCGCGAACAGTTCCCCGGTTGGGACAGCTGGGGGGCGGAGGCACCGGAGGCGGGGCTGACCGAGCCGATGGGGCGGCCCGTGGCGGGGGAACTCGACGAATGGGCAGCGCACGCTGCGGCTGTGGGTTTGCCGGCGCTGCCGGTGCGGAGGGCGTCATGACGACAGCGTGGAAGCGCCGCTCGACCAAAAACAGCGTCAGCGTGGACGTGGATCTCTGCGACTTCGACAGTGATCAGTTGCTCCAGGCGCTGATTGATGGCGGCGCGATCAGCGAGGGCGAGGCTGCCGCCATCAAGGCGCGTGGTGGCGTGCGCGATGTCCAGAAGCCGTCCGTGATCCGCGTGCAGCCTGACTATGTCGACGACGCCTGGAACGAACTGATCCGGGGCCGGAAAGGCGAGGCGCTGCACCACATCGAGCGGGCGCTCGGCAATCAGTGGATTGGGCGGCTGTCATGAACAGCGGCCTGATCATCGATTCCTTCGCCGGCGGCGGCGGGGCTTCCACCGGCATCGAATGGGCGCTCGGGCGCTCGCCGGACTTCGCCGTGAACCATGACGACGAGGCGTTGCTGATGCACGCCGCGAACCACCCCGACACGGTGCACCTGAAGGAGAATATCTGGAAGGTCGATCCGCGCGCGCTGACCAAGGGCCAACCCGTCTTCCTGCTCTGGGCCTCGCCCGATTGCCGGCACCATTCCAAGGCCAAGGGCGGCGCACCGGTCTCGCGCTCGGTGCGCGGTCTTGCCGATGTCGTGCTGGTCTGGGCCGAGACGGTGTCGCCGCAGATCATCCTGCTGGAGAATGTCGAGGAGTTCGCTCAGTGGGGGCCGCTCGGCGACGACGGCAAGCCTTGCCCGGCGCGCAAGGGCGCCGAATTCGCCCGCTGGGTGCGGCATCTGGAAAAGCTCGGCTACGCCGTCGACTGGCGCGAGCTGCGCGCCTGCGACTATGGGGCGCCGACGATCCGCAAGCGCCTGGTGCTGGTCGCCCGGCGCGACCGCAAGCCAATCCTCTGGCCGGCACCGACGCATGCCAAGCCCGACGACCCGCGGGTGAAGGCCGGCGTGCTGAAGCCATGGCGCACCGCGGCCGAGATCATCGACTGGTCGCTGCCTTGCCCCTCGATCTTCCTGACACGGCCGGAGGCGAAGGCGGCCAAGCTCCAGGTGGTGCGCCCGCTCGCCGACAAGACGATGGCGCGCATCGCCCGGGGCTTCAAACGCCATGTCCTCGACCGGGCGGAGCCGTTCGTCGTCACGCTCAACCATGCCGGCGAGGGCTTTCGCGGGCAGGGTCTCGGCGAGCCTTTCCGGACCGTGACCTCGGCGCGGGACGCGCACGGCCTCGTGACGCCCTTCGTCAGCCATGCCCAGCAGGGCGGGCGCTCGCGCCCGGCCGATGCGCCGCTGCACACCGTCTGCGCCTCGGCGAAGGATCAGAACCAGATCCTCGCGCCATTCCTCGCGGTGAACCGCTTCGAGGCGACCGGCCAGTCGATCGAGACGCCGCTGCCGACGATCACCGCCAACAGCTTCATCAAGCGCCCCGGCGCCGGCGGGCCCCTCTCCGCCGTGACCGGGTTCCTCGTGCCGCGCTATGGCGAGCGCCCGGGGCAGGAGCCGCGTTCACGCAGCGTCGAAGAGCCAGCGCCCGTGGTGGTGCCGACCGGGAACGGCGGTGACCTGGCCGCCTGCTATCTGGCGCAGCAGAACACCGACATGATCGGCCACGATGCCGAGACGCCGCTCTCGACGATCGTCGGCAAGGGCTGCACCCAGACGCCTGTCATGGGCTTCCTCGCCAGCCTGCAGAACAACACGGCGCGCGGCGCCTGCGACGAGCCTGTGGGCACCGTGCTGGCAGCGGGCAACCACCACACGCTGATCTCGCCCTTCGTCACCAGCTACTACAGCGAAGGCGGGCAGGATTCGGCCGCTGACGCACCGATGCCGACCGTGCCGACGCGGGCTCGCTTCAGCCCCATCACGCCGGAGATCGTTCTTCCGCCTCTGACGCAGGCCATGGCGGAGCGGGCGCGGCAGGTCGCTGCCTTTCTGCGGGCGCATGGAGCCTGGGACGGCCCGGGCGAATTTGTCACGCTCGGCGACTTCATCGTCTGGGACATCGGCATGCGGATGCTGACCCCGCGCGAGCTCGCACGGGCGCAGGGCTTCCCCGAAAGCTATGACATCACCGCCGGCGGGCGCCTGACCGAGACGGCCCAGCGCCACAAGATCGGCAATTCGGTCTGCCCGCCGCTGGCGGAGGCTGTGGCGCGGGCGAACTGCATCGACGCGCTGGCCCTGCCCGATGTGCGCCGCCGCAAGGCCAAGGTCGCGCCTTGGGTGGGCCTACCGCCGCGGCCGGCGCAGGACGCTTTCGCCGGAGTGTTCGCATGAACGGCGAGCGGATCTCCATCGGGCAGCAGCTCGAGGCCGTGCGCTTCGCGGCCGAGCGGCAGGCCCTGCTCAACACGGGCGTGCGGGTGAAGGACGAGCGGCCCGAGGCTGTGCGTGATTACGAGCTGCAGCGGCTGCTGGCTGCCGTGGAGACGCTGACCTGGCTGAAGGCGAATGCCGACAGCGTGAAGGCCGCGCACGCCGCCCTGCGGGCCGGGCGCGAGGCAGGCGACGGCATGGGAGGCGAGACGTGAGCTTCAAGCTGCTCGTCCATGCCTGGGATGCCGAGGTGCCGACGCAATCGCACCGGCTCGTGCTGATGAAGCTCGTCGACTGCTGCGACGACGACGGGCGCAACATCTTCCCCAAGATGAAGACTGTCGCGGCGGCGGCCAAATGCTCGCACCGGCACGCGCAGCGCGTCGTGGCCGAGTTCTGCCGCATCGGCCTGCTGCGCCGCGTGAAGGAGGGCGGGCGCGGGCAGGACAGCGCCGCGCATTACGAGATGGATCTGGAGATGCTGACCCGGCTGCGGCGGGCCGAGATGTACCCCGCGCTGCTCGCCGCGGCGAAGTTCGAGCCGCTCGGCGAGGAGGGCGACGACGACCTCTCGGATGCCGGCGACGAGGCCGCCAGCCATGCGCCGGGCGCATGCGACGAGCCGCGCGCAGAGGCCGATTCGGCGATTTCCAAGGGTGACACACGGTCACCCTTGGAGCCCTCTAGGGTGACATGGGAGACAGCCAAGGGTGACAAGCTTTGTCACCCCCATAGAGAACCCCTCAATAACCCCTCAGTTGAGAGAGAGGGTGCGCGAGCGCAGGTAGGCATGCCAGCGAGCGAGGGCGAGCCCGACGCAGGCCATGCATCCGGGGAAGGGCAGAACCGGCCTCCTGCGACGCTGGCCGACTTCCGCGCCGCCTATCCCCATGCCGGCGCCGACGACCAGGCGCAGCTCGCCACGGCCTGGGAGGCGCTGCGCTTCGCCGAGCGCTGGCCGGCGATCGACGGCATTCCCGGCTTCCTCGCCGAGCGGAAGGCCGCCGGGCTGACCAGCCGGCTCTCGGCGCCCAAATACCTCTCGGGGCGGAACTGGCTGCATGTGCCGCAGAAAGCGGCGCAGCGGGAGAGCGCGGCGCAGGCCTCGGCACCGGTCGTCGTTTCGGCGTGGTCGCGCGACTGGTGGCTCCTGCTCCACGACCGGATCAGGGCCGGGCGCTCGCCCTCGCTGTGGGTGCAGCAGGCCGAGAGCGGCAAGGCGATGTCCTCGACCGGGGCCGAGATCGCCGCCGCCGGCCAGCGGATCGGCGCCCTGCAGCCCTATCGCTGCGACGGGCCGGAGATCGAGGCGTGGCGGGACTGGCTGCGCGTGAAGGGCGCGCGCATCCCGCCCTTCCGGGGCGAGTTCCGCGTGTTCCTGCCGGGCCCGACGCCGCCGGGTGGAAAGGCTGAGGCTGGCGATGACGAGGTGAGGCTCTGATGGGCAATCGGAAGAACCGCGAGCGCCCTGCCGAAACCGCTGTCCGCACCTTCGTCGAGACGATGAACCCGGCGCCTGATGATCTCGACCCCAACCTGCATTGGCTTCTGGTCTGCACCCGGCCTCGTGCTGAGGCAAAGGCGGCCGAGGGGCTGCGCGCGGCCGGCTGCACCGTGTTCCTGCCGACCCGGAAGCGGGTGATCACCATGGGGAAGCGCCGGATCGAGAACGATGTCGCGACCTTCCCCGGCTATCTCTTCGCCGCCGGCGTTCCTTTCCGGACCGTGGCCCATGACCATGTCACGGCGGATCGCAAGGTGGTGACGGTGAACGGGCGGCCGATCGACGACATCCGCGATATCGACGGGGTGGTGCGCGTGCATGGCACCGAGCGCGGCTGGCTGCGTGTGCCGCCTTCCATCATTCGTGCCGTGGCTGAACTGCAGAATGCGCCCGAACCCAAGAGGCCGGCCAACCGCTTTCATCCCGGTGACAATGTGCTGGTGATCTCCGGCCCGTTCATGGATTTCTTCGCGGTCGTGGTCGACCAGGTCGGGCAGCACGAGGCCAAGGTGCTGATCGAGATCATGGGCGCCGAGCGTGAGGTCTCGCTGGGGATATCGCAGCTCGACGCGGCGTGAGCATGGCGGCGCGCTTGACTCTGCAGGCGCGAATCGGACTCAGTGGGCGCACGGTTATTCCGGTAGTGTGATCGCCCTTCGGGGAGTTGTATCTCACGGAACCCGCGCAAGCCTCACCCGCTGCCAAGTGCGAAGCTATGTCCGACCCGTCGTCCGCAAGGCCGGCGGGTTTTGCACATACAGTCATGGTCACGCGCATCCGAACGTTCCGCACGGCGCGTCAGGTCGATCAGGCCGCGAAGGCGGAGCGGGATTACGATCAGCGTCGGGCTCGTGAGAGCGAGACCCGCCGCCTCTATTGGACGCAGCGGTGGCGTGCCAAGGCCAAGGCGCAGCTCGCCGAGCATCCGCTGTGCATCATGTGCCAGGCCGAGGGCGTGATCGAACCGGCGACGGTGTGCGACCACGTCGTCCCGCATCGGGGCGATGTCGATCTGTTCTGGAATGGCGAGACGCAGAGCCTCTGCACGACGCACCATTCGAGGACGAAGCAGGCCGAGGAGGCCGCAGCCCGCCGCCGGAGGTGAGCGAGCCGGGCCGGCGAGTGCTGCGATGTAACTTACTGCGTCCTAACCCCTGATCTTCGTGCAGGCCGGGGGGGGGTAGGCAAAAGTCTAGGGCCCTAGACGGCCGCACCGGGCGCCTACTCTTCTTCGTGGCGTCGCGAAATTTTCCGCAGAATCTTTTTTTGGGAGGGTGAGGACAGCCTCGCCGGTTTGAGCATGGGCAGGCGCAAAGATCCTCCGGCGGTCCAGGCCGCGAAAGGCTTCCCCGGTCGCCGGCGAAAAGCCGTCGAGACCGAGGCCAAGGCGAAAGCCGTAGCGCCGTCAGGCGAGGAAGAGATCCTCGCCAGCCTCGACGTCGCGGGCCTTCGTCCGCCGCCGCGGTTCGCCCGGAAGGAGTTCAAGGAAGAGCGCGACGTCTGGATGGCGGTCGCGCCGCGGCTGAAGCAGACGCTTCGGGCTTCGGCCGAATTCCAGGCGCCGCTCGTCGCCTATTGCGACGCTGTCGCCCGCTACAACCGCTCGGTGCTCGAGCTGCGCCGCAAGGGCTACACCGTCAGCGTGAAGACCGTGTCGGGCGACAGCATGATGCGGGTCAACCCGGCCGAGAAGGTCCGCCAGCAGGCGCTGGTCGAGATCCTCGCACTCTCGGACCGCTTCGGCTTCACGCCGAAGGACAACTTCGCACTGCTGCTCGACCAGCGTCGAGTCCTCGAGGCCGGCGCCGGCCAGCGTCAGGGCGATCTCGGCCTGCCGAACCCGGGCGAAGGCCCTGCCGCTGCGCATGACCCGATCGGCGGCATGGACCGCTTCGACACCCCGCCGCCCGGCGCGCTGCCGAACTGAGCGCCGCCATGGAGACGAGCGCCGGGTCGATCGGCGCGGCGGCGCCCGATGCGCTCTGGCCGCTGCCGTCCTGGCTCGCCGAGCACGAGGGCGACGAGGCCTATGCCTGGGCGCTCTCGGCCTGGCGCCGGGCCGCGGCCCAGAAGGGCGCGTGGTTCGACGCCGCCAAGGCTGATGCCGTCGTCGCCAACTGGCCGCGCTGGTTCAAGCTGACGGCGGATCGCTTCGCCGGTGTGCCGTTCCGCCTGCTGAAGTGGCAGGATATCACGGTCAGGCTTCTGGTCGGCTGGAAGCGCCCGGCCGATCATGTCGATCCGCTGACCGGCAAGGCGATCGTCTATCACGTCCGCGTCTTCTCGCGGCTGCTGCTGTGGGTGCCGCGCAAGAACGGCAAGAGCGAGTTCCTGGCGGCGTTGTCGCTGCTGTTCTTCGTCCATGAGCGTCTGGTCGGGTCGGAGGGTTACTGCTTCGCCCGCGACGAGGATCAGGCAAAGATCACCTTCGGCCGCATGAAGAGCATGCTGCTGAAGGATCCACAACTCACCGGCGGCGCCACGCCGCGCGTGACCATGACGGCCAAGGGCATCTACGTCGCCGAGACGTCGAGCCTGTTCCAGCTGCTCTCGGGCAAGCCCGACGGCAAGCACGGCCGCATGCCGCAGGTGATCACCGGCGACGAGATGCACGAGTGGGACACGCGCGACCTGGAGGACAATCTTCGCCAGGGCACGGGCACCCGGCTCCAGCCGATGGAGCTCTATGCCTCGACCGCCGGGCTGAAGAGCCGCGTCGTCGGCTATGGGCTCTGGGAAGAGACGCAGTCGATCCTCGACGGCGGCGGCGACGGTGACGCCACACTGGCCGTCGTCTTCGCGGCCGGGCCCGACGACGACTGGCAAGATGAGAAGGTCTGGGCCCGCGCGAACCCGACCATCGGCCTGACGCCGACATGGGACTATCTGCGTAAGGAAGCGCGCAAGGCGAAGGATAGCCCCCGCGCCGAAGCCGCGTTCCGGCGCTACCACCTCAACCAGTGGGTGGAGCAGACCGTCCGTTGGCTGAAGCGCGAAAGCTGGCTCGCCTGCGCGCCCGATCCGGAGGCCTGGCGCACGCGGCGCGAGGAGCTGGCCGGGAGGCGCTGCGCCATCGCGATCGACGTCTCCTCGACGCAGGACATCACCGCGAAGGTGCAGATCTTCGAGCCGGAAAAGCCCGGCGACCGCTACCTGCTGCTGCCGCGGTTCTGGATTCCGGAAGAGAAGCTGGCGTCCCGCCGGAAGCTGGACCGGATCACCTCCTGGCAAAAATGGGTCGACATCGGCGCCCTGGAGACCACGCCGGGCAACGCCGTCGATCAGAACTACGTGATGAAGGCGGTGAAGGAAGACCTCGCCGACTTCGACGTCTCGGCGATCGGCTTCGACCCGTGGAACGCGGCCAAGCTGATCGGCGATCTGCAGCGTGACGGTGTCGATCCCGACGTTCTCGTCGAGATGCGGCAGGGCATCCTCACCCTGGGCGAACCTTCAAAGGAATTCGAGCGGCTGATCCTGGCCGGTCTCATGGATCATGGCGGGCACCCGGTGCTCGGCTGGATGGCGGGGCATGTGCAGGTGCGCTTCGACGAGAACATGAACTTCATGCCGGCCCGCAAGCGCTCGGCCGACAAGATCGACGGCATCGTCGCCAGCGTCATGGCGCTCGGGCTGACGATGAATCAGGAAACCGCGGTGCTCTCCCCCTGGGAGAACCCTGAATTCAGGATGGAAGTCTGATGGCGCGGCGTTCCCGTGCGGAGCAGCGGAACGCTGGCGGTGCCATGGTTCCGGTCTCGGCCGACAACTTCTTCGAGCTGTTTGGTCTGGGGAGCTATGGGCTCTCCGCGTCGGGGGTCAGCGTCACCACCAACAGCGCGCTCGGCGTTCCCGCGATCTGGGCAGCGGTCAACTTCCTGTCGGGCACGCTGGCGTCCCTGCCGCTGCATCTCTACCGCCGCACGCGGAAGGGGCGCACGAAGGTCAAGGGGCCGCTCGCCGACCTTCTGCACGATGCCGTCAACGACGAGACGACCTCCTACGCCTGGCGCAAGCTGATCTGGTCGCAGGTGATGACCGGTGGACGCGCCGTCACCTTCATCGAGCGCAATGCCGCCAGGGGCGTGCTCAACTTCTGGCCGCTCGACCCCTCCGGCGTCACCGTCAAGCGCGAAGAGGGGCGCAAGATCTACAGCTATCGCGACGGGTCGCGCACCGTGTCCTACGCCGCGAGCGAGGTTATCGACCTGCCCTTCATGCTGAAGGAGAACGGCGTCGATCATCGCGGGCCGATCGCGGCGAACAAGGATGTGATCGGCATGGCGATTGCGGCGACGCAATACGCCAGCAAGTTCTTCCAGGGTGGCGGCGTGCCCCCCTTCGCGATCACCGGCAAATTCGCGACGCCGGCTGGCCTGCAGCGCGCCGCCGAAGATCTCCGCGGCGCCGTGCTCAAGGCGGCGAAGGAGCAGCGTCAGGCGCTGGTGCTGCCCGAAGGGCTGGAGATCAAGCCGATCGGTGCCGATCCGGAGAAGGCTCAGCTGATCGAGGTGCATCGGTTTCTGATCGAGCAGATCGCCCGCATCTATTCGCTGCCGCCGCTCTTTCTGCAGGATCTGTCCCGGCTCACCTATTCGAACGCCGAGCAGCAGGATCTGCACCTGGTCAAGCACACGCTGATGGGGTGGGTGGATCAGTTCGAGAAAGAGCTGAACCTGAAGCTCTTCGGCCGTCAGCCGGGGGCGTTGTATGTCGAGGCCAATCTCGACGGCATGCTGCGCGGGGATTTCAAAACCCGCATGGAAGGCTACGCGACGGCGATCCAGCACGGTGTGCTGCAGCCGAACGAAGCCCGCCGGATGGAGAACCGCGAGGACGCCGAGGGTGGCGACCGGCTCTTCATGCAAGGCGCGATGATGCCTCTTCCCCAGCTTGGGACCGCGCCATCGACGGCGCCTGTCACGGGAGATCAGACCGATGCAGCGTGAAACCCGCGGCGGAATTCCGGCCGAAATTCGTGCCGACGATGCCGGAATCAGGGTGTCGGGCTATGCGGCCGTGTTCAACGAAGCGGCCGATATCGGCGGCTATTTCACCGAGATCATCGCGCCGGGAGCCTTCCGGGCCGCGATCGGCCGCGACGACGTCGTGTTCCTCATCAACCACGAGGGCCTGCCGCTGGCGCGCACACGCTCGGGCACGCTGACGCTGGTGGAAGACGAGCGTGGTCTGCGGATGGAAACCGTGCTCGACGCCGCCGATCCCGATGTGCAGGCGATCGTGCCGAAAATGAAGCGCGGCGATCTCGACAAGATGTCGTTTGCCTTCCGCGCCACGAAGCAGGAGTGGGACGAGACGGTCGACCCGCCGCGTCGCACCGTGACCGAGGCCGAGCTGTTCGACGTCTCGATCGTCACCACGCCGGCCTATGACGGTACCGAGATCGGCCTGCGCGCGCTGGAGAGCGCGCGCGCGGCCCGCAACCATTCATCCGCAGCGCATCGCGTCCGGATGAAGATGAACCTCCGCAAGCGCAAGCTCGCGTGAGAGGGCCAGCGCTGCGCGCCTGAGCCATTTCCTGAAACCCACTGCAAGGAGATCATGATGCTCAAGGAGCTTCGTGAACAGCAGGCGCGCATCGCGACGAACGCGCGCGCCAAGTTCGATGAGATCAAGAACGACACCCCCGCCGAGCGCGCGGCCGAGATCGAACGCGAGTTCGATGCGATGATGGCCGAGCACGACACCATCGGCGAGCGCATCGCCCGCGCCGAGCGCCTCGATGCGGCCGAGCGCGCGGCCAATGCGCCCGATCCGCGCCGTCCGCGTGGCGATGCCGAGGGCCGCGGTGTCGACGAGGGCGACCGGCCGGTCGACTACCGCACCGCCTTCCACGAGTACATCCGCAGCGCCGGCCAGCTCGGCGCCATGCGCCCCGAGGCGCGGGCCGTGCTCGAAAGCGGCTTCCAGCAGATCGAGAGCCGCGCCCAGACCACCAGCAACGCCGCCGGCGGCTACACCGTCCCGGTCGAGCTGATGAACATCCTCGTCCGCAGCATGGTCGCCTGGGGCCCGATGTATGACGAGAACATCGCCACCGTGATCCCGACCACGGGCGGCGGCGTCATGACCATGCCGACGGTGAACGACACCGCCGTGCCGGCCGTGGCTCACACCGAAGGGGCCACGCTGACCGACGATGGCGGCTCGGATGTCACCTTCGGCCAGAAGTCGCTGGAGGCCTACGCCTTCAACACCGAGTGGATCCGCGTGTCGAAGGAGTTGGCCGACGACAGCATCCTCGCCATGGAGACGCTGCTCGGCTCCCTGCTGGGCGAGCGCCTCGGTCGCATCGCGAACCTGCGCCTGACCACCGGTTCCGGCTCCAGCGCGCCCAACGGCATCGTCACCGCGTCCAGCCTCGGAAAGACCGCCGCCGCCACGGCCGCGATCACCTGGGACGAGATCATGGACCTTGAGCACTCGGTCGACCCGGCCTATCGGGTTTCGCCGCGCTGCCGCTACATGTTCAACGATGCCACGCTGCTCGCCGCCCGCAAGCTCAAGGATGGCGACGGCAACTATCTCTGGCAGGCGGGCAACGTCCAGACCGGCGTGCCGGCGACCTTCAACGGCCGCCCGTACTCGATCAATCAGGCCATGGACAGCCTGGCTGCGGCCAAGAAGGTCATGCTCTTCGGCGACTTCAGCAAGTACTACGTCCGCAAGGTCGGTGCCCCGCTTATCGGCGCGCTGCAGGACAAGGACTTCTGGCCGGGCTTCGGCATCGCCGGCTACATCCGGTTCGACGGCGAGCTGTCCGACACCGCCGCCGTCAAGCATCTGATCACCGCCGCGAGCTGATCGCTCGGCTGACCAAGGGCGGCGGCATCCGTGCCGCCGCCTCTGTGAGCCGAGAGGAGGTCTCCGATGAAGATCAAGATGCTGGCCGGTTTTTCCGGCGAATGGTCCTGCAATCGCGGCGATGAGATCGAGCGGCCCCGCAAGGAGGCGCTTCGGCTGATCGAGGCCGGCTATGCCGTGGCCGTCCGTGAGGACAAGCCCGAAACCGCGACGAAGAAGACCAGGGGTGTGGAGCGCGCGGCCAAATGAGCCTGTGGGATCGCGTCGTCATCGCAACGCCGCCGGCCTCTCCGGTGGACACTCTGCTGTCGCTCGACGCGATCCGCAGGCATGTCGTCATCGACGATGCGACCAGCGACGGCGAGCTGACCCTCTTCCTCCGGGAGGCTGTCGCGATGATCGACGGCCCCCAAGGCATCGGCTACGCCCTGCTGGAGCAGTCCTGGCGGCTTTCGCTCGACTGCTTCCCGGGTGAGATCACCCTGCTGGGCGCGCCGGTCCAGTCGGTCGACGAGATCGTCTATCGTGCAAGCGACGGCACGCTGCAGACCCTCGCATCGTCCGATTATGCCTATGATCTCGACCGTTCGCCCATCGTCGTTCGGCCGGCTTATGGCAAGTCGTGGCCGGCGACGCGTTACGAGCCGGGCGCGATCAAGATCACCTATTCGCTCGGCCTTCCGGCTGGGGACGACGTCAATCCGCGCCTGATGGCCGCGTTGCTGCTCCATATCGGCTACCGCGACAAGTTTCGCGAGGGCGCTGGCGTGGCCAAGGTCCAGGAGTATCCGATGGCGATCTCGTCGCTCCTGCGCGATTTCAGACAATTCTCGGTGACGGCGTGACGCCCGGCGGCCTGATGCGACAGAGCCGTGTGCGCTTCGACCGGAGGACGCCGGGCGCAGACGACGGCTACGGCAACACGCTTCCCGAAAGCTGGAGCGAGGTCGCGACCGTCTCGGGCTACTGCTCGATGAAGCCGGGCAAGGAAGCGCTGGAGGCCGGGCGGCTGGAATCGTCCAGTCTCGGCTCGCTGATGGTGCGCCGCAGCCCCACGACTGCGTCGCTGACGGCGGCGGATCGGGCCGTGTTCGTGGCGGGGCCTTTCGCCGGCCGTTCCTGCCAGATCCGCGATGTCGGCCCGACCGAAGACTTTCGCGAGATCCGGCTGGTGATCGAATTCGGCGTCGGCCTCTGATGCCCCGCGTCACCTTCGCCCGCGCCTGGGACTGCCTCGCCCGTCCCGGCGTCGTGGTCGCCTATCGGGCCGGGTTCTCCGGCCTGATCCCCACCGACCATGCGCGGCGCGCCCGCGCCGCCGGAGTTCTCGACGATGGCCAGAGCCCCTCGATCGGCCGCGAGCCTGCAGCGCTTCGAGCGGCGGCTGGCGAAGATCCCGCTCGACGTGCGCGCGGCGGCGGCGACCGAGGCGCTGCTGGCGGCGCTGGCGCTGAGTGAGGCGATGCGACAGGTCGTGCCGGTCCGGACCGGAAAGACGAAGAGCACCATCCGCGTCGAGCGCGGCAAGCGCGGCGACCGCTTCCATGTGAGGGCCGGCGGCTCGGCGACGACGGAAGCCGGCTTCGACACGGCGACCGCGTCGGAATGGGGCACGCAGAAGGAAAAGGCGAAACCCTGGTTCTACGCGACCTGGCGCCGCAACCGGAAGCAGATCCGCGCCGGGCTCGACCACGAGATCAAGAAGGCCGTGCGAAAATCCAATGGCTGACCCCTCGCTGGCGCTGCAGGGCGCAATCAACACGAAGCTGCGGGCTGATGTCGCGGCCGTCGCGGGGCGCGTGCTCGATCGCGTCCCGGCCAATGTCACCTTTCCCTATATCGAGATCGGCGATTTCCAGACGGTCGACGATGGCGCGCAGTGCCATGACGGGGTCGAGATCTACGCGACCCTGCACATCTGGTCGCGCGCCGTCGGCCAGGTCGAAGCGAAGACGATTGCGGGCGCGGTGCGTGGCTCGCTGCACGAGGCGCCGCTGAGCCTGGGCTCGGCGTGGCAGTTCATCGAAATCGCGCATCAGGACACGCGCCACCTCAAAGACCCCGACGGCGTCACCAGCCACTCCGTCATCACCTTCCGGGCGCTGGTCGCCTCGGCCTGAACCACCTCTCCTGTCCCCATCCATCCCCAACGGAGGCCGCCATGGCTAAACCGACTGTTCTCTCGTTTGGCGCCGGCATCGTCTTCCTCGGCGACGGCGCTGACCCGGAAGTCTTCACCAAGCTCTGCGGGTTCAATTCGATGTCGCTCTCGATCGAAAAGGACACCAACGACGTCACGGTGCCCGACTGCGACGATCCCGATGCGGCGGCCTGGCAGTCGACCGACGTGCTCTCGCTCGCCTGGTCGATGGAGTTCGAAGGCGTCTACGCCAAGGAATCCTCCGACCTCATCTGGGATGCGGTCTCCTCCGGCCAGGCGAAGAACCTTCGCGTCCATCTGGTCGGCGCCGGCAGCGGCTCCGGCACGCCGGATCTGCGCTTTTCGGGCGCCGGGCATTTCGGGCTGGAGCTCACCGGCGAGCGCGGCAGCAAGTGGCAGAACACCCTGCCCGTCACGGGTGACGGCGAGCTGGTCCGCACCAAGGTCGCGGCGCTGGCATGAGCCTGTGCAAGATCGAGCTGGAGTGGGCGGACGGAACCTATCCGTTCTGCCTGCCGCTGGCGCAGCTCGAGGAGCTGCAGAGCCATTGCGACGCCGGGCCGATGGTCATCGCCGATCGGCTGCAGCATGGCCGCTGGAAGACGCAAGACGTCTACCAGACGATTCGGCTGGGCCTGATCGGCGGCGGCATGGCGCCGGTCGACGCGCTGCGGCTGTGCAAGCTCTACATCACCGACCGGCCCTGGGGCGAAAGCGCCTTGCCGGCCCTGGCGATCATCAACGCGGCCCTGTTCGGCAAGCCCGATGAACCCGTGGGAAAATCGCCGGCGCGGGGGACAGGAGCGGCCCGCCGCGCCGCAACGGCAAGCTCGACTTCCGGGACTTCTACGGCCTCGGCGTCGTGATGGGCTTCACGCCGCAGCAGATCGGCGCGATGTCGCTCTGGCAGTTCATGGCCTGCGCCGATGGCTGGGCCCGCGCCAACAGCCCCGAAGCCGCCAAGCGGACGAATGACGACCAGAGCGACGCGGTGCGCGCCCTGTTCGATGCGGCGCCGGATTATGTGCTCTAGGGCTGCGACCCCTTGATCGCACGTTCGAGCGCTTCGCGATCCGACATCTGCAGCAGCCGCTTGATCTCTTCGGTGTCGACGGGCTGCGTCAGCTTGGCGAGGTCGGCCACCAGTGCTTCGACATTGACCCGGCAGCGCACCTCATCGGCCGCCCGGGTCTGCGCCGTCAACAGTCCGCCGGCCACGAAACCGGCGGCCACCATCAATCCCATCACGATCCTGGTCTGCATCTCTCGGCCTCCTGGCTGGGCTTGCGACGAGCGGAACCTTGCACATGGCAGATGATCTTGTCGTCAGTGTCGGTGCCAACATCGCGGCGCTGGAGCGCCAGATGAAGGCGGCGGCGCGGTCTGGCGAGGCTGCGGCCGAGGATATTGAGAGCCGCTTCCGAAAGGTCAACCCGACGATCTCGACCTCGGCGCTGACCGGGGCGCTGAAGGGCTTCGCCGCGGCTTTTACTGTGGATCGCCTGATCCGTGGCCTCGCCGACGCCAATGCCGAGCTTGTACGCATCGGCGAGACGGCCAAGCGCGTCGGGCTCGATCTGCAGCGCTTCCAGGAGCTGCAGTTCGCCGGCCGGCAGAGCGGCCTCTCGGGCAAGGATTTCGGATCCGGAATCGAAGGGCTGGCGGAAAAGCTCAATGAGGCCCGGCAGAAGGAAAACGAGCTGTCGCAGCTCTTTTCCGACAACAACATCAAGCTGAAGGACCGCAAGGGCGAGGTCATCGGCGTCAATGAGGCGCTGGGCAAGGCGGCCGAGCTGGTGCGCAATGCCGCGACCGAGTTCGACAAGATCAAGATCGCCGAAGCACTGGGCCTGACGCGCGATTGGGTGCCCCTCCTGGAGCAGGGCGCGACGGCGATCAACCGGCAAGCCTCGGCCGCGCGCGACGCCGGCGCCGTCATCGATTCCGACATCATCCAGAAGGCCAAGGATTTCGAGCGCGACTGGGCGGCGGCGATCGACCGCTGGGCGACGATCTTCAAGGCGAATGCCGGTTCGATCATCGGTGTGATCGACACGATCATCGGCAAGGCGAGCCAGCTTTTCGCGGGGCTCGATAACTACTCCAAGCGGGTCCAGGCCGTCGCGGACATCGAAAAGAACGGGCTTTCCGGCGCGAGCCGGGAGACGCTGACCTATACCAAGCGTGCCTTCGGTGCCGATGCCGACCCGATCGTCAATCGCCGCCTGGAGCAGTTTTCGGAGCAGGATCGCGAGGCCGCGCGCGGCGGTGGCTTCGCCCGGACGAAGTCCCGCAGGCAGTTTGAGGCCGAGCAGGCTGCGGCCAACTCGGGCACTCGCACGAACACGTCCTCCCTCTATGGCGGAAAGAAGGGCGGCGGGGGTGGGGGCAGGGCCGAGGATGACGAGGCGCAGGCCCGGCTGGAGCGCTATATCGAGACGCTGATGCGGCAGAACTCGGTGCTCGATGCCGAGATTGCCACCTTCGGCAAGAGCAATGCGGAGAAGCGAGCCGCGGTCGAGCTGGCCAAGGCGCAGGTCGATCTCGCCAAGCTCGACGAGACCGAGCGGCAGAAGATCATCGCCTCGCTCACCAAGGAGATCGAGCTCTCCGAGCAGAAGCGCAAGCAACTCGCCGATCTGAAGCTGGCGCAGGACGGTCTGCGCGATGCGCAGAAGTATTTCGGCGACGCTGCGGTCGACGCGCTCGAGGATCTGATCGTCAACGGCGCCAAGGCCGAGGATGTGGTGAAGAACCTAGCCAAGTCGCTCGCCAAGGCTGCGCTGCAGGCGGCGCTGATGGGGTCTGGTCCGCTGGCCGGCGTCTTCGGGACGGCGGGCACCAATGGCGGGGCCGGTGGCATCTTCGGGCTGTTGCCGAGCTTGTTCGGGCGCGCCACCGGCGGGCCGGTCAATGCCGGCCAGCCCTACCGGGTCGGCGAGCGCGGGCCGGAGACGTTCGTCCCGACCTCACCCGGGCGGATCGTCGCCAACGGTGCCTCTGCTGGATCGACCTATGCACCTGTTTACCAGATCGATGCGCGCGGCGCCGATCAGGCGGCGATCGCGCGGCTGGAAGCCGGCCTTGCGGCCCGCGACCGCTCGTTCGCGCGCAGTGTCCAAGGCGTGATGCGGCAGACCGAACTCCGGGGCACGAGGGGCTGATGCGACGCCTGATCGACTGGCCGCGCGACCTGCGCTGGCAGAGCCGCGAACCCCTGAGCGGGCCGCGCAGCGTAGGCTCCGGTTCATCCGAGGGGCTCGGCGGTTTTCTGCAAAGCTTCGCCTCGCCTTTCGGGCTGTGGCGCTGGTCCTTCGCCTTTCCGCCGCTAAAGGGCGAGGCGTTCCGGCGCTATCGCGGCACGATCATGGCACTACATGGCGGGGCCAACGCCGTGCGCGTGCCGTTCTGCGACCCCGACGGTCTCGGCTGGGCCACGTCCGGCGTCGCGCTCGGCGGCGTGTCGCCGCGCGCCGGCCTGCCCTGGGGCAATGGACAGCCCTGGGGCGACGGCCGCAACTGGCGGCTGGGCCGCCCGGTGGTGCCGCTCGCTCTGGCCTCGACGCAGGGTTATGACGAGATCGCGCTGGCCGATTCAGCCTGGGGCTACCGGCTCGGCATCGGCGACATGATCGGCTTCGCGCCGTTCCATTTCGGCCTCTACTTCGTCACCGAGGTGATCTCGGCAGGGCGCTATCGCATCTGGCCGCCGCTGCGCCGCGCCGTCGCGGCCCATGATCTCGCCACGCTGGCGCCCGTGCTGGCTATGCGGCTGGAAAGCGAGAGCAGCGCCGGGGCCGGGCGCGGGCCGGCTCGGGCCGAAGGCCTGACCATGACTCTCGTCGAGATCGAGGACGCGGACCTGCGGGCCTATTACGCATGAGCATCCTGTTCACCGATGTCGAGATCGACGACCTCGCGGCGCCGCATGTGGCGCGCGCCTGGTTCGTTCGGCTCGACCTGCCGGGCGGTATCGCGCGGCTGCATTCGGGCGTCGGTACGCTGACGGTCGGCGGCGAGACCTGGAAGGGCGTCTCCGATCCTATCGGCGGGCGTCTGGTCTCGATCGCGGGCGTCGAGGAGCCCGCCTTCGGGCAGGCGGCGGCCGTAACGCTGGTGCTGAGCGGGGCCGATCGCGCCTTCCTGCAGTCTGTCCATGCGACGCGCCGCGAGATCGAGGGGCGCGAAGCCAACATCTACTGGTGCGCCTTCGACGGTGAGACGCAGCAGCCGCTGATGGGGCTGAAGGGCCTGTTCACGCGCGGGAAAATGTCGGCGCCATCAATTCAGTGGAGCGGGCTCGGCGTGCGCACGGTGACGCTGACGATCGAGAACGTCTGGGCCTCGCAAAACTTCAAGCCGGGGCGCCGCTGGAACCCGGCCGACCAACAGCGGCTGTTCCCCGGCGACAGGGGGCTCGATTTCGTCGGCGTGTCCGTCCAGGAAAACTGGACGTCATGAGTGCCGAGGCTATGGCGCAGCGCGCGCGGCAGGCGCGGCTGCAGGCGCATATCGACGCCGTCGCGGATCGTCCCTGCATCTGGGGCCGGGACGACTGCACGCGCTGGGCGGCCGATTGGGTCGAGGCCGAGCGCGGCATGGATCTGGGCCTGCCGGCCTATCGCAGCGAGGATGAGGCGCGCCTCCGGATTGCGGCGGCCGGCGGCCTGCTCGGCCTGTGGCGCGAGCGCCTCGGCGCGTCCGGCATCTTCACGACCGTTCTGCCTGGCTATGGCGATGTCGGGCTGGTCGAGACACGGCTCGGCCCGGTCGGCGTCATCGTCGCGCATGACGGGGTCTGCGCGCTGCGCAGCGTGTCCGGCGTCAGCTTCCTGCGCCCGCGGCGCTTTCTCGAGGCCTGGGCTGTGGCGCCATGCTGAAGTTGGTCCTGCTGTCCTGCGCGGCGCTTGGCGCCAGCGTCACGCCGGCGCTTGCCGACCCGATTTCGTTGACGCTGATCGGCGTCAACGCGCTTCTCGGCACATCGCTGACGGCCTCGACCGTCATCGTCGGCACGCTGACGATCGGCCAGGCGATCGGCACGGCGCTCGCTGTCGGCGGCAGCCTTCTGGTCAGTGCGCTCAACCGCCCGAAGAAAGGCCGCGGCGGAATCGACCCCAGTGCGGCTCGCAGCACCTTCGAGACGTCGCAATCGGGCGAGATCAGGTGCGTCGGCCGCGCCCGCATCGGCGGGATCAAAATCTTCGGCAATACGGCCCTACTCGACCGCTGGCGGCTGATCGCACATTGCCGCGGGCCCATTTCAGGCGTCGAAGAGCACTTCCTCGGTGGGCGCGAAGTGATCGTCGAGAGTGATGGCCGGGTCTCGACGCCGCCCTATCGCAACGAGGCCGGTTCCTATGTCTATATCTACGGAAAGGGAGGTAACTCGGCAGAGGTTGCGTGGCCCGGCCTCATCTCGGCCTTCCCGCAGCAATGGACGGCGGCGCATCGGGTTCGCGGCATCGCGCAGACCGTGATCCGCTACGTCTCGCCGGGGTTGGGCGATGCTACGGCGCAGGAGAAGTTCCAGCAGCTCTACCAGTCGGGCGCACCGGAGTATGAGCGCGTCCAGCGCGGCGAGCTGATCTATGACCCGCGCACCGGATCCTCGGCCTGGTCCGACAATGGCGTGCTCGTGGTGCTGCACATCCTGCTCGGCTTCCCCGAGTTCGATCTGGCCGATTTCGACACGGCCTTTATCGCTGCGGAAGCCGACCTTGCCGACGAGTTGGTCGCGACGCGCACGGGCCCGGAGCCGCGCTCGCGAGCTTGGGGTGTGTGGGATGACGCGGAAACCGATCGGGGCGAGCTACTGCGGCAGGTTCTGCTCTCGACAGGTTGCGAGCTCGTGGCGCGGCCGGGCGATCTGCTCGGTATCCGGCTGGTCGACGACGAGCGCGAAGCCGAGATTACCATACCGTGGCGGCACATCGTCGAGTTCGGTCTGAAGGCCGGGCCGGACGGTGTCGAGCGCCCCAACCGCTGCCGCGTCAAATACTACTCGCCTGAGCGCAACTACGATATGGCCGAGATCAATCTCGTTTTCGATCCGACGGCTGTGCCGGCGGTTCCTCTGGCTTGGTCGGTGGCGCAGGATGAGATCGACCGCGTCGGCGAGCGCTCCGTGGAGTATGTGTTGCCCTTCTGCCCCTCGGGCGCACAGGCGCAGCGGATAGCCCGACGGCTCTTTGCAACGGCGCGGGCTGACAGCGGCATCGTGCAGACAAATCTCGCGGGTCTAGCCTGCTGGGGGGCGAGAACGGTTGCCTTCGAGATCGAGGATCTCGGCCAGACGCTGGTCTGTGAGGTTCAGCCCGCGCGTGTGGACGATGCGGCGGGTCTCGTCGAGATGCCGTTTGTCGTGGCGCCGGGCCTTGCGCCATGGAACCCGGCTGCCGACGAGGCGCTGCCGCCGGACACCCTGCCGGACATGCAGTATTTCAGCCAGTCGGTCGCGGCGCCCAGCCTGCCGCCCGCCGGCGTGACGGTTGTCTACTATCCCGTTGCCGCGAGTTACGAGACGCGCGTCTCCTTCCCAAGCATTCCGGGGGGGCTGTCCTATTACGAGGCGGTTTTCCGAGCGTTCCCCGGCGGGCTGCCTTCGACCTGGTCGAGCTTCGTCGCGGAGACCCTGCCCTATGCCTGGGCGTCCGGCTCGCTCGCCGGGCAGGACATCGACATCCGCTTCCGTCTGTTTGATCTCGAAATCGGCCCGACGCCCTGGTCGCCCATCCTGTCGGCGGTGCCGGAGGTCGACCCGTCGCCGCC
>LNFM01002205.1_pt1 | contig 44236 bp, 45 predicted proteins | sample 596031 | NCBI WGS metagenome assembly LNFM01 (sample SAMN04254537, study PRJNA301005) | activated carbon metagenome | isolation source: dual media filters at the Ann Arbor, Michigan drinking water treatment plant | place: USA: Ann Arbor
CACCCTCCCATCGCGCTGCGCGCGACGGGCCCCTCCCTCTCCCCGCTCGCGGGGAGAGGGGGAAGGTAGTTTGCTGGCGCGGCTCACTTCGCCAGCTCCTTCACCAGCGCGCGGATGCGCTGGGCGTCGTCTGAGGTGAGCGGGCGGCGCAAGTGCAGGCGCACGACGCCCGCCTTGTCGATGACGAAGGTCTCGGGCACGCCGCTCAGGCCGAACTCGACGCCGGCCTTGCCGTCGGCGTCGACGCCGATGCGCTCGTAGGGATCGCCCAGCCGCGCCAGCCACGGCTTGGCGTCTTCCGGCTTGTTCTTGTAGTTGATGCCCTGCACGCGCAGGCCATCGCGCGCCATGCGCACCAGCAGGGGATGCTCGACCTGGCAGGGCGCGCACCAGGAGGCGAAGAAATTGACGACGCTGACCTGCCCCTTCCAGTCAGAAGCGGTCAGCCGTTTGCCGCCGTCGTGAAGCGGCGGCAGGTCGATCGCCGGCGCGACCTTGCCGACCAGCGGCGAGCCGATGTCGTCGGGGCTGCGCCCGGCGAGCAGCGCGTAGCCGAAGAAGCCGCCCAATAGCAGCGCCATCAGCAATGGCAGCACGAACAGCCAGCGATTGGACACGGGCGTTACTCCGCCGGCTGCGCCGTGGGACGCCGTGCGCGCAGCGGTGCGCCGACGCGCAGGCGGCGATCGGTCAGCGACACGAAACCACCCAAGGCGCAGAACGCCGCGCCCAGCCAGATCCACGGCGCCAGGGGGTTGTGATAGAGGCGCACCGTCCAGCCGCCCTTGCCGTCGCTCTCGCCCAAGGTGGCGTAGATGTCGGCCAAGAGCGTGGTCTTGATCGCCGCCTCGGTGGTCTGCCGGCGCGTGGTCTTGAATATGCGGCGCTCGGGCTCAAGCACCGCGACGACGGCGCCGTCGCGCTTGAACGTGATCCTGCCGCGTTCGGAGATAAAGTTGGGCCCGTCGATTTCGCGTGGCGTTTCCATCGACACGTCGAAGCCGGCATGGCGCAGCGTGTCGCCCGGCTTGAGCACGGCGATGGTCTCGACCTGCCAGACCGAGACGCCGATGACGCCGGCCACGCAGATGCCGAGCGAGGCGTGGGCGATGGTCATGCCGATCGAGGCGCGCGGCAGGCTGGCCAGACGCCGTCGCGAATCACCAATGGGAATCTCGAACAGCTTGATGCGGCGCGCCAGTTCGTAGAACGCGCCGAGGATCAGCCAGGCCGCCAGTCCACAGCCGATCGCCGCGAGCGTGATGTGACGCTCGGCGATGAAGCTGATCAGCACGCCGACGGCGACGGCCACCGCGGCGACGGCGGCGAGCTGGCGCAGGGCGCTCAGGATGTCGCCGCGCTTCCATGCCAGCAGCGGTCCGAACACGACGGCGGCGAGCAGCGGGAACGATAATGGGATGAAGGTCGCGGCGTAGAATGGCGGGCCGACCGAGACCTTGTCGCCGCCCATCGCGTCGAGCAGCAACGGATAGAGCGTGCCAAGGAAGACCACGAAGGTCAGCACCGCCAGCAGCAGGTTGTTGAAGATCAGCCCGCCCTCGCGGCTGATCGGCGCGAACAGGCCGCCGGTCGCCAGCTTCGGCGCGCGCCAGGCGTAGAGCGTCAGCCCGCCGCCGGCGACAACCACGATGAAGCCGAGGATGTAGAGGCCACGCGCCGGATCCTGTGCGAAGGCGTGCACCGATGTCAGCACGCCGGACCGGACGAGGAAGGTGCCGAGCAGCGCCAGCGAGAAGGCGAGGATCGCCAGCAGCACCGTCCAGCTCTTCAGCGCGTCGCGCTTCTCGGTGACGATGGAGGAATGCAGCAGCGCGGTGGCCAGCAGCCAAGGCATCAGCGAAGCGTTCTCGACCGGATCCCAGAACCAGAACCCGCCCCAGCCCAGTTCGTAGTAGGCCCACCAGCTGCCCAGTGCGATGCCGAGCGTGAGGAAGCACCAGGCCGCCAAGGTCCAGGGCCGTACCCAGCGCGCCCAGGCGGCATCGACGCGGCCCTCGATCAGGGCGGCGACGGCGAAGCTGAACGACACCGACAGCCCGACATAGCCGAGATAGAGCAGCGGCGGATGGAAGGCGAGGCCGGGGTCCTGCAGGATCGGGTTGAGGTCGTTGCCATCGAATGGCGCCGGATCGAGCCGATCGAAGGGGTTCGACGTGAAGACGATGAAGGCGTGGAAGCCCAGCCCGACGAGGCCCTGCACCGCCAGCACGCGGGCGCGCAGGGTGGGCGGCAGGTTGGCGCCGAAGGCGGCGACCGCGGCGCCGAACAGCGCCAGGATCAGCACCCAGAGCAGCATCGAGCCTTCGTGGTTCCCCCACACGCCGGTGATCTTGTAGAGCAGCGGCTTGCTCGAGTGGCTGTTGGCCACGACGTTGACCAGCGAGAAGTCGGAGACGACATAGGCCCAGGTCAGCGCCAGGAAAGACAGCAGGGTCAGCACCGCCTGCGCCAGCGCCGCCGTGCGGCCGAGCTCCATCAGGCCGGGATCGCCTTTGGCCGCGCCGGCCAGCGGCAAGGTGCCCTGCACCAGCGCCAACACCATCGCCAGCACCAGCGCGTAGTGGCCGACCTCGGGGATCATGACATACCTACCTTCCCTCGGGGGGCAGGGCGATCACATATGGTTTGCAAGGCTGGGGGCGCGCCACTCCAGTGGCGCGACGGTCGATCGACAGGAGGCGCCGCTGGAGTGGCGCGCCCCGACCAGGCAACAGCTTTCATGCCGTTTGGGCCGCGTCGCTCCAGCGACGCCTCATGAGCGCCGCTGGAGCGGCGCGGTCCGAAGACAGCCAGCAAACCATAAGCGATAGCCTTCCCCCGGAGGGGGAAGGTGGCGCGCGCAGCGCGACGGAAGGGGGATGCGACATCCCCCTTCCGCCCTTCGGGCACCTTCCCCCTCCGGGGGAAGGGAGTGCTGGGCCGGTCACTTCCCCGTGTCCTTCTTCCAGTGGCCCGCGTCCTTGAGCGCCTTTGCGACCTCGGGCGGCATGTAGGTCTCGTCGTGCTTGGCGAGGATCTCGCGCGCGAGGAAGACGCCGTCGGTGCCAAGCGTGCCCTCGGCGATCACGCCCTGGCCTTCGCGGAAGAGATCGGGCAGCTGGCCGCGATAGCTGATCTTCAGATTGGCGCGCGTATCCGTGACGACGAAGGTCGTGGTCAACCCGTCGCCGGCTTTCTCCACGCTGCCCGGGGCGACGAGGCCGCCGACGCGCAGGCGCTGGGTCGGCGGCGGCTTCTTGTCGGCGATCTGTGTCGGCGAGTGGAAGAAGACGAGGTTGTCGTCGAGCGCCACCAGCACCAAGGTGACGGCCAGCGCGAATGCGCCCATCGAGCCCAGCAGCAGCCACAGGCGTTTGCGTTTGGGCTTCACGACTTCGCTCCGCGTCGATCAAGGCCGCGGGCGCGCAACTCGCGGCGCACGCGCGCGCGCGCGAAGAGCGACAGCAGGGTCACTCCGCCGAGCGCGATCAGCGCCGCGGCGTAGGCCGGCCAGACATAGGCGGCGTAACCGCCCATCGCGAAGAAGCCACTCACGGATATCCTTCCGTGCCCTGATCCAGCGTGTCCTCGGGGCGTGCGGAATATAGGGCGCCTACCCGCCGATGTCGCGTAGATGGCCGCGACATACCGGCTCACTCCGCCGCCATCGCCGCCATCTCCAGCCGGCGGCGGCCTATCTCGGTCTCGGTGCGCATGAGCACCAGGGTGACGAACAGCATGAAGAACGCCACCGCCATCACCAGCAGCGGGATCAGGATGCTGGAATGGATCGTGGTGCCGCCGAGCTTCACCACCGAGGCCGGCTGATGCAGCGTGTTCCACCAGTCGACCGAGAACTTGATGATCGGCAGGTTGATCACGCCGACCAGCGCCAGGATCGCCGCCGCCTTGTCGCCGCGCTCCGGCGAATCGAAGGCGCGGCTGAGCGCGATATGGCCGAGGAACAGGAAGAACAGCACCAGCATCGAGGTCAGGCGCGCATCCCACACCCACCAGGTGCCCCACATCGGCCGGCCCCAGAATGAGCCGGTGATCAGGCAGGTGGCGGCATAGGCGGCGCCGACCGGCGCCGCGGCGCGCGCCATCAACGCGGCCAGCGGATGCTTCCAGACCAAGAGCGCGGCGCCCAGGCTGGCCAGGAAGGCGTAGCCGGCCATCGACCACCACGCCGCCGGCACGTGCACAAACATGATGCGCACGGTCTCCTTCTGCTGGTAGTCGGGCGGCGCCACGAAGAACGCCATATAGAGCCCGATCAGCAGCAGGACCGCCGTGAGCCCGGCGCTCCACGGCAGAGCGCGGGCGCTGAAGCGCTGGAACCGCGCCGGATTTGCCAATGCGTGCATGCCCGCCATGAACGCGATCCTCCGTCGCCTATTCCGTCCTGTCTACTCGACCGCCTGCCGCAGCGCCGCCGCCATCGCCCAGGGCGTGCTGGCCAGCGCGACCAGGAAGAAGGCCGCCAGCAGCACCAGGGAGTTGGAGGTGCCCACGCCAGCGGCCAGCGCCTCGACCGCGCCAACGCCAAAGATCAACACCGGCACCGCCAGCGGCAGCACCAGCAGCGACATCAATGCGCCGCCCCGCCGCGCCCCCAGGGTCAGGGCCGCGCCCAGCCCGCCCAGCAGCGACAGGCTCGGCGTGCCCAGCAATAGCGATACGGCGAGTACGGTGATTTGCGATGCCTCGAGCCCGAACAGCAAGCCCAGCGCGGGTGACATCAGCGTGAGCGGCAGCCCGCCGGTCAGCCAATGCGCCAGGCACTTGGCCAGCGCCGCCAGCTCCAACGGCAGCGGCGCCAGCACCAGATGCTCCAGCGAGCCGTCGGTGAGGTCCTCGCCGAACAGCCGGTCGAGCGACAGCATGGCGGCGAACAGGGCCGCCACCCACAGCACGCCCGGGCCGATGCGCTTGAGCACCTGCGGCTCTGGCCCGACGCCCAGCGGGAACAGGCTGGCGGCCAGCAGGAAGAACGCCAGCACCAGCAACACATCGCCCGGCCGCCGCCAGACCATCAGCAGGTCGCGCGCGACGAGGTGGCCGAAGCGGGTCATGACTGTTCGACTTCTCCCCGCGCAGGCGGGGAGAAGGTGGCGCGAAGCGCCGGATGAGGGGCTTCGCGGCGTCGCAACAACCGCCGTGGTGGTTGATAGGCCTGAAGCCCCTCATTCGCCTCGCTGGCGCTCGGCACCTTCTCCCCGCCTTCGCGGGGAGAAGGAAGGGGGGCGTCACCCCTCACGACCACTCCTCCGTCAGCGCATCCGCCGTCGGTGCGAATGCACCGAGGTCGATTGGCCGGGCGCTGGGCAGGTGGATATCGCCGTGGGTGGAGATCACCGCCAGGCCGCCGCCCTTCATGTGCTCGCGCAGGGTGAGGTGCAGGGCGCCGCGCGAGGGCTCGTCGAGACCAGAAGCGGGCTCGTCGAGCAGCCAGATCGGCGCGCCGCTCAGCATCACCCGCGCCAGCGCCGCGCGACGGCGCTGACCGGCGGAGAGGTAGCGGCCGGGCCGGTCGGCGATGGGGGTTAGGTCGAACCGGCTCAGCGCGTGGTCGAGGCTGTCCAGCCTGCCTTTGCGCAGAAGCTGGGCACCGGCAAGAGACTCACGCACCGTGAAGTCCGGCTTGATCGCATCGGCGTGGCCCAGCCAGGCCAGCGCCAGGCGCCAGGCGTCGGGCTGCTCGGAAACCTCTACGCCCGTCCAGGTCAGGCTACCACGCAGACGCGGCGTCAGCAGCGCCAGCAGGCGCAGCAGGCTGGATTTGCCCGACCCGTTGCGGCCGGTCAGCAGCAGCGCCTCGCCCTGCTCCAGCCCGAAGCCGAGGCCGGTGAAGACCAGTCGCCCGCCGCGACGGCAGGCGAGGTTTTCGGCGTTAAGGGCGGGCATGCGGCGGAGCGGCTCGGAGCGTGGATCGAGGGGCGTTTCTAGCACGCCATTCCTGTCCCCAAGGGCCGGAAAAAGCTTCGGGAATTGGACCTACATGGTATAGTTCCAGACCGTTTCCAGCTGCAGGCGCTCGGCCTCGTGACGAAGCGGTTCCGACCCCTCCCCTGGGGGTCCCCAACGACGTCAGACGGGCGGTCATTTCGACCATGAAACTCACGATTGAACGGGCCGCTTTGCTGAAGGCTCTGGCCCATGTGCAGAGTGTTGTCGAGCGGCGCAACACCATCCCGATCCTCTCCAACGTCCTGCTCAACGCCCAGAAGGGCAAGCTGACCCTGTCGGCTACGGATATGGATCTGGCGGTGACCGAATCGATCGAGGCCACCGCCACCAAGACCGGTTCGGTCACGGCGCCAGCGCACACCATGTACGAGATCGTGCGCAAGCTGCCCGACGGCTCGCAGGTCGAGATCGAGACCGGTACCAACAGCGACCTCACCATCCGCGCCGGCCGCTCGCGCTTTACCTTGCAGTGCCTGCCGGTGAGCGATTTCCCTGTCATGAACGAAGGCGACCTGCCGCACAAATTCCAGCTCGCCGCCACCGACCTCAAGAGCGTCGTCGACCGCACGCGCTTCGCGATCTCCACCGAGGAGACGCGCTACTACCTCAACGGCATCTATTTCCATGCCGCCAAGTCGAACCAGACCGACGTGCTGCGCGGCGTCGCGACCGATGGCCATCGCCTGGCGCGCGTCGAGCTGCCGCTGCCCAAGGGCGCGGGCGAGATGCCCGGCGTGATCGTGCCGCGCAAGACGGTCGGCGAGCTGCGCAAGCTGATCGAGGAGTCCGACGCGCTGGTCGACATCGAGCTGTCGGAGACCAAGATCCGCTTCGCCTGCGGCCAGATCGTGCTGACCTCGAAGTTGATCGACGGCACCTTCCCCGACTACGAGCGGGTGATCCCGGCCGGCAATGACAAGGAGCTCACGGTTCCCTGCAAGGAGTTCGAGTCGGCGGTCGATCGCGTCTCGACGATCTCCACCGAGAAGTCGCGCGCCATCAAGCTGGTCTTGGGCAAGAACGGCCTGACCTTGTCGGCCACCAGCCCGGACGCCGGCAGCGCCACCGAGGAGCTCGAGGTCGTCTACGACAACGCGCCGATCGAGATCGGATTCAATTCCCGCTATCTGCTGGACATCACCCAGCAGATCGGCGGCGGCGACGCGCGCTTCCTGATGTCCGACGCCGGCTCGCCCACCATCGTGCGCGACGCGGCCGACGACAGCGCGCTCTACGTGCTCATGCCGATGCGGGTATGAACGGCGGCGCGATCCACGCTCTCGCCGACTCCTCCGCATCCGCTCCACCGCCGATGTCGGCGGCCATCGCTGGTGCCATGGTTATCAGGCAATTGCGGCTCACGGAGTTCCGCAACTACAGCCGCCTGCGATTGGAGCTCGAGGCCACGCCGGTGCTGCTCACCGGCGACAACGGCGCGGGCAAGACCAATCTGCTCGAGGCGGTCTCCTTCCTCACCCCCGGCCGCGGCCTGCGCCGCGCCCGGCTGGACGAGGTCGGCCGCCGCGCGCGCGACGGCGAGAGCGCGGTGGCCTCGCCCTGGGCGGTGGCCGCGACGCTCGACCTGCCGGAGGGCCGCGTCGCCATCGGCACCGGACTGGAGGCGCTGCCCGCGTCCAATGGCGAGGGCGAAAGCGGCGGCCTGCGCCGTGCGGTGCGCATCGACGGCCGCAACGCGCCCAGCCAGCTGGCGCTGGGTCAGCACGTGGTGGCGATCTGGCTGACGCCGCATCTCGACGGGCTGTGGACCGGCGGGCCGGGCGATCGCCGGCGCTTCCTCGATCGCATGGTCGCGGCCTTCGACCCCAATCACGCCAGCAGCGTCGCCGCCTACGAGCAGGCGATGCGCCAGCGCGCGCGGCTGCTGGCCGAGGGCAAGCTCGACCCGCATTGGCTGACCGCGCTCGAGGACACCATGGCGCGCCACGGCGTGGCGCTCAGCGTGGCGCGGCTCGATCTCGTGGCGCGGCTCGATCAGGCGGCGCGGCTGGGCGTCGGGCCGTTCCCGCGCGCCGCGCTGGCGCTGTCGGGCGAGGTCGAGGGCTGGATCGCCGGCATGGCCGCGCTCGACGCCGAGGACCGGCTGCGCGAACGGCTGGCCGGGCAGCGCCGCATCGACGCCGACGCCGGCACGACGACCATCGGACCGCACCGCTGCGACCTTGTGGTGCGCCATCTCGATCGCGATATACCGGCGGCGCAGGGCTCGACCGGCGAGCAGAAGGCCGTGCTCGTGGCGATCGTGCTGGCGCACGCCAGGCTGGCGGCGATCGCGCGCGGACGGCCGCCGCTCCTGCTGCTGGACGAGATCGCCGCGCATCTCGATTCGACCAAGCGGGCGGCCTTGTTCGACGAGATCGAGGCGCTGGGCTCGCAAGCCTGGATGACCGGCACCGACGCCGAATTGTTTTCAACCCTGCGCGGGCGCGCGCAGTTCTTCCGCGTGGCCTCGGGCGACCTCTCGCCGGGCTGACGCGACGGATAGGATCATGAGCGAACCGACAGACGACACGCCACGACCGGACGTCGTGGACAACGGCGAGGATTACGACGCCGATTCGATCAAGGTGCTGCGCGGGCTCGACGCCGTGCGCAAGCGGCCGGGCATGTATATCGGCGACACCGACGACGGCACCGGCCTGCATCACATGGTCTATGAGATCGTCGACAACGCCATCGACGAGGCGCTGGCCGGCTGGTGCGACCTCGTCGAGGTCACCCTGCAGGGCGACGGCACCGTCATGGTGCGCGACAACGGCCGCGGCGTGCCGGTCGGCATCCATACCGAGGAGCAGGTCTCGGCGGCGCAGGTGATCTTCACCCAGCTGCACGCCGGCGGAAAGTTCGACCAGAACTCCTACAAGGTCTCGGGCGGCCTGCACGGCGTCGGCGCCGCCGTTGTCAACGCGCTGTCGGAAAAGCTCGAGTTGCGCATCTGGCGCGACGGCAAGGAGCACTTCATGCGCTTCCGGCTGGGCGATCCGGAAAGCGATCTGGTCGTCGTCGGCGACGCGCCGGAGGGCAAGCGCGGCACCGAGGTGGTGTTCCAGCCCTCGCCGGCGACGTTCACCAAGATCGAGTTCGACTTCGCCACGCTTGAGCACCGCCTGCGCGAGCTGGCGTTCCTGAACTCCGGCGTCCGCATCCTGCTGACCGACGCGCGCGGCGTCGAGCCCAAGGTCGTCGAGCTCTACTACGAGGGCGGCGTCGAGGCCTTCACGCGCTATCTCGACCGCAACAAGCAGGCGCTGGTGAGCCCGATCTCGATCAAGGGCGAGAAGGAGGGCATCACGGTCGAGGTGGCGATGGAGTGGAACGACTCCTACCACGAGACCATGCTGTGTTTCACCAACAACATCCCGCAGAAGGATGGCGGCACGCATCTCGCCGGCTTCCGCGGCGCGTTGACCCGCACGCTGAACAAGTATGCCGAGGATACCGGCATCTCCAAGAAGGAGAAGGTCTCGCTGTCGGGCGACGACATGCGCGAGGGCCTGACCTGCGTGCTCAGCGTGAAGGTGCCCGATCCCAAGTTCTCGTCGCAGACCAAGGAGAAGCTGGTCAGCTCCGAGGTACGCCCGGTTGTCGAAACAGTCGTCGGCGAGAAGCTGGCGGAATGGCTCGAGGAACATCCGGGCGAGGCCAAGCGTATCGTGTCCAAGGTGGTCGAGGCGGCCGCTGCGCGCGAGGCGGCGCGCAAGGCGCGCGAGCTCACACGGCGCAAGGGCGCGCTCGACATCTCCTCGCTGCCCGGCAAGCTGGCGGACTGCCAGGAGCGCGATCCGGCGCTGAGCGAAGTCTTCCTCGTCGAGGGCGATTCGGCCGGTGGCTCGGCCAAGCAGGGCCGCAACCGCGCCAACCAGGCGATCCTGCCCTTGCGCGGCAAGATCCTGAACGTCGAGCGCGCGCGCTTCGACCGCATGCTGGGCTCGCAGGAGATCGGCACGCTCATCACGGCGCTGGGCACCGGCATCGGCCGCGACGATTTCGACGTCACCAAGCTGCGCTACCACAAGGTCATTATCATGACCGACGCCGATGTCGACGGCAGCCACATCCGCACCTTGCTGCTGACCTTCTTCTATCGCCAGATGCCGGAGTTGATCGAGCGCGGCCATCTCTACATCGCCCAGCCGCCGCTCTATCGCGCCGCGCGCGGCAAGTCGTCGACCTACCTGAAGAACGACCGCGCGCTCGAGGACTATCTGATCGACGGCGGCACCGACAACGCCATGCTGGTGACCGGCGACGGCGCGCAGATCACCGGCGCCGACCTGCGCCGCACCGTCGACATCGCGCGCTCGGTCGCCAACCTGATCCAGCCGCTCTCGCTCAGCCGGCGCGTCACCAGCCAGCCAGTGATCGAGCAGGCGGCGATCGCCGGCGCGCTCAATCCCGCGGTCCTGGCCGATCGCGAACAGGCGGCGGCCACGGCCGCCTATATCGCCCGTCGCCTCGACATCGTCAGCCCGCCGCTGGAGCGCGGCTGGCGCGGCGCGCCGACCGACGAAGGCGGCCTGGCCTTCGAGCGCACGCTGCGCGGCGTCACCGAGCGCCACATCATCGACGCGGCCCTGCTGCGCTCGGCCGAGGCGCGCCGGCTCGACGCGCTGACCGGCGAGCTGCAGTCGATCTACGAGCGGCCGGCGACCTACACGCTGAAGGAGCGCGAGACCAAGATCTACGCGCCCACCGAGCTGATCGCCGCGGTCTACGAGGCCGGCCGCAAGGGCGTCGCCGTGCAGCGCTACAAGGGCCTGGGCGAGATGAACCCCGACCAGCTCTGGGAGACGACGCTTGACCCGCTGGCGCGCACGCTCCTGCAGGTCAAGGTCAACCACGCCGACGAGGCCGAGGAGATCTTCTCGACCCTGATGGGCGACGTGGTCGAGCCGCGCCGCGCCTTCATCCAGGACAACGCGCTGAAGGTCGCCAATCTCGACGTGTGAGGCGTGATGCGGGCCTGGCCGATCGCGGCGCTGATCTTGGCCCTGGCGTCCGCCGGGCCCGCGCTAGGGCTCGATCCGCCGACGCCTGATGATCGATCCGTCTCGGCGCCGCTGACGCACGCGCCGACCGGGTTGAGATTTCCGCCCGCGCTCGCCGGCGTCCCGTTCATCCGCTCGATCGACTACGCCCGTGCCGGCGACGATCCCGGCCTGGGTTTCGGCTACACCTACGGCAATCCCGGCCGGCTGCTGGTCACCGCCTATGTCTACGACCTCGGCCAACGCGCGCCGGATGGGCACGACTCGGCGGTTGTCGCCGCGGCCTTTGACCAGTCGCTAGCCAGCATCCGGATCGCGGCGACGCGGATCGGCAAGTACCGCGATCTGCGAGTCGAGCTGCCGGCGCGCCTTTGCGCCTATGGCGCCGTGACCTTCCGCTGCGTGACCTTCACGGCGACTTCCGCCGACGGAACCCAGCCGCTCCTCGGCAATCTGCTGCTGACGGGATACCGGGGCTACTTCCTCAAGCTGCGCGCTGATTGGCGCCGCGATGCGCCCGACGACACCGCCACGGTGGAGCGCATGGTGCAGACATTCGTCGGTACGGTGCTGCGATGAGTCCTCTGTGTCTTCCCTTCCCCCTCCGGGGGAAGGTGGCGCGCAGCGACGGAAGGGGGATGTCGAAGACGAACGCTGGAGTCCGTCTTCAACATCCCCCTTCCGCCTTTCGGGCACCTTCCCCCTGCGGGGGAAGGAGGCGGGTATCATGACGCGGCCTTCCGATGTCGCCGCGCTCGAGCATCTCGCCTTCAACGCCTGGCCGGCGCTGCGTGTTGTCGTGCAGGGCAATTGGTTGCTGCGCTTCGCCGACGGTTACACCAAGCGCGCCAACTCGGTGAACGCGCTCAGCCTCGAGCGTGACGTGCCGGTCGAGGAGCTGGAGCGTCGTGTCGACGCGGCCGAGGCGCTCTACCAGCGGCAGGGCATCCCTTCCATCTTCAAGCTCTCGCCCCTGATGGATCGCGGGCTCGACGCCGTGCTGGCGGCGCGTGGCTACACCTATCTCGACGACACCCTGATGATGGTCGCCGATCTGACGCAGGGGCCGGCTGCGGTGGCGATGCCCGCTGGTGTCGACGTCAACGTCGAGCGCGATGCGGTCTGGTCGCGCACCTACAGCGGCTTCAACAACGTGCCGGCGTCCCGGCAATCGATCCATGACCGCATGCTCGACAGCCTCGTGCCGATCGGTGGCTTCGCGCTGGCGACCGACGACGGCGCACCGGTGGCCGCCGGGCTGGGCGTGCTCGAGGGCGAGCATGTCGGGCTGTTCGACATCGTCGCTGATCCGTCGCGCCGCCGCGCCGGCCATGGTCGGCGTGTCGTCGAAGGCATCATGGCTTGGGGCCGCTCGCTCGGCGCGACGCACGCTTATCTGATGGTGGTCGCGGCCAACGCACCGGCGATCGCGCTCTACGAGCGGCTGGGCTATCGCGAGGTCTATCGTAGCCACTACCGTATTCCACCGGCGCGACAGAGTTAGTTGAACCGCGATCACAGGTGAGAATCGCCGCGATGGCGATTCGGTGCCATAGTTCTCCTCCGCGATCCGGACAACGCAAGAAGCCGGCATCGCCCGAGGAGGAGACGGACTCATGAAACGCAGAACGCTGATCCATGGCCTTGCCGGCGCGACGCTCGCCGCGCCGCTGGTGGCGCGCGCCCAGGCGCCGATGACGCTCAACGGCGCGGTGCAGTTCAACGACGACCACGCTTTCACCAAGGCGCTGATGAAGTTCGAGGAGCTGGTCAAGAAGTACTACGGCAAGCCGATCAACTTCGTCTTGCACAAGAACTCCGCGCTCGGCTTGGAGAAGCAGTATTTCGAGTACATGGCGCAGGGCAAGGCGGTCGACTACGGCATCGTCTCGCCGGCGCATATGTCGACCTTTTCGAAGGCGGCGCCCTTCATCGACGCGCCCTTCCTGTTCCGCGACCTCGCGCACTGGAACAAGGTGCTCGACGCCGACCTGCTGAAGCCGGTGGCCGACGAGATCGCGCAGAAGGCCGACGTGATGCTGATCGGCTACGCCGGCGGCGGCGTGCGCAACATCTTCATCAACAAGCCGATGTCGACCTTGGCCGAGATCAAGGGCCTGAAGGTGCGCGTGCAGGGCGCGCCGATCTGGAGCAAGACCTTCGCCGCCGCCGGCATGTCGCCGACGGTGATCGCCTACAACGAGGTCTACAACGCCATCCAGAACAACGTGATCTCCGCCGGCGAGAACGAGGCGGCGGGCGTCGAGACGATGAAGTTCTTCGAGGTCGCGCCCAACCTGGCGATGACCGAACACGCCATCACCATCCGGCCGATCTGCTTCTCCGGCAAGACCTTCAAGGCGATGCCCAAGGACCTGCAGGAGGCGGTGCTGAAGGCCGGCAAGGAGGCCGGCAAGCACGGCCGCGACATCGAGAGCTCGGAGGACGCGCAGAAGCTGGAGGCGATGGAGAAGGCCGGCAAGCTCAAGCGCATCCCGTTCAAGGATCGCGCGCAGATGAAGAAGCTGGTCGATCCGGTCATGGAGGCCTACGCCAAGGAGATCGGCGCCGACGCCATCTTCGCCAAGATCGTCGCGCTGAACTGATCTGCGACGCGCAGCGGGCGGCAGGTCGATCGCATATGTCGATCTGCCTTGGTCTTACCTTCCCCCGGAGGGGGAAGGTGCCCGCAGGGCGGATGGGGGATGTCGAAGACGGACACCAATTTCGTTGAGGCATCCCCCATCCGTCGCGCTGCGCGCGCCACCTTCCCCCTCCGGGGGAAGGTAGAGTTGAGTGTGTCCCGCGCTCTTCACGGAATATCGATGTCAGTACAAGACGCCGCGCCGCGCGGCCCGTGGCGCCGCTTCACCGCCGCCTATGCCCGCGCCCTGACCGGGCTGCTGGCGTTGTCGGTGGCGATCCTGGTCATCCCCGTCACGCTGCAGATGGTGTCGCGCTACACCGCCCTGATCCCGTCCTACATCTGGACCGAGGAGATGGCGCGCTTCCTGTTCATCTGGCTGATCATGATCGGCGCCATGGTGGGCGTGCGCGAGGCCTCGCATTTCGAGGTCGATGTCTGGCCGACCCTGGGCCGCCGCGGCGAGGCGGCGGTGCGCATCGTGGCGCGGCTGGGCGTGCTGGCGCTGGCGCTGATCTTCGTCATCGGCGGCTATGAATTCACCCGCTTCGCCTGGCATCGAACGTCCGAGCTGGCCGAGCTGCCGCTGTGGCTGATCCATATCGCCTGGCCGATCGCCGGCGTGACCTGGATCGTCTTCCTCGGCGAGCAGTTCATCGACGAGCTCGTAGTTCTGTTCGGAGCGCGCCAGCCATGACCGGCAATCTGTTCACATCAGGCGAGGCGGCGGCGATCCTGTTCGGCGGCTTCTTTGCGCTCTTGATCCTGCGCGTGCCGGTGGCCTTCGCGCTCGGTCTGGCCTGCCTGCCGCTGTTCTATTTCGAGCCACGCCTGTCGGTGATGGCGCTGGCCCAGGAAACCTTCAACGCCTACAACTCCTTCATCCTGCTGGCGGTGCCGTTCTTCCTGCTGACCGCCAACCTGATGAGCGTCGGCGGCATCACCAATCGCCTGGTGACCTTGTCGCGCTCGCTGGTGGGTTGGATGCCGGGCTCGCTGGCGCAGATCAACGTCGTGCTCTCGGTGTTCTTCGCCGGCATCTCCGGCTCCTCGACCGCCGACGCCGCCAGCCAGAGCAAGATCTTCATCGATGCGCAGACGCGAGAGGGCTACGACCTCTCCTTCTCGATCGCCATCACCGCGGTCTCGGCGGTGCTGGCGGTGATCATCCCGCCCTCGATCCTGATGATCGTCTGGGGCGGGCTGATCTCGACCTCGATCGGCGCGCTCTATCTCGCCGGCGTGATTCCCGGCCTGCTGATCGCCGGCGCCCAGATGGCGACGGTGCATGTCTATGCCGTCAAGCGCGGCTACCCGACCTATCCCTGGGAAGGCTTCCGCGCGTTGCTGTGCGCACTGTGGATCTCGCTGCCGGCGCTGTTCACGCCCTTCATCATCGTCGGTGGCATTCTGCTCGGCTGGTTCACCGCCACCGAATCGGCCTGCGTCGCGGTGCTCTACTCGGCGATCCTGTCGATCGTCGTCTATCGCGAGATGGGCGCGAAGGAGGTCTATGGCGCGCTGCTCGAGACCGGCAAGCTGGCCTCGGTGGCGCTGTTTTGCATCGGCACCGCCTCGGCCTTCGGTTGGCTGCTGGCTTATTACAAGATCCCGCAGGTCCTGCTGGCCGACGTCACGAGCTGGGGCCTGGGCGCGATCGGCGTCGGCTTCTTCATCGCCTTCGTCTTTCTGATCGTCGGCTGCTTCCTCGACGCCATCCCCGCGATCATCATCGTCGGCACGGTGCTCGAGCCGCTGGCCAAGTCGGCATCGATGCACCCCGTGCACTTCGCCATCGTCTCGATCGTCGCACTGGCCTTCGGCCTGGTGACGCCGCCTTACGGGCTCTGCCTGATGGTGTCCTGCGCCGTGGCCGGCGTGCGCCTCAGATTCGCGCTCAAGGACACGCTGATCATGCTGGTGCCGATGGTCCTGGTGCTGGTGGCGATGATCATCGTCCCCGACATCGCGCTGTTCCTGCCACGACTCATCGCACCGGATCTGATGAAGTGATGAATACCTTCCCCCGCTGGCGGGGGAAGGTGGCGCGAAGCGCCGGATGGGGGTGGCTGGTGCGACGACTCCAGCCATCGCAACTGACCGCTATGCCGGCACCCCCATCCGCCCTTCGGGCACCTTCCCCCGCAATGCGGGGGAAGGTAGTTGGTGTTGCTACGCCGCGATCCTTCGCAGGCCGAGCCATTCGAAGATGGCGAGATCGGCGACCACGAGCGCCAGGCCGATGATCAGCGCGAAGCCCCAGCCGGTCAGCGTCGGGGCGGCCAGTGCCAGCAGCAGCGCGCTCCCGGCGACCCAGCCGATATCGGCCCACAGCACGATGCGCGCGAGCGCCACCGGCATCGTCGGCCGGCTGGCGATGAACCAGCAGATCGCGCCGAAGCCGATCACGCCGATGCCCAGCAGCAGGATCGCGGTGCCGAGCGGCAGGCCCAGCACGGTGGCCGGGGCAGCGACACTGGCGCGCGCCAGTGAACCGGCGAAGAGCGCCAACGCGGCGCCGCTCAGCACCGAGAACGCAGCGTTGCCGTAAAGCGTGCGACGCAGCAGGTGGTCAGGGGATCGCGAAACGACGGACATCTCAACCTCCATGCGCCTTCCATCAGGCGTGCCCCCAAACTGGGCGTCGAGCGTCGGCATCTCAAATACGTGCCAGGTAATCGCCAGTACGATTTCGCGGTGCTACCAGATGGTCCAACTGGAGGATTGTCCCATGCGAGAGACCTCGATCGCCGAACGCACGGAATCCGGTTTCGGCCCGATGCTGCGCGAATGGCGTCGCCGCCGCGGCGCCAGCCAGCTCGAACTGGCGCTGCGCTCGGGTGTGTCGCAGCGCCATGTCTCGTTCCTCGAATCCGGCCGCGCACGGCCCAGCCGCGAGATGGTCGGCCAGCTCGCCGGCGCGCTCGACGTGCCCTTGCGCCAGCAGAATGCGCTGATGCTCGCCGCCGGCTTCGCGCCGGTCTACCGCGAGCGCGACCTCGGCGCGCCCGAACTGGGCGTTGTGCGCCAGGCGATCAATCACATGCTCAAGCAACAGGAACCCTATCCGGCCTTGGTCGTCGATCGGCTGTGGAACCTGATCGACGCCAACGGGGCGGCCAACCGCCTGACCGCCTTTCTGCTCGACGGCGTGCCCGGTGCTGCCAAGCAGACCGGGCGGCCCAATATCCTGCGCTCTATTCTCTCGCGTGACTTGCTGCGCACGCGCATCGACAATTGGGAGGATGTCGCGCGCCACCTGGTGCGCGCGACCTATGCCGAGATCCTGGCCGATGGTGGCGACGAGGACGCGTTACGCTTCATCGACGATGTCATGGCGCTGCCCGACGTGCCGCGCGCCTGGCGCCACCAGCGCTTCGACGAGACGCCGACGCCGGTGCTCACGGTCGATTTCCGCAAGGGCGACACGAAGCTGCGACTGTTCACCACCATCGCCACCTTGGGGACACCGCAGGACGTCACGCTTCAGGAGGTCCGCGTCGAGTGCTTCTTCCCTGCCGATGAGGCGACTGAGCGCTTCTTTCGACCGTCGTAAGAGCGAGAACCACTACCTTCCCCCGCCAGCGGGGGAAGGTAGTTGGATCACTTGATCAGAACGTGCCAGCCTGCGAGCGCTCGGCCTGCTTGAGGCGGATGGCGTGGAAGCCTTTGACGGTGCGCTGGATGATCTCCGCCACCGGCAGCACCTCGTGGATCAAGCCGGCGGTCTGACCGGCGAGCGCGATGGAGCATTCCATGTCCCCGCCGAAGTACAGGTTCTTCACGCTGCCGAGCGTCGAACGGTCCATCACGCCGGCCTTGTAGATCGCCTTCGAGGTCTCGGTCTTCAGCGCCCGCACGCAGGGCGTGCCGGCGCGGTTGAGCATGACGGTGCCGGTGTCGGCGGAATCGAGGATCGCCTGCTTGTAATTGGCGTGCACCGGGCTTTCGGCCGAGCTGACGAAGCGCGTGCCCATCTGGATGCCCTCGGCGCCCAGCGCGAAAGCCGCCGCCATGCCGCGCCCGTCGCAGATGCCGCCGGCGGCGATCAGCGGCAGGTCGACCTTCTCGCGCACTGCTTGCAACAGTACCAAAGTCGAGACGTCGTCGGGATTCTTGAAGCCACCGCCTTCGCCGCCCTCGCAGATCAGCCCGTCGACGCCGGCCTCGGCCGCCTTCAGCGCCGCCGAGAGCGTCGGCACCACATGGTAGACGATCTTGCCGGCGGCCTTGAGCGGTCCCAGCAGCTTGCCGGGCGCGCCGGCGGAGGTGCTGACGAAGCGCACGTCACTCTCGCACACCATGTCGATCATCTTGGCATCGCGCAGGAAGAGCAGGGGCAGGTTGACGCCGAAGGGCTTCTCGGTGAGCCCCTTCATGCGGCTTATCTCTTCGAGACAGGCCTCGGTCTCGCCGCTCGACGTCTCGATGACGCCCAGGCCGCCGGCATTGCTGACGGCGCTGGCGAGCTGGCTGCGCGCGATCCAGCCCATCGGCGCTTGTATGATGGGGTAGGTCGCGCCGGTATGGGCGAGAACGCGATTCATCGGGAGGGTCCGTTTCCAATCAAGACTTGGAGTCTGCCACAGTCATGCCTATCTAGGCAGCCATGAGCGACCCCTCCCAGTCTCCGGTGTGGCACGGCACCACGATCCTCTGCGTGCGCAAGAATGGTGGCGTGGTGCTGGCCGGCGACGGCCAGGTCAGCCTCGGTCAGACCGTAATCAAATCCAACGCGCGCAAGGTGCGCCGTATCGGCAACGGCCAGATCGTTGGCGGTTTCGCCGGCGCAACCGCCGATGCTTTCACCCTCTTCGAGCGGCTGGAAGCCAAGCTGGAGCAGCATCCCGGCCAGCTCACCCGTGCCTGTGTCGAGCTGGCCAAGGACTGGCGCACCGATCGCTACCTGCGCCGGCTGGAGGCGATGATGGCGGTGGCCGACAAGTCGGTGTCGCTGGTCCTGACCGGCACCGGCGATGTGCTGGAGCCCGAGGACGGGCTGATCGGCATCGGCTCGGGCGGCAACTACGCGCTGGCCGCGGCGCGCGCGCTGATCGACGTCGATGGGCTCGACGCCGAGGCGGTGGCGCGCAAGGCGATGAAGATCGCCGCCGACATCTGCGTCTACACCAACACCAACGTGATCGTCGAAAAGCTCTAAGCTCGTTTCGACTAAAGCGGCGAAGGCGCGCCTGAGGGGTGCCCGCGCCGCGCATCGCGCCTCGAGGAGGGCGACATGGCTGATTTTTCCCCGCGTGAGATTGTTTCCGAGCTGGACCGCCACATCGTCGGCCAGAACGACGCCAAGCGTGCCGTCGCGATCGCGCTGCGCAATCGCTGGCGGCGCCAGCAGCTGCCCGAGGGGCTGCGTGAAGAGGTGCTGCCCAAGAACATCCTGATGATCGGGCCGACCGGCTGCGGCAAGACCGAAATCGCGCGGCGTTTGGCGAAGCTCGCCGAGGCGCCGTTCCTCAAGGTCGAGGCGACCAAGTTCACCGAGGTCGGCTATGTCGGCCGCGACGTCGAGCAGATCGCGCGCGACCTGATGGAAGTGTCGATCGGCATGACGCGCGAGCGCCTGCGAAAGGACGTGCAAGCCAAGGCCGAGCTGGCGGCCGAGGAGCGCGTCGTCGAGGCGCTGGTCGGCAACGGCGCCAGCAGCGAGACCAAGCTGCGCTTCCGGCACAAGATCCGCGACGGCGAATTGAATGATCGCGAGGTCGATATCGAGGTCGCCGACACCGGCGGCCCCGCGACCTTCGAGATTCCCGGCATGCCCAACGGCTCGGTCGGCATGGTCAATATCGGCGACATGCTGGGCAAGGCGCTGGGCGGCGGCCGCACCAAGAAGCGCACCATGACGGTGAAGGACGCGATGGAGCTGCTGACGCGCGAGGAGAGCGATAAGCTGCTCGATCAGGAGCGCGTCATTCGCGAGGCCAAGGACGCGGCGGAGCAGAACGGCATCGTCTTCATCGACGAGATCGACAAGATCTGCGCGCGTTCGGAGTATCGCGGCGGCGGCGATGTCAGCCGCGAGGGCGTGCAGCGCGACCTGCTGCCGCTGATCGAGGGCACGACGGTCAACACCAAGCACGGGCCGCTGAAGACCGACCACATCCTGTTCATCTGCTCCGGCGCCTTCCACCTCGCCAAGCCCTCGGACCTGTTGCCCGAGCTGCAGGGCCGCGTGCCGATCCGCGTCACGTTGCAGGGCCTGACGCAGGCGGATTTCCGCCGCATCCTGGTCGAGCCCGAGGCCAGCCTGCTGAAGCAGTACAAGGCGCTGATGGGCACCGAGAAGGTCGATCTGGACTTCGCCGAGGACGCGATCGACGAGCTGGCGCGGCTGGCGGCGGAGATCAACGCGTCGCTCGAGAACATCGGCGCGCGCCGCCTGCATACGGTGCTGGAGAAGCTGCTCGAGGAGATCAGCTTCACCGCCTCGGATCGCGGCGGCGAGAGCGTGACGATCGACGCGGCCTATGTGCGCGAGAAGGTGAGCGCGCTGGCCAAGAACGCCGATCTGAGCAAGTACATCCTGTGATGGCTCGCCGCGCGCCCGCCGGCCGCAAGGCCGCGACGCGCGCGGCGACCTACGCGCATGTCGTCAATCTGGCGATGCCGCCGGCCGAGCGCGTGGCCGAGATCGATGCCGAGGCGCGACGTATCTCGGCGGGGCGATGCGGACGCTGGACCTCGCCCGGCAAGCTGCATGTCGGCTTCGCCGAAGCCGCGCATCGCGACGCCTTCGTGCTGTGGCTGACCTTGTCGGGGATCGAGCCGGAGTAGTCGAAGCTCAGAAGCAGAAGACCGAGCCGATATCGAGCAGGATCGAGGCGCCGCGTTCGGCCCAGAGCCACGCCGCCAGCGCGGCGATGCCTAGCATCGGCGCGCCGAGCGCGATCAGCAGCGCTCGGTTCGAGCGGTTGGCGGTTTCGGAGCCGGCGTCCATGGCCAGACTATGGGCTCAGGCCGGCCGGGCGGCAAGATCGCGGACCACCGGCTGCTCGCGGATCGGCCAGTTCAGCGCCGCCGCCGTCAGGCCCAGCCCGATCGAGATCCACCACATCAGATCGTAGTTGCCGGTGACGTCGAACAGCCGCCCGCCGCCCCAGCCGCCGATGAAGCTGCCGATCTGGTGGCTCATGAACACGACGCCCGAGAGCATCGCGGCATTGGCCGGGCCGTAGATGTACATCACCAGCCCGTTGGTCAGCGCGACCGTGCCCAGCCACAGAAAGCCCAAGGTGGCGGCGAAGATCAGCACCGAGGTGCCCGACAGCGGCAGGATGAGGAAGACGATGAAGGAGAGCGAGCGCAGGAAGTACAGCAGCGCCAGCATGTCCTTGCGCGGGTAGCGTCCGCCCAGCCAGCCCCACAGGATCGTGCCGGCGATGTTGAACAGGCCGACCAGGCCGATCGCCCAGCCGCCCAGCTCGGCCGGAGAGATCGCCTTGCCGAAAAGCTCCAGGCCGACACCCTGGTCGGCGATGTAGGGCGGCAGATGCAGGCCCACGAAAGTGACGTGGAAGCCGCAGACGAAGTAGCCGATGGTCAGCAGCCAGAAAGCGCGCATGCCGAAGGCTTCGGAGAGCGCCTCGCGCACCGACTGCTTGCGCGGTGCGCCGGCCGTCGCGGGCGCCACCTTGGGTCCGCGCAGCGCCCAGGCCAGAGGGATCATCGCCAGCGAGATCAAGGTCAGCACGAAGATCGTGAAGTGCCAGTCGTTGTATCGGTCCTGCAGGATCGAGGCGAAGGGCACGATGGCGAACTGGCCGATGGAGCCGCAGGCGGTGGCGATGCCCATCGCCAGCGAGCGCTTGTCGGGCGGCGTCATACGGCCGACCGCCGCCAGGATGGTGGGGAAGCTGGCGGCGGCGATGCCGATGCCCGAGAGGATGTTGCCGGCGATCAGCGCCGCGCCGCCGGTGGCCTGGGAAATGATGAACAGCCCGGCGACGTTCACCGCCGCGCCGACGGCCACCACCTTGGCGGTGCCGAAACGGTCGGCCAAGCCACCGACGAAGGGCGAGAACACACCCATCAGCAGCATGGCCAGCGCGTTGGCGAAGGACCACAGCTCGCGGCCGACCTGCAGGTCCTGGGCGATCGGCTTCTGGAAGATGCCGAAGCTCTGGCGGGCGCCCAGGCCGATGGTCAGGATCAGGCCGCCGCAGAACACGGCGATCCAGAAGTTCCGCTGCTGCGCGCTCATCTACAGGATACTCCTCGGGGCGTCCCGCCCGGCGCCGGCAATCTGGCCGCCGACAGGTGCATATACAACTATGTCCTGCTCGCCTACCCGTGAGCGGGATTTGTGCGAGCGCGGCCAGGCGGGGAAATAGCCTGACGGCCGGCGGTCGCGTACACTCCACCTCGGTTGGGGGCGACCGTCGTGGCAATCGTGGTTCGTCAGACCATGTCAAACCATATCATTCGTGTCAGCGTCCTGCTTTCCGCCCTGCTGACGTTCGCGATCCCGGCATCGGCCCAGGGCGTGCCGCGCATCGAGGAGAAGCCGTGCTGGTTCAAGCCGCCGCGCGGCGAGCAGGCACGCTGCCTGATGCTGACGGTACGCGAGAACCGCCAACTTGAATCGAGCCGCCTGATCCGCCTGCCGGTGGCCATCCTCAAGGCGCGCAGCTCGGCGCCGGCGGCCGACCCGGTCGTACATCTGTCCGGCGGCCCCGGCGACTCGCCGCTTTCGGCGTCGGAGCCGGGCGGCGACGCGATGAACGACGGCGACTGGTGGAACAGCACCGTCGAGCTCAGGCGGCGGCGCGACTACATCATCATCGGCCAGCGTGGCGCCAAGCTGTCGGAGCCGGAACTGCGCTGCGAGGACCTTGACGTCCAGCGCTCCTTCCTGACGCGGGTCGGCCGGCCCAACGAGGCGATCGAGCGCGAGCGCGCGGTGATGGCGCGCTGCGCCCAGCGCATCACCGCCTCCGGCGTCGATCTGGCGCAGTACAACACGCTCAACCTGGCCGACGACGTCGCCGATCTGGCGCAGGCGCTGGGGCTGCGCCAGGTCAACCTGCACGGCGTCAGCTACGGCACGCGCTGGGCGCTGGAGGTGATGCGCCGGCACCCGTCCTTGGTGCGTTCGGCGGTGCTCGACGCGGTCTATCCGCCGCACATCGTCGCCGACGACAGCGAAGCCGACGTGGTGCGCGGCGTCTTCGAGCGGCTGTTCACCGATTGCGCCGCCGACGCGCGCTGCGGTCGCCGCCATCCCCATCTGCGCGCGCGGCTGGAGGGCCTGATCGAGCGCATGGAGGCCGAGCCGGTGACGCTGAAGCTCAACCTCGCCGACGGCAAGGGCGAGGTGGCGATGACCGGCGGCAAGGTGCTGCTGACCCTGCTGCATATGATGCGCCTGGGCGGCACCGAGATCGGCCGGCTGCCCTACGTGATCGATCGCACGGTGCGCGGCGATTACGTGCCGCTGACCTTCTACGCCACCGACCTCGAGGAGAGCGAAGGCGGCCTGGCCGAAGACGGCCCCCCTGAAATGGCCGGGCTCTACAACGCCGTGGAGTGCCGCGAGAACAGCCTGCTGACCAACCCCGAGACGCGCCGGCGCGCCATCGAGGCCAACGGCATCTTCGGCCTGGTGCCCCGGCTCAACACCGCGCCCGACACCTGTCCGGTGTGGCGCGTGCCGCCGGCGCCGGCGGCCCAGCGCCAGCCGGTGCGCAGCGCGATCCCGACCTTGCTGCTGAGCGGCGCCTACGACTGGCTGACGCCACCTGCCTGGGCGACCGACCAGATGCGCTATCTCGACAACGCCCGGCACATCGAGTTCCGCGCGCTGGGCCACGCCACGGCGGTGCACGGCAACTGCGCCTCCCGCCTGGTCGACTTCTTCACCCTGCACGCCGATCCCAAGCGCCTGCCGTCCTGTATCGAACGCAATAGCCCGCCGGCCTTCATCGACAGCCTGCGGCGCTGATCGCTGCGGCCCGCGCCGCGACACGGCAAAGCCAAGTGACGGCCTCGATATAGGCGGGCTCGTTCGCCGCGTGGTCCTTCAGCCCCGCCGCGGCCATCGCCAGCGTGCGGGCGAAGGTGGCGGCCCCACCCAGTTCGGACAGCGCCACGGTGCCGGTCGCCTCCAGCGCCACCAGCCGCCCGGTCAGGATCGCGGCGAAGCCGACATCCAGCTCGGTGGCGATCGCCGCCGTGAGCTCGGCGTCGACCGCCATCAGATCGGCGCCGTGCGGCGAGGCACGCAACAGCCGGAACAACGGCAGGTCCTTGGCCAGAATGACGGCGAGAAGGTTGTCGGCCAGCCCTCGCGCGTCGTCCCAGGCGGCGGTCGCTGCGGCGAGGGCGTCGTCCTTGATGCTCTCGGCCAGCGCCCGGAACACCGCCTGCTTGCCGTCGAACCGCAGGTAGAGGGCGGGGCGCGACATGCCGGCCGCTTTGGCGATGTCGGTCATGCCGGTGCGCTGGAAGCCGTACTGGGCGAACAGGGTCTTGGCCGCGTCAAGGATGCGGCGGTTCGACGATTCTGACGAATTAGACATATTATGTACAATGTGTCATAATCTGACCGATACTCATAGAGGATCAAGCATGACCGAGCGGGGACTTGTGCTGGTGACCGGCGGGTCGGGATACGTCGCGGGGTTCTGCATCGCTCGGCTGATCGCGGAAGGCTGGAACGTCCGTACCACCGTCCGCTCGCTGTCGCGGCAGGACGAAGTGCGTCGCACGCTGTCGAAGATCTCGACACCGGGCGACAAGCTGACATTCGTCGCCGCCGATCTCAACGTCGATGGCGGCTGGGCCGAGGCGGTCGCCGGCTGCGACTTCGTCCAGCACGTCGCCTCGCCGCTGCCCTCGCGCAATCCGCGCGACGACGACGAGCTGGTACGGCCGGCGCGCGACGGCGCCCTCAGGGTACTGGCCGCGGCGCGGCAAGCGGGCGTGAAGCGCGTGGTCATGACGGCGTCGACGGCGGCGATCGCCTATGGCCACGGCAGCCGCAGCAAGCCGTTCACCGAGGCGGACTGGTCGGACGAGACCAACCGCGCCGACACCTCGGCCTACGAACGCTCCAAGACCATCGCCGAGCGCGCGGCCTGGGCGTGGATCAAGGAGCATGGCGGCGGGCTCGAGCTGACGACGATCAACCCCGGCGCCGTGCTGGGCCCGGTGCTCGGCCGCGACTACTCCGCCTCGATCGATATCGTGAAGAAGCTGCTCGACGGCTCGCTGCCGGGTCTTCCCCGATTCGGCTGGCCGCTGGTCGATGTCCGCGACGTCGCCGATCTGCACTACCGCGCCATGCTCGATCCGCGCGCCGCCGGCGAGCGCTTCCTCGCCGCCGGTGACTTCTACTGGATGCGCGACATCGCCCGTACGCTCAAGACACGGCTGCCGGCACTGGCCCGACGCGTGCCCACGCGCGGCCTGCCCGACTGGCTGCTGCGCGTGCTTGCCCTGTTCGATCCCGTCGTGCGCGAGCGACTGTTCGAGCTCGGCAAGGAACGGCCGGTATCGGCGGCCAAGGCGAAGACGACACTCGGCTGGGCGCCGCGATCGAACGACGATGCCATCGTCGCCACCGCCGAGAGCCTCGTCGCCGAAGGCCTCATCTGATCGCCGTCGCTCAGGGCTTCCAGCGCAGGAAATTGGCGATCAGCGCCAGGCCCGTGCGCTGGCTCTTCTCGGGATGGAACTGCGTGCCGACCATGTTGTCGCGGCCGACCATCGCGGTGAGCTTGCCGCCGTACTCGGTGCGCGCCAGCACCGTGTCGGGCGCCTCGGCGCGCAGCTCGTAGGAGTGCACGAAGTAGGTGTGATCCCCGGGCGCGACGCCGGCGAGCAGGGGATGCGTCGTGGCGACATCGACGAGCTCGTTCCAACCCATGTGCGGGATCTTCAGCGCGCGATCCGCGGGCGCGATGCGCACCACCTCGCCCTGGATCCAGTCAAGGCCCGGATGCGTGCCGTACTCGACGCCGCGCGTGGCCATCAGCTGCATGCCGACGCAGATGCCGAGGAACGGCTTGCCGCGCTCGATCACCTCGCGGCTCAGGATCTCGACCATCCCCGACACGGCGTAGAGGCCGGCCCGGCAATCGGCGAAGGCGCCGACGCCGGGCAATACGATACGCTCGGCGCGTTCGACGACGCGTGGATCGCCGCTGACCACGATGTCGTGGCCGCTGCCGGACTCGCGGGCGGCGCGCTCGAAGGCCTTGGCGGCGGAGCGCAGGTTGCCGGAGCCGTAATCGACGATGGCGACGGTGGGCATGGGACGGCTAGAGCACGCCCTTGGTCGAGGGCACCGCCTGGGCCGCGCGCGGATCGATCTCGACCGCCTGGCGCAGCGCGCGCGCCAGCCCCTTGAAGCAGCTCTCGACGATGTGGTGGTTGTTCTCGCCGTACTGGTTCCAGACATGCAGCGTGAGCCCGCCCATCTGGGCGAAAGCCTGGAACCACTCCTTGAACAGCTCGGTATCCATCTCGCCCAGCTTGGGCCGCGAGAACTGCACCTTCCAGATCAGGTAGGGCCGGTTCGAGGCGTCGAGCGCCACGTCGGTGCGGGTCTCGTCCATGGGGATGATGGCCGCGCCGTAGCGGCGGATACCCTTGCGATCGCCCAGCGCCTTGCTGAGCGCCTCGCCCAGGGCCAGGCCGACATCCTCGGTGGTGTGGTGGAAGTCGATATGCAGGTCGCCTTTGGCGCGCACCTTTATGTCGAACAGGCCGTGCTTGGCCAACTGGTCGAGCATGTGGTCGAGAAAGCCGATTCCGGTCAGCACGTCGGACGTGCCCGAGCCGTCGAGGTTTATCGACACCTCGATATCGGTCTCTTTGGTCTTGCGCGCCACCGTGGCGACACGGGGCGCGGGCGCGCTGGACATGGGGCTCCTCTTCGCGGCGGCAGCGTCCCTATAACAGAGCGATACCGGTGGGACCACAGAGGCTGTGGCGCTCCGGACCGCGCGCCGAAGCAGGACATCGTGGGGTGGCTGGAAACATGTCCCGCTCCGGCACGCGATCCGAAGCAGCTCTGGGATCAGGCGATCAGCGTCGCGGATCGAATTCGGGGCGGGAAGAAGCCTCGCTGCACGCGGTCGAAACCCGGGAGACGTCCCATCCATCGTTGCCTGTCAGCCACATACCAGCCGCCCGAGAGGAGAGTAGAGAGGGCGCGTCCGGGTGGAGCACAAGCTTCCCTAACGGCCGGACGATGGGTAGTCGCCGGGACGAATGGGACGCTGGTCCGGGGATTTCAACGCTCGCGGTCTGAGGAAGCGGACCGCGATTGGTGCATCGGCGCTATAAGTTCCTTCCTATGCCTTTCGTCAAAATACCCGAGCCGAAAAATGGGAGGCTCGGTACGCTCGTATACGCTCAACGTCACTCTTGATATAGCTGGCGTGCACCAACTCATATCTACCTGAAAATACAGGGTTCATGTATGTACAGAATCTGATGCCATGAGTCAACGCTCATAGCATAGTGTACTGATTTCATTGACTGATCATTGTACAGTTTGATGCGCCGAGTGGTTGCTCAACCATAGGGTCAAGGCAATCGCCGCAGGCGCGCGGCAAAAAATCCATCCATTCCCGACCGATCCGACCACATCGACGGCAGGGTGCGCAGATCGCCCTCGGGCGTGATCGCCTCGGCGAGGCCCCTGACCTCCTCCGGCGTCAACGGCACGCGCTCGACGCTGCCGGCGCGCACGCTTCGCGCCACCCGCGCCGCCCCTTCCTGCGGTTGGAGTGAGCACACCGCGTAGACGATCAGGCCACCCGGACGCACCATGGCGATCGCTTGATCGAGCAACTTCGCCTGTAGCGCCACCAGGCGCGCGACATCGGTGTCGCTTTTCAGCCAAGCGATGTCGGGATGGCGCCGCAGCGTGCCAGTGGCGCTGCAGGGCGCGTCGAGCAGTACCGCGTCGGGTGGCGAGTCCGGGCGCCATGTCGCGCCATCGGCGACCGCGAGTGTGGCGGTCAGGCCGACGCGCTCGAGGTTCTCCGCCACGCGCTTGAGGCGCTTGGCCGACAGATCGACCGCGGTGACGCGGGCACCGGCGGCGGCGAGTTGCAAAGTCTTGCCACCGGGCGCGGCGCAGAGATCGACGACGTGACGGCCAGCCACATCACCCAGCAGGCGCACGGGCAGGGCGGCGGCGGCGTCCTGCACCCACCACGCGCCGTCGGCGTAGCCCGGCAGCTCCTCGATGCGGCCACCGGCGGCACGACGCAGCGTGCCTGATGGCAGCAACTCGGCCTGAAGGCGTTCTGCCCACAGCGCTGGCTCGGCCTTGGGCGTGATGTCGAGCGGCGCCTCGACGAGATGCGCTGCGGCGATCGCGCGCGCCGCGGGCTCGCCATAGGCGGCGACCCAGGACTCCCAGAGCCAGGCCGGGCTGTTGAGCCGCAGGCGATCCGCGCCGATCCAAAGGCCGTCACCTTCCTGCGCGACCCGTCGCAGCACGGCGTTGACCAGCCCTTTGTAGGCGCCGCTCTCCAATGTCGCGGCTAGGCCGACGGCGGTGTCGACGGCGGCGTGCGCCGGCGTGCCGAGGAAGGCGAGCTGGGCCACCGCCAGCCGCAGCACGCCGCGCACGAGATGGGCGCGCGGCACCAGCGGCTTCTCCATCAAGCGGCCAAGCGCCGCGTCGATCTCGCCCAGCCGGCGCAAGGTCGTGGCCACCAGCAGGCGCACGAAGGCGCGGTCGCGCGGCTCCAGGCGCAGGAAATCGCCGTGCGCCGCCAGCGTATCGTCGAACGGCTGACGCGCGCGCAGCACGCGATCGAGAATCGACAGCGCCACGCGGCGCGCGGCCAGCGGATCGTCGGCGGGAAGGGCCTGGGCGTCACTCATCGGCGCGGGTCTTAGTACGCGAGCGCGCCGTGGGCTACAGTGATCCTCCCATATCCGGAGCACCGGCATGAAGCGAACGAAAGAATTCCTGCGTGACCTGGTTTTTTTGGCGCGGCCCTACTTCGCGTCCGAGGAACGCTGGTCGGCGTTGGGCATGCTGGTGCTGGTGATCGGATTGACGTTGGTGCTGGTCTGGCTGGAAGTGCTCTTCAACAGCTGGTACGGCCGCTTCTACAACGCGCTCGAGACCAAGAACGAAGCCGAGTTCTTCCGAGAGCTCAAGGTCTTCTCGATCATCGCCTTCGGCTTCATCGGTGTATCGGCGCTGGAGGCCCTGGCCCAGCTCGGTCTGCAGTTGCGCTGGCGGCGCTGGATGACGCGGCAATACCTGGCGCGCTGGTTCACGCAGCGCGCCTATTACCAGATCGAACTCGAGCGCAGCGCCGACAACCCCGACCAGCGCATCGCCGAGGATATTCGCCAGTTCATCGACTATTCGGTGTCGCTGACCCTGGGGTTGCTCAGCGCCATCGTCACCCTGGTCACGTTCGTGGCCCTGCTGTGGGGCCTGTCGGGACCGCTGGCATTCGCGCTGGGCGGCAACTCCATCACCATTCCCGGGTACATGGTGTGGGTCGCGCTGACCTATTCCGTCATCGGCACGGTCTTGGCCCATCTCGTCGGCCGGCGGTTGATTCCCCTGACGTTCCAGAAGGAAAAGGTGGAGGCCGATTTCCGCTTCGATCTTGTGCGCACGCGCGAGAACGCCGAGGCTATCGCTTTGTATAACGGCGAGCGGCATGAAGCGCCGGCGCTGCGCGACCGATTCCAGCACGTGCTGGATGTCTGGTGGTCGGTGATCAAGGTCCGGGTCCAGCTGGCGACATACTCGATCAGCTATTCCCAGATCGCCATCATCTTTCCCTTCGTCGTCGCCGGCCCGCGCTACCTCGCCGGCGCGATCACGCTGGGCACGCTGATTCAGATCAGCTCCGCGTTCGGCAAGGTGCAGAGTTCGTTGTCGTTCTTCGTCAGCTACTACCGTAGCTTGGCCGAATGGCGCGCGGTGATGCACCGACTGCGTGGCTTCGACGATGCCGTCGCGGCGGCGGAGGCGCGCGAAGGCGGGCCCGAGGTGGAGCGCGCCGCCACTTCGACCGTCGCGGTCGAGAAGCTCACGCTCGCCCTGCCCGACGGCCGAAGACTGATCGAGGATACCTCGCTGTCCTTCGAGCCCGGCGCACGGACCCTGGTGATGGGTCCGTCGGGGTCGGGCAAGAGCACGCTGTTTCGTGCTCTGGCGGGCATATGGCCGTTTGGCGACGGCCGCGTGCGCATTCCCGAGGGCGCGCGGACGCTCTTCCTGCCGCAGAAGACATACTTGCCGATCGCCTCGCTGCGCGACGCGGTGCGCTATCCCGATCCCGCCAACAGCGCCAGCGACGACGCGCTGCGCGAGGTACTACGCGCTGTGCGGCTAGGCCATCTCGAGAACCAGCTCGATGAGGTCGCGCACTGGGGCCAGCGTCTGTCACCGGGCGAGCAACAGCGCCTGGCGGTCGCCCGCGCGCTGCTCTACAGGCCCGACTGGCTATTCCTGGACGAAGCCACCGCGTCGGTCGACGAGGAGATCGAGCGCCTGCTCTACGGTTTGCTGCGCGAGCGCTTGCCCGAGACCACCATTATCTCGATCGGCCATCGCCCCACACTGCGGCAATGGCACGAGAGAATCCTCTCCGTCAGCAAGGATTCGTCGGGCAAGGGGACGATCGCACCGGTTTCGACACCGGCTTAGTCAGTTGTCTCAAACGAAAGCGGCGCCGAATGGTCGTCGACGCCGCTGACGTTCAGTGACTTGTCCGCGCGTCAACCCCACGGTCCGCGCTGACGCGGTGGCTGCTGTCGCACACCCCAGGGCGAGGTCGCCGCGGCCGGCGTCGGCGCGTAGCCGCCGGTCACCGGGCCGTGGCTCTGCGCCATCGCCTGCAGGCGCGCGATTCGGTCCTCCATCGCGGGGTGCGTCGAGAACAGGCCGCGCAGGCCGCCGGCCGAGAGCGGGTTGGCGATGTACATATGCGCCGTCGCCGGATTGCGCTCGGCCTGGTAGTTCGGCACGCCGCCGCGCACGTTGTTCTCGATGCGCGCCAGCGCCGAGGCGAGCCATAGCGGGTTGCCGCAGATCTCCGCGCCGAGCCGGTCGGCCTCGTACTCGCGGCTGCGGCTGATGCCCATCTGCACCAAGGTCGCGCCCAGTGGCGCGAGCAGCATCAGCGCCATCGCGGCGAGCGGGTTGGGCCGATCCTCGGAGCGGCCGCCGAACATGCTCGTGAACATGAACAGGCTGCCCAGCATGCCGATGGCGCCGGAGATCGTCGCGGCGATCGACATGGTCAGCATGTCGCGATGCTTCACGTGCGCCAGCTCGTGCGCCATCACGCCAGCGACCTCTTCGCGGCTCAGCTGGTTGAGCAGGCCGGTGGTCGCCGCGACGGCGGCGTTCTCGGGGTTGCGGCCGGTGGCGAAGGCGTTGGGCTGCTCGCTGTCGATGATGTAGACGCGCGGCATCGGCAGCTGGGCGCGCTGGGCAAGCTGCGCCACGATGCCGTGGAACTCCGGCGCGTCGTGCGGCGAGACCTCGCGCGCGCCGCTCATCGACAGGACCATCTTGTCGCTGAACCAGTAGGCGAAGAGGTTCATGCCCGCGGCCATGACCAGGGCGATGATCATGCCCTGCTGCCCGCCCAGCACATGACCGACGACCAGGAACAGCGCGGTCAGCGCCGCCAGCAGCAGGCCGGTCCGGAAAAAGTTCATCAAGTCCTCCAAGCGCGCGCCGAGGAGCCGCCGCGCGACGCTCCAGAGATAAGAGACGCTGTCATCCGATCAAGGACTTGCCCCTGCGACGGTCAGGGCCATATTGCTGTTTCATGAACACTTCGGATGAATCCCAGCCGACCAACAAGCCCGCGGATACGCCGTTCGTGGAGCATCGCGTCGAGAGCGCGAAGCCGAAACCCGCGGCCGGTTCGCCGGATGGCGCGAAGAAAGCGTCAGTGGCCACGCCGGCGAAGGTCCGCGAAATCGGCGGCCCGCCGGGGCCCGAGCCTACGCGTTACGGCGACTGGCAATTCAACGGCAAGGTCACCGACTTCTAGGCCGTTGACGGCGGCCATCGACCTCAAGTCTTCGGAGTCTTCCGCAATCTTCTGATTCAGCGGCTCAATTCGCCCGCTCACGTCGGTGTGACCTAAATATCACAGAAACGCCCCATTTGGGCCTAGCACCGGCCACCCAGCGCTCCTATCTCAGGCTTGTATCTCCCCCGAACGTGGTTCCCCCAAGCCACGTTCTAGCCTCGCAAGAGGCTTTGGCCGTCGTTCCAACTCCCCCCGGAACGACGGCCTTCTTTTTTCCCTCGCCCATTACCCCAAGCGCAGCAAGGACACTCTTGCAAGCGAGCGCTCGTTTCGTGGACGTCAGCCCTGTAGCATGCGCTTCAGCAGCTCGACGTCCTCGTTAATCGTGTTGTCGCTGCCGCGCAGCTCCTCGATCTTCCGGACCGCGTGCATCACGGTGGTGTGGTCCCGGTTGCCGAACTTGCGACCGATCGAGGGAAGGCTCGCCTGCGTCAGGTGCTTGGCGAGATACATCGCGACCTGGCGCGGCCGCGCCACCGAGCGCGAGCGCCGCGGCGAGTGCATCTCCGCGACCTTGATGTTGTAGTGCTGCGAGACGCGCAGCTGGATCTCCTCGATCGTCACGCGCCGGTCGGCGGCGCGCAGCACGTCGTGCAGCACTTCCTGCGCGGTCTCGAGCGTGGTGTCACGCCCGACCAGGGTCGCGTGCGCGATGACGCGGTTCAGCGCGCCCTCGAGCTCGCGCACGTTGGTGGCGATCTTGTGCGCGAGGAACTCCAGCACGCGCTCGGGGATGCGCACCCCGGCCTGCTCGACCTTGCTCTGCAGGATGCCCAGGCGCAGTTCGTAGGTCGTGGCGTGGATGTCGGCGACCAGGCCGTGCGAGAGGCGCGAGCGTACCCGCTCCTCCAGGCCCTCGAGTTCCTGCGGTGACTTGTCGGACGACAACACGATCTGGCGGTTCTGGTCGACCAGCGCGTTGAAGGTATGGAAGAACTCCTCCTGGCTGGTGTCCTTGCCGCAGATGAACTGCACGTCGTCGATCATCAGCACGTCGACGCCGCGGAACTGCTCCTTGAAACCCTGCGTGCTCTTGGTCCGCAGCGCCTGGATGAAGCGGTTCACGAAGGTCTCGGCCGAGAGATAGAGCACGCGGCGCTGCGGATCGCGCCCGCGCACGGCGCTCCAGATCGCGTGCATCAGATGCGTCTTGCCCAGGCCGACGCCGCCATAGAGGAACAGCGGGTTGAAGGTCGGCGCTTCGGTCTCCGCCACGCGCCGCGCGGCGGCGTAGGCGAACTCGTTGGGCTTGCCGACGACGAAACTGTCGAAGGAGAAGCGCGGATCGGGCTGGCCGACCAGGTCGTCGTAGACGCGCTCGGCCGATCGCGACACCGGTGGACCGGTGCGCGGCATCGGCAGCACGGCGGGATGGCCATTGGCCGCCGCCGGAAGCGGGCCCGGTTCGACCGAGGGGGCGTCGGCCAACTCCGGACCCTTGCGCCCGGCCGAGGCGGCGGGCTGCACGATGATCTCGACGACGCGCAACTCCGGGTTCTCTTTGGTCCACAAGGCCTGAATGCGATCAAGGTAGTGACCGACGACCCAGTCGCGCATGAAGCGCGTCGGTGTCGCCAGCCTCAGCCGACCGTCGCGAACCTCACTGAGCCGCAACGGCTCGAGCCACGTCTTGTAGGCCTTCTCGCTTACATCCTGCTGCAGGCGCTCCTGCACTCGTTTCCATTGCGCATCAAACGTCCCCCTGGAACGGTCGCCCATGCCTATCCCCGTCACTTGGCCGTTTTCCGGCATATCTTCGTTTCCTCACTGCGGACTAAGGAACTACGTCACTCGACCTATCCAACTCTTGCGCTGTCCTCCTTCATCGCTGGCGCCATGGCAGCCCGTCGCTCTTCCATCCGGCGACGCCACCGCGTCGCCCCGAGGGATCGAGGGGCCCTTCGAAACCATTGGCGACATTGAAGCTGTTGGCGTAGCCGGCGGCGGTCATGACGGCGGCTGCGGCGGCTGAACGCGCGCCGCTGCGGCAGATCATCAGGACCGGCGCGTCGCGCCGACCACCGAGGCGCTGATCGAGCTTGCCGGCGAAATCCGGATCGACCTTCATCGCCGGAAAGGCCTGCCACTCGATCTCGACCAGCTGCTTGCCGACGGGCGAGAGATCGGGGAAGCCGACGAAGTTCCACTCTGCGGCGGTGCGCACGTCGACAAGGATGGCTTCCGGCAACTCGCTCAGCATCCGCCATGCGGCCTGCGGCGAGACATCGCCCGCATAACCTGTGGCGGGTGCGATGCCGTAGCGGCTTGCGAGATCCTTGACGTCGGGCATCCGCTCCCACCTGCTCCATCATCATCCTGCGTGGAGCAACGTCGCGGATCGGTAGCGGTTCGCGAAAGGCGGAACATTCGTGCGTGCGATCGACACGGCGGAACGACTAAGCTCCGTGACGATACGTCGGCCCGACTGTCCTCCAGTCTTCGACTTGCGCTTATTGTCTCGACGGTGTGCCGTCGAACCGATCCGTCAGGCCATACCCCACGCACCGCCTGCGAACGAGATCGACACTAGCGACGGCATTCGGATGCCGCAACGACTTCGCGACGATGACGTGACGGTTTTTTTTAGGCGCGCGCGCGCGTGGTCGCGGTTGACATCTGCGCTACGACGGAGTCGCCGGGCTCGATTCGCTTGAGACGATCGTGATCGCTTCCAACATCTTGCGCGCGTCGCGCGCGCGACAAACAAGCTGAGCGGTCAAGCCTCGCGTTGTGACCACGAACAGGGCCGGGTGGATGATGTGTGGATAGTCGCGCGCTTGGACATTACGCGTGTGACAATTAAGCGGCGCCGAAAAAGAAAACGCCGCTTCATCGAAGCGGCGTTCGCGTCTCGGTGATGGCGGACCACCCACTCATGCGGGGGCGCCGACCGCATTCACGCGCTTGGCGAGTCGCGACGTCTTGCGCGCCACCGTGTTGCGATGAGCGACGCCCTTCGACGCGCCACGCGCCATCTCGGCCTCGGCGACGCGCATCGCCGCTTCGGCCGTCGCCTTGTCGCCGCTGGCGATCGCTTCTTCGACCTTGCGCACGAAGGTGCGGATGCGCGCCTTGCGCGATTGGTTGACGGCCGTGCGGCGCTCGGTCTGGCGTGCGCGCTTCTCGGCGGATTTGTGATTGGCCATGCTCGTTCCATCCGGCGGGCGGTGCCCGCATGAAAGTCTGGGTCGTTTGACGAAAGCGCGGCTTATAACGATGGCTCCGCGGGGCGTCAAGGGACCGGAAAACAGCTCCGAATCCCCTGATTTTGACGGGTTTTCGGCCCGTCAGCGGTGCTGCCAGCCCGGCTTGCGCTTCTCGGCGAAGGCGGCCATGCCCTCGCCGCGGTCGGCGAAGGCGAAGGTGGCGTGGAAGGTCCGGCGCTCGAATCGGACGCCTTCGGACAAGGTTGTCTCGAAAGCGCGGTTCACCGCTTCCTTCGCCACCATGGTCGCGGGCAGCGACATCGCGGCGATCTTCTCGGCCGTCTTGATCGCGTCGGCCATCAGCTCGGCGAGCGGCACGACCCTGCTCACCAGGCCACAGCGCTCCGCTTCGGCGGCGTCCATCATGCGACCGGTGAGCACCATGTCCATCGCCTTGGACTTGCCGACGAAGCGCGGCAGCCGCTGTGTGCCGCCGGCGCCGGGAATGGTGCCGAGCGTGATCTCGGGCTGGCCGAACTTCGCGTTGTCGGCGGCGATGATGAAGTCGCACATCATCGCCATCTCGCAGCCACCGCCCAGCGCGTAACCCGCCACCGCCGCGACGATCGGCTTGCGCACCTGGCTGACCTTCTCCCAGCCGACGGTGATGAAGTCCTTGAGGAACACGTCCTGGTAGGACTGGTCCTTCATCTCTTTGATATCGGCGCCGGCGGCGAAGGCCTTGTCGCTGCCGGTCAGCACCATGCAGCCGATATTCGGATCGGCCTCGAACGCGTCGAGCGCCTGGCCGAGTTCCTTCACCAGCGCGGCGCACAGCGCGTTGAGCGCCTGCGGCCGGTTCAGGCGAATGACGCCGACGCGGCCCTTGGTCTCGGTCTGGATGTTCTCGTAGGTGGCCAAGATTCCCTCCGTGTCGAAGTTGTATTGGATTGAAGACGACTCAGCGCTGGCAGCGCGCGCAATAGAAAGTCGAGCGGCCGGACTGCACGATGCGCCGCACGGCGCGGCCGCACTGCGGTGTGGGGCAGGTGGCGCCTTCCTTGTCATAGACCGAGAAGCGCGTCTGGAAATAGCCCAGCTCGCCATCGGGCTGCACATGATCGCGCAAGGTCGAGCCGCCATCGTGGATCGAGCGGCTGAGCACGTCCTTGATGGCCGCCATCAGTCTGACGGCGCGGTCTTCCTTGACCATGTGCGCCGACCGCTTGGGTGAGATGCCGGCGTGATAAAGCGCCTCGCAGGCATAGATGTTGCCAACGCCGACCAGCACACGCTGGTCGAGCAGCGCCGCCTTGATCGGCGTGCGCTTGCCCTTCAGCCGTGCCGCCAGTGCTGCGCCATCGAAGGCCGCGTCGAGCGGCTCGGGCCCTAGGCCGGCGAACAGCTTGTGGCCCTCGATCTCGTCGTCAGCCATCAGCAGCACCAGGCCGAAACGCCGCGCGTCGTTGAAGCGAATCTGCCAGCCATCGTCGGTCTCGAAGACGACGTGGTCGTGGGCGTCATAGGGCTTGGCGTTGGCTTCCTTCGTCGGCACCAGGACCATGCGTCCCGACATGCCCAGGTGCACGATGATCGTCTCGCCGCCTTCCAGGCGCCACAGCATGTACTTGGCGCGGCGTTCGAGATGGCGCACGCGGCGGCCTTCGACACGCTGGGCGAATTTCGCCGGCATCGGCACGCGCAGATCCTTACGCCGCTGGATCAGCCTGGCGATGCGCCGCCCCTCGAGGCGCGGGGCGAGGCCACGCATCACGGTTTCGACTTCGGGAAGCTCGGGCATGGCTGACGTGGAGGCGACAGATCGCGGGGGCGGATGCTATAGGGCTGCTCGCCATAGCACACTCCCGTCCGATGCGCCGCCCGCTCCAGTCGATCTTCCGTCTCATTGTCGGTGCGCTATGGAGTGTCGCGGCGCTGTCGCTCGCCGGCCGCTTCGTGGTCGAGGTCGAGCTCTACAGCCACTTCCAGCCGCCGCTGTTGCTGGCCTGCGTGGCGCTGACGGCCGCGGCTCTCGCGCTTCGCCGATGGGGCCTGGGCCTTGTGTCGGCGACGCTGTCGCTGGCGCTGGGTTGGAGCACCGGGCCCTATCTCTTGCCACCGTCGTCGTTGCCGGCCGAAGCCGGCCCGCAGCCCATGCGCCTTCTGTGGTCCAATCTGCAGAACTGGTCGACGTCGGGCGAGGCGCTCGACGGCGCTCTCGAGGACGCCCGGGCCGACGTCGTCATGCTGACCGAATTGTCGGCCCGGCATGTCCGCGCGGCCGAGCGCGCCCGCGCGCGGTGGCCCTACCAGACACGTTTTCCGCGCGGGTCGGCCTTCGATCTGCTTCTGCTCAGCCGCTGGGAGCCGCGGGATCTGCGCATCCACGAACCGTTTGGCGATCGGTTTCCGATCTTCGACGCGCTGATTTGCCCGGGCGCCGATCTCTCGGGCTGGACCGAAACGTGTGTCGCGGTGATCGGATTGCATGCGATGCGGCCAGCGCTGCCGGGTGGTTTCATCGGCGTGCCACCGACGCAACGCGACGCCGCGCTCGCCGCTGCCACCGCGGCGACACGACGGCGGATCGCGGAAGGCCATCGCGTGGTGCTGATGGGCGACTTCAATATGACGCCGTGGTCGGTGAGCTTCCGCCGCGTGCTCGACGACAGCGGCCTGCTCGATAGCGCCACGCAGCCGGCCGAGCGGCCGCGTTGGCCCCGGCCGACCTGGTTCTCGAGCTGGCCGGGTCTGGGCCTGCCGATCGACCATATCCTGCTGTCGCCGACCTGGCGCATCCACGAGCGGCGTGTGGGACCCTTCTTCGGCTCCGACCATCGCCCGCTGGTGATCGAGCTCAGCCCAATCGGCCGCAGCGGGTGATGTCTTGGTGCCATGGCGGCAGGGCGGGCGGCAGTCTATATCCAAGGCATGAGTGGGGAGACCGACCCGTCCGGCACGGCGCCATTCGGCCTGCGCGACGTGCCCGTCGCGGACAAGGCCGGCCTGGTGCGTCAGGTCTTCGACAGCGTGGCGCGACGCTACGACCTGATGAACGACCTGATGTCGTTCGGCGTGCACCGGTTATGGAAAGACACGCTGGTCGACCGGCTGGCGCCGCGCGCCGGCATGCGCTTCATCGATGTCGCCGGCGGCACGGGCGATATCGCCTTCCGCATCGCCAAACGGCTGGGCGCGGCCACCGACATCACGGTCTGCGATATCAACGCGACCATGCTGGGTGTAGGGCGCGACCGCGCCGTCGATCGCAATCTGCTGCACGGGCTCGCCTGGGTCACCGGCGATGCCGAGACGCTGCCTTTCCCCGACCGCAGCTTCGACGCCTACACGATCGCCTTCGGCCTGCGCAACGTCACGCGGATGGAGCAGGCGCTCGGCGAGGCAAGGCGTGTGCTGCGGCCCGGCGGACGGTTTCTCTGCCTGGAGTTCAGCAAGGTGAGCCTGCCGGCGCTGGCGGCGATCTACGAGCGCTATTCGGCGACCATGCTGCCGACCGTCGGCGGCCTCGTCGCCGGTGATCGCGAATCCTATCGCTATCTGCACGAAAGCATCCAGCGTCATCCGCCGCAGCGGGAATTGGCCGCGATGATGGAGCGCGCCGGGTTGGCGCAGGTGAGCTGGCGCGACCTGTCGGGCGGCATCGTGGCGCTGCACGGCGGCTGGCGCGTGTGAGCGGGCGCTGAATGCTGCGACCGTTCCGCAACGCGCTGCGCCTGGCGCGCCTGGCCTACACGCTGGCGCGCCATGACGCGCTGTTCCCGCTCGAGGTCGTGGGCGTGGTGCCCGGCGTCGTGGCGCTGGCGCGCCTGGTGCGCCGGCGCGGCGATCGGCGCCGGCCGGGCGAACGGCTGGCGGCGGCGTTCTCCCAGATGGGGCCGAGCTTCATCAAGTTCGGCCAGGCGCTCTCGACCCGCGCCGACCTGCTGAGCGAGCAGGTCGCGCTCGATCTGGGCCAGCTCGTCGACCACCTGCAGCCATTCTCCGGCATCGAGGCCAAGCGGACCATCGAGCTCGAGCTCGGCAAGCCGATCGCCGAGCTCTTCGCGCGCTTCGACGAGGTGCCGATCGCCGCCGCCTCGATCGCGCAGGTCCACTACGCCGAGACCATCGCCGGCGAGAAGGTCGCGGTGAAGGTGCTGCGGCCCGGCATCGAGGCGGCCTTCGCGCGCGACCTCGACCTCTTCTACTGGCTGGCCGGGCTGGTCGAGGTGGCGCGCCCGCAATTCCGCCGGCTGAAGCCGGTCGAGACCGTGCGCGCCTTCGCCGAGGTGACGCGCACCGAGATGGACCTGCGCATGGAGGCCGCCGCTGCGCAGGAGCTGGGCGAGAACTTCGCCGACGATCCAGGCTATCGCACGCCGCGCATCTATTGGGACCTCTCGGCCCAGCGCGTCATGACCATGGAGCGCATCGAGGGCATTCCGATCGGCGAGCGCGAGCGGTTACTGGCGGCCGGCCACGACGTCAACGAGGTGCTGCGCAAGAGCGCCGAGGCCTTCTTCTACCAGGTGTTCCGCGACGGCTTTTTCCACGGCGACATGCACGGCGGCAACGCGTTCGTCGAGGCCTCCGGCGCCATCGTGCCGGTCGACTTCGGCATCATGGGCCGCGTCGACAACGACACGCGCGGCTACCTCGCCGAGCTGCTGATCGCCTTCCTGCGCCGAGATTACCGCGCCGTGGCCGAGGTGCAGTTCCGCGCCGGCTTCGTGCCGCTCGACCAGTCGGTCGAGCTCTTCGCCCAGGCCTGCCGCTCGATCGGCGAGCCGATCTTCGGCAAGCCCTCCAACCAGATCTCGATCGGCCGCCTGCTGGCGCAGATGCTGCGCGTCACCGAGCGCTTCGAGATGGCGGCCCAGCCGCAATTGCTGCTGCTGCAGAAGACCATGCTGATGGCCGAGGGCATGGGCACCAAGCTCAATCCCGAGGTCAACATCTGGGAGCTGGCGCGACCGCTGATCGAGGACTGGATGCGCCGCCATTTCGGCCCGCGCGCGCGCGTTGAGCGCGCAGTCTCGGAGGCGCTGGAGGGCGCGCGTCGGCTGCCGCAGCTGTTGCGCACACTCGAGCAACTCGCCGAGGGCGAGCGCCACCGCGCCCCACCACCGCGCTGGGCGGCGTGGAAACCCACCTGGAGCGGCGTGCTGGCGGCGCTCGCCCTGCTGGCGGCGGCGCTGGCGTGGTGGCGCTGAGCGGCCTGAAATAGCCGGGTGATCGCCGCGTCCGGCGCGCTAGAATGGGCGCCCGGAGGACGCATCCATGGAACTGATACCGCTGGCTGATGGCTTCGGCGTCGAGGTGCGGGGTGTCGATCTGATCGACGTGGCGTCGAGCGCTACCGCCTATCAGGCGGTGCGCGCGGCGTTCGAGGAGCACTCGGTCCTGCTGTTCCGCGACCAACGCATCAGCGACGACGTGCAGGTCGCCTATTCCCGCGCTTTCGGGCCGCTGGAGCTGTCCAAGGTCGGCTCGCTGGGTCACGGCACGTTCTACGGCGTGCTGCGCAACTTCGATGCCGACGGCAAGATCGTGCCCGACGATCACAAGGAAGCGCTGCGCGCCCGCGCCAACCAGCTCTGGCATACCGACAGCTCGTTCAAGCGCTCGCCGGCCCTGGCCTCGGTCCTGTCGGCGCGCACCATCCCCAGTCGCGGCGGCGAGACGCAGTTCGCCTCGACCCGCCTGGCCTGGGAGCGCCTGCCGCCGGCCACGCAGGCGAAGCTGAAGGACCTCGTAGTCTGGCATAGCTACGCCAATTCGCGCGACCAGATCTCGCCCAGGCTGATGTCGCCGGCCGAGCGCGAGGCGCTGCCGCCCGTCGATTGGCGCATGACCTGGCGCAACCCGGTCAATGGCCGCACCTCGCTCTACATCGCCTCGCATGCCGGCGCGATCGACGGCATGGGCGACAACGAGGCCAAGGCGCTGCTCGGTGGCCTGATCGAGGACGCCACACGCGAAGAGTACACCTACCTGCATGTCTGGCGGCCGGGAGACGTGGTGATGTGGGACAACCGCGCCACCATGCATCGCGGCCGGCCGTGGCCCGGCGACCAGATCCGTCACATGGTGCGCACGACGATCTCGGCGACCGACGCGGACGGTGTGCCACACGTCCTGTCGATGGCGGCTTAGTCGCCGAGATTCAGCGCGGCCCTTGCGGATCGGCAATTCCCTCCTTAACTGGGGTGGAATTGGTCTGGCGGCGACCTGAGCGGAGGGCCTCGGCGATCCATGCTGACCGGAAAGCGTATCCTGCTGATCCTGAGCGGCGGTATCGCCGCGTTCAAATGCCATGACCTGATCCGCCGCCTGCGCGAGCGCGGCGCTTCGGTGCGTTGCGTGCTGACGCCAGCGGCCACGAAGTTCGTCACCCCGCTGTCGTTGCAGGCGCTCAGCGAAGACAAGGTCTACAGCGACCTGTTCTCGCTGACCGACGAGAGCGAGATGGGCCACATCAACCTGTCACGCGAGGCCGACCTGCTGGTCGTGGCCCCGGCCAGCGCCAATATCCTGGCGCGCATGGCGCAGGGCCTGGCCGACGACCTGGCCACCACCGTGCTGCTGGCCACCGACAAGGCGGTGCTGGTGGCGCCGGCGATGAACGTCCGCATGTGGCTGCATCCGGCGACCCAGGCCAATGTCGCGACCCTTCGGGCGCGCGGCGTGGCCTTCGTCGGCCCCAACGAGGGCGCGATGGCCTGCAACGAGTTCGGGCCGGGTCGAATGTCGGAGCCGCTGGAGATCGTCGCCGCCGTCGAAGCGTACTTCGTCGGCCGCCTGCCGGCCGCCGAGCCGCCGCCGCTCATCTCCGGACCATCGGTGATCCACATGGCGCCCGAGACCAGGGGCGGCGCCATCGCGCATCGGCCGTTGACCGGTCGCCGCGCCATCGTCACCTCGGGGCCGACGCGCGAGGCGATCGACCCCGTGCGCTACATCTCCAATCATTCCTCCGGCAAGCAGGGCCATGCCATCGCCGAGGCGCTCGCGGCGCTGGGGGCGGAGGTCACCCTGGTGACCGGCCCGGTCGGTGTCGCCGACCCGGCCGGGGTGAAGGTGGTACGGATAGAATCGGCCGACGACATGCTGGCGGCATGTCGCGCGGCGCTGCCGGCCGACGTCGCGGTGTGTGCCGCCGCTGTCGCCGACTGGAAGGTACGGAACGCCGCCAATGGCAAGTTGAAGAAGGTGCCTGGCGGTGCGCCGCCGGCGCTCGAGCTGGTGCCCAACCCGGACATCCTGGCGAGCCTGGCCGCTTCCGGCCCGCAGCGTCCAGCGCTCGTGGTTGGCTTCGCGGCCGAGACCGAGAATGTCGTCGCCAACGCGGTATCCAAGCGCGCGCGCAAAGGCTGTGACTGGATCGTCGCCAATGACGTGTCGCCGGCCACCGGGACCTTCGGCGGGGATCGCAACACGGTGCATCTTGTGACGGCCTCGGGCGTTGAAGCTTGGCCGACACTGGCGAAAGGCGCGGTGGCGGAAGAGCTCGCGCGACGGGTTGTCCGCCACTTTGGCACGGGCGATGCAGTGGCCGCGTCATGATGGTCGGAACGGAGTTGGGGTATGGCTGACGGGGATCTGGCTGTGGCGGTGGACGTCGATGTGCGTGTCGCGGTGACTCGCCTGCCCCACGCGGCCGACCTGCCCCTGCCAACCTACGCCAGCGACCAGGCCGCTGGCATGGATCTGCTGGCGGCGATCGCATCGGATCTCGTGCTGCCGTCGCTGGGCCGCGCCATCGTGCCTACCGGCCTGGCCATCGCGCTTCCCGCCGGTTGGGAGGCGCAGGTCAGGCCCCGGTCCGGACTGGCGGCGAAGAACGGGGTCACCGTCGCCAATGCCCCGGGCACCGTCGATGCCGACTATCGCGGCGAGGTCGGCGTTATCCTGGTCAATCTCAGCGCCGAGCCCTTCACCATCACGCGCGGCATGCGCATCGCCCAGATGGTGATCGCCCGCCATGCCCGCGCCGCCTGGGACGAGGTCTCGGCGCTGCCCGAGAGCGCGCGCGGCGCCGGCGGCTTCGGCTCGACTGGTCTCAAGGGCTGAGGGAGGCCAGCGCGGTGCCACGCCTCAGCAAGAAGACAATGTTCGCCATCGAAGCGGTGCTCGACGTCGCCTTCAACGCCGGCGAGATTCCGGTGCGCAGCGGCGACATCACACGCAGGCAGAAGATCCCCAAACGCTACCTCGAGCAGGTTTTGCAGCACCTGGTGCGCGCTGGCATCCTCGCCGGCAAGCGTGGCCCGCGCGGCGGCTACAAGCTGGGCCGCGAGCGCCGGCTGATCACGCTGGGCGAGATCATCCGCGTCGTGCGCACGCTGGAGGCGGAGACCGAGCCGGACGACGAGACGGGTTCGGCGCTGGCGCACGAGGTGGTGTGGCCGACCTGGCAGCGGCTGCGCGAGGAGCTGATGGGCAAGCTCGACGCCATCACCATCGAGGACCTCTGCCGCGACGCGCGCGAGCGCGGTGTGCAGAGCGACCCGGGTGATCGGCTGGAGTTCCACATATGAGCGATATCCCCAGCGTGACCCTGCCGTCGGGTGCGACGATGCCGGTCTTCGGTCTGGGGACCTGGCGCATGGGCAACGAACGGTCCAGGCGCAAGCAGGAGACCGACGCCATCGCCCATGCCATCGACATCGGCTACCCGATGATCGACACGGCCGAGATGTACGGCGAGGGCGCCGCCGAGGAGGCCATCGCCGACGCACTGCAGGGTCGCAAGCGCGACGCGATCTATCTCGTCAGCAAGGTCTATCCGCACAACGCCTCGAAGCTGGGCACGGTTGCGGCCTGCGAGCGCAGCCTCAAGCGGCTGAAGACCGACCGCATCGATCTGTATCTGCTGCACTGGCGCGGCCAGCATGCGTTCTCCGAGACGCTCGAGGGTTTCGAACGCCTGCGCCGCGACGGCAAGATCAAGGATTACGGCGTCAGCAATTTCGATCGCGACGACATGGAGGAATGGGCGGCGCTCGATGGCGGGCGCTGCGGCACCAACCAGGTCATGTACAACCTGGCGCGCCGCGGCATCGAGTTCGATCTCGTGCCGTGGCAGCGCCAGCACCGCATTCCCGTCATGGCCTATTCGCCGCTCGACCAGGGCCCGCTGCTGCGCCACGCCACGCTCAAGACGATCGCCGAGCGCCACGGCGCCACGTCGGCGCAGGTCGCGCTCGCCTGGCTGCTGCAACAGGAAGGCATGGTGGCGATCCCGAAATCCGCCGACCGCTCCAGGGTCAGCGAGAATTTCGGCGCCCTGAAGGTCAAGCTCACCGAGACCGACCTCATCGATCTCGACCGCGCCTTCCCGCCGCCCAAACGCAAGACCTCGCTGGCGATGAGCTGACCCACCTACCTTCCCCCGCTGGCGGGGGA
>LNFM01001995.1_pt1 | contig 44222 bp, 42 predicted proteins | sample 596031 | NCBI WGS metagenome assembly LNFM01 (sample SAMN04254537, study PRJNA301005) | activated carbon metagenome | isolation source: dual media filters at the Ann Arbor, Michigan drinking water treatment plant | place: USA: Ann Arbor
GGCTCACAATGGACACATGCTGATAATGGTTGCTGAGCGAAGTCGAAGGGCATGCGAAGCGCGTGGGCTTCGACTTCGCTCAGCCCGAACGGGTCTGAGCTTGAAGCGACCTAACGTCATCAAGCTCTAGGCTTAATCGAGCAGCGACAACAGCCGCACGCCTGCATCAAAATCGGCGCGGTGCGCGGTGCGGGTGGCAATGGCGAAATCGTCGTCGCCCCATTTTTCGACCTGCCACGCTTCATCAATCTGCGCGGCGTGCCAGATCTGATTGGCATCGGCAGCGCCTTCGATCAGCGCGAGGCCAGCGATCAGCGATCCTGTAATGGTGACGATTGGGGAGAGCCCGGCTAATTCGCAAGCGCTCCGGGCTGCGACCGCGTCGCCCAACCGGGCAAGTGTCAGTGGTGGCTGAGCGCGGTGGATGATGCCGCTGACTGTATCGATATGAATATCATAGCGCCGCCGCGCCCAATCGAGCAGCGGATCCCAGGCAGCGGCTTGCCGCGCAACGAGCGCTTCCGGAGCCTCGGCCCGGTAGCACAGCAGATCGCTTTCGGCATAAGCGGCGAGATTGGCGATGAAGGGGGCGGGGTCAGTCGCAATGCGCTCAATCGCCACATTGGCAAGGCCCGTCAGGGGCATTGCGCGGGGATCAATTTCTTCGCCCACCGCGCGCCATTCATCGGCAATGGCTAGGGCGAGGGCTGGATGCGGCAGGGCCAGCGGCAATCGGCCGGGGGTGCGAACCGGCCGCCCGTCGAGTGTGATCGCGTGGCCATCCGGCCCAGCCGCGACGCTTACATCCTTCCAGAATCGCTTCACGGCTGGGGCGGCGTCCGCCACCGGGCCGCCAGCGCGCGCGGCACCAGCGCCATCATCGCCATCGATGACAAAACGATCGCCACAGCCAGAATTTGCGGGCCAAGGCTATGCGCGCGCCCCAGCAGCACGACGCCAAATGCCGCGCCGCCGGCACCGGCAAGTCGCGCTGCCGTCATCATGAAATACCGTTGCCGCGAAACGCTGTCAGGATCAGTCATGGTGCCTCCACAGCATGGGCGAGCCCCGCCACATCGGCGACGATCACATCGGCACCCGCCGCAATCAGTTCATCCGCCGGGTGATAGCCCCAGGCAACACCAATCGCGCGGGTGCCAGCGGCACGCGCCATCGCCATGTCGAAACTGGTGTCGCCGATCATGACCGTATCCGCGGCGAGTGCGCCAGCATCTGCCATTGCAGTCTCGATCATCGACGGGTGCGGCTTGGACGGGTGACGATCAGCGGTCTGCAGCGTCATGAACCAGTCGATGATGCCATGATGGGTCAGGACATGCGCCAGCCCGCGATCGGATTTGCCCGTCGCGACGCCCAATGCCCAGCCGTTCGCGCGCAATGTTTCAAGCGTGTCGATCATGCCGTCATAGAGCGGTTCTTCCGCCATCGCGCCGGTGCTGCGCAGCCGGAAAAAGGCGGCCTTATAGTCATCGGCGAGCGCCTGGTGCTGGGCATTATCGGCACCGGGGAGCAGAATCCGCATTGCCTCGACCAGGCTCAGCCCGACAATATTGCGGATTGCCGGGCGCGGCGGTGGGACCAGCCGGGCACCATCAAACGCTTCTTCGACCGCGCGACAGATATTATGCTGGCTGTCGACCAGCGTGCCGTCGCAATCGAAGATCGCAAGCCGGATCACGCACAATCTCGCGTTTGGGCGCGAGAAAAATGGGATTCTAGGGCCGCAGCATCGATCATTGCTGTCGGATAGCCTACCCTTATCGAAATGCAAAAAGCGTTTGGCAATTGCCCATCACTTTAGTTCAGGTGTTGACCCGGCATCGTCCCCACCGTTTACTCTCGGCATGAGAGAAATCCGATACGCTTGAAGCTGGTCGCGCTCGCATTTGGTGGGCTGTTGCTGGGCGCGGATATTCCGAAGACGCATGTCGGCACGGCAATATCGGTGCGCAATATGGCGACGATCACCACGCCACCAGCTGCGCCCAGCCAATTGCGCGTCAACGGCCAGGTGCTTCGCCATGATGTGATCGCGACCGGGGCGAAATCGGCGGTCGGCGTGAAGCTCGCTGACAGCACCTTGTTCAGCATCGGGGCCAATGCCCGGGTCAGCGTTGATGATTTCGTTTATGATGCCGATCGCAGCGCCAGCAAGATGACAATCAGTTTCCTGAAAGGGGCGTTCCGTTTTGTCTCGGGCAAACCGACTCACGCCTATCCCGGCCAGACCGCGATCAAGACGCCAGCGGGGACGATCGGCATTCGCGGCACTGTCGTCACCGGCGTCATCGGACCAGAGGCGCTCGATTATTATCGCCAGGCCGATCCATCATTCGGCCAGCAAGATCAGGCCGACGACACGGCCACGCTGATCATCCTGTCGGATACCGGCGGGGAGGGCGGGGGCATTGATGTAACGACGGATGGCGAAGTGACCGCGCTGCGCAGCGCCGGACAGGCCATCTATTTCCCCCGCCGCGGCAGCCCAGCGCGCCCACCTTTTCTGGTTAGCCCAGCCTTGCGTGGGCGGATTGAGCGCGGGGCCGAGCCGCGCAATTTCAGCCGCAGCCAGGGGGCGGTGCAGCCGCCATCCGGTCGGCAGCCTGCCGGACCGAACAGCCGCAACGCGCCAGGGAATGACAGCCCTGGCGGTCGACTGGGCGAGCCGGGTCGGTTCGGTGGGCCTGGGGGACCGGATGGGCCTGGCGGACCTGGCGGACCTACCGGGTCTGCGCCGCCCCCACGGTGATTTTCGGCCATCGAGCGGACCAGGGCAACAAAGGGCCTTTTTGCGGGCTAACCAGCCGCGCTCGTTCAAGAAAATTTCCGATTTATTTACCACGAAAGACCTAAGCCCGAGCAGCATCGAATGGCTTTGCAATCGATGGTGATCTGGGGAGTAGCGCGCGTGATGAAAGGGCTGCCAACCGCTGCCGCACCGCCAATCCCCCGCCATCGCTTTATCCCTGCTTTGGCGGCACGCCCGGCGTTGGCCGTGACGCTGTTCATCTTTGTTCTGACGGTGATCCTGCTGGCGGTGATGCAGGGGCCGCTGAGCCCCGATATCTCAGGCCAGCTGTGGATTGCCGATCGGCTGCGGCATGGTGCGCGGCTCTATTTTGATATCAGCGAAATTAATCCGCCGCTGTGGTTTTGGCTGGCGATACCGGTCGATGGCCTGGCGGCGGCGCTGGGCGTTCGTGCCGAGGCGGTTCTGATTGTCGCGATCGGCTTTGCGGCGCTGTTGAGCCTGTTGGCGACAAACCAGTTGCTCAAAACATATCCGCCCGAGTTGCGCAGCGCCTTGCTGATTTTTGCCGCGTGCATCTTGCTGATCATGCCGCTGCGCGATTTGGGCCAGCGCGAACAAATCGCCTTGATGGGGGCGCTTCCTTACGTCGCGCTCATCGTCGCTCGGCGCGAGGGGCGACGGGTGCCGCTTTGGCTGGCGCTGATGGTGGCAAGCGGCGCTGCCGTCGGTTTTGCACTCAAGCATTACTTCATCGGCGTGCCACTGCTGCTGGAACTCTGGCTGCTCTTTTGCCTGCGCCGCCGTTGGCGACCGGTTCGGCCAGAGACGGTCATGCTCCTGATGGGGGCCATCAGCTACGTCCTCGCGATTGTGACGGTGACGCCGGGCTATCTCCAGGTTTCGGTTCCAGAGTTGCTGCTTGCTTATGGCGCGTCGGGCGCGCCGAGCCTGAACTACATGATCCGCCCCGCGCAACCGATCTGGGTGCTTATCCTGTGCGCCATTGCCTTGCAGCGGTCGGTTGCCGCGCGGCCGCTTGCGCCGATGACGGCGGCGTTTCTCATCGCCGCGCTGGGCTTTTTTCTGGCCTGGTTGATCCAGCATAAGGGGTGGCCGTATCAAAGCATCGCCACAACGGGCTTTCTTGCGCTGGCCATGGCGCTGTCGCTGGTCGATGCCTCTCGGACCGCCTTCACGCGCCCCCGCATGATTGCAATCGCGGCGCTGATATTGCCGCTGTTGTTGTGTGCTGTGCCCACCCAATGGGTCCCGACGCCAGAGACCGATATTGCCCCCGCGCTCGATGGGCTGGAGCCCGGCGACACGGTGGCGATAATTTCCATAGAAGGCCGGACGGCCTGGCCTGCCACCGTTGGTCGCGGCTTGCGCTTTTCGGGGCGGCGAGGGGCCTTTTGGATATTCGCTGCGGTCGACGCCAATGCGCTTGGGCGCCATGATCCCCGGATCGAAGCGCTTGGGCGCAAGATTGTGCGCGAAGCGGTGCAGGATTATCGCTGCCTCCCCCCAAAGCATCTCATCTTCACACCGGGGCGGGCATCACCTTCGGTAACAAGCGCATCTGATAACCCGCTCGGCTATTTCCGGCGCGACCCGCAATTTGTTGAGCTGCTGTCGCATTATCGACGTCTCGATCGGCGGGGCGATTTCGACGCTTTTCAGCTGGTACGGCCGTTCGATCCGATGCCCGTGGACATGTGCTTGCGCGCAAGCTGAACTGGATCGCTGCCTGGCCCGGTGGAATACCTGCGGCCATTCGCCGATGTCAGAACAGCCCGGTTGCTCTGGCCAGGATGAAGAAGATCAACAGATACGTTATTGAATCGGCAATGAGCGTCTTCATGTTTCTGTCCTTTGGTTCGCGCCAGCCTGCGCCCGGACCGGAGCATAGGATGCGCGGGTAAAGAAACGACGAAGGGCTGTGGCGGGTGATTGGGCAGCCGTTTTGTTCGCGTGTCGGGCAAGCGGCAGCGCAGGGCCCCGGGCTGCATTGGATCGCTCAGCGTCGCTGGACATAAACAAAGGGGCCGGCGGAATGCTCCGTCGGCCCCTTGCTTTGGTGGTATGTCGTCTGGATAGCTGGATTGGCGACGGCAAAGCCGCCGCCGGTCGTCGGACAGGATCGGCGGTGCCGACCTGCCGTCCGATCCGGCCTGAGTCCTGGAGCAGCATCGCTGCCCCAGGCCAGGCTCGGATCAGAAGTCCATGCCGCCCATGCCGCCCATGCCGCCGCCGCCGCCCATCGACATGGCGGGCTTGTCTTCTGGCAGCTCGCTCACGGCCGCTTCGGTGGTGATGAGCAGGCCCGAGACAGAGGCTGCGTCCTGCAGCGCGGTACGAACGACCTTGGTCGGATCGATCACGCCGCTCTCGACGAGGTTCTCATACTGGTCGGTCTGGGCGTTGAAACCACGGGTTTCGTCGTTTTCACGCAGCAGGTTGCCAGCGACAACCGCGCCATCGACACCAGCATTCTGGGCGATCTGGCGCAGCGGAGCTTCGAGCGCCTTGCGGACGATATCGATGCCACGCGTCTGGTCGTCATTCGCGCCCTTCAGGCCAGCCAATGCCTTGGTGGCATAGAGCAGCGCGGTGCCGCCGCCGGGGACGATGCCTTCTTCAACGGCTGCGCGGGTTGCGTGCAGCGCGTCGTCGACGCGGTCCTTGCGCTCCTTGACTTCAACCTCGGTCGATCCACCGACCTTGATCACTGCAACACCACCGGCCAGCTTGGCGAGGCGCTCCTGCAGCTTTTCCTTGTCGTAATCCGACGTGGTGTTCTCGATCTGCTGACGGATCGCATCGGTGCGAGCCTTGATCGATTCATGGTCGCCAGCACCATCGACGATGGTGGTGTTGTCCTTGTCGATCGTGACGCGCTTGGCGGTGCCGAGCATGCCGATCGTAACGCTTTCGAGCTTGATGCCGAGGTCTTCGGAAATCATCTCGCCCTTGGTCAGGATCGCGATGTCTTCCAGCATCGCCTTGCGACGATCACCAAAGCCAGGTGCCTTGACGGCAGCGACCTTCAGGCCACCGCGCAGCTTGTTCACGACGAGCGTGGCGAGTGCCTCACCCTCAATGTCTTCTGCGATGATCAGCAGCGGACGGCCCGACTGAACGACAGCTTCCAGAATCGGGAGCATCGCCTGCAGGTTCGACAGCTTCTTCTCGTGGATCAGGATGTACGGATCGTTGAGTTCGACCGACATCTTTTCCGGGTTGGTGATGAAGTAAGGCGACAGGTAACCACGGTCGAACTGCATGCCTTCAACGACATCGAGTTCGAACTCGAGGCCCTTGGCTTCCTCGACGGTGATCACGCCTTCCTTGCCGACCTTTTCCATCGCTTCAGCGATCTTCTCGCCAACGACGGTGTCGCCATTGGCCGAGATGATGCCAACCTGAGCGATTTCCTTGGTGCCGGAAACGGGCTTGGAGCGCGCCTTCAGGTCCTTGACGACTTCGATGACCGCGAGGTCGATGCCGCGCTTCAGGTCCATCGGGTTCATGCCGGCTGCAACCGACTTCATGCCCTCACGAACGATCGCCTGGGCGAGTACGGTCGCGGTGGTGGTGCCGTCACCGGCAACATCGTTGGTCTTGGAGGCGACTTCGCGCAGCATCTGCGCGCCCATATTCTCGAACTTGTCCTTGAGTTCGATTTCCTTGGCGACGGTAACGCCGTCCTTGGTGATGCGGGGCGCGCCGAAGCTCTTGTCGATCACGACGTTGCGGCCCTTTGGCCCCAGCGTGACCTTCACGGCATCGGCGAGAATGTCGACGCCGCGGAGAATGCGCTCACGCGCATCGCGGCTGAATTTTACGTCCTTGGCTGCCATTGTAGCTATTCCTTAGAGTTGAATGTTCCCGAATGTTCGCAGTGACCATGAGCTGGCCGACGGCGAAGGCATCATCCTCAGCCCACGATGCCGAGAATGTCCGATTCCTTCATGATCAGCAGGTCTTCGCCGCCAACCTTGACCTCGGTGCCCGACCATTTGCCGAACAGGATCTTGTCGCCGGCCTTGACGTCCAGCGGGGTGACCTTGCCGTCATCAGCGCGGGTGCCAGTGCCGACGGAGACGACTTCGCCTTCCTGTGGCTTTTCCTTGGCGGTTTCGGGGATGATGATGCCGCCGGCCGTCTTTTCTTCGGCTTCGACGCGGCGAACGAGAACACGATCGTGCAAGGGACGAAAGTTCATGCGTTCGATCCTTTCCATAAAATAGGAGTTGAATGGGCGTTAGCACTCACACTCGGTGAGTGCCAGCAACGGGCATATGTGAACGCGACGACGATTCGTCAAGGCACCCGCACGCTTGAAATCTTTCGCTCAGCCGGGAACCAATCCCAGTCGTGCTCGCCGGTTCCAGCGCCACATCAACATCCCCGAGACAGCCAGCAACCCCGCCGCCAGGCCGATCCATATCCCCACACCCTCCCACCGGAGCCAGAAGCCGAGCAGCAGCGCGGTGACGAAGCCAATCCCCCAATAGCCAAAGCCTGCGATCAGCATGGGCGCGCGCGTATCCTGCAGCCCGCGCAAGGTGCCCGCCAGCACCGCCTGGCCACCGTCCACCAGCTGAAAAATCGCCGCCACGGTCAAATAGCTGAGCGCCAGCGGGATCGTCTCCGCATTGGCTGGCGCATCGAGATCAAGATAGGCCGACACGAATAAGCGCGGCGCAAACCAGATCGCGATTGCCGTGAAGACCGTGACGGCGGCGCCCAGCCCGATCGCCGCCCAGCCTGCGCGGCTGATCCATTGCAGGTCGCGCGCGCCATAGGCCATGCCGACCCGGATCGTCGCTGCCTGGCCAATGCCCAGCGGAATCTGGAAGGTGATGGCGGCAATGTTGAGCGCAACAGCATGCGCGGCAATCGCCGTCACGCTGATCAGGCCCATCAGCACGCCAGCGCCGCCAAACAAGGATCCTTCCAGCGTAAAGGCCAGCGCGATCGGCAGGCCAAGCGTGAAGATTTCGCGCAAGCGCGGCCATTCGGGTCGCCACCAGCGGCCAAATAACCGGAACCGTCGAAGTCGCGGATCGACCAGCAGAATCACCGAAAAGGCCGCCAGCATCGCCAGCGTGGTGATCACATTAGCCAGCGCGGAGCCCATCAGGCCAAGCGCGGGAAAGCCGGCATTGCCAAACACCAGCGCCCAATTGCCGAAAATGCTCAGCGCCAGCGCCATGATCGTCACTGCCAATGCCCAGCCGGGGCGACCAAGTGCCGCCGCCACCGTCCGCATCACGCCGGCGGCGACGCTCGGGATCAGGGCGAACAGCAAGATATCGAGGAAGGCCCCACCACGCGCGGCGACGCGCGCTTCCTGCCCGGCCAGCAACAGCAAGGTTTCGCCATGCGCCAGTGCGATCAGAAAGGGCAGCGCGCCGAGCACCGATAGCCAAAGCGCCATGCGAAAAGAGCGCCGAACCTCGCGCACGGCATGCGCACGCTGGCCGAGTTCAGCCGCGATAATCGGCGCGCAGGCGGTCGACAGCCCCAGCATCGCCCACAGGATCACACTATAGAGATAGACGCCGAGCGTGGCCGCCGCGAAATCCACCGGATCAAGCCGAGCGACAAAGATGACATCGACCGCATAGACCGCCATCTGGACCAGATTGGCGCCCACCAGCGGGGCGGCCAGATTGATTAGCGCGCGCAGTTCATCCAGCAGCGTGGCTGGCGCGCGATCGATCGGGCCGATGTGGGGCAGGGGAGCGGACACTGGAGCGCCCTATCGCGGCTTGTTGCCATCGTCACGTCCCAACTCTGGCCGGCTACCCCTGCAAAGGCGTATTGCTGAAACCAGACACTAAAGGCTAGAGACGGTTCATGCATGCCGGGACAGCCCGGAATGGGAGAATGAGATCGTGAAACTGGTGCGCGGCGCATGGAAGCTGTTGGTCGGCATTAAGGACGCGCTCGTCCTGGTGGCGATGCTGCTATTTTTTGGCGCGTTGTTTGCCGCGCTGGCGGCCCGGCCTAATCCGCGCGGGATCAAAGATGGCGCGCTGGTGCTCGATCTGGCCGGGACGATCGTCGAACAACCCGAAGACGCGCAATTTGACTTTGGGGGCAATGACAGCCCGCGCCAGATCCGCCTGCGCGATCTGGTCCGCGCGATCGATGCCGCCAAGGACGATAAGCGGGTGAAGGCGATTGTGCTTGATCTCGACAGTTTTGCCGGTGGCTATCCGGCAGCGGTCGGCGAAGTGGCAACCGCGCTTGGCCGTGTCCGCGCGAGCGGCAAGCCAGTGCTTGCTTACGCAACGGGCTATACCGATTCGGGTTATCGCCTCGCGGCCAATGCCAGTGAGATTTGGATGAACCCGATGGGCGGCATCCTGTTCGCCGGGCCGGGCGGATCGCAGCTTTATTATAAGGGGCTGATCGACAAGCTTGGCGTCAATGTCCACGTCTATCGTGTCGGTAAGTTCAAGTCGTTTGTCGAACCCTATACGCGGACGGATCAGTCGGCCGAAGCGCGCGCCGCCAGCCAGGCGCTTTATGGATCTTTGGTCACTGATTGGAAGGACGCCATCAGCAAGGCGCGACCCAAGGCACAGGCTGCGCAGTTTCTTGCCGGGCCTGGCGCGGCGGTGGCCGCTACGCAGGGCAATATTGCTGCGGCCAATTTGAAGGCGGGTCTGGTCGATAAGCTCGGCGACCGACTGAGCTTTGACAAGCGCGTGGCCGAATTGGTCGGTCAGCGCAGCGGCAAGGCTGCCGGTAGCTTCAACGCAATCCGCTATGCCGATTTCGTTGAGGCTAATCCGCTGCCGACCAGCGGCGATGCGATTGGTGTGGTCACGGTTGCCGGTGATATTGTTGATGGCAAGGCAGGGCCGGGCACGGCAGCGGGCGACACAATCTCCAAGCTGGTGCTTGATGGGCTAGCCGAAAAGAAGCTGAAGGCGTTGGTGGTGCGGGTCGATTCTCCCGGTGGATCGGCGCTGGCGTCGGAAACGATCCGGCTCGCCATTCTGGAAGCCAAGGCGCAGAAATTGCCGATTGTCGTGTCGATGGGCTCGGTTGCGGCCTCAGGCGGCTATTGGGTCGCGACGGCGGGCGACACGATCTTTGCCGAACCCAATACGATCACTGGATCGATCGGCATTTTCGGCATCATTCCCACCTTTGAAAACAGCCTCAAGAAACTCGGCATCACCGCAGACGGGGTCAAGACCGCGCCACTTAGCGGCCAGCCCGATGTGGTTGGCGGCACCAATGACGAGGTTGACGGCATTTTGCAGGCAGGCATTGAACATGGCTATCGCCAATTCCTCTCCCGCGTCGCCACTGCCCGCAAGATGACGCCTGAAAAGGTCGATAGCATTGCGCAGGGGCGGGTGTGGGATGGCGGCACCGCGCGCCAGATCGGTCTGGTCGATCGCTTCGGCACGCTTAAGGACGCGATTGATGAGGCTGCACGCCGCGCCAAGCTCGATCCCACCAAAGTGCACGCCGAATATCTCGAGAAAAAGCCGGGCTGGTTCAGCAAATTTGCCGCCGATTTTGGTCGCAAGGATGATGATGAGGAGGCGACGCCTTCGGGCGATGCGTTCTCGCGGATTGCGCAGCAACGCCGCGCCGTTTTTGCCCAGGCACTGGGGGATGTCCGTCGGCTCGCCACGGGCGCTGCCGTGCAGGCACGCTGTCTTGAATGCGGTGGTCTTGCTCCGGCCGCGCCAAGCAGCGCCGATACGACGCTGATGGGCATCGTGCTGGCACGCCTCGGCCTGTGATTGCGATCCGGGCCGCCCGGCCGGAGGATGCGGGGGCGATTGCGGCGATCTATGCCCCGTTCGTGCTGACCGGCACGGTATCGTTCGAAACCGACGCGCCCGATGCGCGCCAGATGCGCACGCGGATGGCGGCATCGGACGGGCTCTACCCCTGGATCGTCGCCACCAATGGCGACCCCGAGGGCGGCGGCGTTCTAGCCTATGCCTATGCCGCCCGTTTTCGCGATCGCCCGGCCTATCGCTATGTCGTCGAAACCTCGATCTATGTCGCTGGGCCGGTGCAGGGTCAGGGTACCGGGCGGCTGCTCTATGAGGCGCTGATCGATACGTTGCGTGCCCAGGGCTTTACCCAAGCGATCGGCGCGATTGCGCTGCCTAATGATTATTCAATCCGCCTGCACGAAGCCGTCGGCTTCCGCCGTGCCGGGGTCTACCGCGAGGTCGGCTATAAGCAGGGCCAGTGGATCGATGTCGGCGTCTGGCAATGCGAGCTGAACGAACCCAGCGTGCCGCCGGTGGAGCCGCGGCCGTTCAGCGAGGTGGGGGTAGTGCGGGGGTAGCGGGCTTGTGCTGACTATCCTGAGGCTTCCAAGATTAGCGGATCCAGCTGTCGCAGTCCGGGCAGGTTTGCGGAAATCGATCCGCTGCCGCCACTGACGATCTGTCCGATTGCAGGTTGCTCAGCCTTGACGCATTTTTCGATATATGTAGAGTTATCGAATGCGCCGACGGAAACCCTCTCCCCAAACAATGCTTGTGCTGCGGGCGTTGCTGGCGCGTCCGTCGGATTGGCGATACGGCTATGATCTGACGAAGGACATCGGCTTGCGATCCGGCACATTATATCCGGTGCTGATGCGATTGGCCGATCAGGGGCTCCTCGCCTCGGAATGGCGGTCGTCAGACCGGCCCGGTGCGCCGACACGGCATGCCTATCGCCTTACCCCGGCAGGGATAGTGTTCGCGCAGGATTGTATCGATGCTGCTGCTGCTGAGCCCAGTGCGCCGGGGATAATCCGCATATGATGCGACGCGTCGCCTATGCCTTGGGCGATATCGCCAGCCGCTTGTTGCCAAAGGCGCACCGGCCATGGGGCGATGCGATGATTGCCGAAATTGGTCATGCCGATGCCGATCGCGCGGCGCTGGGGTTCGCCATTGGATGCGTGGTTGCCGCGTTGCGGGCGCGCGTTTGTGATGGTGAAACTCGGTTTTCTGCTGGCTTGTGGTCGATCGCTTTGCTCACGGCGTTCTTCGCTGTTTTGCGATTTGAGTGCGCAGTTAACGGTGTTTGGGTGCTGCTGGGTGCGCCGGACAGAATGGAAGAAGCCCTTTTGCAGCATGGCGCGACCCGGTCGCTGATTGCCAGCTATGAGGCTGGCCGTCCTTTCGTGATCCTGTGTTTCCTAGCCCTGGGGTGTACGGAATTGGCTGCGGCCTGGTTCCTGAGCCGCAGGGACTATCGGCGATTCCTTTGTGCATGGTGCGCAGCGTTTTTCGTCGCCGCTATTGCAGTGGCAATCCAGCTATCGATCGTCTGGAGCGCGCCGGACCTGCCGTCTGAATTTCATCCCCTTTTGATGCAGGCCATCGCGGTACCGGCACTGCTGACCTGGTCCCAAATCCGACGTGAACATGCGAGGAGAATGCAATGAGGACTGCCCTGAGCGCCATTGTCGCCATGCTGATCAGCGCCTGCGTCGCCGACAATAGTCATGCGGCTGCACCGCCTTCCAAGGCAGAAAAGATCGTCGCGGCTGCCAAGCAGGCCACCGGCGGTGCCGCCTGGGACGCGCCCGATGGCTGCCATGAAGAGGGCACGCATGGCGATGGCGCCATCACCTACACAACGACATTCAGCCTCCAGCGCTATGGCATGCGGATAGATAGCATGCGGGCGGGGCAGACTCGGTCTATGGGGTTCAACGGTAAGGTCCAATGGCAGACCGTCGCGGGCGGCAAGGTCCGCAGCCGTTCTGATTCAGCCGGGATCGAGGAAGGCATCGTCACCGACTATCTCAGCATCAACGGCTTTTTCTTTCCTGATCGCTTTCCCGCCACATTCACTTATCTTCGCGCCGCAAAAGAGGCTGACAGACGCTTTGACGTGATCGAGATCACGCCCAAGGGCGGGCGCGCCCTGGAGGTCTGGTTTGATCGCAAAACCCACCTCATCCAGCGCGTCGTAGATACACATGGCTCACCCGCCGTCAGGGTCGAAGCACGCAATTATCGCAGCGTCGCCGGGCTCAGCGTTGCCTATAATCTCGACGTCTTCGGTCCTGATCGCGCAGTGGCCGATCGCGGGGTGGTAACATCGTTTCAATGTGGTCTGATCGACAACGCCGCTTTCGATCCGCCGAGCGAGCCTTGATTGCCAGCGGCTAAGCCTGAGTGGCCTGGCAATTGGAGGTTCGCCGCTACCCCCTCCCCCGATATGCCGGTAGCGCGAGTTTCCAGCTGATCGCCGCTGCTCGCAGTGCAAAGCCTGCCGACGCAGCGACGATCGCGGTCAGTGGGGCTGGCGCGCCGCCTGCAATCAAGCCGACATACAGCGCCGCTGCCAGTGCCGCCGCCGTCACGTAAATCTCGGGCCGCATGATGATCGACGGCTCGCCTGCCAGGACATCACGGATGATACCGCCGACACAGGCGGCGACCACGCCCATCAGCGCAGCGGGCACGGGGGGAATGCCGTATGCCAGCGCCTTGGCCGCGCCGAACACCGCATAAGCGGCCAGCCCGAGCGCATCGAACCAGTCAAGCGCCTGACCGCGCCACCAGCGTTCCGGGGTGATCCAGATGACGAACGCGACGATCAGGCACACCGCCGCTGCCCGGCTGTCATGCACCCAGAACACCGGCGCACCGATCAGCAGATCGCGCACCGTGCCGCCGCCAACGCCAGTGACCAGCGCGAAAAAGCTGAGCGTAACGATCGTTTGTCCGCGCTTGGCCGCTGCCAGCGCGCCAGAGGCAGCGAACACGGCCAACCCGACAAGATCGAGCCAGGGGCCGATCGCGAGCGGAAATTGATCGAGGACGGGCGGCAGCATGATGCTGGGATAGCGCGAGGCGGGCGATGTGTCTGCCACTGTCCCGGCTACGGGGCCGAAAAAGGCCGCGCCCCCAAACGCAAAATGGGGGCCGGCATCGCTGCCGACCCCCGGTCGCCGGACTTCGATCCGCTTGAGGTTCCTTTCGGTTCCCCCGCGCCTTCTGGTTTCGGCGGCATGCTCGGCCGGTGCCGCGGGGGGCATCAGGCTCCGCTTTGCGGCTGCCGTTCGCTGATCGGCCAACGATCCTTGCGGACCAGTCACCCCATCACCGTTCGAACAACCAGGCCCGCTTCGCTCTTTCAAGCGTCCCGAACCCTTGGCTGCCGGCCCGTTCTTGTCGCCATGCCCGCTTTCGCGCACATCTTGCCGCCAACGATCGACCACCCATCCGGTCTGCCCACGGTTTCCTTGCGGCACCTGCGGGTATTCCTGATCTAAACCGCTGATCTTTCTGCAGTTTCCTGCGTCTCGACCCGCTGCTTACAGTCATGATGCTGTCACTGAATGCGAGTCGCACCAAGGGAAATCGGGCGTCATCGGCCTGTGGATAATGTGGATATCGTGGACAGAATTGGCCCGGTTTGATATGAATCACTGTCGGGCTTATTGCTGCTCACCACAGCGTTGTTTCGTTTTCATGAAACCCCAAAGGGGAAAGCGGCGTTATTCCCCCGTCCTCATCCAAGGTTAGGGAGTTTTCCGATGCGTAAATTTTTGATGGCACTCACCGCCGTGTCGCTCGTCCTGCCGGTAGCATCGATTTCATTCCCCACCCAGGCCGAAGCGCGCAAGAAACATTACAAGCCGCGCGTCTATACCCGCAATGGCAAGACCTATTGCCGCCATTCCGATGGCACGACCGGTTTGATCGTCGGTGGCGTCGGTGGCGCAGTGGTTGGCAATGCGCTCGGCGGTGGTTTGCTCGGCACGGTTGCGGGCGGCGTTGGCGGCGCCTTTGGCGGGCGCGCGATCGATCGTTCGATTACCGCCAAGAAGCGCTGCCGCTAACCAGCGCGTTATCGTTCTCGCAAGCAAGGGGCCTGGCGGCAACGCTGGGCCCTTTTTGGTTGATGCTTGTCCGCGCGCTCATCGGGGGAGCGTGCGGTGATTGGCCATCACGCAACCGAAGGCGAAGTCATCCGTTTGGTCCTTGTCTATCACATTAAGGAAAATCCCATGCGCTTCGTCTTCCTGGCTGCCGCGATGGCAGCGATTGCCCTGCCGGCGCTGCCGGCCGCCGCCCAAACCCCCAATCAGGCCTATCGCAATGATGCGCGTGACGCTGAGCAGGATCGTCGTAACGCGATCAACCAGGCCGATACCCCGCGCGAGGTTCGCCAGGCGAACCAGAATTATCGCAAGGATCTGCGCGATGCCCAAAAGGATCGCCGCAACCATATCCGCGATTGGCGCCAATATCGCCAATATGATTATAACCGGCTGCCAAACGGCGAAACCACTTATTATGCCGATCAATATTATCGCGACGGCAGCAATTATCGCACCCGACGGCTGACCCGCAACGACCGGGTCTATCGCGGTCGTGACAATCGTTATTATTGTCGGCGTTCAGACGGCACGACCGGCCTGATCGTCGGCGGTATCTCGGGCGGATTGCTCGGCAATTCTATTGCTGGTGGCGGATCAAGGACACTCGGTACGCTGCTTGGCGGCGGGATCGGGGCGTTGCTTGGCCAGTCAATCGATCGCGGCAACGTGACCTGCCGCTGATCGGGCGCTGCTGAGTAGCCCGTTGCCATTGGCATGCGCGACTGCCGTTAGCGAGCTGGTTTGCTCGCTTCCGGCAGAACGCGGATGTCGATCGCACCGCGCGGTTTCAGATATTTGCGGACCACCGCTTGCACCTGCTCAGCGGTCACTGCGGCATAGCCAGTCTCCCGCGACAAGAAGCTGCTGAGCACGCGGGGATCGTCAAGATCGCGTGCCAGAACGCTCAACCAAATGCGGTTGTCCGTCGTTTTCTCGCGAGCGATACTGCTCAATATGGTTGATCGAGTCCGTTCGAGATCATCGGCTGGCGGGCCGTTGGCCGCAAGCGCCGCGATCGCTTCCGCCAGCGCCTTTTCAAAGGCGGGGATCTTCTCGGCAAGCAACTGCGCGCTGGCGCGAAACATGCCATAGCGTGGCAGCACGTCGGATTGGTTACTGCCCACAGACGGGGCATAGCTGCCGCCTTGCTGTTCGCGAAAGTTTTCGGTCAGCTGAGTCTGCAAAATCGATGCCGCGATGGTGAGCGCCCGACTTTCTGCAATATCCGCGTATAGTCCTGTTGTCGGCCAGTTGCGGAGGAATATCGCCTGATCGGCGGCACCCCGGTGATAGAGGGTGATGGGTTGGCGGGTCGGCGGTGAGGGCCGCACATCGATCTGCGCTGCCGTCGGCGGCACATCCTGCCGTGGCGGCAAGGCGCCGAAGCTCGCAGCAACGGCGGCAATCAAGGCGGCGCGGTCATAATCGCCAACCACGACGATCTTAATCGGCCCTTCGGCCATGCGCGCATCCCAATACGCCCGAAACGCGTCGTTGCTCAGCGCGCGCACCTCGTTGGGGTCTGGGATGCCCGCAAATCGCTTATCGCCATTGGTGAGATAGCTTTCACCATAGGCCGACAGCACCGAACCGGGTTGGCTGAAGATCGTGGCGTAGCCCGAGTCGAACCCGGCCTTGAACCGCTCAAGCGACGACTCGGCATAGCGCACATGATCGACAAGGGCGGTCATTAACCGAAGGCTGTCGGCCAGATCGCGGCGGTTGGTTTGCGTGTTTAAGTCCAGGCTACCCCGAAACATCCGGAGGTTGAATCCGATTTGTCGTCCGCTCGTTACCCGCGCGAGCTCATCGGCGGAAAATGGGCCAATCCCCATGCTTATCAACGCGCCAGACGACCAGTCGAGTAAGCGCGCATCGGCATCCCGATTGAGCGCGCCGTGACCGATTTGGACAAGCACGGTAACCGCATTTTTTTCGATCGCCGTCTGCTTGATGTCCAGCTCGACGCCATTGGCGAACATGATTCGCTCGGCATCGATCGCGGTGACTGGCCGGGTACTTGCCACGGTGCCGGGCGGCCCAGGCGCCTTCAATTCATCCAACGATGCCGCGCGGATCGTCTGCCCTTGCGCAGCGGCGGTGGTGCGGGCGCGTGCAAGGGCCGCCAGCAGCGTGGCATCGCCGCCATCAATCGCCGTCGGCGCGCTGACCAGCATGCGCGGATCGGGTGCCAACAAGTCGCGGATCGTCGTTTGGATCAGCGCGGGGGTCACCACCGGCCGAATTTTCCCGAAAATAACGCTGACCACTTCCGGTGACGCGCTGACCGACCCCCGATCGACATCATTGGCAAACAGAGTTGCCAGTCCAGCAGAACTTGTGTCTGGCCGGGCGATGATGGCGCGGTCAACTGAGAGTTTCAGATTGGCGAGCTCTTGATCGATTTCGGCCTGGGCGGGCGGGGCATCACGCATGCCGTTCACAATCGCAAAGGTCCGATCCAGGGCAGCGGAGAAGGCCCCTGGCTTTGGCATGATGGCAATCGTCAGCGCCTCGGTATCATGTCGCCGCGATCCATAACTGGCGTTGGCCTGGTTGATTGGGCCGGTCGCCTGGGTTTCGGTCGACAGCCGCCGATTGAGGATTGCCAGGGCAATGGTGCGCATGACTTGCGGTAACGCTGTTTTGAGCGTGTCTGGCTTGTACACAAATGGCCGGATCCAACTGATCGTCGCAGCGCTGGGGGCGAGTGGATCGACGACCGACAGCGCGGGCGTTGGCGGCGACGCAAGCGTGCCGTAATCGGGCTCGGTCGGTTTTGGCCCGTCGCCCTGCCAACGGCCAAAGCTCGTCTCTATCGCGGTGATCAGATCGCTGGGCTCGGTATCGCCGACGATGATCACCACGGCGCGTTCCGGGCGGTACCAGCGGCGCTGAAAGGCGCGCAAGCGATCGGCGGAGGCGGCAGCCAATGTTTCCGGGGTGCCGATGATATCGCGCCGGGCGGACAGCAGCCCGGGGATGAACAAGGTGTTGGTCGCGATTTTGAATTTCTCGCTAAGCGGCGTTGATCGCGCGGCGCGTTCGGCAAGGACGACCTTGCGCTCAATTTCCACCAGTTTCGCATCGATTGACGCGTTGGCCAGCATATCGGCCAGAATGCCCGTTGCCGTCGCCACAGAGGCGGCATCCGACTTGGGCAGATCGAGCTGGTAAAGCGTGGAGTTGCGGGACGTGAAGGCGTTGGTATCCGCCCCAAAGCGCGCGCCCATGCGCTGCCAGACCTTCACCGCTTCGCCATCGCCCAATGTCGGCGTCCCGCGAAACACCATATGTTCGACAAAATGGGCCCAACCCTGTTCTTGGTCAGCCTCCATCAGGGCACCGACATCAAGCCTTACCCGGATGGCAACATTGCCGGTCGGGCGGGCGTTGCGGCGCACGGCATAGCGCAGGCCATTGGCAAGCGTGCCGGTGCGCCACTGCGGATCGGCGGGAATGTCACTGCCGGCATGTTGCCAGGATGTGCTCGGCGGGGCGGCAATCCGCGAGACTGGCGTGACGATTTTTGGGGGAGTAGCAGACGGGGCAGTAACAGGCGGGGCGGTAACAGGTGGGGCCGTGACCGGTGGGGCAGGCGCAGGGCCAGGGGGCGTTCCCGGGACGGCTTGCTGGGTCGCGCCTAGCTGCGGCGCAAGGACAAGCAGCATGAGCAGCATGGCGCGCCAAGCGCGATCGACCGATGCTCGCATGCTGATGAATCCCCGGTTCAGATAAGCCTATGTCTTCTCGGGCCAATCATGCACAGCAAAGTGCGGCTGGCGAGCGAAAACACGTGCTGCACCGTCTCAGGAACTGGCTTTGGGCGCGGCCACCAAGCCGCGCGCCTTTACGATTCAGATGAAGCCGCCGCCCAGGAAGAGCCGGAAGCCGCCGAAGATCAGCACCAGCAGGTTCAGATTGCGGCCGCTCTTGCTGTCGGACAGCAAGCCCAATGCGGTGCCGACAATGGCCATCGGCAAGGCAAGCCAGTTGAGCCAGCCGAGCAGGGGGACTAGCCCGACCAGGGCGATGACAAAGGCCACAAGGCCGACCAGGATCGAGAGGATGTTGAACATGGACCATCCATGCCGAACTGTATTACTCATGTCAAGCACCTGATTGCTGTTCTGCCCGGAAATCAGGCGCGCCACACGCTTCCTTAACCCCTTTTCAGCCATGGTCGGGAGGACCCTCCCGGGAGTGTATTGATGGTTCGCTGTGGCATTCGTGCCCATTCTGCCCTTGGCTGGCCTTTCTCAGGCCTCTCCCGCGCTGCTCTTGCGGCGCTGGTGTTGCCGATTGCGCTTGCGGCCTGTGGCAACGGTGGCGCGGCCGACCGCAACATCGATTCGCTTGATGCCGAATTGGCTGACGGCAACAGCAGCGGCAACGCACGCGATCCAGCGATGATGAGCGCGCTTCAGCAGCAGATCATGGTTGATCCCGCGCTCGCCAGCCAGGCCAATTACGATGCGATCCGCCCCCCGGCACAACCCTATTCTGCCCCCGCTGCCCCTGAAATGATGGCAGTGGGGCGCGGCACGACCGGCACCAGCACAAGTGAGACGTTGAAATCGGCCCCTGCGCCGGTGCGCGGCCAAGGCTGCCCGAAATGCAGCGCCGCGCGCGAATCGCTTACCCTGGGTGGCCTGGCTGAACGCCAATCCCCGCAAGGCACCAGTGCCTGTGCTGCCAATATCAATTATTCCACTGGTTGGGCGAATCGCTTGCCCGGTGATGTGCCGCTCTACCCCGATGCGCGCGTGCGCGAGGCGGCGGGCGCCGACAGCCAGACCTGCGCGCTACGCGTCGTCAGCTTCGCCAGCACGGCGCCACTGCAAACAGTGCTGGATTGGTATTATACGCGGCTCAGCAAGGTGGGATATTCCGCCGAGCACCAGGCCGATGGCGACGATCATGTCCTTGCGGGCACCAAAGGTGAGGCTGCTTTCGCTGTATTTGCCAGCGTGCGCACCGATGGCGGCACTGACGTCGATCTCGTCGTCAATCGCGGCAACTAGTCACGCATTTTTACCGCTGGGTTCTCATTCGCGGCCATTCGCGCTACGGCGCTGCATGTTTTCACTTCCACTCGTGATGATCGGCGGGGCGCTTGGAGCCGGCGCCCGCTATTTGGTTGGCCGCTGGCTGCTGGCGATGTTGGGCCCCGGCTATCCCTGGGGCACGCTTGCGGTAAACTTGTTCGGCGGACTGGCGATGGGCCTATTGGTCGGCGCAATGGCGCGGCTATCGGCTGGGGAAGGGGTGCGCCTGTTCCTGGCGGTCGGCGTGCTTGGGGGCTTCACGACGTTTTCGGCCTTCTCGCTTGAAGTCGTGGCGATGATCGAACGCGGTGCAGCCGTTGCGGCGCTTGGCTATGCGCTGGTGTCGGTTATCGGCGCGGTTGTCGCGCTGTTCGCTGGACTGGCCGTAGCGCGGGTGATGACATGAGCGACAAGAGCAAAAGCGCGGCCACGGCCGCTGACGTCCGCCAGTTTACCGTTGGCAGCGATGACGATGGCATCCGGCTTGATCGCTGGTTCAAGCGGCATTTGGAGGGGACGAGCTTCACCACCGTCGCCAAATGGGCGCGCACTGGCCAATTGCGCATCGACGGCGCGCGGGCGACGCCGGGCGACCGGCTGGTCGCGGGGCAAGTGCTACGCGTGCCGCCCGCCGAGCCCGTCCATGTCGATGCGCCTAAGCCAAAGCTGCGTGATCGCACGCCACTGACGCCGGATGAGGAATCCTTCATTCAGGAACTCGTCATCCACAAGGATGCGCAGGCAATCGTCATCAACAAGCCGCCCGGCCTCGCCACGCAGGGGGGCACCAAGACCACCGAGCATGTCGATGGCTTGCTCGACGGGCTTTGCTTCGAAAGCGAAGGTCGGCCCAAGCTTGTCCACCGGCTCGACAAGGATACCAGCGGCGCATTGCTGGTTGCGCGTAACGCCCGCGCGGCCGGGCATTTTGCCAAGGCCTTTTCCAGCCGCACCGCGCGGAAAGTCTATTGGGCGCTGATCGTTGGCGTGCCGGATATCTTTGACGGGATGATCGAGCTGCCGATCGGCAAGCAACCCGGATCGGGCGGCGAGAAGATGCATGTCGATGAGGAAAATGGCAGCCCGTCGCGCACCCGGTATCGCGTGATTGAGCGCGCCGGCAATCGCGCCGCCTGGGTCGAGCTCCAGCCCTTGACCGGGCGCACCCACCAGCTGCGCGTGCATATGAACGCGATCGGCCACCCGATTGTTGGCGACGGCAAATATGGCGGCGCGGCTTCGTTCTTGACCGGTGGCGTCAGCCGCAAGATGCACCTGCATGCCCGCCGCATCCGCATCGATCATCCCGATGGCGGGCAGATTGACGTGCGGGCCGACCTGCCCCCGCATTTTGCCGAAAGCCTGAAATTGCTCGGTTTTGACGAAAAACTGGGCGATGCGATGGTGCTCGACGAGGTCAAGTTCAGCGAAACGCCTGAGGGCAAGCGCCGCGCCGCCGCGGCCATCGCCAAATCACGTCGGCAGGAACGCAAAGGCGAACGGCGCGGACGACAACGGCAATAGGTCCGCGCCGATGCACTCCAATAAGGCATTCCGACACGGCGACGACGCGGCGTTAATCGCCTGGGCAAGCCGCATCGGCTTTGCCCATTTGTTGATCGCGACGGCGGACGGGCCAATGGTCGCGCATGCCCCGATCGTGCAGACCGGGCCGACCGCGCTGTCCTTCCATGTCGCTCGTGCCAATCGGGTTCATCCCCATCTGGATGGGGCGCGGATGATCGCCAGCGTCGCCGGGGCGGAAGGCTATGTGTCGCCCAACTGGTATGCCGATGGCGCCAACCAGGTACCGACCTGGAATTATGTTGCGGTCGAGCTTGAAGGCACGGTGCATGCACTTGATGAAGATGGGCTGGTCGCCCAGCTCGATGCGCTCGCGGCCGCGCATGAGCCGCGCGTCTTGCCCGACAACCCATGGACTCGCGACAAGATGGACGAAACGCGCTTCCGCGCGATGCTGCGCGCCATCGCTGGCTTCGACCTCAGGGTTGATCAGGTGCGCGGGACGACCAAGCTCAGCCAGAACAAATCGGCGGGCGACCGCGCCCGAGTGATCGCCGGGCTCGAGCAGAGCGGCCATGCAGCGTTAGCGGATGCCATGCGCCGCGTTGGCGAGTGACACCCGAGGATCAGTCCTTCTCGTCCTCGCGCGGCAGTTCGGGCTGATCATCAACCGCTGATGCGCGGGGGGCGGCCGGCACGCTGCATCGTTTGGAAAGACCAAGGCCCTTCAAATAGCCGCGCCGCACCGATCCGGCATAGACAGCGGCTTCCGCCCGGCGCTGCGCCTTGTCTGCACCGGTCAACACGCGCACCAGGCCCAGGCCGGGGATGAAGGTGTTGACCACACCCCGTGCGGCGGCAGCGGCGATCACGGATGCCTCCCCCTTTTTCTTGGCTGGCGTGTCGACATCGGGGCCAAGCGCTTCGGTCAATTTTTGGACCTCGCCGGCAATCGCACTGCAGGTTTTGGTATTTGCCGATGAATAGGGTGCAGAGGCCGCCAGCTGCAGGATTTCGGGGATCTTGTCCTGCTTGATCTTGGTGTCGCGCAACGGCTGCTCGGCGGCGCGCCGAATGGAAGTGTCGTTTTCCTGCGCCACAGACGGGACGGAAATACAGGCCAGGGCCAACAACGGCGCCGCACGGGAAATCATTTTCAAGCGCATCGATAGTCTCCGATCCAGCATCCCCGCCGACATTGCTCCTAGAGGCTTGTTGACGCCTTGTCGAAGCTGGCAGCGTGATCAGATGGCCAATGATACCGCATTGCGACGTCGCAGCGCGCATACCGGGCACCAAAGGTCTGCATGATCCCCGCATCATGCTGGAAACCAAGCTTCTCGTAGAGGTGGATCGCTGGCGCACATGCCTTGTTGGTCAGCAGATAAAGCGTTTCGGCACCCATCATTCGGGCGCGGTCAATGACGGTCGCCAGCAGGAATTCGCCCACTTTGCGCCCGCGCGCGCTTTGGCGGACCCCCATCTTGGTCAACTCGAACTGGCGCGCACCGGTCTTCTGCAAGGCACAAGCCCCGACGATACCCAGCCCGGCTGCTTCAACGAACAATATCGTCCCGCCGGGATCGACGATCCGTGCGCGCGGATTGAGCAGGACGTCGCGATCGGTGTCTTCCATGCGGAACATGGCGGTGATCCATTCGGCGTTGATGTCATGAAAATCGCCGGCAAGCGCGTCGCTAAACGGACGGATCACCAGCCCATTGCCGCGTTTATCGAGGGGCGTGGTCGACAGCGCGGCTTCGATCTGGTTTAGTTGGTCGGGCAGCGGCCCGGATACCCCGGCGCACAGGTCAATCACCGCTGATTCGACGCGGGGCCAAACATCGCGCTTCGATCGGGCGATCATGGCGATTCCGTTTGGGGTAAGCGCGACCGTTTTCTGGCGTTGATCGCGACCGATCCGTTCAATGCTGACCAGACCAAGTGCCGCAAGGCGCATCAGCAACCGCGTGATCGCCGGCTGGCTCAGCTGCATGGCTTCAACCAATTGGCCAATTGTCATCGGTCCCGCCTGATCCAGCGCGGCAAGCACGGGATATTGACTCGGTTGGATCGGCAAGCCCGCTTCGGCAATGATGCGGCTGACATCGCCTTGCAGCCGTTCGGCGAGCCGCTTCAGTCGGCTGCCCAGAAACAACATGCTGTGATCCGCCAAAATGTCCATCATCACCCTCCGACTACATAGTCAGTTATATAACAAGCTATATATCTGGGCAAGGCTGACGCCCGCTTGGTCAATCCGGCGGATCGACCGGGGGAACCACCTTCAGCGACAGAGTTTTGTGGCTAGGCGGTTTTCATCGCATCAAGCAGCCGCTTGACCTCTTGCGATCGGCCACGCGGGACGATCAGCAGATCATTGCCGCTTGCCACCACGATCAGGTCGGTCATGCCAATCATCGCGATTCGGATTGAATCGCTGCGTACCAGACAATTACTGCTCTCGAGCAACACGACATCGCCCTGCACGCTGTTGCCCTGCTCATCGGCAGGACTGAGCAGATGCAGCGCGTCCCAGCTGCCGACATCGCTCCACCCCATGCTCACGGGAACGACGGCGACCCGATCAGCCTTTTCCATCACCGCATAATCGATCGATTGGGCTGGTGACGCGGCAAAGGCGTTGGCATCTGGCGCAATGCGGCGCCCGTCATGCTTAGCCAGCGCCATGGCGCGGGTTGCCGCTTCCAGCATCGTCGGCGCATGCGTGGCGAGCGCTGCCAAAAAGGCATCAGCGCGAAACAGGAAAATACCGCCATTCCAATAATGGTCGCCTGCGGCGAGCATCGATTCTGCCCGATCAAGCGGCGGTTTTTCGACAAAATGGAGCACCTTGTGGACGCCTGGGGTCATCTCCTCGCCGGTTTGGATCCAGCCATAGCTGGTTTCGGGCGAGTGGGGATCAATCCCAAAGGTGATCAGCCATCCCTGCTCGACCAGCGGCAATGCGCGTTCGACCGCTGCGTGAAAGGCAGCGCCATCTTCAATGGCATGATCGGACGGCATCACCAGCAAGGCTTGATTGCCGCCACCTGCAGCAATCGCGGCGAGCGCGATTGCGGGGGCGCTGTTGCGGCCAAATGGCTCAAGGATCAACGCCTGCAACGGCAGGTCGATCGCCGCCATCTGCGCTTCGACTTCGCTGGCATGTTGTGCATTGGCAACAATGATCGGCGCGGTGAAGCGAACATCGCCAGCGGTGCGCTTTGCGGTGAGCTGCAACATCGTCTCTTCGGCGGTGAGCGCCAGCAGTTGCTTCGGCCGTTCGGGGCGCGACATCGGCCATAGCCGGGTGCCCGTCCCCCCCGACAGGATAACAGGAACGATAGATGTGTCGTGAGACATCAATTTCTCCTCAACAGCCAGCGATAGGCCTGGCCGTGCGATAGGGAAACTGCCCAGTCCGCCAGACGTCGCATCGCAGCAGCGGTTTTTTTGAAAATTTATGCCATCACCCGCGCAGCTATGTCGGAATTGTTTACACTTGGTCAGCTAGAAGGCCGGGGCCATGATCAGATTATTCAAGCATTATGTCCCCAACGCGGTGTTGTTGCTCGCGATTCTGGACATCATCCTGCTGCTCGTATCGGGGGAGCTGGGCTGGGTGTTCCGGATGGGGCAGCTCGACAAGCAGGTGCTGCCGATTGTCACGCGGCTGCCCCAGCTGCTCTGCTTTGCCGTTACCCTTGAAATCGCGATGATCGCGGTTGGCGTCTATGGTGCGGGCGCGCTGCAATCGCTGCGTTATGCAACCGCGCGGCTGATCGTGGCGGTGTCGCTGGGCATCATCGTGCAAAGTGCGATCTATTATCTGGTGCCCGCGCTCGATTTCTGGCGCTCAAATCTGCTCTACGGGATGGGCCTGGCGGTCGTCGCACTGATTTTGTTGCGGATCTTGCTGGGCAAGACCCTGGGTAGCCAAGCATTCAAACGTCGCATCGTCGTGCTTGGCGCGGGGTTGCGCGCGCAGCGGCTGAAAACGCTTGCGCAGGCGCCGGGCGCGGCCTTTGTCGTCGTCGGCTATGTCTCGATGAGCGAGGCTAATCGCGTCATCCCAGAGGCGATTGCGCGCGACGCGATTTATAATCTGGCTGACCATGTCGTGCTGCTCAACGCCAGCGAAGTGGTGCTCGCGCTGGAGGAACGGCGCAACGCCTTGCCACTGAAAGATCTGTTGCGGATCAAGACGACCGGCGTGCACGTCAACGAGATTTCCACTTTTCTTGAACGCGAAACCGGCCGGGTTGACCTAGACAGCGTCAATCCCAGCTGGCTGATTTTTTCCGACGGCTTTTCATCGGGCCGCATGCTTTCAGGCGCGTTCAAGCGCTTGTTTGATATCGCCGCCAGCCTGATCCTCATCGTGGTAACGGCGCCGCTTGTCCTGGTTACCGCGCTGGCGATCAAATTTGAAAGCAAGGGACCGATCCTGTACCGGCAGCGCCGCGTTGGCCTGTACAATGTCGGCTTCGATATCGTGAAGCTGCGCTCGATGCGCCAGGATGCTGAGGTCAATGGCAAGGCGGTGTGGGCTGAAAAGGACGATCCGCGCATCACCCGCATCGGCCGGATCATCCGCAAAACGCGGATCGACGAGATCCCCCAGGCCTGGAGCGTGCTCAAGGGTGAAATGAGCTTTGTCGGCCCGCGTCCGGAACGCCCGCAATTCGTCGATGATCTCGAACAGCAGCTACCTTATTATGCTGAGCGCCACATGGTGAAGCCGGGCATCACGGGCTGGGCGCAGATTAATTACCCCTATGGCGCGTCGATCGAGGATAGCCGGCAGAAGCTGGAATATGATCTCTATTACGCGAAAAACTATTCGCCGTTCCTTGATCTGCTGATCCTGTTGCAGACGATCCGCGTCGTGCTGTGGCCTGAAGGCGCGCGGTGACGCGGTGACCGCGACATTGATCCTCTGGGCGCATGCCCTGATCGCGCTGTTGTTCGGCGCGCTGGCGGTATCTCAGCTTAATCGCGCCGGTACCGGACTGCCGCGCCTGGCGTTTCTGGTTGCGCTATCCGCGACGGCGCTGTGGGCGCTGGCGATCGCCGGTATCGGTGTCGGCGATTTGATGAGCTGGATTGCCGAAGCCGCCCGCAACATCAGCTGGCTGGTATTCATGGCCGCGCTGGTGCGGCGGGATCGCAGCGCCCGGATGGGCGCTGAAATTCGCCTGATTTATGGTGTCGTGCTTGTCGTGGTGGTCGCCGCGGGCGGCCTGTCGGCACTGGCCGCTGTCGTGGTCGGCCGGGCCGATCTGGCCGGCATCGCCGAGGTCGCGGTGATCATGCGGATGCTGGTCGCCGTTGCCGCCTTGGTGCTGGTCGATCATCTGTACCACGCGGTCGCCCCGGCGGCACGTGGCGGTATCCGGCTGGCAGCGCTGGCGCTGGCTGGCATGTGGCTGCTCGATCTTTCCCTATATACACTGGCCTTTCTTGGCATTGGCGATGCGTCGGTGCTGATCCTGGCGCGCGGCATCGCAATGGGGGCGATTGCGCCGCTGTTTGCGCTCGCAGTGCATCGCAATGGCGATTGGACGCTGCAATTGTCCCGCGCGGTTGCCTATCGGTCGCTCTCAGCAGCAGCGATCGGGCTTTACATTCTGGCGATGGTCTTGGGGACCGGTGCATTGGGCGCAATCCCTGCACCCTATGGCCGGATCGCGCAGACCGCGCTGGTCCTTGGCTCCACTACCGCGATCGTCACCATCCTGTCTTCGCCCTGGTTGCGCGCCTGGATCAAGGTGAAGCTTGCCAAGCATTTTTTCAGCCACCGCTATGATTATCGCGCCGAATGGCTGCGCTTTACCGATACATTGGGCAAGCCCGGTGACGGCGCGGCCACGCTGGAGGCCCGTATCGTCAAAGCCGTCGCCGATCTGACCGATTCACCCGGCGGCATGCTGCTGGTGCCCGATGGTTCGGGTCTGGGGCAGGGGGCAATGTGGAACTGGGACCCAACCGGCCTGCCAACCCAAATCGGTGAAAACGGCCTTGCCCGCTATCTCGAATCTTCAGGGCGGATCATCGCGCTTGATGACGTGCGCGCGGACAGTGCCGATTCAGCCGAAATGACTTGCGTGCCAATCTGGATGCTCGATCGCGGCGATGCCTGGGTCCTCGTCCCGCTGGTGCATTTCGGAAAGCTCACTGGGGCCATCCTGCTGGCCCGTCCGCAGATTGATCGCCGCCCCGATTGGGAAGATCTCGATCTGCTGCGTATCGCGGGGCGGCAGGTTGCCAGCTACCTCGCCGAAGCCCGCGCGCAGGAGGCCTTGTCTGAATCGCAGCGCTTCGATGAATTCAACCGCCGCTTTGCGTTCATCATGCACGATATCAAAAATCTGGTGAGCCAGCTCAGCCTGGTCGCCCGCAATGCCGAACGCCACGCCGAGAACCCCGATTTCCGCGCCGACATGATCGCGACGCTCAAGGATTCCGCCGCGCGGATGAACGATCTGCTTGCGCGCCTTTCGCAGCATCACAGCGCCCGACCAGAGGCACTCGCGGCGGTTGAGATCGTGCCGCTGGTCGAACGCGTCGCCGCGCTCAGGCGCGCCCAGCACCCGATTGCCACAGGGGGGCTGCGCGATGCGCTGATCCTCGCCGATCCCGTGCGGGTCGAACAATTGCTTGGCCATTTGCTGCAAAATGCAATTGAGGCGAGCCCATTGGGTGACCCGATCACGATCATGGTGGCGCGGGCTGGCGAGGAGATTGCGATCGATATTGTCGATCATGGATCGGGCATGAGCCCCGCCTTTATCCGCGACAAATTGTTCAAACCCTTTGTCTCTTCCAAGCCAGGCGGCTTTGGGCTCGGCGCGTTTGAGGCGCAGCAATTGGCCGAAGCGATGGGCGGCCGCGTCGAAGTCTTCAGCCGCGAAGGGGAGGGGACGCGCTTTCGCGTATCCTTGCCGATGGCGGGGGCAGGTGCCGATCATGTGGCGCGTGCCGCATGACCGCAATCCGGAAATTGCTGATCGTTGAGGATGATCTGGGCCTGCAGCGTCAATTGCGCTGGGCCTATGATGGCTATCAGGTGTTCGTCGCCAGCAACCGCGCCGAGGCGATCGATCTGTTGCGCGCTGAGGTGCCCGATGTCGTGACGCTGGATCTGGGCCTGCCGCCTGATCCCGACGGCGTGACCGAGGGCTTTGCTACGCTTGATGCGATCCTGGCGCTGAAGCCTGATACCAAGGTGGTCGTCGCCTCTGGCCACGGCGCGCGCGAAAGCGCGCTCAGGGCGATCGAACACGGGGCCTGGGATTTTTATCAAAAGCCCATCGACATCGATCAGCTCGGCCTGATCGTCTCGCGGGCCTTTCACGTGCATGCTCTTGAAGCCGAAAACCGGCGACTGGCTGATACTTCGGCAGGCGCCGCAGCGTTCGGGGGGATGATCACCGCTGCCCCAGAAATGTTGAAGGTTACCCGCACGATTGAACGCGTCGCGCCCGCCGATGTCTCGGTGATGCTGCTCGGCGCTAGCGGTACCGGCAAGGAATTGCTCGCGCGCGGCCTGCACGAAGCGAGCCGGCGGCGCGGCGGTGCCTTTGTGGCGATCAACTGCGCGGCGATTCCGGAGACGTTGCTCGAATCCGAGCTGTTCGGCCATGAAAAGGGGGCGTTCACCGGTGCTGTAAAAACCACCGAGGGCAAGATTGAGCAAGCCCAAGGCGGCACGCTGTTCCTTGACGAGGTCGGCGACATCCCGCTGGCGTTGCAAGTGAAGTTGCTGCGGTTTTTGCAGGAACGCGTGATCGAGCGGATTGGCGGGCGCAAGCCAATTGCTGTCGATACGCGAATCGTCTGCGCAACCCACCAGGATGTCGATGCGATGATCGCTGATGGCCGGTTTCGTGATGACCTTTACTACCGGCTTGCCGAAATTGTCGTGCGGATCCCCTCGCTCGCTGAGCGGACCGGCGATGCCGGCTTGCTGGCGCGGCACTTCCTGAAGAAATATGCCAAGGCGATGCATTCGAGCGTGACCAGCCTGGCGCCTGATGCGCGCGCGGCAATCGACGCCTGGGGCTGGCCGGGGAATGTTCGCGAGCTTGAAAACCGCATGAAGCGGGCGGTGATCATGGCAGAGGGCAAGGCAATCACCGCCGCCGATCTTGATCTGGAAACGGGTGCGTTGCCCGAGCCGCTGAACCTAAAGGCCGTGCGCGAAACCGCCGATCGCAACGCGATCCGCCATGCCTTGTCGCGCGCCGAAGGGAATATCTCCAACACAGCCAAGCTGCTCGGCATCAGCCGGCCGACGCTGTATGATTTGCTGAAATCCTATGATCTTCAGGCTTAAGTCGATCGCCCTGGCGCTGGCGGGGCTTGCCCTGGGCGCGGTCGGGCTGGTTGCCGTCGCGCGGCAATCAACCGCGCATGCCGATCCCGCCACTGCGCGGCAGTCGCTTGCGCTCAGTCTGACCTTGTTCAACCAGGGCAATGCCACCGCCGCGCGCAGCCATGCGCTGAAAGCGGTCAGTCAGGATCCGAGCTGGGGCCTTGCCCATGCCGTGCTCGCCCGCACCCATCTGGCGCTTGGCGAAGGACAGGCGGCAGAGGGCGAATTGCGCCGCGCCCGTGATTCAGGTTTTGACATGGGGCGGGCGCATCAGCTTTCCGCAGAGGCGTGGCTGCTTCAGGGCGATACCAAGCGGGCGCTTGCCGAAGCAGAGAAGACGGATCCGCGCTACCGGCTTTATGGCCTGCGGATCGCCGCGCGGGCGCTCGCCGCGCAGGGCAAGCTGCCGCAAGCGCAGCGCGTGCTCGCTAAGGTGCTGCGCGCGACCAACGGGAATGACGGGCTGGCCTGGACCGATCTTGGCCGCGTCCGCCAGCAATCAAGCGATATCGGTGGGGCGATCACGGCGGCTGACCGCGCGCTCGCCATTGATCGCGGCAATGTTGATGCGCTGGTGCTGCGCGGTGAACTGGTGCGCAGTCAATTTGGCTTGATTGCGGCGCTCCCCTGGTTCGAAACCGCGTTGAAGGTTGATCCTTGGCGGCATGATGCGCTGATCCAATATGCCGCCACCTTGGGCGATGCCGGGCGCTATTCGGCGATGCTGGAGATGACCCGGCGGGCGCTCGCGGCGCGGCCCGGCAGTCCGCAGGCACTGTATCTGCAAGCGGTGATGGCTGCACGGGCGGACAATGATGATCTGGCGCGCAGCCTGCTTCAGCGCACCAATGGCGCGCTTGCTGGTCAGCCCGGCGCTTTGTTGCTTGGCGGGCTGCTTGATTTCCGCGCGGGTGCCTATCAGCAGGCGATTGATCAGTGGCGCTGGTTGCTCAGCGTGCAGCCGATGAATCTCGAAGCCCGTCGGCTGCTGGGGGCAGCGTTGCTCAAATCGGGCGATTCGCGCGGCGCGCTGGATATTGTTCGGGCGATTGCGGTGCGCGGCGATGCTGACAGCTATGTGCTCGGCTTGGCCGGACAGGCTTTTGAACAGAGTAATGAACGCGATTGGGCAGCCCGATTGCTCGATCGTGCTGCCATCCCTGCGCGCGATGATGCCAAGCCGTTCGGCAGCGACACACCGATCGCCGATGCCGCAGGTGCGCTGGATCGCCGCCCCGACGATCCGATCGCCGCGGTCACCTATATTCGCGGGCTGATCGATGACGGCCAGGCCGCCAGCGCGCTGGCCGAGGCGCAGCGGCTGGCCAGGCTGTTCCCTGGCGCACCGCAGGGGCACCTCCTCGTCGGCGATACGTTGATGATGATGAAGCGGTTCGATGCGGCGGCCAGCGCCTATGCCCGTGCCGCCAATCTGCGGTTCGACGAAGCAACGATGCTCCGCTCGGTCGAGGCGCTTGATCGTGCCGGTGATCGGGAAAAGGCAGCGACGGTGCTGGCCCTGTTCCTCTCGCAAAATCCGCAAAATATTGTGGCCCGTCGGCTGACCGGTCATTGGCAAATCGCCAGCGGCGAATGGGATGCCGCCATCACAACGCTGGAGGGATTGCGCGCCCAGCTTGGCAATCGCGATGCCGCGTTGCTCGCCGAACTTGGCCTGGCCTATGCCGGTGCCGATGATGTCGACAGCGCGCGGCTTTATGCCGCGGCGGGCTATCGGCTGGCCCCGCTCAACCCGGCAACTACTGATGCATTTGGCTGGGCGTTGTTCCAGGCGGGCGAAGACAAGGCGGCGCTTGAATTGATGCGCAAGGCCGTGTCGATTGCGCCGCGCCATGCCGGTTTGCGCTGGCATATCGCCCAGGTGGAGGCGGAACTGGGCGACAAGCTTGCCGCTCGCGCCGATATCACTCGCGCGCTCGCCGATCCGCGCTTCCCCAATCGCCTAGAAGCGCGGGCATTACTCGCCACCTTGGGGGCATGACCGACGCGGTTGCTACCCCAGTGCTTCGAGCTGTTCCGCCAATTCCAGCCAGCGTAGTTCCGCCGCTTCTTTCTCCGCACGCTCGCGTTCAATCGCCTTGCTGAGCGCTTCGAACCGCGCAAAATCGCGCGTGTAGAGATTGGGATCGGCGAGTAGCGCTTCGTTGCGCTTGATCGTCTGGTCGATTTCCTCGATCCGCTTGGGCAGCAGATCATAATCGCGCTGATCCTTATAACTCAGCTTGGCACGGGGCGCGGGCGGCGGCGGTGGCGTGGACGGGCTGGACTTGCTGGTGGCCGGTCGCTTGGGCTGTTCGCGTTGACTGCGCTGGCGCTCCCACTCCTCATAGCCACCAGCCACGACATCGACATGGCCGCTGCCATCGAGCCCCAGCGTGATCGTCACGGTCCGGTCAAGGAAATCGCGATCATGGCTGACGATCAGCACAGTGCCATCATAATCGCCGATCACTTCCTGGAGGAGGTCAAGCGTTTCGAGATCAAGATCATTGGTCGGCTCGTCGAGCACCAGCAGATTGGAGGGGCGGGCAAATTCGCGCGCCAGCAAGAGCCGCGATCGTTCGCCACCCGACAAGGTCGCGATCCGCGCCTCGGTCATGTTCGGATCGAACAGGAATTCCTTCAAATAGCCGGCAATGTGCTTCTTGACTCCCTGCACTTCGATCCATTCGCCACCGTCGCACAGCACGTCGCGCACCGTTTTTTCCGGCGACATCAGGCTGCGTTGCTGATCGATGATTACCCCGTCCAAGGTCTTAGCCAGGCGGATATGGCCGATATCGGGCGCGATTTCGCCGGTCAGCAGCTTGAGCAGCGTGGTCTTGCCCGCGCCATTCTTGCCGACAATGCCGATCCGGTCGCCGCGCGTAACGCGCAGCGTCAAATTGTCGATGATCGTGCGGTCGCCATATTTCTTGGTCACGCCCTTGGCGTCGATCACCGTTTTGGTGCGGACATCGTCATTGCCGATCGAGAGGTTGGCGGCCCCTTGCGGACCCAGCATCGCCGCCCGGGTCGCGCGCATTTCCTTTAGCTTGGCCAGCCGCCCCTGGTTGCGCCGCCGCCGCCCGGTCACGCCGCGCAACAGCCAATGTTCCTCAAGCTTCAGCTTGGCATCAAGCCGTTCGGCATTGCGCGCTTCCTCGGCATAGACCTGTTCAGTCCATGCTTCGAACCCGCCAAAGCCAACTTCCGCCCGGCGGATGGCGCCACGATCGAGCCACAGCGTCTGTTTGGTCAGCCGCGTCAGGAAGGTGCGATCATGGCTGATGACGACAAAGGCGCCGCGAAACCGCGCCAGCCAGTTTTCGAGCCATTCAATCGCGGCAATGTCGAGATGATTGGTCGGTTCGTCGAGCAGCAGCACATCGGGGTCCTGCGCCAGCGCACGGACGATCGCGGCGCGGCGGCGCTCTCCGCCAGAGGCGCTCGCGGCTTCGCGGCTCAGGTCAATGCCGAGCTGATCGGCGATTGCCTCTGCCTCATGCTTTTCCGGGGCGTCGTTGCCGGCCAGCACGAAATCTTCCAACGTGGCAAAGCCAGTCACTTGCGGGTCCTGTTCCAGCAGGATGACGCGCGTGCCCGGCACGATGGTGCGCCGCCCCTCGTCGGCCTCAATCCGCCCGCCGATCAGCTTGAGCAGCGTGGTCTTGCCCGCCCCATTGCGGCCGATCAGCGCCAGCCGGTCGCGCGTGCCGATATGGATGTCGAGGTCGCGGAACAACCAGCCGGACCCCTGAACGAGCCCGAGATTTTCATATGCAAGGATTGGTGCGGCCATGCAGGAGCCGTTAGGGGGCTTGTTGCGCTGCGGCAAGTTTCTGTTGGCTGACAAGCGCATTCACGGGCTGTTCAAGCCGCGATGGCTATGCCAATCCCCATGAACATGAAGTTTCCCCTCGTCTTGGCGGCCTGTGCAGTGCTCACGTCGTGCAGCCATGCCCATGCCCAGCGTCGCGGCGATCAGGTCGAAGTGCTGGTGCAGATGCGCACGGGCCGGCTGCTACCCTTGCCTGAAATTGAACGGCGTGTGCTGCCGACGATGCGCGGTGCGCAGTACATCGGCGTTGATTTCGATTCGCTCAGCGGGATTTACACCTTGAAGTTCCTGCGCAATGGCGATGTCATCTGGGTCGATGTCGATGGTCGTTCCGGCCAGGTTATCGGCAGGACTGGCAATTGACCCGCGTCGCGGACGCGACCGAGCAGGGGGAAGACAAGATGCGCGTTTTGATCGTCGAGGACGAACCAAGCCTGGGCCAGCAGCTGAAAAACACGCTGGAAGGCGCTGGCTATGCGATCGATCTCGCCACGGATGGCGAAGAAGGTCTCTTCCTGGGCCAGACCGAAAACTATGATGCGGTTGTGCTCGATCTCGGCCTGCCGGAGATTGACGGGCTCACCGTACTTGATCGCTGGCGCCGGGATGGCAAGGTGATGCCCGTATTGGTGCTGACTGCGCGCGATAGCTGGTCTGACAAAGTGGCCGGGCTTGATGCCGGCGCGGATGATTATGTCGCCAAACCCTTTCAGTCCGAAGAACTCATCGCCCGGCTGCGGGCGTTGATTCGGCGCGCGTCGGGCAATGCCTCGTCCGAACTCACAGCGGGCGATATCCGGCTTGATACCCGCTCCGGCAAGGTCACCAAGGCCGGCGATCCGGTGAAGATGACCGCGCAGGAATATAAATTGCTGAGCTATCTGCTCCATCACAAGGGCAAGGTCGTCAGCCGTACCGAGCTGATCGAACATATCTATGATCAGGATTTTGATCGCGATTCGAACACGATTGAGGTTTTCGTTACGCGCATCAGAAAAAAGCTGGGGCAGGACGTTATCACCACGATCCGCGGCCTCGGCTATAGCCTGGAAGATCCCGATGCTTAGCCCCTCGGCCCGGTCTCCGGCCGCGGTGGTGATGGCACCGCGATTCTAACCGCATGCCCGATGCCCCTGCGCCCAGCGAAATCCCGGCGCGCCTACCGCCGGTGACCGTGCCGCTATCGATGCCATCCCGCACCGAAACACAGACGTCAGGCTCGCTCAGCCGCCGAATGATCATCATCGCGGCGGTGTGGATCACGGTATTACTGACCGGTGGAGCCTTTGCGCTTGATCGTGTTCTCACCAATGCGGTGACCCGCAGCTTTGATGATCAGCTGGAATATGTGCTGACCGCGCTGATTGCCTCGGCCGAAATCGGGCCCGACAAAGAGGTGATCTTCAACCGCGAACCCGCCGATCAGCGTTTTCTGGAAGCCTATTCAGGCCTGTATTGGCAGGTCAGCGGCAAGAATAGCGAGGATTTCGTATCGCGATCGCTATGGGATCGGCGGCTGAAATATGGCGATAATCACAGCGATCTGCGCATCCATATCTATGACAGCAACCAGTTCCCCGACGAAAAATTGCGGGTGGTGGAGCGTGATGCTCGGCTGCCGGGTGCGCCGGTGCGCTGGCGTTTCCAGGTCGCGGCCAGCCGTGTTGCGCTCAACCAGCAGATTGCGACGCTCCGTCAGACTTTGCTGATCAGCTTCGCGCTGCTCGCGGTCGGGCTGATCGGGATGGCGGGCCTGCAAGTCTATTACGGCCTGTCCCCTTTGCGCAAATTGCGCGAAGAAATCGCCCGGATGCGGGCCGGCGAATCGCGGCAGATTGATCGATCAATGCCGATCGAAGTCGCGCCGATGGTTGAGGAGCTGAACGGCCTTATTGAACATAATGAGCGCCAGGCCGAAGAAGCGCGGCGGCATGCGGGCAACCTTGCCCATGCGCTGAAAACGCCGCTGACGGTGATCATGAACGCCGCGACCGCCAATGCACAGGACCTCGGCCCCACCGTGATCCGCGAGGCGACGACGATGCGTCGGCAGGTCGATCACCACCTCGCCCGCGCGCGTGCGGTTGGCCGGCGTGGCAACGCCCATAGCCGGGCGGATGTGTGGCCAAGCCTGGAATCGGCCGAACGCGCGGTGGGCAGACTCTACAGCCATGTCCGCTTCGATCTCGATGGACCCAAGGATCTGAAGGCGCATGTCGAGCGCCAGGACCTTGATGAAATGCTCGGCAATCTCATCGAAAATGCGGCGAAATATGGCGGCGGCAGTGTCTTTGTCACGGTCAAGGCGCAGGCGGGCTTTGTCGAATTTCTGGTCGAGGATGATGGCCTTGGCATCCCAGAAAGCGAACGCCAGCGCCTGTTCGATCGCGGTGCGCGGCTCGACACGGGCAAACCGGGCACTGGTCTTGGCCTTGCTATCGTGCGCGATGTTGCCGAGATTTATGAGGGCACAGTCAGTCTGGAAGAGAGCGAGGATCTCGGCGGATTGCTGGTGCGGCTCCGCTTACCAGCGGCGAACTGATCCTCGCCAGCGTTCGGTACCGCCCCTGCATCTGGCATCCCGCTTGCTCCGTATCTCTATCCGTAACCTCTAAACTATAGCGACGAATAAGGGTGAGCGTTGATTACGGATGTTAAGTTCTCGATGGATGACCATGTTCCGCCGTCAGGCTTGCTGAGCCGCCGACAGATGCTGGCCGGTGGTGCGGCATTGGCGGTCGCTCCGGTAGCGGCGCAGGCGGCGCCACCAAAAGGTTGACGCTCGGTCGGCTTTCCGTTTCTCCGTGCCAACAGCTTTGACGAGATTGGCAGCGGAGTCATTCAAGTGGATGGCAAGCGCGCTTCGTCGATCCTCTATCGCCGAATATCAATCGACCTTGGTCAAACGCCGCGTCTGGGCTGGCGCTGGCGCGTGGATAACGGGCCGCCAGCCACAGATCTGGCGGTGCGCGGCAAGGATGATCGTGCGCTGGCGGTGATCATTGGCTTTCCTTTCGATCCGGCCACAGCGAGCGCGATCGAACGGAGCCAGCACCGGGCGATGCGGTTCCTGCTCGGGCACGATGCACCGGGGCGGAGCCTGCATTATGTGTGGGGCAGCGGCCTGGCCCGCGGCACTGTTATTCGTCCTCGGAAAACCGATGCGCACCGCTTTGTCGTGCTGCGCTCTGCTGGCGAACCAGCAGGCATTTGGCATACCGAAAGCGTTGACGTCGCCGCTGATTATCGGCGCATTTTTGGCGAGCCGCCGCCGCAGGCGGTGCAGTTGGCGATTTCCAGCGATGGTGATGACACGCATTCGACCGTCCATGCCGCGATCGGTGGCTTCGCTTGGAGTTGAGCAACGCTTGCCCGGTAATATCATTTCTCGAAACCTAACGATTGGTGTATATTTATTTCTCCAAGTCCGGTTCTTTGGGGAGCGATGACGATGCCAGGCAGCGACCAGCGATCCTATTTGAAAAAGCGCATAGAAAAGGAAGGGGCGATGGCGGCCGGCGCCGCCTGTATTGAAGCGGCGCTCGTCCATGATGCGCTTCAGCAGCATTATGCTGATGCTTGTGCTGCCTGCGACCATGGCCGGACCGACGCTTGCATCGACTGCGAGCGCCAGGCGCTGTGCGCGGTGGTCGCTGAATAGCGCTGCCGGTTTGGTTTGTCGCCGATTGGGTCCCGATTGGGTTACGCCGCCGCCTTCAGCTCCCGCATCGCTTCGGCGGCAATGGTCAGGCTGTGTTTGCGCGCCTGATGGTCATAGATTGAGCTGGTCAGCATTAGCTCATCGGCCCCGGTCCGGGCGATAAAGGCGCGCATCTCGCGCGCGATCTTGGCGGGCGCGCCAATGGTTGAACATTGCAGGACATGGTCCAGTATCGCGCCGCCCTGCGGCCCCAGTGTTTCGCGATAACCGGCCACGGGTGGCGGCAGCTGGCGCGGCTGGCCGGTGCGCAGGGCGACAAAAGCCTGTTGTTGTGACGTGGCGAGATACTCGGCTTCCGCATCGCTATCCGCGCCAAACACATTGAACCCAGCCATGAAATGCGGCTTGGCCTGCACTGAAGATGGGCGGAAATAGCGGCGATACAGCGCTGCCGCCTCGTCCAGCGCATCGGGGGCGAAATGCGAAGCAAAGGCATAAGGCAGGCCAAGCGCGGCGGCGAGCTGCGCGCCATAGGTGCTTGATCCCAGAATCCAGATGTTAACCTGGGCGCCCGAACCGGGCGTCGCGCGGATGCCCGTTTGTCCGTCATCGGCGAAATAGCTTTGCAGCTCCATCACGTCCTGCGGGAACGCATTGGGGTCGCTCTCCAGCGTCCTTCGCAGTGCGCGAGCGACCTTCATGTCGGACCCAGGTGCACGCCCCAGTCCCAGATCGATTCGTCCGGGGAACAAAGCGTCGAGCGTGCCGAATTGCTCGGCGATCACCAACGGCGCGTGGTTGGGGAGCATAATGCCGCCAGCCCCCACCCGGATATGCTGGGTTGCTGCGGCGACATGACCGATCACCACCGACGTCGCGCCGCCGGCAATGCCCGCCATGCCGTGATGTTCGGCCACCCAATAGCGGGTGAAGCCAAGCGCTTCGGCATGGCGCGCCAGATCGGCGGCATTGGCAAAAGCCTGGGGCAGTGTGCCGCCTTCGACGACAGGGATCAGGTCCAGCAGAGAATAAGCGGTCATGCCCACCAAGATGGGGCGGCGGGGCCGATTTGGCCAGCCCGATCAGCCACTCTGGTCAAAAACCAAGCGAATAGCGCAGCGCGAGGCCATAATCATCGGCAAGCGTGGCGACATTCCCGGGATCGCGCCGCATGTACAAATTGGTCTGGATCATCCCGCCCTGGAACGGCACGGCATAGCGCATTTCAAGATCAAGCTCACGGCCGGTTGGCGCCAGGTTCAGCCGCTGGCTGTCATAGCGGCTGACGGCGCCGGTCGAATAATCAAAATAGCTGGGCAGCTGTAGATCGAGCCCGCTGCCGCTCGTCACGCGCAAGGGCTGCGCGATCCGCACGCCAAAACTGTCATGGCCCGAAAAAATGCCGTTCTTGCCGATATCGGCGGCAAAGGCTTCGCTGCCGACCAGCCCCGATCCCGAAAAGCCCGTGCGGGTATGCGCAAAGGTCCATCCGCGGCGATAGGCGGCACCGATTGACCAGCCGCCGCCAGCCTCCAGCCGCGCCGCTGCATCAACGAACCAGCTTGCCGCCTGAACCGCGCCCAGCCCTGCACCAAAATGCGCGCCGAGCAGGCTGTCCTGTTCGCGCAAATGGGTCGCGGTCAGCACGGTGCTGAGCCCCGAGAACCGTCGATCAAGCGCAATGGCGACACGATCATAGCCCAATCGCTGCCAGCCCGATCGTTGGGCAAGCAAGGGATTGCTGTCGGGCGCCAGCACCGCGCCCTGTTCGGTCGCCAGCGTCAGCCCGAACCCACCCATATCGCGCCGGAGCGCCATCGCGGTCATCGGGTTGCTGGCAAAGCCCAGCGCCTGTTCCGGGGTCTGGGCGATCAGAAAGGCCGGGTCACTGCGACCGGCCAGTTGTGCGCCCATGGCGGCCGCGCTCTGTGAAAAGCCGATGGAAAAAGCCGCGCGGCTTCCCAGCCGGCTGGTGATCATGGCGGCGATGGTGCGCGCCTGTTCGGCATCGCCGGGCGACAATCGCAGCCGTTCGACCGATGCCTGATCCCGGCCGGGGGCGATCGTAACCGCAATGGCCGTCGAGCCGACAGCGGCGCTGAAGTGGCGCAGGCGACCGGTCAACGCGCCCACCAATGCGGGTTGTTGGCGGGCTGTCCCGATCGTCCGCGCCAGATCAAGCGTATAGGCGCGGCTGAAGCTGTCCAGGATGACCGTGCCCAACCCCGTTTGGCGCGCATCGCCCATTGCCGATGACAACACGCCGTTGCTGGTCAGCGATACCGGCACAGCGCTGCCAGCGAGCGATGTCTGCCCGATTGGCGCAAAGGCGCGGGTGAGATCAAGGATCCCGCGCCCATAGACCGCATCGATCCCGGCAGCCCCGGCGTCGCGCGCGCTGCTATACAGAATTTCGACCAGCTGCGTTCCGGTCAGCGTCGGGAAGGCCTGCGCAAGCAGCGCAAGCGCACCGCTGATTTGCGGCGCCGAAAAAGACGTGCCGCTCCACAGAAACGGTACATTCTCCTGGTTCGGCGCGCGCACTTGCTCGCCAACGGCAGACAGAAAGAAATTGGCACCGGTGCCGGCATTGTTGCTGAAACTGGAAATCACATCATTGGTGCCAACCGATCCGGCGATGATCACCAGCCCGCGCGACACGGCGGCGTTGGTCGCGATGGCGGCAAAGCTGTCGGGATTGGCGGTTCCATCATTGCCGGCCGAAATGACAATAACGATGCCCGCCCGCGTCGCCCGGTCAATGGCCTGGACCAGCACCGGCGATGCGGGCGATCCGCCGAGCGATACGTTGACGACGCGCGCATTATTGGTCCGCGCGAGATCCAACGCGGTGGCGATGCTGCGATCATCATGCTTGCAGCCGCTATTGTCGCCTGTGCTGACTGTGCATGACCCCGGGTTATCGGTGCGGAATATCAGCAATGTTGCATCAAAGGCGATGCCATGGGTGCCGGTGTTATTCCGCCGCCCGGCCAGGGTGAAGGCAACAGCGGTCCCATGGCCGGATTCATCGTCGATCGTGGCATTGCCCGCCGTGCTCGTCGATGCCGGGTCAACACGGCTGCCAAATTCGGCGCTTTGCAGATCGATGCCGCTGTCAATCACGCCAACCTTGATTCCAGTCCCCAGCGCGCCGCGCTGATAGGCGGCAAGCGCATTGGCCGATACCGCACCCGCTGTGGCGCGGTATTCAGCGGTGTCGAAGCTACTTGCGGGCGGGGTTGGTGTGGGCGTGGGCGTTGGCGCAGGCGCAGGTGCTGGCGTTGGTGTGGGAGTCGGCGTTGGCGTTGGCGTTGGTGTTGGTGTCGGTGTCGGTGTCGGGGTTGGTGCGGGTGTCGGTGTTGGCGCCGGTGCGGGGGCCGGTGCCGGCGGCGTTGGAATGCCGTTCCCGCCCCCTGACGAACATGCCGATGTGGTGGCGATCATGATCACGGCTGCCGTACTGAGCAAGTTCTGCGTAAAAATCCGGGCCATGACGAACAGGTTCCTTTTTCCCGGTTACATCTGCAGCGCCGCAGAACCGCGCCTTGCTCCCTCCCGCGCACCTGCTTAGAGGTCCCCACCATGCTCGCGCGTCTTGGCCATATCCGCAACTGGATTTTCGATCTGGATAATACGCTCTATCCGGCGAATATTAACCTTTTTACGCAGGTCGATCAGCGTATTACCAACTATATTGCCGATCGTTTCGGGCTTGATCCGGTCGCCGCCCGTGCCAAGCAAAAGGAGTATTTTCACGCGCGCGGCACCACGCTGGCCGGCCTGATCGATGAACATGGCACCGATCCGCATGAGTATCTGGATTATGTCCATGATATCGAAATGGACGTGCTCGACCATAACGCCCCGCTGGTGGCGGCGATTGCGCGATTGCCCGGGCGCAAGCTCGTTTTCACCAATGGCGATGCGCCCTATGCCCGCAAGGTGCTAGACCGGATTGGTCTGTCCGAAAGCTTCGAAGCGATCCATGATATTCACGCGACCAATTATGTCCCAAAGCCCGAACCGGCTGTTTATGCTGGGTTATGCGCGGCCTATGATATCGATCCTGCGCACAGCATCTTCTTTGAAGACATGGCCCGCAATTTGAAGCCGGCCAAGGCAATTGGCATGACGACGGTGTGGATCGACAATGGGTCGGAACAGCATGCCGATCAGGATCGCGGCTTCATCGATTTCACGATTGCTGACATCACCACCTGGTTACACGAGATAATGGAGGACGCATGAGCGAAGAGCTGCAGGGCCTGATTGAGGGCGCATGGGAAAAGCGCGATCAGATCAGCACCGCCACCAAGGGCGCGGTGCGTGATGCCGTGGATGCCGCGCTCCAGTTGCTTGATTCCGGTCAGGCCCGCGTCGCTGAACCCGTGGGCGACGGTTGGCGCGTTAACCAATGGCTGAAAAAAGCTGTGCTGCTGTCGTTCCGATTGAACGACAATATGCTGGTCAAGGCCGATTCGGACTTCACCGGCAACGGCCCGAGTCTGGGCACCTGGTGGGACAAGGTGCCGCTGAAATTTGATCGCTGGACCGAACAGGAATTCCGCACCGGCGGCTTTCGCGTTGTGCCGGGCGCGATCGTGCGGCGCGGTGCTTTTATCGCCAAGGGCGCGGTGCTGATGCCCAGCTTCGTCAATATCGGTGCTCATGTCGGTGAAGGGACGATGGTTGATACCTGGGCCACCGTTGGCAGCTGTGCGCAGATCGGCAAGAATGTCCATTTGTCGGGCGGCGCCGGGATTGGCGGCGTGCTCGAACCGCTTCAGGCTGATCCGGTGATCATCGGCGATGGCGCCTTTATCGGCGCGCGCGCTGAAGTCGCTGAAGGCGTCCGGGTGGGGGAAGGCGCGGTGCTGTCGATGGGCGTTTATCTTGGCGCATCGACCAAAATCATCGATCGCGCGACGGGCGAAGTGCACCGCGGCGTTGTGCCGCCCTATGCCGTCGTCGTGCCGGGCAGCATCGGCGGCGGAGACGGCAAGCCCGCGCTCTATTGCGCGGTGATCGTCAAGCAGGTCGATGCGCAAACGCGGTCAAAGACCAGCATCAACGAATTGCTGCGCGATTGACGGCCCGGCTGGCCTTTTCGGGGCTGGCCTTGGCAGGGCTGGCCTGCCTGGCAGCATTGTTGCTGATCGGCGCGGACGATCAGCAACAACGCGTGCCAGCGGACGCAGCGCAGATTGTCCGGATCTATCCGCATGACAGTACCGCCTTTACCGAGGGCTTGTTCTTCCAGGACGGGCATCTTTACGAAAGCACTGGCCAGGTTGGCCATTCGTCGATCCGCAAAGTCACGCTTGAGACGGGCAAGGTCGTTCGCGAAGTCATCGTGCCCGCTCCCTATTTTGGCGAAGGGATTATCGCCTGGGGCAAACAGATCATCAGCCTGACCTGGCAGCACCAGACCGGCTTTCGCTGGACGCTGGATGGCTTTCGGAAAATCGGCAAATTTGCCTATCCCGGTGAAGGCTGGGCGCTAACAAGCGACGGTAAAGCGATCATCATGTCGGATGGCACGCCGGAGCTGCGCTTTCTCGATCCGGTGACGCTGAAGGAGCAACGTCGGCTCCGCGTCACGCTCAACGGCCGCCCGCTCGCCAAGATCAACGAGATCGAATATGTCGAGGGCGAAATTCTGGCCAATATCTGGCAGACCAATTATATCGTCCGGATCGATCCGGTCAGCGGCAAGGTGATCGCGGCGATTGATCTGTCGGCGCTCACCCAATCGGTCAACCCGACAGACTCCAATGCCGTCCCCAATGGCATTGCCTGGGATGCCGATCATCGTCGGCTGTTCGTTACTGGCAAGTTATGGCCGGTGCTATTCGAAATCACCCCGCCCAAATCCGCACCGGCCAAGCCCTGATCCAGCGCGACGCGCGCTCGACAATCCCCCACCCGCAGCCTATCCGCCACCCCATAACCTCAACAAGGCCCGTAACCTCAACAAGGCCCATAACCTAAGCAAGGAATGACTGATGCCAAAGGCAAGCAAAGTCCTGGACCGCGTTCTTGTGCTGGAAATGGTGCGCGTTACAGAAGCCGCCGCCGTCGCCGCCGCCAAGCTGGTCGGTCGCGGCGATGAAAAAGCCGCCGATGCCGCGGCTGTCGAAGCGATGCGCGCCGCACTGAACGAACTCTACATGGACGGCACCGTGGTGATCGGTGAAGGCGAGCGCGACGAAGCGCCGATGCTTTATATCGGTGAAAAAGTCGGCTCGGCGATTGGCAAGGGGCCCAAGATCGACATTGCGCTCGATCCGCTCGAAGGCACCACGATCACTGCCAAGGCTGGTCCCAATTCGCTTGCGGTGCTTGCCATTGCCGAAGAGGGCTGCCTGCTCAATGCACCCGATGTCTATATGGACAAGATCGCGGTCGGCCCCGGTTACCCGAAGGACATCATCGATCTCGACAAGACGCCGACCGAAAATGTGAAGGCCATCGCCAAGGCCAAGGGCGTTAAGCCGCGCGACATCGTTGCCTGTGTGCTCGATCGCCCCCGCCATGAAAAGCTGATCGCTGAGCTGCGCAAGATCGGCTGCGGCATCATGCTGATCCCCGATGGCGATGTCGCCGGCGTGATCGCGACGACCAATCCCGATACCCAGATCGACATCTATATCGGCCAGGGGGGTGCGCCCGAAGGCGTGCTGGCAGCAGCGGCGCTGCGCTGCGTCGGTGGGCAGTTCAAGGGCCGGCTGGTATTCCGCAACGATGATGAACGCGCCCGCGCCGCCAAATGGGGCATCAAGGATCTCGACAAGCAATATGATCTGAAAGAGCTGGCCAAGGGCGATTGCATTTTTGCCGCGACCGGCGTCACCGACGGTTCGCTGCTTGCGGGCGTGAAGCGGATGAAGGGCAAGATGACCACCGATAGCGTGGTGATGCGATCAAGCTCGGGCACGGTGCGTTGGGTCAAGGGTGAGCATCGGCTGGACTGACGACCTGCGTTTCGCGTGTGATGACTTTGGATTGGATCAACCCAAACCCCGTTCGCCCTCGTCTTAGCGGGATATCGTATGCTGGTCACTGCCGTGTAGGATGCGGTGCCGGGTTGGGGGTGGCCACCCCC